>Ga0210023_1000141_pt1 | contig 53632 bp, 39 predicted proteins | sample CryGeymeta201524_FD_183987 | JGI IMG/M metagenome (GOLD analysis project Ga0210023, IMG submission 183987) | Groundwater microbial communities from Crystal Geyser aquifers in Utah, USA - Crystal Geyser metaG 2015-24 (SPAdes) (version 2) | ecosystem: Environmental > Aquatic > Deep subsurface >... | reverse complement strand
GGCGGGGTTTTCGCCTCGGGTTACCCCGGCACGCCCAGCACCGAAGTACTGGAAGAAGTGGCGCGCCTGGGCGAGGTCTATTGCGAATGGGCCGCCAATGAAAAGGTGGCCCTGGAAGCGGCCATTGGCGCCTCGATTGCCGGCGGTCGTGCCTTGGCGACCATGAAGCATGTCGGCGTCAATGTCGCTGCCGATCCTCTGCTGACCCTCAGCTACACCGGGGTTAACGCCGGGTTAGTGCTGATGGTGGCCGATGATCCGGGCATGCATTCGTCACAGAATGAGCAGGACAGTCGCAACTACGCCAAATTTGCCAAGGTGCCGATGCTGGATCCCTCCGACTCCCAGGAAGCCTATGCCATGACCCGCGTCGGTCTGGAGCTGTCGGAAGAGTTCGACACCCCGGTGATGCTGCGCACCACGACGCGGATTTCCCATGCCAAAGGGGTGGTCGTGCCGGCAACAAAGATCGCGCCCGAGATTCGCACCTGGGAAAAGAATGTTCCCAAGTATGTCATGCTGCCCAACTTCGCCAAACTCAAGCACGTTGAAGTGGAAGCCCGACTGCTTAAGTTGCAGGCCTACGCCGAAACCAGCCCCCTCAATCGGCTGGAGATGCGCGACCCCGCAATCGGAATTATTACGTCGGGCGTGGCCTACCAGCATGTGCGCGAAGCCTGGCCCGATGCGTCAATTCTGAAACTGGGGCTGGTGCATCCGTTACCGGTTGAGAAAATACGTGACTTCGCCGCCAAAGTTAAAAAACTGGTGATCGTCGAAGAAATGGATGGCATTTTTGAAGAACAGATTCGCGCCCTGGGCCTGGTCGTTGACACCGGCAAAGACAAGCTCCCGCGCTGTGGTGAGATCAATGCCGACATTCTGCGCGCCGCCCTTGATGGCAGCCGAGCGCGGAGCACTCCCCCGGTGGAAGACCTGCCCCAGCGCCCGCCGGTCTTCTGCCCCAGCTGCGCTCATCGGGGGTTGTTCACCATTTTGAGCAAACTAAAAACCTTCGTTTCCGGGGATATTGGCTGCTACACCCTGGGCGCCCTGCCGCCCATGGGCGCCATGCATTCGGTGATCGACATGGGGGCGAGCATCAGCGCCGCCCACGGCATGGCCAAGGTCAACGCTCTTGCCGGGCGCAGCGAAAAACCGGTGGCGGTCATCGGCGATTCGACCTTTTTCCATTCAGGCATGACCGGCCTGTTGAGTATGGCCTTTAACGGGGGCGGGGCGCTGGTGATTATTATGGATAACCGTACCACCGGCATGACCGGGGGGCAGGAAAATCCCGGCAGCGGCAGCACCCTGCAAGGCACAGCAACCCACCAGGTCGAAATGGTGCCCTTAATCAAGGCCCTGGGGATTGACCAGGTTTACGAGCTGAATACCTACGATCTGGCGGCAACCGAGGCCGCGATCAAAAAAGGTCTGGCAACCCCCGGTCCCTACGTCTTGATCGACCGCAACCCCTGTATTCTGCGTTACAAAATTCGTAAACCCGCCATGAATGTCGCTCAAGATAAGTGCACCGGCTGCCGCGCCTGCCTGAAAGTCGCTTGCATGGCCCTGGGGCTCAACGCTGCCGGTGAAAACGAAAAGCAGAAAGTCCGCGTTGATCCGAATGTGTGTAATGGCTGCGGTGTCTGCATGCAAATGTGTAAATTCGACGCAATGCACACCCTTGAGGGAGAGAACCATGCAAATCTTTAATATTGTCATCGCCGGGGTTGGCGGTCAGGGAGTGCTGCTGGCCTCGAAAGTGTTGTCGGAATCGGCTCTGGCTTGTGGCCTGGATGTCAAACAGAACGAAGTTCACGGCATGGCCCAGCGCGGCGGCAGCGTTATCAGCTTCGTGCGCATGGGCGACCAGGTTCATTCACCGGTGGTGATGCCGGGCAGCGCCGATCTGCTGATCTCTTTCGAACCCCTGGAAGCCCTACGCTACCTCCATTATCTCAAACCCGGCGGGCGGCTGGTCTACAACACGATTCCCATCAATCCCAGTACCGTTGCCGCGGGTCTGGCAAAATATCCCGACGAGGTCGAAGCGCAGATCCTGGCCCGTTTCCCCCAGGCCTTGGGGATTGATGCCCTGGCGCTGGCCCGACAGGCGGGCAACGGCAAGGCGGTCAATATGGTGATGGTCGGCACGGTGATGAAACACCTGCCCTTCAACGAGACGCTTATCACCGCGGTTGTGAAAAAATTGACCCAAGGCAAGGGGGTCGAGGTCAACCTCAAGGCTTTGGCCGGCGGCGCAGCGGCCTGAGCCACCCACCACAGGAGCAGGCGGTGGGTTAACCATCCGGGCGACAGAAACCCGTTCCATGGCGGCCTCAGACTGATCATGCTGAAAAATGACAAAAAAACGCGGATCGCCTTGCATTCCAGCATAAGTCTGTTTTAATACTTAGTCAGAGGGGTCGGCCCGTCACCACATCATCCAGCCGTTCACCTAAAGAGGGGTTATGTCATTCGGTAAATATCTTGATCACCATCGCGAAATGGCCTTCGACCAACCTGCGGCCAGGGGAAACTATCAGCTCAGTTTTTCATACCCGAGCGTGTAGGTCGTCAATATGACGTCTTGTCTGGAACACAGCGCGCTGTTTAAACAGAGCATGATCGATGCGCTCAGTGACCCTGTGTTTATCAAGGATCGCCAACATCGCTATATTTTGGTCAACGAGGCCTGCTGCGCCCTGATTGGCGCGCCTCGCGAAAAAATTATGGAAAACAACGCGCAGGTCTTTTTGCCGGAACTGGAGAACAGCCTTAATGCGCTGGCCGAGAAGGTTTTTCAGACGCGCGAGACCCAGGTTCAAGAAACCCTGATTGTTAATAAGCAGGGACAACGCCGCTGGGGCTCCATCAAACTGAGCTTCTTTGCCGACTCCCCGGATCACGCAGCGGTTATCGGCGTTATCCACGATATCACCGCGCAAAAAAGCATTGAAGAAGAACTGCGCAAATTGACTCGGGCCGTGGAGCAATCACCCACCACAATTGTCATCACCGATTTGGGTGGAACCATCGAATTTGTCAACCCCAAATTCACCCAACTCACGGGCTACAGCGCTGAAGAGGCCCTGGGGCAGAATCCGCGCATTCTCAAATCGGGGAAAACCTCCCCGGAAACCTACGTGGACATGTGGCAAACCATCACCGCGGGCAAAGTATGGGAAGGCGAACTCCTGAACAAAGCCAAAGACGGCTCAGTATTCTGGGAACACACCAGCATTTCCCCCCTGCGCAATCAGCAGGGAGAAATCACGCATTTTCTGTCGACCAAAGAAGATATTACCGAAAAGAAACGCATTCAGGAACAACTGAATCAGGCGCAAAAAATTGATTCCATCGGGCGCTTGGCCGGCGGCATCGCCCACGATTTCAATAATATGCTCACCACCATTTCAGGGAATGTTGAGCTGGCCCTGCGTAAACTGGAAAACGGCAAACCCCTCAAAAATCATCTCTTGCAGATTAAGGAAACCTCCAAGCGTTCTGCCGACCTGACCCGGCAGCTGCTGGGGTTTGCGCGCAAACAAACGATTCGTCCCAAGATCCTGGATTTAAACCAATCCGTCAACAAGATGCTGCAAATGCTGCAACGCTTGATCGGCGAAGATATCAACCTGAGCTGGTCACCGGCAGCAACCCCCATGAACGTTTTGATCGATCCATCGCAGTTGGACCAGATTCTCACCAATCTGGTGGCTAACGCCCGCGATGCCATAGCCACCACTGGTACCCTGGTCATCAGTTCCGAAAAGGTGACTCTCGATCAGCACTACTGCGTGTCACACCCTTACAGCCAACCAGGAGACTACGTCAGATTGAATGTCAGTGATGATGGCTGCGGGATCAGCTCCGACGAGTTAAAAAATATTTTTGATCCCTTTTTCACCACCAAGGCCCCCAACAAGGGCACCGGCATCGGCCTGTCAACGGTTTACGGGATCGTGCGCCAGAACCATGGTTCTATTGAGGTTTACACCGAAGTAGGTCGTGGCACGACCTTCAGCGTCTATCTGCCCTTTCTTGGTGATGCGTTGCACATTGAAACCCCCACGGCCGAAACCCCCTTGGAATGCGGCCATGAGCGAATTTTGCTGGTCGAAGATGATCCCGGCCTGCTGGAAATCACCCGGCTGCTCCTCGAAGACCTGGGTTATCAGGTCAGCGCCACCGATGATTGGCAACAGGCACTGGAACAGGTTGAACAGGCCCGCCCCCCGCTTGATCTTTTGTTGACGGATGTCATCATGCCGGGGTGCAATGGCAAAGAACTGGCCGAAAAAATCCACGCCCGCAAACCCGAGCTCAAAGTCCTTTATATGTCGGGCTATGCCACCGATATCATCAGTTCACGCGGCTTGCTTGACGAAGGCGTTCACCTGCTGCGAAAACCCTTTACCTCACAGGTTCTAGCCAACAAACTGCGCGAAGTTCTTGACCCTGACACCCCCAGCAACAATCACTGATTGTCCAGTTTTTTGAACGGCAACAGCCAAAAACCATGCTGAAAAATATGTGTAATTTCGTAACCGTTCAGGAACCTTGGAGTAAAAATGACCGTTAAAAGTCAAGGGCGCCTCGCGCAGAGCCACAAAGCCGCAGAGAAAACCCCAAGGTCGTATGGCGTGAATTCAGGCCATAGCTTTTATTTTTCTCCCGCTTAATCGGTTCTTTGTGCCTTTACTCTAAAAGAGTTTTGCCCTTCTTTGCGGCTCTGCGCGAGCAAGCTTTTTTGACTGTAGGGGTTTCTCGAACAAGAAAGAGCTGAAGAGTTTAGGTAATTTCAAGAAAAAAATTTTTGCCTTTATCGGCTTTACCAGTACGTAAAATCAGTTGCTCCGGAACAGGCACCCTTGGCCCCAGAAGAAACAATACAAAGAACCAAACAGGCTCCCCCAAAGTTAACCCAGAAAATTCTCGTCAGCGCAGCCCGGCCAGCAGAGTGTCTGCGAGAGTGTTGAGCAGCTGGAAATAACTCTCCGGCCCCGCCGGCAAATCTGACCCTAGAGGATCAAGAACTCCCGTGCAGGCGCCGCTGCCGGCGATGAGGGTCTCCACCAGACGCGATTCAAACTGGGGTTCGCTGAACACGCAGCGTGCTTTAAGGGTTTTGATTTTATCGCGGATTTCACTGATGCGTTTGGCCCCGGGCGACCGCTCTGCGTCGAGGGTGATTGCGCCGACGGCATTGAGACCATAGGTCTCTTCAAAATAGCGATAAGCATCATGGAAGACAACGTAAGGAACATGCTTAATCGGAGCCAGCTTCTGACTAAGTTGCAGATGCAGCTCATCAAGGCGCTCCTGAAGTCGTGCGGCATTGCGCGCATAACGCAACTGGTTCTCGGGATCGAGTTCGCTCAGAGTCTGCGCCGTGTGGGAAACGAGCTGCTTGGCGAGCAGGGGGCTCAGCCAGAAGTGGGTATTAACGCCAGCGGCAGATCCATGCTCCTCGTTATCCGGTGCCCCGTCTTCGGCGTCATGCCCATGAGCTTCCCAGAAACCTCCTCCCCGCAGCGCCAGGAGCGGGCCTTCAATCGTTGCGAGCAGTTCTAACTTGCGCGCCTTGTGGCCGAGAGTTTCGAGCGGTTTTACCAGAAACGCCTCCAACTGCGGGCCGCCCCAGATAACCAGATCAGCCCCGGCTAAAGCGCGGGCCTCCGATGGACGCAAAGCGTAACCGTGAGGGGATCCGCCGCCTGTGACCAACAATTTGGGTTCTGCTACGCCCTGCATGACCCCGGCGACCAGAGCATGGAGGGGTTTGATGCTGACCACCACGGTGGGCCCCTTGGTCGCCAAAACTACACCCGGGGAACCAAGAAGAAAGCAGAGGCACAAAATGATTTTTTTCATTACGACAGGTCTCCGTTAAAGAGTTTGCAGTTGCTTGGAAACTTATGTTGTACCCTCTGCAACCACCTCGGCTGCCTCTATTTAGGAAAAATGGGGGGCAGCTTTGTTGCTCAGCCTTCCAAAGGACAATCACCCCTGAAAATCCCGCAGAAAAGCGGCGTGAAGGAGAGAAAAACCCTCAATCCTCCAGCGCTTCCCGCACCTTTTGTGCCAGATCGCGTTCGGAAAAGGGCTTTTGTAGAAAATGGACACCCGCTTCGAGGATTCCCTGGTGGGCAATGGTCTCTGGGGTATAGCCTGACATGAAGAGCACTTTGAGCTTTGGATTTTCCTGTTGCAGCTGTGCTGCCAGCTGGCGGCCATTCATGCCCGGCATCACCATATCGGTGAGGAGCAAAACAATTTCCTCAGGGTGCCTTCGCGCCAGATCCAGACCTTCTGTGGGGGTCTTGGCGCTTACAACCTGATAGTTCAAATTTTTCAGCATCCGCAGGGTCAAGGCCAGCACGGTCTCGTCATCCTCAACAACCAGCAGCGTTTCGCCCTGTGCTCGCGGCAAAGGTTCAACCGCGGCGCAATCCTCAGCCGCTGCGGCCGGTTGCTGAAGCGGCAGGTAAAGGCGAAAGGTCGTGCCTTTGTTCGGTTCAGAATACACATTGATGTAGCCATGGTTCTGCTTAACAATGCCATACACCGTCGCCAACCCCAACCCGGTGCCTTCGCCGACCGCCTTGGTGGTGAAAAAGGGTTCAAAAATATGTTGACGCGTGGCTTCATCCATGCCGCAACCGGTATCGCTAACCGCCAGCAGTACAAATTCACCCGGCTCGAAGCCGCTATGCCGAGAACAGTAGTCCGCGTCAAAAGACACGCAGCCGGTCTCGATGATCACCTTGCCGACTCCGTTGATGGCATCACGCGCGTTGATGCACAGATTGGTCAGCAGCTGATCGAGCTGCGCCGGATCGATTTTTATCGGCCCGATATGGGGTGAGGGGTGCCAGGCCAGGTCGATATTTTCGCCTATCAAGCGACGCAGAATTTTCAAAAACTTTTCCACTTCACTATTCAAATCGAGCACCTGGGGGGCGATGGTCTGCTTGCGCGAAAAAGCCAGCAGTTGGCGGGTCATTTCGGCCGAACGATGGGCGGCATCGAGCACTTTCTGCAAATCGGCATGGATCTTTGACTCTGGCGCGACATTTTTGAGGGCAAGCCCCGCGTAGCCGAGAATCACCGCCAGCATATTGTTGAAATCATGAGCGATTCCGCCAGCCAACTGACCGACCGATTCCATTTTCTGGGCCTGGGTCAATTGGGCTTCGAGCTCTTTTTGCTGGGTAATATCGTGGACAATTTCGTGCAGCAAATTTTTTTTGTTAAAGCGAATACCGCTGCTGAAAACCGCCACATCGGCCACCGAACCATCGGCCCGCCGATGGCGGAACTCAAAATGAACCCGCTGCTGGCTGCGGGCCTGCTCTATTTCTGCGGCAACTTCTTCAGCCGGGAGGGTGTTAATTTCCTGAATGCGCATGGTTTTGAGCTCTGCCAGCGACCAGCCGTAAAAATCGACGGCCGCCTGGTTGGCATCGACGATAGCGCCGCTCTGGGCATCAATCAGCAGCTTAACCGCCGTGTGGCGCTGGAACAGGTCGCGAAACTTCTGCTCGCTGTCACGCAGTTTTTTTTCCGTTGCCTCCCGCGCGGTAATGTCGCGAATGGAACCGATAAAACCATAAATTTCACCCTGGGCATCCCGCGCATAAAACACCCCGGTTTCGCCGCGGAACTTGGTGCCGTTTTTGCGTTTATACGTGAGGGTACAGAAAAAGGCAGGATCATCCATGCGCCTGCGGATTTCATCTCCCACGGCGGCAAACTCGGCCGGATCGGCATAAAGGATCGAGGTCTCCCACCCAAGAACTTCCTCTTCGGTGTAGCCGAAGAGTTCGCTGAAAGCAAAATTGCATTGGGTTATTTTATGCTCAACATCCGCCACCACCAGGGCGTCGCGAATACTGTTAAACAGATTCCGAAAACGTTCTTCACTCGCCCGCTGCTCTGTTTCGGCCTGCTGGCGTATTTTGAGTTCCGCTTTGAGCTGGAGCATCTTCTGCTCCAGCTTGTTCACCAGCCGTTGGTTGTAAAGGGTCAAGAGCTCTTCCTCGCCGGCGGGATCAGCCAGGGAGCTGCTGGGCGCGGCACTGAGCAGCTGCTGCAAAGCCGCAATAAATTGATCCGGCTCGCAAGGCTTCTGCAGAAAAAGGTCGGCGCCAATCCGGCGGGCAAACTCTTCGTCCTGCGGGCCGGTGTAGGTAGCGGTGTAAACGACAAACGGAATTTTCCGCAGCAAGGCATCGGCCTTGACCCGGCGACAGAGCTGAAAACCATCCATCCCCGGCATCAAAATATCGCTGATAATCAATTCAATCCCACCCGCAGACAAACACGCCAGCGCCTCGTTGCCGTCGCCGGCGCTTTCGACCTGGTAGCCGTGACCACGCAGCAGACTTTCGAGGAGATAACGATTCTCGGCGTTGTCGTCAACGATCAGAATGCGCATCGTATGCCTCCTTGGGCTGGGTGCGGGTAGAAGACAGATACTGGCGAATCTCCGCGACAAAGGTTTCTGGATCAATGGGTTTTTCCATGTAGCCATCGGCGCCGGCCGCCAAAATTCTTTCACGGTCGCCGCACATGGCGTAAGAGGTGACGGCAATCACCGGCGTTGCCGCCAAGGCAGCCTGCCCCTTGAGCGCAGCGGCCACGGCATAACCGTCCATCTCCGGCAGCTGAATATCGAGAAGAATTCCCTGTGGCAGCAGTTCGAGCGCCAGAGCAATGCCGTCACGACCGTTCTCAGCAGTCGACACCCTGAAACCATTCTTTTCAAGAAGAAAGCGCATCAGATAAAGGTTTTGCGGGTTATCTTCGATAATCAGCAAATGGTCACTCATGACAATTCTTGCCTCTTGTAAGGGAAGCGCAGCGTAAAAAGGCTGCCGTGGCCCGGCTCGCTCTCTACCGCGATGCTGCCGCCCAGGGCTGCGGCGAGTTTATGACAAATGGCCAGACCCAGGCCGGTTCCTTCGTGTCGGCGGGTGAGGCCATTATCCAGCTGGTGAAACGGCTGAAACGCTTCATCACGCTTATCCGCCGCAATGCCGATGCCCGTGTCGGCAACACTAATGAGGCAATCACCCCCGGCCCTGCGGCAACTGAGGCGCACCCAACCCTCATCGGTAAATTTGATCGCATTGCTCAGCAGATTGATAACAATCTGCTCAAGACGCCGCTGATCCGTGTTGATTTCGCCCACATCAGCCGCGATCTCGACGTGCAGCTCCAGCCCTTTCTTTTCCAGCTGCGGGGTCACCAACTTCAGCAGTTTTTGCAATACAGCCGACAGGTCGAAGGTTGAAGGTGCCAGTTCGAGTTGCCCGGCCTCAATTTTGGAGAGATCCAGCACATCATTGATCAACGACAACAGGTGCCGAGCGCTTGTCTGCACCATGCCCAGCTGTGTCTGCTGCTCCCCATTCAGGGGCCCCGCCAGCTGCTGGAGCAGAATGCCGGTGAAGCCGATAATCGAATTCAGCGGCGTACGCAATTCGTGGCTCATGGTCGCCAGAAACACCGACTTCAGACGATCGGCTTGCTGCGCCTTGATCATGGCCGCCGCAACTTCTGCCGTTCTTGTCGCCACCCGCTGTTCCAGCACAGCATGACTCTGCTGTAATTCAGCCGTCCGGACATTGACCTGACGTTTAAGCAGCAGACTGACACCAAAGCTCAGCAGCAGCAACACCAGCAGCAGCAGACCGCCAATTTTGATCCAGCCGGGCAGCAGGAAGCTGCGCGGCTCACTAATCCAGTGTTGCAGAATCTGAAAATAAGCCGAATGGGGGTCGCTTTTCAGGCGACGCAGCTCTGCGTCGATAGCGGTCAACAGAGCCCGGTCGCCCGTGGGAGAGGTCGCAAAATAAAGCCGAGTTGGATGAAAGATAATTGCGGTATCGGCCAAACCGTGGCGCTCGGCATGAAGCACACCATAAAAACGGTTGCTGATGGCGGCATCGGCACGACCATCGGCAACCGCAGCAAACAGCTCCTGATAATCAGGAAACGGTTGCAGGCTGACCCGCAGCTCAAACCCCGCCGCGAGATGCGAAAAGGCCGCTTCCTGCACCGACTGCGCAAGCACCGCCACACGTTTAGCGTTGAGATCAATCAACGAGTGGATACCACTGCCCGAGCGGGCATAAATCTGAAACCAGTCAGACAGCACGGGTTCCTGGTGAAAGGCGAACTCGGTTTCACGTTGGGCAGTTTTGGCGACATCGGGCATCAGATCCAGTTCGCCGCGCCGCAGGCGGTCGAGCCCCTCGGCCCAGCTGCCCTCAAAGTACTCTAAGCTCCAACCCTGACGTGCTGCGATTTCTTCGAGCAGATCAACAAAAATGCCCGTCGGCCGCCCCTGCGCATCGACGAAAACCTTGGGAGCATTTTGATAAACCCCAACCCGTACCACCTGCTTGGCAGCAGCGCTACCAAGCATGACCAACGAAAACAGCAAACTCAGAAGAAAAACACCCACCCGCGGTTTTCCTGGCAGCACTGCCCATTTGGCGATCGTCATCAGCTCTGATCCTTTATTATGCCAAGATTCCAGGTTGTGCCCCTTTTCAGGTTATCCTGAAAACGGCTTTTGGAACTGCGAAAAACACGAAAAACAGTGGATTAAAGCAAAACAGACATTCACCGGACAGGCTCATTAAACTTTTCGCTTAACCATTGGTTTTTCTTCGTGAACTTCGCGGCTCCGTGGGAGTAACTGCTTTTTTGGGATTATTTTTTTGTAACTGTTCAGGAACTTTGGAGTAAAAATGACCGTTAAAAGTCAAGGGTGCCTCGCGCAGAGCACCAAAGCCGCAGAGAAAACCCCAAGGTCTTATGGCTTGAATTCAGACCATAACTTTTATTTTTCTCCCACTTAATCGGTTCTTTGTGCCTTTACGCTAAAAGGTTTTTGCTTTTCTTTGCGGCTTTGCGGCTTTGCGGCTCTGCGCGAGCAAGCTTTTTTGAGTGTAAGGTTTCTCGAACAAGAAAGAGCTGAAGAGTTACATTTTTTTTAGGATTATCAGTATACCCGCCAAAAATGATCTTGCACGACATTTTTTTTGCAACGCCTCCGCTCTTTCCCGGCCGCGAGACCTTTACCGTCCCAAAAGCTTGCTCGCGCAGGGATTTTTCGTGTCAGCAAGGTATGACCTGATGAACACTCGCCTTCCCCTGCCGCCCTCCCCTCACTCGGCAGCCTGAAAGTGGAATAAATGCAAGGCTTTTCACCCCGCAGATTAAGACGGGGCCGGGGGGAGTGAGATTTCGTCGCAAGTTTTTTAACAGATGGCAGTTCCTGCCCGGCATACCCCTTCCCAGGCGTTAACTTGCTTTTTTTCCGCAAATTCGTTAGTGTACGAATATAAACCATTGTTCTAGAAAGGAGGAAGACATGGGATTATTTTCGAAAATGTTTGGTAGTAGCCCGCAATATCCGCAACTGGGGCCCGACACCAGGGCGGCAGGTCGGCTGGAAGCGATTCGTGGAAACCTTGAAGAGTTGGCGAAGGATATTTCTGACCCCCTCGAAGTGATCCCCGCAGATGGCGGGGCCTACGTGTTTATCGGCAAGCCGCCGAAAAAGTTTGGCATTGCCTGGATCGAAGGGAATGAAGTGAAAAGCTTCAAGTCGATGATGGCTGAGCATAATGTTACGGCCCAGACACTCAACCGGGTGTCAGACGAGCTGCGCGATGCCTACCAGCGGCACCAGCAAACTGACCGCTACCTGACAACCCTCGGCCAGCGTGACATAGTCGTCACCCCCTCATCGCCGCTGGAACAGGAAGTGCGCAACATCCTCTCCAGCATCCAGTAAAATTGTTTCCTGTCGTGGCCGGGGGGCTGCACTAGCGCCAAGCCCCCGGCCAGAGTGACAGGGCAAGGTTCAGTTACTCGCCACAATATCAAGTAGTTCGACCTCGAAGATCACGGTCTGGCCGGCCAGAGGCCCGGTATCTTTAAAAGCCAAATTATGGGGAACATAAAGCTCCCATTTCGATCCGACCGGCATCATCAACAAAGCCTCTTCCCAACCGGGGATGACCTTTTCGAGCGCGATTTCTACCGGAGTGGTCACTTCGCCCTGATAAGTACCACTGAAAACCGTCGCGTCAATCTTGCGTCCGAGATAGTTAACCTTGACGCTCGAATTAAGATTCGGCCTTGGTCCTGTGCCTTGCTTGAGAATCTTATACTGCAAGCCGCTGGGCAAGCTGATAACGCCTGGGTTCAGCGCATTTTTATTCAGAAACTGCTCGCCCAAACGCCGGGCTCTGGTTGCTTCCCCCTCGGCGGCCTGAACAATTTGTTCTTTATAATCGGCCAGAGTCGTCAGCATCTGCTCAAACTTCATGCGTGGTTCAACCCCTTCTTTGGCATCACGGATGCCTTGCAGCATCACTTCCGGGCGCAGTTCCGTATTCTGCCGCACCAGATCGCGCCCAATCTGATGACCGATACTGTAATTCAGTTCATCGGCCGAATCTTGCAGGGTCACTGCCGGTTGTGCCGGTGTCTGCATCTGGGTGGGGGCTGAGCAACCACTCATCAGCAAAACCACAAACACGCTCAGGAAAATTGCCGGGTTATTCTTTCTCATCACATACCTCTCTCTTTAAGGGTTATCGCCTGCTTGAATTGAAAATCATTTTGAATCAGGCGGCAAGATTGCCAACAGCTCTACTTCAAAGACTAAAGTCTGATGCGCCAAGGGGCCCTGATCCCCATAGGCCAGATCTGCCGGGATAGAGAGTTCCCAGCGCGAACCTTCCTGCATCAACGGCAGCGCCTCAGCCATCCCCGGAAGCACTCCGATAATGGCGGTTTCAGCCGGAACTCCTTTGGTGTAGGTGTTGTCGAAAACAAACCCGGACAGATTGCGCCCCTTAGAATGGTATCTGACCCGATCCGTTGCCTGCGGACTTTTCCCCCTGCCTGCGCTGAGCACGCGGTATTGCAAGCCGCTTTGCAGAACAACAACCCCCTCTCGTTGGGCGTTTTTTTCTAAATAAGCTTCTCCCTCCTCAAGGGTTTTTTGCTTCAAGGCGTCATAATCAGCCGCAAGAAATGTTTTCGGATCTTGAAGAATCAGTCGAATTTCAGCCTTGGTCAGGGCCGGACGCCGGTTCTTGCGCGCATCAAGCATTCCCTGCTGAACGGCATCCGGGACAATGGTCAGTTTCTGATTCTGAAACATATCGCCTAAACGATAACCGGCCGCATAACTCAGTTTGTTCAAACTGTTGGTCATGTCGATGGGTTTCAGTTCCGCACTCTCATTTTTCGCAGGTGACACTTCGGGAGCGGGCTTATTCGCCCCGAATGCACAGCCAGCAATTATCAGCAAGAGGAGGTAGCATAAAAATCTCATCAAAAAATTCCTCCTTTTAGCGAAATTCCGGAAGAATTTCGAGTAATTCCAGATTAAAAATTACCGTCTGCCCCGCCATGGGGCCGGCATCCTTATAGGCCAGACGTGTCGGAATATAGATTTCCCAGTGATCGCCGACATGCATCATGCGCAAGGCTTCTGACAGGCCGGGAACAACTTTCGCGACCTTAAATTCCTGCGGCGTGAGGATACCCATGGGGCTGCTGCTGGAAAATTCCTGGCCTTCAATGGTGCTTGCCCGATAGTTGACCAAAACAGTATCCGTCCCCTTGGGCTGAGCTCCTGATCCCGACTTGAGAATCTTGTATTGCAAACCGCTCGGCAGAGAGACTACGCCTTCACTCCCCTGATTTTCATCAATGAATTGGGCACCCTTGAGGCGAAAAATTTTTGGCGGGGGGCCTTGCGGTTGCGGTGTCACTTTTCCCTTGGTCGACTCAAACTCTGGCGAAGCCGGCGCCGAAGCGGGATCAAGATTGGCAGCCATTTCATGCCGGCTGAGCAAGGGATGAACCTGATCAAGGGCATCATACAGCCCCTGCCAGAGTGCATAGGCGCGGAATTCAACCTGTCGCACGACTAAAAGCTCGCCCAACTGGTAGCCATAGGCGTAATTCACCCCATCGATTTCACGGGGATCGATCGGTGGCGTAAGAAATTGCGCCATTGCAGCCCGTTCCAGCTGTGGTGGACTTTCAGCCAGCCCGTGATTCAAGGCCCGCCATAAGATTTCCGGGTTAAACCTAATGTCACCGGTCAAAAGCTGTTCCCCCAGCTGATGCCCGTAGCTGTAATTGACCTTGTCAATCTGGTCGCTAAGCACGGGGGTCGAAGGATCAACAGCGCCGGCATCGGCACCGATGCAAAGCAGGAAAAAAAACACACGGATCAGGGAGCTCAATTTTTTCATACCTTGGTTCCCTCTTTAAGCCAGGGGAAAAAAGTCGTTTCAAAGCAAAAATGCCGCCCCTCCCTGAGCGGAGGGGCGGCGACAAACAAGCCGTTACTTAAGAAGCGACCTGCATGTCAGGGCACCGGGAAACCAGCCGGTTTGGTTCCCACATAGAAGGGCCGCATCATTTCGTTGTCTTCATGTTCAACGATGTGGCAATGCCAGACATACAAACCCGGCAGGTCGAAGGTTGCCTTGACCCGGGTGATTTCTCCCGGATAGGCCAGGACGGTATCCTTTTTGCCCATTTCCGTCGGCAGGGGTGGAATGGGCGGGCCAACGGTGGCGAAGGTCGGGCTGAGAGGATCGAACAACTGACGATCAATAATTTCGTAACGCACCAGGTGCATGTGAATCGGATGACCGTCAACCGTCAGATTGTAGAACTCCCAGGTCTCCGTGGCACCCAAAGCAGGATTCTCGGTGATGGGGTCTTTCCACATCAGGGGAACACCCACCAGCGGGCTGCCGACCTGGGTCGGGTCAGCCTGGATGATGCCAAGGAGCGCTGCCTTGGGGGCCTGTGGCACTGCGCCCAGGGCGGCACAGTCAGCAGCAATATTCGGATTGGCCGTTGGGAAGCTTGCCACAGTCACCAGTGCGCCGGTGGGATCAACCGTCACACAAACCTGCTGTGATTCCTCTTCGACAAGGCTCAGCGGGCGAGTGACCGATGACAGGTTGGGGTTCACCGGCTCAGCAACCAAGGCCAGAGCCAATGGAGAGGTCGTCATTGCGTCAGCAGGAAGGGTGAGGGCATTGTTGACCACGAACTGCATGACCTGACCCGAAGTATCGATATCCGCCGGGATATCGGGGAAACCGCCGAAGGGCGCATCAGGTGCGGTGTTGATCATACGGATGATCGTACCATTGGCCAGCCCGCTGAAATCGACAATCACGTCCGCGCGCTCGGCCGGAGCCATCAACAATGCCTGCTCAATCGCCGGTGCCGGAATCGGCACCGCGACGGCTTTGTTGAGCTTGAGGGCGGCCTTCTGGGTTTTCTGGGAGATCTTCACCTGCAATTTGGCGATTTCCGCCTCAATCTGGGCTACTTTCTTGGGTTTCGCCCCTACGGCCTTGGCTTGCAACTTGACGATTTCAGCATTGATCTGGGCGGTTTTTTGGGCGAGCTTGGCCCCAATTTTCTGGGCCACCGCAGGATCGACCGGGGTCAGGAAGCCGGTGCGGATTTCAACGACATTCTGCAGGAAACCCTGATCGGCACCAATCTGATAGAAGGGCAACTCCACGGCGGTCAGCCCGCCGGTCACGGGATCAACCTGGAACATGGCCAGATTGAGGAAACGCGAGTTGCTGCCGTTGAGCATCCGCAAACGGTATCGGGCCGGAGCAACTTCAAGTTTCGGCCAGGTGGTACCATTGACGACCATGGTATTGAAGAAGGCTTCGGGGTTCCAGGTCGGTGCGATATCCGACTGTCCACTGCCGATATAGGGCCCGTTAAACCCATCAAAAAAGGTACGGCTGTTGGGGTAAAAGAGGGTGCCGTCAGCATTGAAGGACCGATCCTGAATCGCAATCGGAATCTCACGGATCGTCTGGCGATAGGCGGCGTTAAAGTTGGGATCGCCCGTGCCCGACGGCGCAGGCCCAGGCAGCACGGCCGCGCCACCGGTGAACAGATCTGTTCCGGCATCATAAGCGCCACCGCGCACCAGCCAGAAACCGGCCGGGCCGGCGTAAACGTTCAAGCGGGTCATACCGAGGGTATGATCGTGATACCACAGAGTAGTGGCCGGCTGGGTATTTTCGTAGCTGTAAAACGCGGCACCACCGACGGGATCAAAGTCAATCGGATTCCCGGCGCCTTGAACGTTCAGGCCCATGTCGTTCTGGGTATAAAGGGTGCCGGTGGTTTTGTAACCCAGCGGAATGTTGCTGGCGTCCGCCAGCCACCAGGCCTCGGGGTAACCATCAGACTCGGCATTAACATGCGCGCCATGCACGTGCGTGACAATCGGCACCGGACCGGTGTAGGGGGCCGGGTTCTCCGTCGCGCAGTCGGTTTGCGGCATCTGTGCGGTATTGATGCACCCGCTGTTGGTGGGGTTGGCCCAATGCAGGGTCTGATCGACAGTGCCGGTCAAAATATGGGGCAAAAAATTGCCGGTGATCGGATTTTTCAGGTCGTTGATCCAGCGCACCGTGGTCGGAACGCCCGAGGTGTTCTCGACAGTAAAGGCCGGATAGTTGAAATTGGCGCCCTGGGTGCCCAAAGGTGCCGGTGCGACATAGGTCGACGCCCCCGTCGCATCGTAGGCAGGCTGGTCTTGTGCCGGGCCATAACTCCACACCGGGGTCGCCGGCAAATTGATCAGGTTGCCGTTGGCATCCGGAAAGCTGCCCCAGATTCCGCCCGGCAGGATCTGCTGCTTGAACTGGCGCACGGCAATGTTGTAATTGGCGGCCGGCACGGCCACCGGTTCGCCATCGGCATCCAGCACCGCGGGTTGTACGGTTGACGCCGGCATCACCGGCGGGATCACCAGCGGCTGGACGTATTTGGGAATTGTCAGAGGATCAAGCGTTCCCCCCGGCAGGGGAACGGCCAGGGCATTGGACGCCAGGAAGGTTCCAAGAAACATGAGGATCCAGCACCAGGACTTCGATCGCATCAGTCGGACATTGAGCTTTTGCATAATAGCCTCCTTCTTTTGTGGGCATCTTTAATCTTTGACCGTATTTGTAATAAATAAGGAACAATCGGTCTATGGGCGGATTGCGCATTCAGGGGGAGCGATTTGCTCCTTAATGAGAAGAGTCGGCGATGATTAGTGATTAATTACCAGATCAGCCATTGTCCCGCGGCCTTTCGCAGCTCGGTTGCATATCTGGCAACAGCTTGCGGCCGCGCCACAGATAATAGATCACCGGATAGATCAGCAGCTCCATGAGCCCCGACGTCATCACCCCGCCGATCATCGGCGCGGCGATGCGCTTCATCACATCGGCACCGGTACCATGACTCCACATGATCGGCAAAAGGCCAGCGATAATCACCAGAATCGTCATGATCTTGGGCCGCACCCTGCGCACTGCGCCATAATGGATGGCCTGCACCAGATCACCGCGGGTCTGCAAGCGTCCCTGCTCTGACCTGCGGTGATGGGCCTGGTCGAGATAGAGCAGCATGACGACACCGGTCTCGGCGTCCAACCCGGCGAGGGCGATGATCCCGACCCAGGCGGCGACCGACAGATGGTAGCCAAGCAGATAGAGCATCCAGAAGGCGCCAATCAGCGAAAAAGGGACCGCCAGCAGCACGATGCCGGTCTTGATCACCGAGCGTGTGCTCAGATAGATGATCAGCAGGATCAGCAGCAGGGTCAAAGGGACAATCAGGGTAAAGCGCTGCTGGGCCGCCTGCAGATATTCATACTGACCGCTCCAGACCAGGCTGTAGCCTTCGGGGAGCCGAATCTGTTCGGCCACCACCTGCTTGGCGCGCTTAACGAAGGTGCCGACATCCATGTCGCGCAGGTCGACATAAACCCAGGCGGTGCGCTGGGCGTTTTCACTCTTGATCATCGGCGGGCCCTGAGTGATCTCCAGCGCGGCCAGCTCGCCCAGAGGGACATGATTGCCATCGCGCAAAGGCACCAGCACCCGCCGCAGAGAAACAAGGTCATTACGAAAATCCTGCTGGTAGCGCAGATTCACCGGGTAACGTTCCAACCCCTCCACCGTCTGGGTAACGTTGACGCCGCCGATGGCGGTCTGCACCATCTCCTGCACCTCGCCAATAGTCAGGCCATAGCGCGCCGCGGCGCGACGGTCGATGGCGAAATCAAGATAGTAGCCGCCAACCACACGCTCGGCGATGGCGCTCAAGGTACCGGGCTGCTTACGCATCAGGGCTTCGATCTTGATGGCGATTTCCGACAGTACTTCGAGGTCGTTCCCCATAACCTTGATCCCGACCGGGGTTTTGATGCCGGTCGAGAGCATGTCGATGCGCGCGCGAATCGGCATGGTCCAGGCGTTGGTCAGACCGGGGAACTGAATTTCGCGGTCGAGTTCGCGAATCAGGCCATCGAGATCCATCCGGACATGATCCGACCAGATCCAGCTGAGGGGCACTTTGATACTATTCAGCCAGTCGGGCCAGCCGGAATAGAAACGCTCCCGATAGGTGGTGCGCCATTCCGATTCGGGCTTAAGCATGATGGTGGTTTCGAGCATCGACAAAGGCGCCGGATCAGTGGCGGTTTCGGCGCGCCCGACCTTGCCGAAGGTGCGCTCAACTTCCGGAAAAGAGGCAATGATCTGGTCGGTCTGCTGCAACAGTTCGCGAGCCTTGGTGGTGGATATACCCGGCAAGGTGGTCGGCATGTAGAGCAGATCCCCTTCGGCGAGGGCCGGCATGAATTCGCTGCCGAGGGGCCGGGGCGCGAGGCCCAGAGGCCAGGCAATCGACAGCAGCAGCAGGGTCGCCACCAGCAGGGTCTGCCAGCGGTGCGCCAGGACAAAATCGACCAGCGGATGGTAGATCCGGATAAAGCAACGATTGAGGGGGTTGGCCGACTCCGGGCGGATCTTGCCGCGGATAAACCAGCCCATCAAGATCGGCACCAGGGTCACCGACAGCAGCGCCGCCGCCGCCATGGCATAGGTCTTGGTGTAGGCCAGGGGTTTGAAAAGGCGCCCCGACTGTTCCTGCAGGGCAAAGATCGGAATAAAGCTGACCGTGATCACCAGCAGGGAAAAGAAAAGAGTCGGGCCAACCTCTTTGGCCGCTTCGCTGATGATCTGCCAGTGTGGTTTTCGGCCAAAGTCGCGCTCCAGGTGCTTGTGCGCGTTCTCGGTCATGATAATCGCGGCGTCGATCATAGTGCCAATGGCGATGGCGATGCCACCCAGGCTCATGATGTTCGCATTGATCCCCTGCAGGTACATGAGCGCAAAGGCCAGCAGCACCGCGATCGGCAGGGTGAGGATCGCCACCAGGGCGCTGGGGATGTGCATGAGAAAGAGCGCGGTCACCAGGGCGACGACAAGACTTTCTTCAAAAATCTTGGTTTTCAGGGTCTCGACTGCGCGGTCGATGAGGCGCGAGCGATCGTAAACCGAAATGATCTTCACCCCCTCGGGCAATCCGCTCTGCAGCGCGGTGATCTTTTGCTTGACCCGCGTAATGGTGGTGCGCGCGTTTTCGCCATAACGCATAACGATAATACCGCCGACCGCCTCCCCCTGCCCATCAAGTTCGGCGATGCCGCGGCGCAGTTCCGGCCCCAGGGTCACCCGCGCCAGATCACGCACCAGGATCGGAGTACCCTGCTGATCAGCACCCACGGCAATCTGTTCGATGTCGTGCAGGTCACGGATATAACCGCGCCCGCGGATCATGTACTCGGTTTCGCCCATTTCGATCAGGCGGCCGCCGACATCGTTGTTGCTTTCCTGGAGCGCGCGTTTGATCTGCGGCAGGGTCAACTGATAGGCGAGCAGACGGTTGGGATTGACCTCAACCTGATACTGCTTAACGAAGCCGCCGATACTCGCAACTTCGGCGACCCCCTCCACCGCCATCAGCTGATAGCGCAGATACCAATCCTGGATCGAGCGCAGCTGCTGCAGATCATGGCGGTCACTCTGCAGGGCATATTCGTAGATCCAACCCACTCCGGTCGCATCGGGGCCAAGACTGGGCGCGACCCCTTTGGGCAGCCTGGATGCCGCCTGGTCCAGATATTCGAGCACCCGCGAACGCGCCCAGTAGATATCGGTGCCATCCTCGAAAAGCAGATAGACAAAGGAATAACCGAAAAAGGAATAGCCGCGCACCACCTTGGCGTGGGGCACAGAGAGCATCTGGGCGGTCAGCGGATAGGTCACCTGATCTTCCACCACCTGGGGCGCCTGCCCGGCGTATTCGGTGTAGATGATGACCTGCACGTCCGAAGGGTCGGGAATGGCATCGATCGGGGTATGCCGCAGACTGTAAACCCCACCGACCAGAGTCGCCAGGGTGAGCAGAATCACCACGAACTTGTTTTTGATAGACCACTCAATCAGCGTTTCAAGCATCGCTTTCACACCCAGGGATTAAAACAGCTCGTCGAGATCGACGTTCGCGTCATCCGCTGCACGCATTTTGTTGACGGCTTCACGCAGTTTGCTTTCAGAGTCGAGGAGAAACTGGGCCGAGGTCACCACCTTTTCACCGGCGCTGACCCCGCTGAGGATTTCGATATAACCTTCCTCATCCTGCAACCCGACCTTCACCTCGCGTGGCGCAAAGCGACCTTCGCCCAGATCGACGAAAACCCTTTCCTGGGTGCCACTGAACAGCACCGCCTCCAGCGGCACACTTAGGGCCTGCTCCAGAGAATGGGTACGGATCTGCACCTCGGCATACATTTGCGGCTTGAGGCGCAGATCCGGGTTGTCGATGTCGATCCGCGCCTTGACTGTGCGGGTTTTGGCCTCCAGCGCGGGGTAAATGGTGCTGAGGGTACCGGTGATGGGTTGCGCCAGAAGAGGAAACTCGATCAACGCCTGCTGACCGACCCTGACCCAGGGAAGCTCGCTGACATAGATGTCGGCATAAACCCAGAGAGGGGAAAGGCTGGAAATTTCCAGCAGCTCGCGGCCTGCCGAGATATATTCTCCCACCCGCACCTGCTTGCGCGAAACCACGCCGGAGACTGGGGCATAGAGGGTCAAAGTCTTCTGTACCTCGCCGGTTTCTTCCAGCTTCTGGATCTGGCCAGGCTTGATATCCCAGAGTTGCAGGCGACGGCGCGCCGCATCCAGCAGGCGTTCGGCGTCGGCCAGGGCGCCAGCGAAGCCGCTGTCGGCCATGGCCGCGCGATTGCGCAGGGCCAGCAGCAGCTCGTGCTGCGCAGCGAGCAGATCGGGGCTGTAAAGATCGAGGAGAGGATCACCTTTCACCACCGTCTTGCCGGTCTCATCAATATGCAGGGCTTCCACCCAGCCCGAAAGTTTGGTGTTGATCGCCTGCTGCTGCGGTTCGGCATAGGCAACCCGTCCGAAGGTACGGATGTTGTGAGTCAGGGTACGTGGGGCGGCGATGGCCGTGCGCACGCCCATCCGTTGCACGGTCACCGAGTCAACCTGAATCAGCCGACGCTCATCCTCCGCACCATGCTCATCGTCCTGCAGCGGCGTCAACACCATGTGGCAGATCGGGCAGAGCCCCGGTTCTTCCGTGATCACCAGGGGATGCATACCGCAGGTGTACTGCGTCGGCGTTTCCGCAGCCTGAGCAGTGCAGACACAAAGCTCGTCGAACAGCCCGGACCACGAGGCCGACAGAATCAAGAGGATAAAAAATCCTTGAATCACTGCTGTCATTTTCATCTTTGCACCCTGATTCACCAGCTCACCCTCAGGCCGCTCAGGCCTTCCAGTTGCGCCAGATTGGTCATGTAGTCCGCAAGGGACTGATCATAGACAAGCTGATCCTGATGGAGATCGAGCAGCGTCTTGAGCACCTGGGCATATTCGGCTTTGCCGACCTGTAGGTCAGCAAGGCCCGCGGCCAGAGCCTGACGGCGCTGCGGCAGAAGGACCCGCCCGTAGAGGGCGGCCAGTTCGCGGTTTTTTTCGAGATCCGCCATGGTGCGCTGCAAATCGGCAATCAGCCGATGGTAAAAATCGGCCCCTTCGGCCTTGATGGCCCGCAGGCCGCTGTCGGCTTCATACATCGCTTCGGTGCGGACCTCACGGTTGAAATACATCTGAATCATGCTGCGCATCGCCTTGAAACGCCCGCCCAGGGCCTGATAGCCCTTGACCTTGGGGCGGTGGTTGTGGAGCCCCGAAATAAAATCCGCCAGGGTGTGTTGCGGCTTCGGCAGGTTTTCGCTGGTCAGTTCAGGGTCACGCAGGGGCGTCACCTCGGTGCCGCTCGGCTGGCCGCACAGATAGTTCAGATCGAGGGCAAGGCTCAGGCGCTTTTGCCGCAGGCGCAGCAACTCGGCCTGCAGATGATAACGCGCACTCTGGGCATCGAGGAGATCGCGCTGACGCAGCTTGCCTACCGCATAACCGGCGTCGCTGCTCTCAATCACCCCGTCCAGGGTGAGCAGGCTCTGCTCTGTGACGGCGATCATCCGATCGAGAAACAACAGCTGAAAAAAGCTTTGCCGTACCTGACTGGTGACCTGGAGAATCAAATCTTCGCTCAGGTACTGATACCAGAGGGCCTGATTTTCCACCATGTCACGCCCGTTCAAAACGCTCCCCCTGACCGAGCGCAGAGTGACTTTGGTCGCCGGGCCGGCCTGGGCCTGACTTTCGGGGGATGTCAGCCCGCTGCTGATATTGCCGATGGGGAAATCGAGATAATAGAAGGCCAGCAAGGGATCACTGAGGTTATCGACCAGGGGAATGCGAATATTGTAGCGCTGGGACTGGGCCGCCGCTGAAATCAGCTGCTGATTGCGCGTCACGGCGCTCTGCAGCAGAAGATCGAGGCTGTCCCCTTCCCCAACCTCCCCATCGGCGGCCCGGGCGAAGGCCGACAGGCCGACAAGCAGGCAGCTGAGCATGCAGAACCCCATGAGAAGGCGGCAGTGCCAGGAAGAAATGCGCAAGGGTTGTTTGCCCGAAGTCATCAAGATTCCACCTAAAGTTGGCCTATGGTCTGCAACCCGTCAGAGCCATCGATCTTGAAAAATCCGGTCATTGCCGGCTTGGCAAACCACAGCCGCAGCCAGCTGTCATCCCTGCCCTGAAAACGCAACACCCCGTCAAAGGGCAGACCACGCTGCGGATTGATCTGCAAAGGGCTTTCGGTGGTCAAGCGCACCAGACCATGGTCGGTGAAAGCGAGGCTGCCGGTCAGGGTGACCTGGGGAAAAGCTCCGCGCCCATCCCAAACCAGCGCCAGCTGACGCAGGGCATAGCGCGAACGATCACCCTCGCTGAGGGACAAGTCCGCCATCAGGGTCATGCGCTGTTTTTCCCCCGCAAACGCATTCAATGCGAGGCTCAGTTGACCGCGCAACTGCAAGTTTTTGTCTGTCAGGGTCGCCGTCAGGGGAAGTACTTCCAGACGGGCGGTCAGATCTCCGGTTTGTCGATCAAGTTGTCCCCGCACGGGTACCCGGCCATTAAGTACCAGGGTGCAATCGTCGGCGTAATGGTCATAAACCAACTCACCCGTGAAATTTCCATTTTCAGCCAGGGCAAGACGTAAATTCTGTGTCCCCTGGCAGCCGGCTTGCGAGGAGCCACCTGTTGCGGGAAGGGGTTTTCCCGGTTCGAGTTGGAGCTTAAAAATTGCGCGGGAAAAACTTTCGAGTAGCATCTGGTTGGGTTTGAGAAAACCGGCCTGGGCTGTTTTGTCTGCCACGGCACGGGTCAGATACCAGGCGTGGTCAGCCCCTGCGGCGGGGTCACTCAGGTAAAAGGGTGAGAGGACTATCTCCTGGGAATTCCTGGCATCGAAATGAACCGCGCCTCCGCCTCCAGACGCGGCGCATCCGCCCAACAGGCTGGTGGTGAGAAAGAAAGCAATCAGGTAAACCAGGATTTTTGCCATCACTTTCACCCCTCAGGGTCAGCATCAGAAGACAAGGATTTCTCATCCCAGAGATCCGAGGTGAGTAGTCCTGCCCGCAGGGCATACTGCACCATCTGCACCGGGTTTTCGGTACCGATTTTGCGGCCAAGATTGGCGCGATGCTTGTCAACCGTCTTGGAACTGATGCAGAGGATATCGGCAATCTCATGGGCACTGTTCCCCTGCACAATCAGATGAAAAACCTGCTTTTCGCGTGCGGATAAACTTTCGAGATGTTCTTTCCGGGGGGTGCCTTTGCGGTATTCTTCCACGTAGCTACCGATGACCGAGGCCTGTACCTGAGAGCTCAGATAATAGTTTCCGGTCGCCGCCGCACGCACCGCCGCCAGCATGTCGGCACTGGGGGCACCCTTGACAACATAGCCCAGGGCCCCCGCCTTCAGGGCACGATGGACATAAGCCTCTTTTTCGTAGCGCGACACAATGACCAGCTTGACCGCCGGTACCGCCTGGCGGATCAGCTCAAGGGTCTCAAGACCATTCATGCGCGGCATGCCGATATCAAGTAACATCACGTCGGGTTTACAGCGACGCGCGACCTCCAGGGCCTCGACGCCATCCCCCGCTTGACCGACCACTTCGATATCGGGATGATTTTGCAGCAGCAAGATCATCCCTTCACGCAGCAGGGCATGATCATCCGCCAGCGCAACCCTGATAGGGCTCATGCACAGTTTTCCAGCGGAACATCCTGCTTCACTTCAAGGGGCAGATGAACTTCAACGGTAGTCCCGGTGCCCGGCGCACTGACGACCCGCAGATTTCCCCCCGCCGTTGCCGCCCGCTCGCGCATCCCAAGCAAACCCATGCTGCGGCCGACACCCTGAGGCTGGCAGTCTTCAATGCTTAAACCCACGCCATTATCACGAATGGCGAGTTGCAGCTGGTCGTTCACGCATTGCAAAACAACTTCGACCTGCTGAGCCTTGGCATATTTACTGACGTTGTTGAGAGCCTCTTGACAGATACGATAGAGGGCGATCTCCGTCTGCTGTGACAGCTGAAGATTTAACTCCTCGCCTTTGAAGCGAGTTTTCACCTGGGGGTTCTGCGCGGCAAACTGCTCCAGATGCCATTTGAGTGCCGCAACCAGCCCCAGGTCATCGAGCATTACCGGGCGCAGATGGTCGCACATGTGGCGCAGATCGACTTCAAGGCGCGCGGCCATCGACAAAAGTCGCTCGCAATGCCCCGCATACTGTTCGGCACCCCCGTAAGTGTGGTCACGCAGCATCTCGACCCCCAACTGGAAGGCACAGAGCACCTGGCCAAATTCATCGTGCAGATCTTGCGCGAGATGGCGTTTTTCTTCCTCGGCGCCCAGCATCAGTGACTGGGTCAGGGTGCGGATATCCGCCTCGTTGCGCCGCAGGGCCTCCTCGGCCTGCTTACGCGCCGAGATGTCGGTATAAGTGCCGATCATGCGCAAGGGGCGGTTATTCTTCGCCCGCGCCACCACCTGACCCCGCGCCATCACCCAAAGAAATTCCCCGTTTTTCTGGCGCAAACGATGCTCGGCACGAAAATACCGACTCCGCCCCTGAAGGTGTTCGCGCAACACCTGTTTCACTCGCGCACGATCCTGCGGGTGAAGACGCGAACTCCAGTCGGCGATCCGGCTGCCGAAGGTTTGGGGATCAAAACCGAGCATTGCCGCAGCGCGGTTATTCGCGTAGACCTCCCCACTGACAAGATTCCAATCCCAAAGGCCGTCATTGACCGCGTCAAGGGCCAGCTTCAACCGCTCTTCACTGTCACACAACAGATCGACCATTTTTTTGCGCTCAGCGGAATGGGCCTGTAAAGGGCGATAATAAAAAAAGTAAAAGGTGGGAGACAGAACAATCAACAGCGCGAACGCATCGAGAAGATGATCCATACTCTGCGACAGATCGCCCGCCTGTATCACGAGAAAACGGGCCAGCACATCGGCCAGGAAGATGGAAATCACCATCAGTGGAACTAGTCGAGCAGGGGCAAATTGCCGCGGGGAATCACCGCCGTGATCAGCCTTTTGTTCACGGATCGCGATCTTCCCCCGGGGGTGAGGTTGCAACGGGGGCAAAGCCGCACAAGTCGTAGCCGAACCACTTTCCATAAACCCTCCCATCTTTCTCTGCTCAGCGTCGCTCAGAATAGTTTTCTTGGCCTAACACCTGAGATAAAAACCGACTAAGGGCTAGAATTAAGCAAAGAACCAGCCAAACGTTAAAAACCCCATAACCCACTGATTTGTCATATTTTAACCGGGAAAGCGGTAAAAAAACCGGTGCAAAAAATAGGACAAACGGAATTTTTTATAAAAAATATTGCTCGACACGCTTGCGCTCAGATTTTGGCCAGACTCTGTATTTCACGGGTCATGCTTTAGCCCGGCGGTGGATCGGTTGCGGCGCTTTCAAGCACCGCACGCAACGAAAAAGCGCGCAAAATCGCCCCTTGAGATCCGGCCTGCGTTTGACAAATTTCCGCGGTTTCGATTATAGCTTGAGCCACAAACCGCCATGACCAACGCTGGCAGTGCGCAACACTTTTTTGGTTCAACCCAATTGAAAGGCTCATCATGTCAGAGTTTATGAATAAGCCAACGCGTCGCCGGTTGCTGATCCCTCTGACACTGACCTTTGTGGTATTGTTGATCACCTTTGTACATATTGCCTATCAGATCCGGGCCAAACAAAATTCATCTGATTTCAATCACCGTTACCAGGTGACCCAGGCCTACACCAGCGTTGCCTCTTCTCAACGCCAAACGCTGATGCAGAATTTACTGCGAACAATTGCCGACGACCCACAACTGGCCCAAAGTATGCGAGTCGGTAATCGTGACGCGTTGCTGGAACGCAGCCAACCCTATTTGCACGAATTAAAGAGCGCCTACGGCATCAACCATTTCTATTTTCATACGCCTGAGGGACATAGCTTTCTCCGGGTCTATAATCCTGGTAAATACGGCGACAAGATCGAGCGCGGCACTTTTTTACAGGCGGCACACTCGGGAAAATTTTCTTTCGGTCTTGAGCTTGGCCGCTCTGGCACGCTAACCTACCGTGGCGTGCACCCCTGGTCTGTGGATGGCAATTTGCTCGGTTATATCGAGATTGGCATGGAACTCGATCAGGTTCTCGCTCAGCTAAAAGCGATCGTTAAGGAAGATTTCTTGGTGACGCTGGATAAAAGCAAGCTTAATCGCACCTCTTGGGAGCAGGGTCGGAAAAGCTTCGGCCGTCAGCAAACCTGGGATCTGCTCCCGAATCGGGTCATCGCCTACCAAACCATGGAAGAATTTTCTATTTCAGAACAAAACGGTCTACTCAAAAAAATATCTTCTGCAAAGGATGACCACTTTACATTAAAAATCAATTCCCACGACTATCGCGTTAAAGGTTTTCCGCTGATCGACTTCAACGATCAAGCGGTTGGAGAAATTTTGGTAATGCACGATGTTACCAATGAAAATACAAACTTTCACCGCCTGGTCTCACAAACAGTTCTCATTGCCGGCGGCATTTGCCTGGTTCTGTTTATCTTCGCCTACAACATTTTGGGGCGCATGGATCGGCATTTGCTGACCACCCGGCAGCAACTTGATGCAGAAGTCGCTAACGTTAAGGCCAGCAATGCGCGCCTGGCAGCAGAAATTGAACAGCGCACCCTTGCCGAAAATGCCCTTCAGCAGCTCAATGAAACACTTGAAATGCGGGTGCAGGAGCGCACGGCAACGCTGGAAAAATTGAACCACGAACTCAAGGAAAATCAGGCAAAAATCCTCCATCAAGACAAGATGGCCTGTATTGGTCAGGTGGCCGCAGGCATTGCCCACGATATTAATAACCCGGTGGGTTTTGTCAGTCACAATCTGTTGATTTTCCAACGCTATCTGCAACGCTTTGAACAATTTATCGCGCTGCAAGAAGGGTTGATCAAAACCAAAGCCGATGACGATTTGCAGCGTGGCTGGCTGAAGAATCGGCGCGACTTCAAAATTTCTGAAATTTTTCAGGAACTCCCCGAAATGCTGGAAGAATGTCGTGACGGCACCACGCGTATTACACAGATTGTTCAGGGGCTGCGCACCTTTTCGCGCCAGGATACGCCGCGTCACCAGTTGACCGATCTACACCAGTGCCTCGATAGCACTCTGGCCCTGCTGCGGCATGAATTGGGCGACAAAATTCGCGTCATTCGTGACTACGGTGACCTGCCGCAACGCTACTGTTACAGCGAGCAGATCAAACAGGTCTTTATGAATCTGCTCATCAATGCCGCGCAGGCCTCTGAGGCGGGGGGGGAAATCCGTATTCGCAGCTGGACAGCAGACCAGCAGATCTTCATCAGCATCAGCGATACCGGCTGCGGCATTGCGCCCGAGCAGTTGACCCAGATTTTTGAACCATTTTACACCACCAAACCCATCGGGGTTGGTACCGGGCTGGGCTTGAGCATCGTCTACGATATCGTCAGCCGCCACCAGGGTGAAGTTAAGGTCACCAGTCAGCTGGGTGTCGGCACCACCTTTACCTTGCAATTTCCCTTCGATAGCAGAAAAAATCCGCGCAGCACCGTGGCGAAAACTGATCCGGAAGCCCCCCAGACCAGATCGCCACAAGGAGACGTGCATGTCTAAAGAAAAAACCAAACTGCTCTATGTGGACGATGAGTCAGCCTATCGGCGGATTTTCTGTCGTGAAATGGGCGATGACCAACGCTTTATCATCGAAACCGCCGCAAGCGGCGAAGCAGCCTTGCAGCGGTTGAAAGCGTTTCGTGCCGACATAGTGCTCAGTGACCTGTCGATGCCGGAAATGGACGGTATCGCCCTGCTGCAAGAGATCCGCGCCCTCTATCCGGAAACCTTCGTGCTTATTCTGACCGGGGTTAATTCGGCCCATGAGGCGGTGCGGGCAATGAAAGCTGGCGCCTACGACTACATTCTTAAGCCCTTTGACGTCAACCTGCTTCTGATGCAGCTCGACAAAATTTTACAGCACCGCCAACTGCTGACCTATGGCCACGAACCAGGCGGCAGCGCGGCCCATTTTGAAAATCTGGTCGGTCAGGATCCCGCCATGTACGAGCTGTTCGAGGGCATCCGGCGCATTGCGCCGACCAACGCCACCGTACTGATTCGCGGCGAAAGCGGCACCGGCAAAGAGCTGATTGCCGCCGCGGTGCATGCCCGCAGTAGCCGCAGCGAGCAGATCTTTATCCCCGTCAACTGCGCGGCGCTCACCGAAAACCTGATCAACAGTGCCCTGTTCGGTCACGAAAAGGGTGCCTTTTCCGGTGCGACGACGCGCAAGATTGGTTTTTTCGAGCGTGCCCACGGCGGTACTATCTTTCTTGATGAAATCGGTGACATTCCCATGACCACCCAGCTGGCGTTGTTGCGGGTGCTGGAGTTGGGCACCTTCCAACGGGTTGGCGGCACCGAAACGGTGCAGGTCGATACCCGTATCCTCTGCGCCACCAACCGCGATCTGGAAGCCGAGATGCGCGCCAAGACCTTTCGCGAGGATCTCTTCTACCGCCTCAACGTCGTCACCCTCACCTCACCCCCTCTGCGCGAACGAGCTACGGATATTCCGCTACTAGCCAAGTATTTTTTAAGGAAATTCAGCGCTAAAAATAACAAAACCATCGACACCATTGGTGCCTCGGCCATGACGCTGCTCACGGGTTATCGCTGGCCAGGCAATGTCCGCGAGCTGGCCAACGCCATTGAGCGCGCGGTCATCTACTGCGGCGGTCGGCAACTAATGCCAGAGCACCTGCCTGAGGAGATCCGCGCGGCACGTGCGACCCCAAAGAGCGATTTTTCCCTGCAACTCAGCTCCAGCTCCCTGCCCGAAATCGAAGCCCGGGTCATCCGCCAGGTTTTAGAAGCCAAGCAGTGGAACCTCTCCCAAGCCGCCGAAGCTCTGAGCATCGCCCGCGGCACCCTGTACAGCAAAATCAAGAATTACGGCATCGAAAAAGCCTGAACCAAAACTCCGTTTGGCCAAACGCCATGCCCCCTGTCGAAAATTGAACAACAGCAGCTGCGGGCGCAAGCGCGCACTGGCAGCGCCCAACCCTGCGCGGCCACTTCCCTGCGCACCCTGTCGAAATTTGAACAGTTTTCCTCATTAAAAAAATAACCCGGTAAAACAGCATCTTAGCCTTGCACACTTGCCGACACTGTCGAAATTTGCGCAGATGACTAAAATGGTTATTTTTAGTCAAAAAAATTTAAAATTCACCTAAATATCTGTAATTATTTATTTTTATTTTTTTAAAGCAAGTTGGCACGAGCATTGCTTTATGCTGGAGCAGACAAGCCAAGGCACAGAAGACGCTTGAACATAAGCACAAAGCCTTGGCGTTACCCCACAACCTTGGTCTGCTTCAATGGGTGAAGAGACCGTAAACTCAAATGAAAACAGGAGAAAAGCACATGAAGAAGTTTCTCGTAGTCGCACTCGCAGCCGCCCTGACCTTGGGTGGTGTCTCCCTGGCCCTGGCCAATGGTTCCGCCGCCGGGATTTCCGGCAGCCCCCATGACTTTTCTGATGGGACAATTAAAAACGGCAAGCCTGGCGCCACCATCACCGATGAAACCTGGAACTACCGGGGTGAAATTTGCCGCGTTTGTCACGCACCCCATGACAAGGGCCGCACCAATTACACCAACGGCCTGTTGTGGAACCATGCGGTTTCCACAGAAGCCTACACCATGTATGCCAGCGAAACCCTTGATGGTGTGACCGATGGCACCCCTGGTGGCAATACCAAACTCTGCCTCTCCTGCCATGATGGTTCGGTCGGCCTGGACACCTTCGACAGCCATGCCGGCGCAACCCCGACTACTTCGGTTGATGGCGGAATCGGTAACTTGGCCAATGGCAGCCTGGTGATCAATACCGACTTGCAGGGCACCCACCCGGTTTCCATCACCTACAACGATACCGCTGATGCCGGTCTGCTTGACCCGGCAACTGCAACCTGGGCCGATGGCACCACGGTTGCCGCGACCCTGCAGGGTAATAAAGTGCAGTGCTCGACCTGTCACGACGTGCATGACAAGCTGTCGGTTGCCGGCACCCACCTGCTGCGTACCGCTAATGGCAGCAGCAACCCGTCGGGGCTGTGCCTGACCTGCCATAACAAATAAGTCCCGCAGCGCCCAGGCGCTTAAAGACGGAAACGGTTGAAGCACGGCAAAGGGTGAGGAGCGAAAAGCCCCTCACCCTTTGCTTGGTGCGCCAGGAACATGGAGGGTTTTATGAAATATGCAACCGGTTTATGTGTCTCATTGCTGCTGGTTGTCGGTCTTACGGCTGCGGCCTGGGCCGGCAACGCTCAGGGAATTACCGGCAGCGCACACGATTTTTCCGCCCAGGACTGGTATCCCGGCCTGGCCAGCCAGCGCGAGATCTGCCAGCCTTGCCACGCCCCCCACGACAAGGGGCGCACCACCTACCAGGCCGGTTTGCTCTGGAACCACGAGCTGAGCAGCGCCACCTACGTAATGTACAACAATACCTTCAGCCCCACCCTGAATAACACGGTGGACAGCGCTCCGACCGGCAGTTCCAAATTGTGCCTCAGCTGTCACGATGGCACCGTCGCCCTCGACAGTTTCGACGGCCATGCCGGCGATCCTGCTTTGCTTATCGGCGAGGCTTACGGTAACCTCAAGCGCATCCCCCGGGCCATGAGTGGCAGCGACCTCGACATGCGCGGCACCCACCCGATTTCCATTGCCTACAGCGGTGGCGATACGGGTCTCAACCCGACCACCACGGTGTGGCAAGGCGGCGGCACGATTGCCGATACCCTGGAAGATGGCAAGGTGCAGTGCGCCAGTTGTCACGATGTGCATAACTCGTCGGAATCGATTCCCGGGACCCTGTTGTTACGCGCCGGACAGACGGATGGCCAGGGTGGTGGCTCGCGCCTATGCCTGACCTGCCATAACAAGTAGCATGGTTTTTTGCTTTTCCTCCCTGCTAAAAAAGCCCGGTCTTTGCCTCTGGCTTTTTTAGCAGGGAGTTATTTTGTAGGATAAGGCTTGCGTTTTGCGTTGATCCCTCAGTAAGGTTCCCCATGAGAAATTTGCCGGTTTCAGCTTGCGTGCTCTTTCTGTGTGGATTTTTGTCCACGGAACTGCTCGTGGGTACCCCCTCGCTGTGTGTGGCGAGTGAAGTTTTTGCCCTGGAGGAGGGGCAAAGCTGCCTTGAGTGCCATGATGAAATGGAAAAACAACAGGTCTTGCACCCGGCCACCGAAGGTGGCGACGGCTGCATCAGCTGTCATGAGCAGGATGATCCACTGCAACATGGCTTTGCCGACCGCCCGGAACCGATTGCCGAACTCTGCCTGATGTGTCACGAGGATCCCCTGGCCGCAGCCCATCAGCATCCACCGGTGGTCGAGGGCGATTGTTTATTTTGCCATAATCCCCATCAGTCCGAACACGCGGCCCTGTTGACCGCCCCCCAGGGTGAGCTGTGCCTGAACTGCCACGATGCCGATGCCTTTAGCGGCCAATCGGTGCATGGCCCGGTAACGACCAATGCGTGCAGCGCCTGTCATAATCCCCACGCTGCGAAGCAGGCCAAACTCCTGCGCGCCGCCCCGCCCGAGTTGTGCTTTCGCTGTCATGACAAAGAGCTGGAAGATGGGCAGCAGCAGAAACTGCCGGCAACCAAGCGCTTATTCGAAGACGAGCAGGCCCAGTTGCATCCGCCCTTTGCTGCCGGCGATTGTGGCGATTGTCACCGGCCCCACGCCGCCGAGCAGCCGCGTTTGTTAAGTGCCGCCTATCCGTTTGGCTTTTATCAACCCTACCGCGAAGAGGCCTATGCTCTGTGCCTGAACTGCCATGATCCCGCGGCCTTCAGTGAACCACGCACCCTCGATGCGACGGCCTTTCGCAATGGTAACCTCAATCTGCATCAGCGCCATGTCGATAAAACCAAGGGGCGCAGTTGCGGAATCTGTCACAGCCCGCACGGCGCGTATCAGGAGCATCTGCTTCAGTCGGGCATGACTTTTGGTGAGGTGACCCTGGGGATCAGCTATACCACCACCGAGAATGGCGGCAATTGCTCAACCAGCTGTCACACCAAGGTCAGTTACGACCGGCTGGCTCCGGTGAACAATCCCTTGCGGGTCAGCCCGCGCCAGGGAGAAGACGCCACTGCCGAGCAGCTGCTTGAGGCAAAATAATGTGGAAATGGCGCGGCCCCCGGTTGCGCCTGCGTGTTGATAATCGTTCAAACCCCAAGGAGTTCTTTATGCGATCTATGCTTTCCCTGCTCTCTGTTCTGCTGGTGTTAACCCTGCTGAACGCCTGTGCGCCGACCAACGTTAAAGGCCCCACGGTTTTTTATCCGGCCTTGCCGCAACAACCCCGCCTGCAGTTTTTGACCTCGATCACCAGCGAGGAAGATCTGGGCAAAAAAACCAGCGCCCTGGGCAGCTTTATCGGCAAAGAGCAACAGAGCAAAAGGATCGCCCGCGGTCACGATATCGGCAGTGTCAAGGGCAAATGGTACGTCTCGGATCGCACCTTTAAAACCCTGATGATCGTTGATCTGGAAAAACAAGAGATCGATTTTTTGAAAGATCAGCGCGAAGGAGCCTTAAAAGAGCCTTTTGGTATGCATATAACGGCCAGTGGCGAGAAATATGTCACCGACGGTGAGCGCAAACAGGTGGTGAGGTACGACGCCGCGGACAAATTTGTCCGCGCCTATGGCGAACCGGGTCAGTTTGAGCGCCCGCTTGACGTTGCCGTTTTTAAAGAGCGCTTATATGTGGTGGATTTTCCCCGGCATCTGGTGGCGGTGCTGGATAAAAACAGCGGCAAACTGATTAAAAATATCGGCAAGCGCGGCACCGGCCCCGGCGAGTTTGATCGGCCGACCCACATTCGCATCGACAAGCAGGGCAACCTGTATGTCAACGATTCCTTTAACTTTCGCATTCAAAAGCTGACGAGCGAAGGGGAGTATGTTAAGGAATACGGCTATCCCGGTGCAACCCTCGGCGGCTTTGGCCGCCCCAAGGGCCTCGATTTGTCGCCCAGTGGCGATTTACTCTACGTGGTCGATGCCTCGTTTGAAAATGTGCAGATTTTTTCCGAGGAAAGCACCGATCTGTTGCTGTTTTTCGGTACCTACAGCAATGCTCCCGGCAGCCTCTACCTGCCCTCGGCACTCTATATTGATAACCAGAACATGGAATATTTCCAGCGTTACGTCGACAAGGATTTTAAAATCCAGTATTTGGTGATTGCCGCCAGCCATTTAGGTGACCACAAGCTCAATGTCTACGGTTTTGGCGAGTGGACGGGAGAGAAACTGCCGGAAATGGAAGCCAGACAACCCGGGAAAGCGGATGCCGCGAACTAGCCTTTTCACCTCCGGCCTTCGCCGGCTGCTGCTGTTGGCCCTGCTGGCCCTGGTTCTGGGGGGTTGCAGCGCGGAAACCCGCTACAGCGTACTGACCTTTTTTTTTACCGGAGTGCCCCCCCTTCACGGCCCTTCGCCGGAAGAGCTGGCGGCCCAGCAGGCGGCAGCGGCTGAACAGGCGGCCGCACAGCCGGTGTCTGCCGAAGAGCAGGCGCGTTTGGCGGCGCTCAAGCCCTATGACGGTCCCTATGTTCACGGCCCTTATGCGGCGGAAGAGTGTGAGCAGTGTCATGTCATGGCGGTGGGCGGATTCAGTTTTGGTGCCAAGGCGGATCCCAACAAAAAAAATATTGTCCCGGGCCGCTTTCAGCGCACTCCGGGTGAGTTATGTGGGAATTGTCATCGCAGCAAAAGCGCCGAGGCGGCCTATGCCGCAGGCCTGAATCTGCATGGTCCGGTGGGGGTTTGCACCAATTGTCACTATCCGCACTCGGGACGCTACCCCTTTTTTGTCCGGGCCGCAGGCAGCGAGATCTGTCGGCGCTGTCACAGCACCGGTTTTATCCAGGACAGCGAGCTGCATGAGGGCTTAACCGAATGCCTCGAATGCCATAACCCGCACATGGGCCTGGGGGCGGCAATGCTGCGTGATGAGCATGCTGAACTCTTGTAGGTTGCGGATCAAGAGCCGCAGAGTTTTGCTTGCCCTTGCCGGGGTTCTCCTGACCCTGGAGTTCCTCGCTGCCGCTCCGGTTGCAGCCCGGATGTTTTATCTGGAGCGCCCAAAGTTGGGAGTCGAATTGTCATACGTTTTTCAGCAGGATAACAATCAGAATCCAAGCCAAACCACCAGCAGCCGGGATCAGCGTTTTCTGGAAAGTCTGACTCTGGATTCGCGCGGCTTTGTTTATCACCCGGCCTTACTGCAATTCGAGCTGGATCTGACCCCGACCTGGCAGCAGCAGAATGAGTCGGCCAGCCGCGGGCGGACCAATTCGAATCAGGCGTTTTATCTGGATTATGGTTTTTCGGGTGCGATTTTTCAGTATAAACCTCTGTCGCTGAATCTACGGGCGCGGCGCAATACCTCAACCGTCAGCTACAGCTTAAGCCCAACCACCAGCAACGAAAATTTCCTCTGGGGCGGCACCTTGGTTTACAAGTCCAGGCGGTTACCGGCCAGCTTGTCCTTCGATCGTTCACAGCTGCAGCAAAGCGGCTTTTTTACAGCGACCGAGGATAGCGATCGCGCCAACTTCACCACCACCCTGCGTGGTGAGCGCAGCCAGACCAGTTTCAATGCGGATTACGACAATCGCCAGCGAGTGAGCCAAGGGCTGCGGCAAGAGACCGAAAACAGCGCTTTGCGCCTGAGTAATGGGACAGCGCTGAGCGCTGATCGGCGCGCCTATTTATCCTCATCCGCCAGTGCGCGCCGGACAACGAGCAACGGCGATACTACGGAGACGGTCGATATTTCTGAACTGCTGAATTGGCAGCATACCCCGGCGGATCAACGCTTGCAGATCAATAGTAGTTATTCGGCGCGCTATTCGTTGAATCAGCGTGACGGCGAACGGTTAGAGACGATTCCACTGGATGCCAGCCTGACCCTGAGCCATCTGCTTTACGAAAATCTACGCAGTCTGCTGCGCATTGACGGCGGCTACCTCAAGTTTACAGGGGGCGAAAACCGCAACTACGGCGCTCAACTTGATTTCGGTTACACGCGCCGAATCCCCTGGGGGCAGCTGCGGGTGAATGCCAACAACCGCTACCAGATTGATGACCGCACCAGCAACCAGGAGATTGTTTCGGTGGTGGATGAAAGTCATGTTCTGAGCAGCTTTACCCAGACTTTACTCAATAACCGGAATGTTGATTTGACCTCGGTGCAGGTCTTTCGTGCCGATAAAACCCTGGAATATCAGCTTGGTGCCGATTACAGCCTGACGCCGGCCGGGCTTTTCGCCCGTTTGACGCGATTGCCGACCGGCTCGATCGCGGACGGGGAAACGGTGCTGGTCAGTTACCAGTACCAGAGTGACCCTTCTGCAAAAATTGCCACCTACAGCCGCTCGTTTGGAGCCGGGCTGACCCTGTGGACGCACTTGACTGTCGACTATCAGCTGAGCCTGGCAGACGACTCCCCGCTGTCGGGGGAGACAGCTACGATTATCAACGAGAGTACCGCACAAACACTCAGCGTATTGCTGCAGTATCCCTGGTCTGAGAGCGAGTTGACCCTGAGTGAGGAAAAAAATAATAGCGGTACCTCGCTACGCAGTATCAAGGGAAAACAGAAATTTACCTGGCACCCGCGAGACAATATCTCTTTGAGCCTGTCTGGCGCTTATGGGGAATCGGAACTGATCGACTCGGGGAAAAACCGGCAGAGTTATGACCTGCGCACCGACGGTCGCTGGCAGCCGCGCAACAATCAGCAGTGGACCTTGAGTCTGTTTCAGCTGGGTGAAAAATCGAATGTGCCGGATAAATTTGTCAGTAGCGGGGTTGGCCTTTTTTATTTGCTGCACTATGGGTTGTGGCAGGTCGAGGCCGATTATAAATATCGGCGGGATGAACAAAGTCTGGTGGAGCAGAAATTCACCCAGAGTGCGTTCAATCTGCGTTTGAGTCGGACACTGCAATGAGTGGCGGGCTTCAAACCAGAGTTAAGGGTGTGCGCGTGGCAACCAAAATGACCTTCCCCGGTCTCTACTGCGTGCGCCACCTGCTGCCCCTCCTGGCGTTGGCGGGGTGTCTGGCACAGACGCCGGCCACGCCGAAGCCGCCGACTATGGTGTGGCCACCGCCGCCGGCCGCGCCGCGCATTGTCCTGATGGATGTGCTGCGCGGCCCGGGGGATCTGGCGATTCGCTCCGGCTTCTGGCAGCGCGCCTGGCAGACTCTGTTTGGCACCGAAAAAGTTGATCTGGAATCCCCCCACGGTTTGACCACGGATCGCTCGGGACGTTTATTTGTGGTGGATAAGGTCTTGCGTCAGGTGCATCTGTTCGATGTCGCCGCCCAACGTCATATTCTGATTCCGCGTCAGGGACAGCCGCTGCAAACCCCAATTGATGTGGCGATCGACGAAGAACGCCAGCGGATTTTTGTCAGCGATGCCGTGGCCGGCGTGGTGCGCATTTTTACCCTGGATGGCCGCCCGGCGGGTGAAATACGTCGCGGTGCTCTGGGACGGCCGACGGGGCTGGCTATTCATGGGCAACGGGATGAATTGTTGGTGGTCGATTCTGAAAATGCCAGTGTCATGCGTTTTCGCCTTGACGATTTGCAAGGGGCCGGCATGTTTGGCCATGCTGGCAAAAACCCCGGTCAATTCAATGCGCCCACAGCTCTGACGGTAAATCGCAGCGGCGACATTCTGGTGGTCGATACCCTTAATCATCGTGTCCAGATTTTTAATGGGAACGGCGAGTTTTTGCGCAGTTTCGGCGCAGCAGGAGATGCTCCGGGCTATTTTTCGCGACCCAAGGCGGTTGCGGTCGATCCCGATGGCAATATACATGTCGTCGATGCCCTGTTTGATAATGTCCAGGTGTTTAACGCCGAAGGTCAATTGCTGCTGGCTTATGCCTCCCCGGGCGATTTGCCGGGTCAATTATGGCTGCCATCGGCGATCAGTATCAATCGTCAGGGACGGATCTTTATTGCCGATACCTACAACCGCCGCGTTCAGGTCTTTCAATACCTGCGCGCTGGGGAGTTTATCGAATGAGACGACAGCTTATTTTCCTTGGCCTTGGTGTTTTTGTGCTGGTGACTTTATCCGCCACAACCCTTCTTGGTGCGGGGATTCGCGATACGCTGCACAATTTATCGGCGAGCGGACCGGGCTCGATCAAAGCGCTTAACGAAGAAGAGCTGTGCATTTTCTGTCATACGCCGCATCAGGCGCGGCGCGATATTCCTTATTTATGGAATCGCCTCGATTCGACCGCCAACTATACGCCCTATTCGAGCTCAACCCTAAGTGCCTCAGTTGGCCAGCCAACAGGGGCCTCCAAACTCTGTCTCAGTTGTCACGATGGCACTGTTGCTCTTGGGATGCTCGGCAGCCGGGCCGAAGAGATCCCCTTTGCCGGCGGCCTGCGCTTTGTGCCCCCGGGGCCCAGACTTATCGGAACCGATCTATCGACTTCGCATCCCGTTTCTTTTGTCTATGATGCTACCCTGGCGGCGGTCAACCCGGAAATTCGGTCGCCATCGGCCCTGCCCACCCCGGTGCGGCTCGATAAAAATAATGAGTTGCAATGTACCGCCTGCCATGAGCCCCACGACAACAGCTTCGGTAATTTTCTGGTGATGTCCAACCAGAACGGACAGTTGTGTACGGCCTGTCACGCGCCGACGGGCTGGCTTGCCAGTAGCCATGCAACCTCCAGCGCAACCTGGAACGGCCTCGGCCGCGACCCCTGGCCCGACAGTGATCAGACGACGGTGGCGCAGAACGCCTGTGGCAGCTGCCACAAAAACCATGCGGCCGGACGAGGCCAGCGGCTGTTGCGTGATCGGGCCGAAGAAGACAATTGTCTGAGCTGCCATAATGGCAACGTGGCAACCAGCAATCTAACGACGGAACTCAGCAAAACCTATGGCCACAAGGTGCAGGATTATGTCGATGTGCATGACCCGGCCGAAGATTTCAGCCTGGCCAGTTTGCCGCGTCATGTCGAGTGTATGGACTGTCACAATCCCCATCAGAGCAGTGCGCAGGAGGGCTCAGTGGCTGGTGGCGTCCCCTTGGTCAGCGGCGCGACAACCGGGGTGAGTGGCATAGATATTGACGGTGCGGCGCTTTCTGCGGCGACCTACACCTATGAAATTTGTTTTAAGTGTCATAGTACCAATTCCATGCAGGCGACGGCGCCCATTGTGCGCCAGCTTGAACAAAACAATACCCGCCTCGAACTGCACCCGGCCAACCCTTCCTTTCATCCGGTGGCGGCGGTTGGCCAAAATACCAATGTCCCGAGTTTGATTTATCCTCTGACGGAACAGAGCCGCATCTCCTGCCTCAGCTGCCACAACAACCCTGCAACCAGCGGGCCCAGAGGCCCCCATGGCTCGGATTTTCCGTTTTTGCTGGCGGCTGAATACGTTACTCTCGATTTTAGCACCGAGACCGAGCTGACCTACAGGCTTTGTTACCAATGCCACAGTCGCAGCAATCTGTTGTCGGATCAGAGCTTTCCCCACAACCGTCATGTCGTGACCGAAAAAACTCCCTGTTCCGCCTGTCATGATCCCCACGGCGTGTCGATATTGCAGGGCGGCAACTCGACCAACAACAGCCATTTGATCAATTTTGATCTGAATATTGTTGCTCCCGATTCCCTGGGACAGTTACGGTTTGAAGATCTGGGCACCTTTACCGGCCAATGTTTTTTGAATTGCCACGGCGCGACGCACGACGCCGGCAAAGTTTATTAACGGCCAGAAAGCAAAAGTGGTTGGCTGAGAGATGCGCGTAGCTGCGACTACTTACTCGACCTGAAGGACAGAAGCAGGACAACGGAGAGCAGAGTTGCCCTAGATCAAAAAAAAACTGGTGGTTTTAACCCAGATAACCTTAAGGAGCTTTCCATGAAGCAGAAAAAATATTCATTGACCTTGATCTTGTTCTGCCTGCTGTTGCCCGCCTTGGCCTCGCCAGCCGCTGCCGAAATTCTTGCCGCCAGCGTGGTCTCGGTTGAGAAAACCGGCAAATACACCATCTTGGAACTACAACAAGAGGAGAACCACATTTGGGCGGCCGCCTCGGGTTTCGAAGCCAAAACCGGCGACGAAATCGAATTCATGGGGGGAGTATTGATGAGCGATTTTTATGCCAAAGGCCTGGATCGAACGTTTCCTGAAATTCTTTTTTTAACCAACATCCGCCACAAAGTGAGCGTGAGGGAAACAGCTGAAAAACAGGAAGTCGCGGCAAAAAAACTTGCTGATGGGGCTACTGAAACAATGCCTGACGATGATCTCCACCGCAATCTGGTGCCGGAATCGGCGGGCGTACCGGCTGCGACGGTGGAAGAAATCAAGCCGAGCGCAGGAATGGTCTCGATTGCCGATCTTTATGCCAAAAGTGCTGAGTTGGCCGAGAAAACAGTTACGGTCAGAGGCAAAGTAATTAAAGTCAGCAACAATATTCTGGGGAAAACTTGGCTGACCCTGTCCGATGGCACCGGCACGGCCCCCGATAATATTTTGCGGGTCACAACCCAAGAAAATACCGAATTAGGCGTAATTGTTTCAGCAACGGGATTCTTGCGCACAAATATCAACCTGGGCGCAGGTTATAGCTATAAAGTGTTGCTGGAAAATGCCGTGATCGCGAAATAAACCGTTTGAAAAGAATTTAGCAATCAAGGGCACAACCATGGAGAATCATGAACCAAAAACTTTAGTAAATATTATCCCACAGTTTTTTTACCGCAGAATGGGCGTTTTTCTTGCCATTTTTTTAACCCTTATTGTTGGGCTTTGGCAGATCTATCTCTACTTTCAGACCAAGGTTTTTCTTGAGTTTCACTATAGTGCGGTGATGCTTAAATTGCTTGAGCTCCAAGAGAGCATTTTGCTGAAGTCGGTTCTGACGAGCCTGGTTTTTTTTGCCTTTCCCTGCCTGCTGATGGCGGTTTTTCTGATTTATTATTCCCATCGTATTGCCGGCCCGATGTTTCGGCTCAAAGCATATCTTCGCGAAGATCAGAAAGACCCTGGGGGCAAAGATCTGCATTTTAGAGAGTCTGATGTGCTGCATACCTTGGCGGAATCAGTTAACAAGGTTCAACATCGCTATCGTGCTGACACTCAAGCAATCACTGCGTCTTTGCAGCAAGCCGAAGCCTTACTCGAAAGGTTGACCAAAGAGCATGAGGCTGGGAATCCGGTTGACTCACAATTAGCAAAGCTCAATGTCCTTTGCAAGGACATGCGTCAATCGGTTGTGGTGATAAAGACATGAGAGAAATGATTCGCTCCTTTAGCCTGTGCGCATTGGTTGCCGGGGTTTTGATTTCAGCCTGGGTGCTTTCCTCTCAGAACGGCCATAAGTTCACCCCTAAAGATTGCATAATCTGTCATACCAAGGAAAATGGCGGTCGCAATAATTTGCGCTCCGATGTGACCGAAGCCTGCGCTACCTGCCATCCGACCAAACGCAACTATCAGGCACACCCGACAGATATTGTCCCCAAAACGCATTTACCTGGTGACATTTTGCTGGTCGAAGGCCTCTTTACCTGTGTTAGCTGCCATGATGTCCACCAGGGCAAGCGTAAGGCGGGCCGGGAGGCGGCCTATTTTTTGCGCCGGAATGTCTCGGGGAAACCTTTCTGTTTGATCTGTCATGATGTTGATGACAAAGGGCATCTTTTTATGGGCACCACCCATTCAGGTGCGTTTAAAGTCAATGACAATAGGGGCAGAATCGACGCGACAACGTTGTTATGCATTGAGTGCCATGATGATCGCATTGATTCGATGGATAAACAGCTTGGTGCGGGGTCATGGAACCATTTTTCCAGTCGCCTTGAGCATCCGATTGGCAGTGATTACCGCCAGAAGTACAACAAACAGCCCAAAGCTTTTACCCCACCAGAACTTCTTGACCCCAAAATCCAGCTGTTCGACGGAAAAATTGGTTGCGGGACCTGCCACGATCGTTTTTCTGGTCAACGCTACATGCTGGCAATGAATAATCAGGGGAGCAGATTATGTTTTTCTTGTCATCTCAAATGAGGATTTGTCTGCCATGAAGAAATTTCTACGCCGGAAATATATTGTTGATAAGGGCGTTTTCCAGACAAAATTCCTATTGCCCTTCGTTGGCTCCTGGTTTCTGGCTGCCGCCGTAGCGACCGTGTTTTTCAATTATATGGTGCAACGAAAGATCGAAAAACTTCTGTGGAAAGCCCACGTTACGGTTGCGACAACTGATCAGATTATTGGCCAGATTTTTTTCTACACCATAGGAATTACCTCGGTGCTGCTGTTTCTTTTGCTTGCGCTTTCGTGCTGGTTTACGCGCCAAAAGTCGAACGGGGTGACAATCCGAATGGTCAAAGATCTGGATGCGGTCGCTAAGGGTGATTTTTCCAAGAGAATTTGGCTACGAAAAAAAGATGTGTTCCAAGAGGTTGCTACCGTCCTTAATGGGTTTATTGCCGACAAACAATCTGAGTATAAAAGGTTGATAGCCGGTTTAGAGCAGCTTCAAGACACTGTCACTCATGCTGAGCTTGCTGAAGCCAAACAGCAGTTAACCGCGACGAAACTTGAACAGATCAAAGCGATTTTACAGGGATTACGTGGTGATTCAGAATAATGGGTTCGTTGCAGCAACCAAAAATGTTCCCGATGGTAAGCGAATAAGGCACTACAAGGCAGACCAGCAGGGTTACTATTTCAAAAGCTGGGTAAATGTATCCCGTTAGCTGAAAGCGAGAAAAGGGTATTTCTTCAGCTCTGTCAACTGAAGAATTGCAGAAAAGGGGTCACGACATGAATTCGAAGGAGGGTAATATGCAATCGGCAAAATCAATCAAGGAAACCCTGAAAACATCGTCTCAAGCCGTGGCGACGGACAAGGTGAGTTCCCAGCCACCACTGAGCCGGGGGAAAAGCCTGTGGCAGATCAAGGAATTACGGGTTCGCGAACGCGAGTTACAAAAACGGAATGCAACGCTCGTTCAAGCTCGTGACGCGCTAAAAGCCGCCAATCTTGCACTGGAGGCTTTCAATTACACCGTTGCTCACGACCTGCGCCAGTATTTGACGGCCATCAATGGCTGCTGCCAGGTTCTTCGCGAATTACACAGCGAGGACTTTTTGAAGAGCTCCCAAAATTATCTTGAAGAAATATATCAGGGAACCCTGGCGATGGATCGGCTTATTGACACTCTGCTTGAATTTTCTGTGGTAGAAAACGTTGACTTGTGTCGTCAAACTATCGATCTGAGCGCCATCGTCAAATTTCTGGTGACTAATCCAATCAGAACTATCGATGAGTACCGCGGGGTCTTTCACATCGCCCCGGGAATCTTGGTCGATGCTGATCCCAACTTATTGCAAATTGTCTTGAATAATCTCATTGGCAATGCTTGCAAATACGCGGGGAACCTTGAATCCACGGTGATCGAATTCGGCCTAACCTTCGTTGACGGAAAAAGGGCCTGCTTTGTCCGAGACAACGGACCAGGCTTCGATATGGCGTTGGCTGACAGGTTGTTTCTTCCTTTTCAGCGTCTTCGTGGCACGGTCGCCAAAGGTCACGGCATCGGGCTGGCGACCGTGAAAAGGATTATCACCCGCCATGGCGGCAGGGTATGGGCCGAGAGTCAAATCGGCAAGGGCGCAACCTTCTATTTCACGCTTGGTGAATGACGCGACGGCCGAAGCGGATTCAAGGGCGAAGGTGGTGCTATGATTAGGATCAACCCGGGAGGGGCTTGAGTTGATCTGTGACCAGGCGCTGTCAACGCCTGGTCATGCATAAAGAAAGGCCTGAAAAACGGATGAGCCGGATAAAAACCACGCGCTATCGCCTGAAAAATCTTGATTGCGGTTCATGTGCCGCCAAGATCGAGCGTGAGCTGCTAAAAACGGTCGGGGTTGAAGAGGCAACAGTCGATTTTGCCAGCCTCACCCTGCACCTGAAGGCGACCGATATTCCCAAGGCGCTGGCGGTCATCACGCGCATTGAACCCGCGGTGGTGGTCACACCGAAGACGGCCAGCGGTGGCGAACTGGAGAGCCACGCCCCCTCCGCGGACAGCGCTTACCGTAAAGAACTGGTGTTTATTGGCATTGCGGCGATTATTCTCGTTGTTCAAATTGTGTTCGAAGAGCGGTTCCATGCTCTGGCCTGGCCCTGGGTGGAACATGTCATCGCCCTGAGCGCTTATCTGCTGGTCGGCTGGAATGTTCTGCTCGGCGCGGCGCGCACTCTTCGCCGCGGACAATGGTTTGATGAGAATGTGCTGATGGTGATTGCCACTGTCGGGGCCCTGGCGATCCACGCCCTTGCCGAGGCGGTCGGCGTCATGCTGTTTTTCAAGGTTGGTGAGTTACTTCAGAATTTGGCGGTTTCCAAATCGCGCCGCTCGGTGCGCGCTATTCTGGCCGCGCGGCCGGATCGGGCTCTGGTCAAGAGCGCGCGCGCTTGGGTCGAAAAAGACCCGGCGCAGGTCAATGTCGGTGACATCTTCTTGGTCAAACCGGGAGAGAAGGTTGCCCTGGACGGCGCGGTGGTGGCAGGCAACTCGTTACTCGACACCTCGCCCTTAACCGGCGAGTCGGTGCCGCTGCGGGTAGGGCCGGGCGCTGCGGTCATGGCCGGCACCATCAACTCCCATGCGGCCTTGGAGGTGCGGGCGACCAAACCTTTTGCCGCCTCCTCGATTGCGCGCGTGCTCGAGCTGGTGGAGAATGCCGCCACACGTAAAGCGGCCACCGAAAAATTCATCACCACCTTTGCCCGCTACTATACCCCGGCGGTGGTCGCCATAGCTGCGGCTATTGCCCTGGTGCCGCCGCTGGTTATGCATGACGCCCTTTTTTCGACCTGGATTTACCGCGCCCTGGTGCTGCTGGTGATTTCCTGCCCCTGCGCCTTGGTGATCAGTATCCCGCTCGGCTATTTCGGCGGCATCGGTCGCGCTTCGCACAATGGCATTCTGATCAAAGGCTCGATGTATATTGATGCCCTCGCCAAGGTCACAACGGTGGTGTTTGACAAGACCGGCACCCTGACCCGCGGCGTTTTCACGCTCGATCAGCTGGTGCCCGCTAACGGCTATTCGGCAAACGATCTGTTGCGTTACGCGGCGGCCGCGGAGCTGCATACCACCCACCCTATCGGCAAATCGATCCTTGAAGCCCTGCACGCTCGCGGGCTCGAACTCGACGCCTCCCAGGTTAGTGACCATGGGGCAATCCCCGGCAGAGGGGTCAGTGCGACCTACCAGGGCAAGAAAATCCTGGTCGGCAACGACTCCCTGTTGCATGAAAAAGGGATCGACCACACCCTGTGCGATTTCGACCGCAGCGTCGCCCATGTGATTGTCGATGATCAATATGCCGGCCATGTTTTGATTGGCGACCAGTTGAAACCCGATGCCCTGCAGGCGATGGCGCAGCTGCGTGCCACCGGCGTCAACAAACTGATCATGCTGACCGGAGATAACGAATGCACCGCCGCCGGGGTGGCCAATACTCTGGGTCTGGATGCCTTTCATGCCGGGCTGCTGCCGGAAGACAAGCTGCGGATTTTTGAGGAGCTCAGCGCCGATCATCCGCAGGATGAAAAGCTTGCCTTTGTTGGTGACGGCATCAATGACGCGCCGGTGCTCGCCCGGGCCGACGTCGGGATTGCCATGGGCGGGCTCGGCTCCGAGGCCGCGATAGAAACCGCCGATGTGGTGCTGATGACCGACGCGCCGCTAAAAATCGCCAAGGCGGTGATGATCGCCCGGGATACCCGGCGGATCGTGATGCAGAACATTGTCCTGGCCCTGTCAGTTAAGGGGATTTTTATGCTGCTCGGAGCCATAGGTATGGCCAGCATGTGGGCAGCGGTCTTCGCCGACGTCGGCACCGCCCTGCTCGCCCTGCTCAACGCCACCCGCACCCTGCGCGACCGCGCCTAGGATTCACTAACCCCTCAGCTTTCACTCCTTTTTGCTATAATTGTCGCGGTTCAGTTCCGCAGAACCGAGGCCCATCCACCGGTCGCGTGAATCCCTCCATGAACCAGGCGCGGGAGGGGGATCAGATACATCCAATTTCTTGATGAGCACTGATCTTCCGCCAAAAACGAAAACAGCACCAGGAGGGGTGGAAAATTGATCCTCATCAGCTATAATTTTAATGTTTCGGTGATATCCGTCGCGAAAGACGTTACACATAAACAACCTGATGAGCATCAATCTTCCATTGGCGACCCCGTAAATTCAGCCTCCCGGCCCCCTCTTTAATCTCAGCGGGGGTGAAAAGCCTCGCTGTTACTCAACTTTCAGGCTGCTGCGTGAGGGGAGACCAGCAGCGGAAGAGATGTGCTCATGAGGATAAACAATAAACGCAAAATCGGCGACCCTCAAAAAGAAGGCAAAATAATGTTACAGTAATATGAGTCTGTGCACGGGTAATTCTCTCCTCGCCGCTATTGTCACAATTTGCGTCCGGCGGCGACGAACAAGGGGCAAATATGAGCGCTGAGCCCAAGTTATATATCGCACTCCTCAGTATCCACGGTTTAATCCGCGGCCAAAATCTGGAATTGGGTCGCGATGCCGATACCGGCGGGCAAACCTTGTATGTCGTGGAATTTGCCCAGGCTCTGGCCCAACACCCAGATGTCGGCCAGGTCGATCTGATCACCCGGCGGATCCTTGACCCCCAGGTTTCAGCCGATTACGCCAAGCCCCTTGAACCCCTTGGCGATCATTGTCGTATCCTTCGGATCAATGCCGGCCCGGAAGGCTATATCGCCAAAGAACAGCTTTGGGATCATTTGCATGTGTTCGCCGACAACCTGGTCGACTTCTTCCGTCAGCAGGATCGATTACCCGACATCATCCACAGTCACTACGCCGATGCCGGCTATGTCGGTGCCCATTTAGCCAAACTGCTCGAAAGACCATTGGTGCATACCGGACACTCCTTGGGCCGGGTCAAACGCGGCCGCTTTTTAGCCAGCGATTTTTCTGATGCGCAGATCGAAGAACGCTTCAATATGCGCCGCCGGATTGAAGCCGAAGAGACCACTCTGGCCGCTGCCCAACGGGTGATTACCAGCACCCACCAGGAGATCGAGAAACAGTACGCGCTCTACGATTATTATCAGCCCGAGCAGATGCGGGTGATTCCGCCGGGCACCGATTTTAAACAATTCATGCCCCCAACCGGCGGAGAGCTCACAACCCCGCTCTTTGACGAACTGACCCAGCACCTTAAAAATCCGCAAAAACCAATAATCCTGGCTCTTTCCCGACCGGATAAACGTAAAAACATCGGGGCGCTGATTGAAGCTTATGGCCTGTCGCCAGAATTACAACAACGCGCCAATCTGGTGATTATCGCTGGCAATCGCGAGGATATTGATGACCTGGAAGAAGGCGCGCAGGACGTTTTTCATGAGCTGCTGGTCGCGATCGACCGCTATGATCTTTACGGCAAGGTCGTTATGCCCAAACACCATCAACGCGATCAGGTGCCGCTGATCTATCGCATTGCCGCCGCCTCGGGTGGAGTTTTCGTCAACCCCGCCCTGACCGAACCCTTCGGCCTGACCCTGATCGAAGCGGCGGCCTCGGGCCTGCCGATCGTCGCCACTGAAGACGGCGGGCCGCGCGATATCATTCACAACTGCGGCAACGGCTTCTTGATCAATCCCCTCGAACCCCAAACGATCAGCGCCGCCCTACTGAAGCTGCTGGGCGACAAAAAAGTCTGGCGGCGCTACCGCGAAAAAGGCCTGCTGGGGGTGCACAAACACTATTCTTGGGAAGCCCATGCCACGCGTTATCTTGAAATGGTCAAACCCCTCACCCAAAAGTCCGAACACCTGCAACGTAAGCCGGTCGAACGGCGCGCAGCCCTCTACCGGGATCGCGCTATTGTCAGCGATCTCGACCAGAACCTCATCGGCGACGACCTGGCGTTAAAACGCCTGATCGAGGTTTTACGGCAGCATCGTCAGAGTACCCAGTTTATTATTGCCACCGGACGCCGCCTCGACTCGGCCCTGAAGCTGATGAAGGCCTACGACATTCCCGAGCCGGACGTGCTGATGACCAGCAGCGGCACCGAAATCTATCATACTCCGGAGCTGATCGCCGACATTGCCTGGGCGCGCCATATCAATTATCAGTGGTCGCTACCGCAGCTGAAAAATATTCTGGCCGCGGTGCCGGGGCTGGAACTCCAGCCCAAAAAGGAGCAAAGCCGCTTTAAACTGAGTTTCTACATCAATCCCGAAATTGCCGATATCGAAGCGCTTAAAACCCTGCTGCTGCAACAGGAACAGGCGGTTCACATCCAACTGGCCTTCGGTCAGTTTCTGGATATTCTGCCGCTGCGCGCATCTAAAGGCATGGCCCTGCGTTTTATTGCGAACCGCCTGCGTATCCCGCTGGAGGCGGTCTTTGTCGCCGGAGGCTCGGGCGCCGATGAGGAGATGATGCGCGGCAACCCCCTGGCGGCGGTGGTGGCAAATCGCCATCACGAGGAATTGTCCCAACTGGTCGATACCGAGCGCATCTATTTTTCGCGCCAACCGAATGCCGCCGGGATTCTCGAAGCCCTCGCTTATTATGATTTTTTTGGCAGCTGCAAAGATCCCCGCGAGGTGACGCCTGCATCATGACTTCTCGCCGCCTGCTGTTGTGTACCGACCTCGACCGCACCCTGATTCCCAACGGCCCCCACGCCGAACACCCCGCCGCCCGTCCCCTTTTTAAGGTTTTTTGCCAGCTGCCGGAGGTGGTGCTGGTCTATGTCACCGGACGGCATCCGGCCCTGGTGCAGCAGGCGATTCGCGACTATGCTTTGCCGCAGCCCAATTTTGCCATCACCGACGTCGGCACCCAGATCTATCGGGTCACGCCCGGCCCCTGGCAGCCCCTGCCCGGCTGGGAAGAAGCTATTGCCGACGACTGGCAGGGACATAGTCACGCGCAGCTGCAAGCCTGGCTCAGCCCGCTGACCGAACTGCGCTTGCAGGAAACCGACAAGCAGCAGCCCTTCAAACTGAGTTATTACTTGTCGTTGGATGATAACAAGCAGCGGGTTCTGCCCGAGATCGAAGACCGACTACGGCAACTGGGGGTGAAAGCGAGTGTGATCTGGAGCATTGATGCGCAGGAAAACCTTGGTTTGATCGACGTGCTGCCGCAAAATGCGACCAAATTTCACGCTCTGCAATTTTTACAGCAGACGCTTGGTTATTCCCCCCATGAAATCGTCTTTGCCGGCGATAGCGGCAATGATCTGCCGGTGCTGGCGAGTGCGATCCCTTCGGTGCTGGTCGCCAACGCCAGCCGCGAAATCCGGCAACAGGCGCAAGAGTTGGCCGCACAGAACAAGCAGACGCAAACCCTTTATCTGGCGACGCAAAACGCCTCACGTCTGGGCGGGAATTACGCCGCCGGAATTCTGCAGGGGGTTTGGCATTTCGCCCCGGCATTTCGTGACCGCCTGCAACTCCGGAAGGAGAGTCCATGAAGCCCTCAGGTTTGTATATTTTTGGCGAAGTGCTGTTCGACTGCTTCGCCGGCGGAGAACAGATCCTCGGCGGTGCCCCCTTTAACGTCGCCTGGCATGCCCAGGCTCTGGGCGATCAACCGCACTTTATTTCACGCATCGGCACCGATCCCCGCGGCGACAAAATCCTTGCGGCCATGCACAACTGGCAGATGGACACCAGCGGCATTCAACGCGATCCGCATCACCCGACCGGGCAGGTCGAAGTCACATTGCGGGGCAATGACCCCAGTTACACCATAGTGCCAAATTGCGCCTACGATTTTATTGCCGCCGAAAACCTCGCTCCCTTGCCTGCAGGCAGCATTCTCTATCACGGAACCCTTGGTCTGAGACACCGGATTTCCCGTCGGGCCCTGACCGAACTGACCCGCACCGGCGAGCAGGCCATCTTTCTGGATGTCAATCTGCGCCTTCCCTGGTGGCACAAACAAGAGGTCGACACCTGGCTACAAAAAGCCCGCTGGGTTAAGCTCAACCTGGATGAGCTCAGGCTGCTCGGCTTTAGCGCCCCCGATTTCAGAGCGGAGATGGCCAGATTTCAGGCAGAATTCCAGCTGGATCAGCTGATTCTGACCCGCGGTGAGCACGGCGCCTTGGTACGCTCGGCCCAGGGTGAGATCCATCAGATCATGCCGGAAAAGGCGGTGCAGGTCATCGACAGCGTCGGTGCCGGTGACGCCTTCAGCGCGGTTTATCTCCATGGACTACTGGCGGGTTGGTCGATTCCCGAAACTCTCGACGCGGCCCAGCGTCTGGCCGGGAAAATCATCGGCATCCGCGGCGCTACCAGCAACGACAAGACCATTTATCAAAATATTTTCTCCTGATGTTTTTCTCGGAATTATCGCTTTTATCGGCTTAGCTATAGAGGATGACACATGTACGAACAGGTTGCCCACTCACTTTTGAACGATATTCTCAACCGAATTAAACCCGAAATCTGCCAGCAGGATCTCCGCCACTTCTACACCCGCCTGGGGGCGAATTTTTACGCCATCCACTCCCTGTTTGAAAAGCTCTACGGCGAACGCGACGATTTTGAACAACAAATGCTGTCGCTGGTGGAGACCATGGCCAAGCGCTATATCCAGCGCTCCGATGAACTCAGGCAGCGCGATCTGCAGCGTGAAAAAGATCACAACTGGTTCCTCAGCCAGAAATGGGTCGGAATGGCTCTTTACTGCAAGGGGTTTGCCGACGATTTACCCGGATTGCGCGGGCGTCTCAATTATTTTCAGGAGCTGGGCGTCAACCTGATCCATGTCATGCCCATCATGCCCTGTCCCGAAGGGAGCAGCGATGGCGGCTATGCCGTCAGCGATTTTCAGAAGATCGATCCCCGCATCGGCACCCTCCAAAACTTAAACGACCTCGCCGGTGAAATGCGGCAACGTGAGATTTTGCTGGTGCTCGACGTCGTGGTTAACCACACCTCCAACCGCCACTATTGGGCAGAACAGGCGCGCAGCGGCAATCCGGTTTATCAGGATTATTACTACACCTTCACCACACGCAGCGTCCCCGACATGTTCGAACAAAGCATGCCGGAAATCTTCCCCGAAAACGCACCCGGCAACTTCACCTGGGATGAAGAGATGGGGCGCTGGGTCATGACCGTATTCAACGACTATCAGTGGGATCTCAATTACAGCAACCCGGCGGTGTTTATTGAGATGCTGAATATTATTTTGTTCTGGGCCAACCAGGGGGCCGACATTTTGCGTCTGGATGCGGTGGCCTTTCTCTGGAAAAAGATCGGCAGCACCTGTCAGAATGAGCGCGAGGCCCATTTGATTCTGCAAGTGTTGAAGGATTGTTGTCAGGTCACAGCGCCGGGGGTGCTGTTTATCGCCGAAGCAATTGTCGCCCCGGGAGAAGTGAGCAAATATTTCGGTGAGGACGCGGTCATCGCCAAGGAGTGTGAAATTGCCTACAACGCAACCCTCATGGCCCTGCTCTGGGATGCGGTCGCAACCAAAAATACGCGTTTGCTGAATCAGGGAATCCGCAGCCTGCCGATCAAGCTGGAACGCGCCACCTGGCTCAACTACGTGCGCTGCCATGATGATATCGGACTGGGCTTCGACGACCGCGACATTCTGCATGCAGATTACCACCCCCTTGAACACCGCAAATTTCTCATCGACTATTTTACCGGCCGGTTTGCCGAATCCCATGCCCGCGGCCTGCCTTTCGGCCAGAACCACAAGACCGGCGATGCCCGGATTTCCGGGTCACTCGCTTCCCTGGTCGGCTTGGAATACGCCCTGGAGCTCGGCGATGAACGCGCGATTGACGATGCGATCAAACTCATTTTGCTGCTGCATAGCCTTATTATGTCCTTCGGCGGGATTCCCCTGCTCTACTACGGCGACGCCCTCGGAACCCTGAATGACGATTCCTATCGCGACGATCCCGAAAAAAAAGGCGATACCCGCTGGGTTCACCGCCCCGCCATCGATTGGCAGAAAGCCGCACGCCGCAACACCCCCGGATCGATTGAATATAAAATTTTCAGCGCCTTAAAGCGGATGATCGCCGTACGCAAAGAGATTGCCGTTTTTGCCGATTTCAATAATCGCGAACTGCTTGACGTCCAAAACCCGCACCTGTTTGTTTTTGGTCGCTACCCGCTGCACCATCAACAGGGTCATGTCCTGGTCGTCGCCAACTTCAACCGCAAACCCCAGCATCTGGCGTTTGACGATCTGGGAACCTGGAAACCGCGTCACGGCCGCCCAGTCGATCTCTATAAAGGGGAAAGCCCCGACATTTTCAATCGCAGCCTGGTCATTCCGGGTTTCAGCTTTTACTGGCTGGAAGTGAGCTGACAAACGGGTTAACGCGGGAGAGTCACGGCGGCGGGAAGTGTTCGGCCACAGAACCCATGAAGCAAGAGGGTCAAGGCAAAATTTTGTCAATAAAATGGACTGTCCCCGAATACTGCCCGGGGAGTCGTTGCCGATTCAGGCAGGTTAGATTTGGAAGTGGGAGCCGACTGCGGCCTGAACGAGGTGCGGACTCAGGTGGTTCAGAAGTTGCGCCACTGCGGCAAGGCCGGTGCAGTGCGATACGCCCAGGAGCTGTATCTTGTAGCGGTTAAGATCCTGGATGATGCGGGTCTGCTCGTCTGAATCGGCGAACATCAGGTGGAGTCCGCCGATAAGGCCGTGGATGGAGCTTGCGCCGCTGAGGGCCAGGGCGTGGGCAAGGATGTTTCTGAGCCCGGCGTGAGCGCAGCCACAGAGAATGGTCAAGCCGACGGGGGTCTGGAGGTAGAGGCTCTGGTCATCGCGCAGCGGATCGCTTACTAACTGCTCGCCCAGGCGATGATAGAGACGGGTGTCCTTGGCATCAGAAGCTTGGCGGGGGATTTCCCCGGAAAAGACCAGCCCTGCCTCAAGCTCGACCGGGTTGGTGGAAAAATGGAATTCTGCCCCGAGCTCCTGCGCTGCGGCCTGGCTGAAGCCGGGGCCGATGGCGCGCTCGCGACCCTGCTCGCGGCTGACCTTCTCCTCAAAAATGCCGGGGTGGGCGTAGACCGGCGTGGGCCTTCCTTCACGCAGTTTCAAAAGTTTGAGCAATCCGCCGCAATGATCCCAATGGCCATGACTGAGCAAAACGGCGTCCAGCCGGGTGAGATCAATACCGCAGGCCCGGGCGTTGTTCAACAGCCCGAGCCCGTTGCCGGTATCGAACAGGTAGTGTTTGTCCCGGGTGGCGATGTGACAGGCAAACCCGTGCTCGCCCATCAGCCCAGGGCGGGGAAGGACACTGTTGTCGCAAAGGATGGTCAATTGCATGTTCAGAGGATCCTCCAACTGGCGCCCCCTTGAATTGAGGCCTCACTTCCCCCGGCTCCCTCTCAACCTCAGAGGGGGGAAGCCCTGCTTTTACTCAACGTTCAGGCTGCCGCGTGAGGAGAGGCCGACAGCGGGAGAGGGGGTGTTCATCAGGTAAGAGCTTAGGGGTTCTCTGTACTTTTTCGGCTCTGAGCGGTCATTTTTAGT
>Ga0210023_1000132_pt1 | contig 55453 bp, 52 predicted proteins | sample CryGeymeta201524_FD_183987 | JGI IMG/M metagenome (GOLD analysis project Ga0210023, IMG submission 183987) | Groundwater microbial communities from Crystal Geyser aquifers in Utah, USA - Crystal Geyser metaG 2015-24 (SPAdes) (version 2) | ecosystem: Environmental > Aquatic > Deep subsurface >... | reverse complement strand
GTGGAGCCTACAACTCTTTTCGTCTGTAAAGTGCACTCCAAAAGAAAATATATTCATAATCAATAGTTTTAATTTCAGCTAAATATATAAATAAATTATCAATTTAGGGGCATTTGCGGATATACAACTTTTTTTTTATTAGAGTTTAGTTTAGAATTAATTTCGATTAATTATATTAAAATATCTTTTATTTACACAATTTTTCTTTTCATTAGTAACACGTTTTATATCAAATTAGAAGAAAGAATAGATGTTAAAAAAGCTACAAAAATTAAAAGTATTCTTATTGTTTTGAGCTGCTTTTTATTAATTATAACCATTTCTTTTATTATTCAATCTTTACTTAATGCATTGTTCATTGAAAATCTTTTATCAACATTTTTTCTTATTATTTATGTTTTAGTTTTTCCAATTACTTTTTGGATTTCGAAGATAATAAAATTGTGTAAGCTCCCCCAAAAATAGTACAGTTTAAAAGTAGAAATATAGCATACACAAGATAAAGGGTATGCTCATAGTTTTTGTTTTTCTAAATAAGAAAGGGCGCGAGTTCCTTCGTTAAATAATACATCCAATATAGAAAGGTTGGGCAAAAAACTGCTTTCTTTTTGTAACACTTGCCTATAGCTGTCAAAAGCAAACGTTTGCATTTCTTTTGTTTTTACTAAATGGCGAAAGTCTTGTTTGTTTGAAACTTCAAGCTCGTACGTAGTTGTTTTTTCCAAAGTAATTTCAAGAGCAAGCAAGTCGGCAATAACCGCAAAACACTCCAAATTAAAATCCAATAAAAACGTTTGTTTTTTTTCAAAAAGAGGCGCAATATCCTCTTCATAATATTCAAAATACGGGGAGGAGCGATAGGCAATTTGTATGGATTTCCAATGTTCTTTTTGCCACTTAAAATCGTTTTCGATGCGTACCTCTTTATATTTTTGATGCATTTTATCGCGACTTCCACGTAATCCTTTAGAAATGTGTTTAATGGGAATGTTAAGCAATAAGATGCCATTAGCTGTGGCAATATAAGTTCGGTTTCTAAACGTTTGCTTTTGATAATTATCTTCAACCTCAAACACAACCAATTTTGCTTGCGCCATAGCAACATAATGGGCAATGTTTCCAAAGTAAACTGGGTGAATTATAATTGATTCCACTTGTAACAATTCAAATATTTTGATAGAAGTATTCTGTATATACTTTTAAATTATAAATTTTAGATTTTGAATTTGACGCCTTAAAATTTAATAATCACCTCTCTTTACTTCTAACTTCTAACTTCCCACTTCGTACTTTCTAAGCTTTTTTCTTTCTTTTTCTAATAAAATCAAAAATAAACCATCCAGCTAATAGGATTAGGAAATAACGAAAATACGATACAGGCTGACCGTCGCCACCAACGGTAGTAAACATGCGTTCCCATCTTATTTTATTGGTGATGCCTTGTGCATTGCTATCCCAACTCATCCAGATAAATACCGGTTTTCCAACCACGTGATTGAAAGGTACAAATCCCCAATTACGGGCGTCTTCTGAGTTGTTTCTGTTATCTCCCATCATCCAGTAATAGTCTTGTAAAAAGGTGTATTCACTTATTGGTGAGCCGTTTAGTAGGACTTGCGTTCCGGCTTGTGTAATTTTATTTTCAATACCCAATTCACTTCCTTCATAAACTTCAATAATACGTTTGTATAAGGGTATGGTTTCGGTAGTTATGGTAACAGTAGCTCCTTGTTCAGGAATGTAAATAGGTCCAAAGAAACTGTAATTCCAGCCATAAGTAGCGTTGTGAGGAAAGGTGTCGCTATCCCATTTTCCCTCTTCGTCTTTTATGGGTATTATTTGATCAATATTCGGATTGTTTTTTAAATTTTCAACGGCTTCATCGGTCATATTGGCTTGAAAGGCCTTGCCGGTATTGTTTAATGGATAAATTTCAGAAATATCATATCTATCCTTCAAAAATTGAACGTTCTGTAATGGGTCTTTTGTGGTAAAAGCATAAGCAAATTGTACTCTTGCTCTTTCCGGAAGTTGACTTATTGCACCATTAATATACACATAGCCATTACGGACTTCTAGGGAATCTCCGGGAATACCAACAGCTCGTTTTACATAATTTGATTTTTTATCAATTGGTTTTACATAGGTTTCCGGACCTTTATAACGAAAATAAGGCACCGTATCTGTAGGCCAGTTAAACACTACAATATCATTTCTTTTAATTTTTTGAAACGCCGGAAATCTAAAATAAGGAATTTGTGGTTTGTTGGCATACGATTTTTTACTAATTAGAGGAATAGTATCATGCACCATCGGAAAAGCAACCGCTGTCATTGGCGTTCTGGCACCAAAATGAAATTTACTAACAAATAGAAAATCGCCTACGAGTAGTGATTTTTCTAGGGAAGAAGTAGGTATGGTAAATGGTTGAATAAAATAGGTATGCACAATGGTGGCAACTACCACAGCAAATAAAATGGAGCTTGTCCATTCACCCGAAGCACTTTTAGTATGTAAACTTCTATCCTTGATATGTGTTACATCTTGGGTATAGTTTATATAATAAATGTAAAACCCAAGAGTGATGATTCCTAAAAAGGAATCTATTGCTTTATTTTTGCCAAAGCTTCGTAAGGTTTCTACCCAAATTACCGGAAACATAATTAGGTTGATAATAGGTATAAAAAGCAAAATAGTGTACCACCAAGGGCGGTTTATTATTTTCATTAAAACTATGGCATTATATATGGGCACTGCGGCTTCCCAAGATTTTCTGCCTGCTTTTTGATAAAGTTTCCAAGTACCTGCAAAATGTATTACTTGTACTGCAAGAAAAAAGAGAAACCATTCTGTCATTGTCATAACACTTAATTGTTATTGGTTAGTAATTAAATTTTTTATAATGGAGTAAGATTTTTTCAATTACAAATTTAATACATCTTTCATCGTAAATACTCCTTTTTTTCCAAGAAGCCATTCTGCTGCTAGGATTGCTCCTAAGGCAAAACCATCTCTGGATTGCGCTTCGTGTTTTATGCTTATTGTGTCAATGGGTGAGGTATAAAAAATACGGTGTGTGCCTTTTACATCCTCGATACGTTTTGCCGTTATTGGAATTTCCATTTTTCCGGCTACATTAAGATGCCAGTTGGTGTAATCGCTATTTTTTATAATACCTTCTGCTAATGTAATGGCAGTGCCACTAGGAGCATCTTTTTTTTGGGTATGGTGAATTTCTTCTATGGAAACCAAATAGTCTTTATATTTTGCCATCATTTTGGCTAGTTGTTGGTTCAATTCAAAAAACAGGTTTACACCCACACTAAAGTTAGATGCATAAATAAAACTTCCGTTACACAATTGGCACTTTTTTAGCATTTCCTCATAATGTGTTAACCATCCGGTAGTACCACAAACAATAGGAATATTCTGGTCAAAACATGTAGAAATATGTTTTACAGCAGCTTCCGGCGAACTAAAATCAATAGCGATCTCAGCTTCAGAAAGATCTATTTTTTCAGAAGTTGAATGGATACGGCATACGATTTCATGCCCTTTTTCTATGGCTAATTTTTCAATAGTTTTTCCCATTTTACCATATCCTAAAAGTGCAATTTTCATTTTATTTTAATTGATAGGTTAATGAAAAACCATAGTTTGTAGTGGCATGAAGTGCATTAAATTCTACATTGGGTTGAAAAGATAAATCTTCGCTTACATTGTATTGTTTTAAATGTGCATCCACATTGGCATCAACTATGTTAAGCAAATAAAAACCCACGGCAACGGCAATGCTGACATCTTTGTTTCTTTTTTCTCTTTGTTGCGCTCTAATTAGGGTTTCGTCAGCGATACCTTGAAATTCATCATCCGTAAAACCTGCTAAACGTCTTTTGTAGGCGTCTCTAAATCTATTGTACTCCTTGTTTCGGTTGGAGTAAAAATAAATACTAGTTCCAATTCCTGCGTAAATGATAGGTATTTTCCAATACTTTTTGTTGTAAGCCTGTCCGAGTCCGGGAATAACAGCGGAATAAAAAGCGGCTCTTGATGGAGCAAGTGGGTCATACGGCTCTTTTACAATGTTTTCGGTCAGCAACTTTTCGTTAGTAATGACCACTTGAAGCGTGTCCTTTTTTTGCGCCACAAGTGAGGAACAGAAAAGAATAAAAATTATAAGGAAATAGCAGCTATTCTTCACCTTTTATCAATTTGGAAATTCGCTCAAAATCGGTTTTGTTTTTAAAAGGAATAATTAGTTTTCCTTTTCCTGAGGAAGAGACTTTTACTTCGGTTTTTGTGTCAAAATAGTCTGAAAACTCTTTTGTAGCTTTTTTAGCAAAAGCAGGAATTACTTTGCTTGGCGATACAACCGGAGTATCATTTTGTTGTTGTTTTCTAACTAATGCCTCGGTATCTCTTACGGAAAGCGAATTTTCTATAATTTTTTCATAAATAGTTAATTGCGTGGCCACATCGTCCACACTTATTAAAGCTCTACCGTGACCCATACTGATAAAGCCATCGCGCATTCCGGTTTGAATGATTGGATCTAATTTTAACAAGCGCAAATAATTGGCAATGGTAGAACGATTTTTACCCACACGATTGCTTAATTCTTCTTGTGTTAAATTAATTTCCTCTAGTAATCGTTGGTAGGAAATAGCAATTTCAACGGGGTCTAAATCTTGGCGTTGGATGTTTTCTACCAATGCCATTTCTAAAGACTCTTGGTCATTGGCAATGCGAATATATGCAGGAATGGTTTTTAAACCGATTAATTTGGAAGCCCGATAGCGACGTTCACCAGAAACCAATTGGTAGGAATTAAACCCTGATTTTCTGACTGTTATGGGTTGGATAACCCCTAATTCTTTAATTGAGGAAGCAAGTTCTTTTAGAGTATCTTCATTAAAACTTGTTCTAGGCTGAAATGGATTTACTTCTATGGCATCCATTTCTAATTCAACAATATTGCCCACTACTTTGTCTGCATTTTTGTCGTTTGCCGATTGTATATCATTTTCAGGATCTTTCAAAAGTGCTGAAAGTCCCCTGCCCATTGCTTGTCTTTTTATTGCTTTGGCCATTCCTTATTTATTTTTTGAAATTATTTCTTCAGCCAAACTCAAATAATTATTGGCTCCTTTGCTATCGGCATCATAGGTAATGATGCTTTCGCCATAGCTAGGTGCTTCACTTAAACGAACATTACGCTGAATAATAGTTTTAAATACCATACCGGAAAAGTGTTTTTTAACTTCATCAACCACTTGGTTTGAAAGGCGTAAACGTGAATCGTACATAGTGAGTAAAAGTCCTTCAATATCTAATTCTTTGTTGTGAATTTTTTGAACACTTTTTATGGTGTTTAAAAGTTTTCCCAAACCTTCTAAAGCAAAATATTCACATTGAATAGGAATAAGTACCGAATTGGCAGCTGTTAAAGCATTTAATGTAAGTAAACCTAAGGAGGGCGCACAATCAATGAGAATATAATCATACTTGTCTTTTAGTGTAACTAAAGCTTGTTTTAACATATACTCACGATTTTCCTTATCGACGAGCTCAATTTCAATAGCAACAAGGTCTATATGTGAAGGTATGATGTCTAAATTAGGGGAGTCTGTTTTTACAATAGCCTGTAATGCAGAAACACTATGTTCTAAAAGTTGGTAGGTACCCACTTCTACAGTTTTTACATCAATCCCTAAACCGGAGGTTGCATTGGCTTGTGGGTCAGCATCTATCAACAATACTTTTTTCTCTAAAACACCTAAAGATGCCGCAAGATTTATAGAAGTTGTGGTTTTTCCAACACCGCCTTTTTGATTTGCAATTGCAATTATTTTTCCCATGAAAAGCATAAAATATTAAGCCATAAAAATACAATTATTTAAATGGATAAAAAATGAAAATTGTTAACAGTTGTGAATTCAGTGTTCAGTGCCTGCCTGCCGAAGGTAGGTTCGGTGTTCAGTGCCTGCCTGCCGAAGGTAGGTTCAGTGTTCAGTGCCTGCCTGCCGAAGGCAGGTTCGGTGTTCAGTGCCTGCCTGCCGAAGGTAGGTTCAGTGTTCAGTGCCTGCCTGCCGAAGGTAGGTTCGGTGTTCAGTGCCTGCCTGCCGAAGGCAGGTTCAGTGTTAGGTATTCACTTCATTATTCATTATTCATTATTCCTTTATTTTTTGTTTCCTTTCACCATGATTTCCAGCATATCCCACATTTCGGGGGTTACTTGTTCTAGTAAGTTGAATTGTCCGGCGCCTTTTAACCATTCACCACCGTCAATAGTAACCACTTCACCATTTAAGTAGTGCGCAAAATCAGAAACCAAATAAGCTGCTAGATTTGCTAATTCCTGATGGTCGCCCACGCGGTTTAGGGGTACTTTTTTAGCCAAATCAAATTTTTCTTTTAAATCGCCGGGAAGAAGTCTGTCCCAAGCTCCTTTAGTTGGAAACGGTCCGGGGGCAATGGCATTAAACCGAATGCCATATTTTGCCCATTCCACAGCTAAGGAGCGTGTCATTGCCAAAACCCCTGCTTTTGCTGTGGCACTGGGAACCACATAAGCAGAACCTGTCCAAGCATACGTAGTTACAATGCTTAAAACGGTTTTGTTGGTTTCTTTTTTATCTATCCAATATTTTCCGAAAGCTAGGGTGCAATTTTTGCTTCCTTTTAGTACGATGTCAATGATGGTGTCAAAAGCGTTAGCGGAAAGACGTTCTGTAGGGGAAATGAAATTTCCTGCGGCATTGTTTAGCAATACATCTACTTGACCAAAAGCAGCTACCGATGCTTGTACCATTGCTTCTACTTCGTCATAATTGCGCACATCACATTGCACCGAAAGTACTTTTCCTCCAGTTTTTTCTTCCATTTCTTTGGCGGTAGCTTGTAATTTTTCGAGATTTCTGGAAGTGATTACCACATTAGCTCCTAATTCTAAAAAATAGGTGCTCATGGATTTGCCAAGACCACTTCCGCCACCTGTTACTACTATGGTTTTTCCTTTTAGTGCGTCATCGCGCAGCATTTTTTGCTTGTAATTCATTTATTTTTATTTAATAGTTTTTATAAAACTCTTGAGATTTATTCTCTCACCGAATCCATCAAAATCTGCAACATCTCTATAGCAGCATCGCTTATTTTTGTTCCGGGACCGTAAACGGCAACTGCACCTGCATCAAAAAGATATTGGTAATCTTGTGGGGGTATCACCCCACCTACAACAACCATGATATCTTCTCTACCATATTTTTTTAATTCTTCAATTACTTGAGGTACTAGGGTTTTGTGTCCTGCAGCTAGGGAAGATACGCCTAAAATATGTACATCATTTTCCACGGCTTGTTTGGCGGCTTCTTTTGGGGTTTGAAAGAGCGGGCCAATATCTACATCAAAACCCACATCGGCATAACCGGTGGCTACAACTTTAGCGCCTCGATCGTGGCCGTCTTGTCCCATTTTTGCAATCATAATACGTGGACGGCGTCCTTCTAGTTCCGCAAACTGATCTGCCATTTCTTTGGCTTTGGCAAAGGAACTATCGTTTTTTATTTCTTTACTATACACACCGCTAAAAGATTTAATTTGTGCTTTATACCTTCCGAAGACAATCTCTAACGCATCGCTAATTTCACCTAGAGTAGCTCTCTCTCTTGCTGCTTCAACTGCTAAAGCTAGTAAATTTCCTTCACCTGAACGGGCAGAAGCGGTTAATTTTTCTAGAGTTGCTTTTACTTTTTGGCTGTTTCTTTCCTTTTTTATCTTGTTAAGACGTTCTATTTGAGAGAGTCGCACCTTTTTATTGTCCACATCCAGTATTTGTAATGGATCTTCTTGTTCGAGTCTGTATTTGTTAACTCCTACAATACTATCTTGTCCGCTGTCAATTCGAGCCTGTTTTTTTGCGGCGGCTTCTTCAATGCGCATTTTTGGAATACCGGCTTCTATGGCTTTCGTCATGCCACCGAGTTCTTCTACTTCTTTAATTAATTCCCAGGCTTTGTTTGCGATATCATTCGTGAGGTTTTCTACATAATAACTTCCGCCCCAAGGATCAACGGTTTTAGTAATATCGGTTTCTGCTTGTAGATATAATTGTGTGTTTCTGGCAATTCGCGCCGAAAAGTCTGTGGGAAGCGCAATGGCTTCGTCTAATGCATTGGTATGTAACGATTGTGTGCCACCAAAAGCTGCTGCTGCTGCTTCAATGCATGTTCTGGCTACATTATTAAAAGGATCTTGCGCTGTTAAACTCCATCCACTGGTTTGGCAATGGGTGCGTAAAGCAAGCGATTTTTCATTTTTTGGATTAAATTGTTTTACGATTTTTGCCCATAACATACGCGCTGCTCGCATCTTTGCAATTTCCATAAAGTGGTTCATCCCAATCGCCCAAAAAAAGGATAGGCGAGGGGCGAATGCGTCAATGTCCATACCAGCCGCAATTCCGGTGCGAAGGTATTCTAATCCATCTGCTAGGGTGTAAGCCAACTCTAAATCGCAGGTAGCCCCGGCTTCTTGCATATGGTAGCCAGAAATAGAAATGGAATTAAATTTAGGCATTTTTTTAGAGGTAAACTCAAAAATGTCAGAAACGATACGCATGGAAGGAGTTGGCGGATAGATGTACGTGTTTCTTACCATAAACTCTTTGAGAATATCGTTTTGGATGGTTCCCATTAATGCTTCTAGTGAAAAACCTTGTTCTTCTGCGGCAACGATGTAAAATGCCATAATGGGTAATACGGCACCATTCATGGTCATTGATACGCTCATTTTGTCTAACGGAATTTGATCAAACAAAATTTTCATGTCTTCCACCGAATCGATAGCAACTCCAGCTTTTCCAACATCGCCTTGCACGCGCTCGTGGTCGCTGTCATATCCTCGATGTGTAGCTAAATCAAATGCTACAGAAAGTCCTTTTTGACCTGCTGCAAGATTTCTTCGGTAAAAAGCATTACTGTCTTCAGCGGTTGAAAATCCGGCATATTGACGGATGGTCCACGGTTTTTGAACATACATGGTACTATAAGGACCGCGAAGATGTGGCGCAATTCCTGCAACAAAATTGAGGTGTTTTAAAGTATCGATGTCTTCTTTGGAATAGGTTTTTTTTACCTCGATACCTTCCGCAGTTTCCAAGGTTAAATTTGAATGCTTAGATAAGTTATCAGAACTTTGAATTTTAATATGTTGTATGTTTTTTCTACTCATTTACTTTATCTTAACTTTTTTGGATAATTAGTGGGGTTTTTACTTGAATGAAAACATGATATAATTTTTATTATTTGTTGTGTTTCATTTAAATCGAAAAACAATATAAATGGAAATCGTTTCAACGGTAATCCTCTAAAATTTAAGTAACGTTTTTGATAATATGGGTTTTTGGAAAGGGTATGGTATGTTGATGACAATTCTTCTATGAATTTTTTAGGAATTGATGGGCTTATTTCTTCGTAGTAAGCAATAGCTTCATCAATCTCTCTTTGCGCTTGTAAAAGTACTTGGACTTTAAAGACCATATTTCTTTTTTAAATAATCTATGGATTGTTCTGCAGAAATGTAATGATCATCGGGTTCTGCTAAACGTTTGTTGAGAATTTCTTTTTGATTCTCGGTCAAAGCAAAAATAGAATCGTTTTTTAATACAATAACTTCCACTTCTCCGTCTGAAAAATTATCAGGGAGCGTTATTGTAATTGTATTGTCAATTACTTTGACAATTTTTCTTATGGCTTCCATAGTATTTTAGTTTATTCAAATATAAGCATTTGGGTTGAAAACTACTCCTTTTCAAGTCGTTCTTGTTCCACTTTTTCTGCTAAGCGTCTTTCTATAATGGGCTCGAGAAGGGTTTTTCTTGGTTTTATTTTTACGAAAGGGTAGAGTTCCAAATCGTTTTTCATGCTATCTTTTTTGTTGGGGTGTTTGTTTGTGCCAAGTAGTATTTTTTCCCCTTCATTAAATAATTCTTGTTCTTTTGCGGCACTTTCTTTTATTTTTTTCTGAATGACCCCTTCTTTTAGTAGTTTTAAAAATCCGCCGGCTTTTTCTATTTCTTTAAAAAGAGCGAGTGCTTTTTCAGCTAATTGATTGGTAATCGATTCTATATAATACGAGCCATCGGCAGGATTACTAACCATATCCAGATAACTTTCTTTTTTTAGAATTAGTAATTGACTGCGAGATATGCGTTCGCCAAATTCGTTGCTTTTGTGGTATAAAGCATCGTAAGGTACGTTGCAAATGGTGTCTGCACCTCCAAAAATGGCACTCATACATTCGGTTGTAGTGCGTAACATATTTACATTATAGTCGTAAATGGTTTTGTTTCTTATGGAAGGTGTTACAAAAAGATGGCAATTTTCGGAATAACCATATTCTTTTGCTAAAGCGGCATAAAGTTTTCTAAGCGCTCTGAGTTTTGCGATTTCAAAGAAATAATTAGACCCTACAGCAACTTGAAATGTTAGGAAAATATCTTTGCTAATCGTTATATTGTTGAGGTGATTTAGGTATTCATTGGCGTGAGCAAGTGCATACGCTAGTTGTTGCACCATGGTTGCTCCGGCATTTTGATAGATGGAAGTATTTACACTTAAAATAGTATTGGTAGAAGTAGTGTTTTTAATAATTTCTTCCAGAATTTGGTGGTCTTGTTTTAAATTATAAAACCAATTGCCGTCTTTTGTTAGGTTTCCAATGATATCCACATTGAGAAAAAATGTAGTGTTTTTGTTTTTGAAAAATTCGTTTAGTGTTTCAATAAAATCTTTAGAAAGAAACTGAAAATGGAAATAGAGTTTTGTTTTTGAAAAATCTATTTCCTTAAAAAGGGCTTGAGGTAAAAATTCTTTTACTGCTAAAAACTGTATAGCCTCTGCACCACGTTTTATGGCGTCTAAGGCGAGATGATTGGCAATAGTTACATCATCAACAAAAATAGACTGGCATACGGACCAATTTTTCGGCTGTCCGGGAATAGGGGTGAAGGGATCTTTAATTTCGTCTTGATGGTAAAAGGGGGTAACATCAATTCCTTCGGTATTTTTCCAAACTAACGATTTAGTATAGTCGGCACCATTTAGTTCTGCTTGTATTTTTTGTTTCCAGGCTTTAGCAGATACCTCCTTAAATTCTTGGAATAAAAATTCGCTCATCTTTATTATTTCTTTTGGATACTATCTTCGTGCTCGATAATAAATATTTCTTCGTTATCTTTTTTTAGAAAGTAGGTTTCTCTTGCAAATTTTTCTAATTCACTGCTGTCTTTTAGTTTTTTTAAAAATATTTTATCTTTTGAAATTTCTTGTTGAAAATATTCTTTGTTGTTTTCTAGTTCCATTATTTCGTCATTCAATTCTTTATGAACCAATAAAGAGTTACTATCAAAAAATACCATCCAAATAGCAAATACTAGAAGAATGAGGATATATTTGTTTCCTACATACTTCCACCATTTTTTCTTTTTAGTACCGGATGTTTCCATTTTAGGCTCTTAATTTTTGATGGATAATGGTTTGTACCATTTCTACAGCCACCGTGTTATAGCGATTTGTAGGGATTATTATATCTGCAAATTCCTTTGTTGGCTCTATAAATTGCTGGTGCATAGGTTTTAGTGTTGTTTGGTAACGGTTTAGCACTTCCTCAAGATTTCGTCCTCGTTCTGTAATGTCTCTTTTCAGTCTTCTTATAAGTCTTTCATCAGAGTCAGCGTGTACAAATATTTTCATATCAAACATATCTCGGATATCCGGGTGCGCAAAAATCAAAATACCTTCTACAATCATCACTCTTTTTGGTACTGTGGGAATGGTTTTTTTTGTTCTATTATGATCCATAAAGGAGTACACGGGTTGTTGTATAGTTTTCCCGCTTTTTAATTCTTTAAGATGAGTAACAAGTAAATCAAAATCAATAGCTTGAGGGTGGTCAAAATTTATTTTTACACGATCTTCATAACTAAGATGGGTAGTGTCTTTATAATAGGAATCTTGCGAAATTACACCAACATCTGCTTTTGGAAGTTCATTTAATATCTGGTTTACCACCGTGGTTTTACCACTACCTGTACCGCCGGCTATTCCTATTATTAGCATCTGATTAAGTTTTAACAAAGGTAATAATTAAATAGTATTAAGTAGGAAGTACAAAGGATTAAGATGTCGATTTTTAGAATGCTAATTGGTTCATAATAAGTAATAGCAAAAAATGGATTTGCATTTCATTTACTTTTTTACATCTTTTACTTCGTCAACAGTTACCATTTGGTCTTGTGTATTTCCCCATGAGTTCATTATATAGTTCATCACGTCAGCAACTTCTTCATCGTTAAGACCCATTGGTGCCATCACGTTGTTGTATTTTACTCCGTTTACGATAATTTCACCAGTTTGTCCAAATTTTACAGCGTAAATACTTTCAGAACGCTTGTCAGTAAGCCAGTCTGAGCCTGCCAATGGAGGAAAGTTTCCGGGAACGCCTTTACCGTCAGGCAAATGGCACTGCATGCAAAAACCGGAATACACATTTTTACCGCGCATTATGCTTTTTTGCAATTCTGTTTTTTCTTTCGAATGATTATCCGAAATTACTATGCTATTTTTAGTAGAATTTTCTGCAACTTTTTTCTTTTCAAGAGAAGTACAACTTACAAAAAAGAATAAAGTAAAGGATAATAAATGTATGTGATTTTTCATATTAATTAGGAGTAATTCTTTCAATTCCTTTTCCTTCCACGGCAATATAAATATAACCATCAGGACCTATTTTTACATTTCGTACTCTTCCGATGTCTGTTGCTATTTTTTGTCTTGCAATGACTTTATTCCCATCTAATTTCACTAATTCTAGATATTGAAATTTAAGCGAACCTACTAATAAATCGCCTTTCCAATCCGGAAATTTATCGCCGGTTACAAAAGCCATTCCGCTTGGCGCGATAGATGGAAGCCAATAATAAATGGGGTTTTCCATCCCTTTACGTTCTGTTTCTTCTGTAATTACAGTGCCGTCATAATTTAACCCATACGTAATTTCAGGCCATCCATAATTAGCTCCTTTTTTAAGGATATTTATTTCATCACCTCCTTTAGGTCCATGTTCATGAGTCCATATTTTTCCTGTTGAGGGATGTATTGTCATGCCTTGCAAATTGCGATGTCCATAGGAAAACAGAGCAGTTTTAGCCCCTGCTACAGAAATGAAAGGATTGTCTTTAGGAATGCTACCATCCTCGTGTAAACGATACACTTTTCCGCCATCTCTATGGATGTCTTGAGGATTTTCCTCATTGTTTCCTCGATCACCAATGGTTAAATAGACATACCCATCCTTGTCAAAAACAATTCTGGAGCCAAAATGTATCCCACTAGTTGTGTTTGGGGTTGCTTTGTATAAAGTTTCCACTTGTGTCAACGTATTCCCCTCAAGTTTTGCTCTTATTAACTTTGTATTTCCACCATCGCCTTCTCCTTCATTGGATGCGTAGGAAATATAAATCCAGCCATTTTCAAGGTAGTTGGGGTGTACTTCAATATCTAAAAGCCCGCCTTGACCTCTTATATATAAATCATGGAATGTTGTTGTAATATTTAATTTCTCACCATTAATAAAATGAATAAGATCGCTGCTTTTTTCGGTAATAAGCATACTGCCATCCGGCAACCAAGCCATACCCCAAGGAATAGAAATGCCAGAAACAAAAGTTTTAATACTGTAATTTCGCACCTCTTCTTGTATAGGAATATCATCCAGTTTTACTTGTTGCGCACAAGAGGTAAAAAAGGTTAAAAGGACTAGATAAGATAGAAAATACCGCATAAAATTAATTTTCGGAAAAGTTACTAAAAACAGAATAATGTGGGGAATGATTTTTACAAAAAATATGTTAATTATTAGTAAATCAATACCTTATTATTTTTTACATAAAAAAAATTAAAAATTAATGATAAATTCCTATAGAAAAGGATATATTTGCACTCCGATAAAAAACATGTTTTTATTCGGGGTGTAGCGTAGCCCGGTTATCGCGCCTGCTTTGGGAGCAGGAGGCCGCAGGTTCGAATCCTGCCACCCCGACAAAACCTTTCCAGAAATGGGAAGGTTTTATTGTATTAAGGAAAGTAGGATTTTTATTGCGTCCCGAACTTGCTTCGGGAAGGCCGCAGGTTCGAATCCTGCCACCCCGACAAAACCTTTCCAGAAATGGGAAGGTTTTATTGTATTAAGGAATTAAATGTATTTACTTATTTGGAAAACTTTTTTAATTAGTTACTTTTGCAAACTGATTTTAGGATGTAGCCCTTCGACAAGCTAAGGACCTGCTGCTCCACTTTAAAGTTTGGAATAATTTATTCTAAATTTTTATAAAATTAAATTGGATTATTTAAGTATAAACGGGATGTAGCGCAGCCTGGTAGCGTACTCGTCTGGGGGGCGAGGGGTCGCAAGTTCAAATCTTGTCATCCCGACAAGCACAAAAGTGATTTACGTGAGTAAATCACTTTTTTTGTTTCCTGAAGCGTACAAAATAAAATTTTGTAAAGCAAAAGGGAACAAAAAAAGGAAGAAAGCGATAGCTTTCACTTTTGTATTTCCAGCGCTGGATGTAAAAAGATTCTGTACATCTTGTTTTACTATTTATGAAGCGTACAAAATAAAATTTTGTAAAGCGAAAGGGAACAAAAAAAGGAAGAAAGCGATAGCTTTCACTTTTGTATTTCCAGCGAAGGATGTTAAAAAATTCTAGACATTTTATTTTACTAATAATGAGGCTTATGGAGTGGTTGATTGATTTAATTCTAATTGGAGAACGGATTGTAATCGCCCACTATCGGAGTAAATTTTAAACATAAACGAAGTGCCTCTCATTTAAAATGTGTTCTTCATTTAACCGGTATGCGACAAGTTTACCAGCTTTTGCAACACTGTAATCCAAACAACAGATATTATCCTTGTAAAACGATGGCTCACCTTGTAACCAATAATGACCGAAGAATACTTTTTTGTCACCCTCAGGATAAAAGTCAAGGAATTTTAATGCAGATACTTCAATGGATTGATTGGGTAAAATGTCCATCGGTTCCACGCTAATGGACTTATACGTCATAGCAGATGGGTTTTCCCACCATTTTATTCGTATTTTAGGTCTAATGGTTCCGTCTTTATCAATAAAGGAAAACTCTGGCGGCATTTTTAATTCTTTCCCTTTGAGGGTTTGGTCTATGGCTTCATTTAATGGTGTTCCTTTTTTGACGGATTCATAAATGAGGGCGTCCGTAAATCTGTCGTTGACTAAAGTTTGTTTTAAATAATCTATGTTTTTGTTATCCCAACAAGCGTGGACTGCCCGGAATGTCTCCGTTTCGTAATACAATGGCAATGTTTTAAACCACTCTATATATTCTTCATAATCTTGCTGCTTGTTTTGAAATTGTTTCAGGGTTTTATAGTGTTGTAAAATGTTATTGATTTCGTGTTTCCGGAGGTGGCCGCCATCTGTTTCCTGGAAATGAAAACAAAGCGCGTTGTATTCGTGATTGCCCATTAATGCAATGGCATTATCACTGTCCACCATTGCTTTTACAATTTCAAGGGTTTCCCTTATTTTTGGGCCTCTGTCAATATAGTCACCTACAAATAGCACTTTCCTGTCAGGATGTGCGTATGTTCCATTATTTTTTGCATACCCTAATTTTAATAGCAATTTTTTCAGTTTGTCTGCGTGTCCGTGTATGTCGCCAATGAAGTCTATCATATATTGTTGGTTTTATTAGTATATCCCTTAGGGTAATTTAATACTTCACTCACAAAATAAACATATTTAGCTATCATATTCTATTTTAAAAATAGTTTCCGTTTTTCTGATTTATAGGTTTCTATAATCTCTATTATTTTTGGAGCTTTATATAGGGAAGCAATAAGATTCGTAGTACTGGATGAAAAAATAAAATTATTAAAAAACCAACTATTTAATTTAATTATAATTCTATTCTTAGTGCTGCTTTCCTTGAGTTTTTCTATTTCATTAGTGTTGACCGTTTTTAAATAGTAATTTCATTTTTAAAAATATAAATTATTTTTTTACGAATAGTTTTAGTTAAAAAAATTGGTAGGGTTTTTAAAATATGGTTTGTTATTTGTATATACCAACAAGTACAATGAAACATACAATAAATTCTCTAAGAACCTGAGAATCTCTAAAAAGAAACATGTACACGTTAATTCCACAAAAAAAGACTTGAAATTATCAAGTCTTTTTTTGTGAATGTTAAAGTGTTTTATTGAATAATTCCACCGCAACTAATACGTCCACCAGCATCTCCTGTTGGTTGTGTAACAAAATCATCAGTACCCGCGTGAACAATAATTGCTTTTCCTAAAATGTCTTTCTTTTCATCGCCACAGCCAATGCACCATTCGTCTGTTTTAAAGGCAATTTCGCCATTTCCTTGTGCATCTGCGTTGAAATTTCCTATATCTCCTTTATGATAACCACTTGGATCACTCCATTTGCCGTGTTGTTCAAAAGTTGGATTCCAGTGTCCTCCTGAGGAAGTGCCATCAGCTGCTGTACAATCAGCTTTTTCATGTAAATGTATGGCGTGGGTGCCTTCTTGTAATCCTGTAAAAGAGCCTATCATTTTTACAACACCTTCTTCTTGAGTAAAAGTTATTATGCCTTTTGTGTTGGTTTCACTTTTTGGTTCCATAACAACTTGTATTTCTGTTTTTTCAGCTGCTACCATTTCTTTTTGGGTTGTATCTTCTTCTGTAGCTTCCTCTTTTTTATTGTCTTTACAACTAGTAGCTGAAAATGCAATAAGCATTAAAAGTAAAATTAATGTGTTTTTCATAATATTGATTTTGAATGGTTTTAAATAAACACTAAAATTAGTGCGGATTATTGTTTTATCCAAAGTTTTCGTTTAGAATTATAAAATTATTTAGTCTATTAATTTAGTGAGTACTTGAATTTTATTATGAAGTGTTTTATGTACTGGGCATTTATCGGCTATTTGTAAAATTCGTTCTTTTTGTTTTTTGTCTAAATGGCTATCTAAGTGTATTTCTCTACTAAAAGTATCAATTTTTGCATCTGGATTTTCACAATTTTCGCAATCCTTGGCATGTTTTTTGTCATAGTTTATTTTAACTTGGACTTCTTTGATTTCCCATTTTTTTTGTTTAGCATACATTTGTATGGTCATAGCAGTGCAGGCTGCTAGTCCCGCCGACAAAAATTCATAAGGGGAAGGACCAAACCCGGTACCTCCAAATTCAATGGGTTCATCAGCAACCATAAAATGATTACCCACCGCCATTTTGGTTAGAAATCCATCATTACTTTTCAAACGTGCTGTTACAGCTGTTTTTGATATTAATTTTTCCTGGATAGGAACGTGTAAATATTTATTTGCCCAACTGCCAATCATCATTCCAACATATTGTGAATCTTCTTTCTTCATTAGTAAATGGTCAGCACCGTCTAGGGAAATGAAGCTTTTTGGGTGTCTAGCAGCACTGTAAATTTCTTCAGCATTGCTTATACCCACAAGGGTGTCCTGTGGTGAATGCATTACTAAGAGTGCTTTTCGTAGTTTTTTTACTACATCTGGCAGTGATTTAGTTTCTAAATCGTGCAAAAATTGTTGTTTTATGGTAAAGTCTCTTCCGCTTAAATTAACGATGGCTTGCCCCGTTGTTTCAATTTCCTTAATACTATTTTTTAATAATTTTTTTACGTGATTTGGATCAGAAGGTGCACTTATGGTTGCTATCGCTTGGATACTTTTTATTTTTTCAGCGGCAAAAATTACAGCGGCACCACCAAGTGAATGTCCAACTAAGAGTGTTGGTGCTTGGTAGTTTTCTTCTAACCAACTAGCTGCAGCAACTAAATCCTCCACATTACCCGAAAAGTTTGTGTTTGAAAAATCGCCGGCACTTTCTCCTAGACCAGTAAAATCAAATCGCAATACACCAAATCCTTTATCTGCTAATTCTCGGCTAATATTTACAACAGCACTTAAATTTTTATTGCAGGTAAAACAGTGTGCAAATAGCACAAAATTATGTGGATGTTGATCGGAAGGAAGTTCTAATCTTCCGGATAATTTTTCACCATTGGTATTTGTAAAAGTAACTTTTTTAAGATCCATTTTATTTATTTTAGGAATTTTTGAGTGTTTAGTTTGGTCGATAACAAATACATTGACTTACAACAGAGTGTTTCTTTAGGAAACACGGTTTTTAATTTAAAACCTTTAAATATTTGTTGACTGTTATTCTGCTTACTTTAGTTTAGATTTGAGAATTTTCATTTAGTTTCCTTTTTTTTATACGTTTAGGATTGTACCATAAATAGAATCCGGTGACAGATAGAATCATTAATCCTAGGCAAGTAATGGTAACATATGTTTTTTTAACTTCCTCATTATTACTTTTAATAAAAAAATCGACGATGGAACCATCATGAATTTGTTCAATAATATCAGATGTTCTGGTTTTTACAGAAAGGATTTCACCTGATTTGATTCCTACTTGTACTTCGCTATAATGATTTTTAAAACGCACTTTAGCAACACTTTTGTCCGGACGGATATCAATTCGATCTACTGTGGCATCTAAATTGGTGTTTTCAAGAATATATGTAGAGGCTATTTGCTGAATTTTTTCAATAGGAAGTACAGGGGTATTTGCGATATCTTGTTGCGTAGGTGGTATAAGGTTTAAATCTTTTTTCCAAGCTAAAAGCAATCCGGAAGCACCTATAATAAACATAAATACAAAGAGAGCAATGGCTATGTATTTGTGAATTTTACGATGCCAACGGGTATTTTTAGCAATTTTTTTTGAGGGAGTTTTCAAAGGCTTTTTTTAAGAATTCCAAAAATAATCAAATCTTCTTCAAAACCTACTTAAAAATTCTTAAACCTACCTTAGGATTAGCTTATATTTGTCTTACCATTATTTTTATATGCAAAAAGAATTCAGTATTCAAGTAGCTCCCGAAATTGCGGCAAATAATGCTGCTCTGCAACATTTTGTTTCTAAACATTCCGGGATTGCTTTCAATGAAATTTCGCATATAGAAATTTTAAAACGAAGCATTGACGCAAGACAAAAAAGCATTAAAATCAACTTAAAAGTATTAGTATTTGTTCAAGAAGGTTTTGTAGAAAAATTAATGCAATTGCCCATTTATAAAGATGTTTCAAAGCAAGATGTGGTTCTAATTGTCGGGGCAGGTCCAGCCGGTTTGTTTGCCGCATTGCGTTGTATAGAACTTGGCAAAAAACCTATAATAATTGAAAGAGGTAAAGAAGTTAGAGCCAGACGTCGTGATTTAAAAAAACTGAACATCGAACATATTGTAAATAAAGATTCTAATTATTGTTTTGGCGAAGGAGGAGCAGGTACGTATTCTGACGGAAAGTTATACACTAGAAGCAAAAAACGGGGTGATGTACAGCGCATTTTAGAATTATTTGTAGCTTTTGGTGCAACCAAAGAAGTTTTAGTGGAAGCACATCCACACATAGGCACTAATAAACTTCCAGCTATTATTCAAGACATTACTAAAACAATAATTGAATATGGTGGCGAGGTGCTTTTTAATAGTAGGGTAGTTGACTTACTACTTCTAAATGACGAGATTATAGGTGTAGAACTTCAGGACGGAAGCATTATTGATGGGAAAAAGGTAATCCTTGCCACAGGACATTCTGCCAGAGATATTTTTGAATTACTGTATAAAAAGCAAATCGCCATAGAAGCAAAACCCTTTGCTTTAGGGGTTCGTGTAGAGCATCCTCAAGAACTTATTGATAGTATACAATATAAATGTGATTATCGAGGAGCATTTTTACCTCCTGCGCCCTATAGTATCGTAAAGCAAGTTAATGGAAGAGGTGTTTATTCCTTTTGTATGTGCCCCGGGGGAATTATTGCTCCTTGTGCTACATCGCCTGGTGAAATTGTCACTAATGGTTGGTCTCCAAGCAAGCGCGATCAGGCAACAGCAAATTCAGGAATCGTTGTAGAAGTGAGGCCGCAGGATTATAAATCTTTTGGCAATTCACCACTTGCTGCTATGTACTTTCAACAACAGGTAGAACAAAAAGCCTGGCTTGAAGGAGGTAAAACACAAACTGCTCCAGCGCAACGATTAGTAGATTTTAGTTCCGGAAAATTATCTGCAAATGTACCCATAACTTCATATAAACCGGGAGTAACTTCCGTGGAACTTGGTAGCGTTTTACCGGCATTTATTTATAAAACGTTGCAAGAAGGGTTTAAAGAATTTGGGAAAAGCATGAAAGGGTATTTTACTAACGAAGCCGTAGTGCATGCCACCGAATCTAGAACCTCCTCTCCGGTAAGAATTCCTAGAGATAAAGATACTCTGGAGCACAATCAAATAAAAGGATTATATCCTTGTGGCGAAGGTGCAGGATATGCAGGTGGTATTATTTCTGCAGCTATTGATGGCGAAAAATGTGCTGAGCAAGCAGTTAAAGCATTATAGCTTTTTCCAAAAATTATTTTATTTCCTCCCTGCCATCGGCGTGGATTGCAAATCGCCCTCTTTTAGCATGATGCACATGTTCATGACTAGGCCAAGGCCATCCTCCAAACTGATCTTTTTGGTATTGCGAAATAGTTTCATTAATACCTTCTCTTGTATTCGCAACAAAAGGTCCTTGCTGCACAACCGGCTCTCCAATGGGTTTTCCTTGTAGGAATAATAATTCAGAAGGAGTATCGCCATTTGTGATGGTTATTTTTTCAGTTGGAATTAAATCTAGTGCATGTTGTTGTGGAATGCTAAATCCTTCAGTTTCTATTTCATTGCCTCTATAGAAAAACAAGGTTCTATGAATTCCTTCAGAAGCGGTAGGAATATCCCAAGACGCTCCAGCCTCCATTTTAATAGTCCAAATAGCAACTTCATTTGTTGCATCTGCTGCCCACGAATTTGGGGTAGGAGCAGGCGCTTGGGTGTCCTTATATTTTCCTGCTATTATTTTTATTTGTATCCCAATTTCATTTACTACAGGAATTTCTTCTTTCCACAACATTCTAAAGTGTGCATCCACTTTTTTGCTTCTTTTAGGAAGATTTAACCACAATTGAAATAACAACAAAGGGTTGTTTTTATCTTTATTTAAAAGTGGAAACATTTCACAATGCATCACGCCTTTACCGGCAGTCATCCATTGTACATCACCGTTGCCAAAACGACCCGCAGCACCTAAGGAATCGCTATGGTCGGCAAAACCTTCTTCTACGAGCGTTACGGTTTCAAAACCACTGTGGGGGTGTGCCGGAAAACCGGGCACTTTAACCCCGTGATACATGCGCCAACCATCTTTTAAGGTGAAATCCTGCCCAATGTATCTTCCTTTCAGTAAGTCTGGATTTGGACCCAAGTTTTTATTACCGGGAGGATAATTGTCTTTATGATATGCGCAAAATAAAAAGGGATCTTGTGTTTCCCATTGAAAACCGAGTTTTTTTATTTTTATAATTGCAGACATAGTTTTTTTTGAATGATAAAATTACTTCTTTTATATGAAAAAGTTTACTGAGGAATAGGTAAATAATAAATATAAATTGAGTTATTTAAATGGTGTTACAAAATTTCTTCAGCCATAAATTGTACCTCATACAAATTGCGATAGTACCCATTTTCTATTTTAAGCAAATCTTTGTGAGCCCCTTTTTCTACAATTTTCCCTTCATCCATGACAAGAATAGTGTCTGCTTTTTTGATAGTAGCAAGGCGGTGTGCTATGACAATAGATGTTCTTCCTTCAGTTACTTTTAATGTGGCTTTTTGAAGTAGTTGTTCCGAATAAGAATCTACAGAGGAGGTTGCTTCATCTAAAACTAATATTCCCGGGTTGCTAACGTAGGCTCTTAAAAAAGCGATGAGTTGTCTTTGTCCTGAAGAAAGCATTCCTCCCCGTTCTTTTACATTAAAATGATACCCATCAGGAAGCGTCATGATAAACTTATGGATACCTATGTCTTTAGCGGCTTGTATTACATCGGCTTCAGCAATTTCTGGATTATTTAAAGTAATGTTGCCTAAAATGGTATCTGCAAAAAGAAATACATCTTGAAGCACTACACTAATTTGGCTTCGCAATTGTTTTAAAGGCACATTTTTTATATTGATATGGTCAATCGTTATTTTTCCTTTCTGAATTTCATAAAACCGGGAAAGCAGATTAATTATGGTCGATTTTCCGGCACCGGTAGCACCAACAATGGCAATAGTCTGATTAGGTTGTACTTCAAAAGAAATGCCTTTGATAACTTCTTCTTTTTCATCGTATCCAAAATGCACATTATGAAAAACAATATGGCCTTTTATATTTTTTAATTCTTGTGTTCCTTTATCCTCTATGGATGCTTCCGTATCTAAAATTTCAAAAATGCGATTTGCAGCTACCATACCCATTTGAAGGGTGTTAAATTTATCGGCAATTTGGTTTAAGGGTCTAAAAAGCATTTGCGAAAGACGAATAAAAGCAACGATAACACCAAGAGTAATCGTGCTACCGGCAATGACTTTTAAGCCGCCATACCACATAATTAAACCAATAGTAATAGAAGCCGTCATCTCTGTTACTGCAAAAAAAATAGAGTTGTACCAAACGGTTTTTATCCACGCATTTTTGTGCTTATTATTAATTTCTTCAAAATTTTTGTATTCTGTTATTTCCCGAGTAAAAATTTGAACAATTTTCATCCCGGTTAATCTCTCTTGAATAAAAGTATTAAGATTTGCTACTTGATTTCTTACGTCTTCAAATGCTTTTTTCATAGCTTTCTGAAAAACACGAGTAGCATAAAGAATGAAAGGAAATACTGCAAGAACTATTAGCGAAAGTTCCCAACTTCGGTAAAACATAAAGGCTAGGATGACAAACATTTTCAGCAAATCACTTGCGATGGTAAATAAGCCTTCCCCAAAAATACTCGAAATGGTTTCTATATCGTTTACCGCTCTTGTAGTAAGCCTTCCCACAGAACTTTTATCAAAATATCGCATTTTAAAATACAGTATTTTATCAAATAGCTGTACACGTATATCGCGAACTACACTCAAACCCAGCCAATTAGAAAAGTAGATAAAAGAGAATTGAAAAATAACTTCAAGCACTAAAAAAGCACCCATTAAGGAAACTAGATACACAAAATTTTCATAATCTTTTGGAACGATAGAATTGTCAATAATATATTCTAAAAGAATAGGTTGAAGCACCGAAAGTCCGGAAACCAAAATAGCCGATAGTGCAACAAACCAAAAAATAAACCGGTAAGGCTTTGTAAACAGTAGCAACCTGCCAAATAATTTAAAATCAAATGCATTGCCTGATAATGCCATATTAAATTTTTATTTTTTCGGGATATTCTATTTTAGTTAAATACAAACCTTCTGCCGGTACAGAAGTGCCTGCATTGCTTCTATTTTTGCTTTTTATTATTTTGTGTAGGTCAGCTATTGTTATTTTTCCGAAGCCAACATCCAATAACGTACCAACTATTGCCCGTACCATATTGCGGAGAAAACGATCTGCTTTTATAGTAAAAATAAGTTCATTTTCTAATGCAATCCATTCCGCAATTTGGATAGTGCAATGATACGTGTTTACATCGGTTTTTGATTTAGAAAAACATTGAAAATCTTTATACTGCAATAAAACCTTTGCAGCTTCATTCATAACTTCCATATTAGGTTTATGATGTGTTTGAAATGCATATCCCACGGAAAATGGGTTTTTAGTAAGAGAAACCCGATACACATACGTTCGGTTTAATGCATCAAATCTAGCGTGTGCATTTTCATTCACCTCAAAAATAGATAGAATAGCAATGTCGTTAGGAAGCAAGGAATTTAGTTTAAAAACTAAATCTAATAGATTCCAATCTTGGAGCATATCAAAATGGGCAAAAATTTGTTTTGCGTGAACCCCGGCATCAGTTCTTCCGGCACCTACAATTTTAATGGGTTCTCTTAATATAGTGCTTAACGCTTTTTCTAGGGTTTCTTGAACTGAAATTGCATTTGGTTGGCATTGCCAGCCAAAGTAGTTTTTGCCATTATAAGCTATTTCTATAAAATATCGCAAGGATTCTGTTACTTTTGTTTGTTGCAAAGATACATAAACCATAGAATGCTTTTTGGCATTCCAATTATTAAATAAAGTTGAAAAAAATTTTACTTCTTTCCGATACACATAGTTTTATGGATGAAAAAATCCTTAAATATGTTAATCAAGCTGATGAAGTTTGGCACGCCGGAGATATTGGTAATAGAGAGGTTATAACTGCTATTGAAGCATTAAAACCATTAAGAGGGGTTTATGGCAATATTGACGACGCAAAAATCAGGCAGGAATTTCCGTTGCACAACCGCTTTTTTTGTGAGGGTGTAGATGTATGGATAACCCATATTGGCGGTTATCCGGGTCGATATAATCCAGAGATAAGAGCAGAAATTTATTCAAATCCACCTAAATTATTTATTTCCGGACACTCGCACATACTTAAAGTGATGCACGATAAAAAAACGGGATTGTTGCATATGAATCCCGGTGCAGCAGGAATTTATGGATTTCATCAGGTAAGAACCATGTTGCGGTTTGTTATTGATGGTGCAACGATTAAAGATTTAGAAGTAGTGGAGTTTCTAAAAGTACAATGAAAATAAAAAACCCGAGGATGGCATTCCTCGAGTTTTCACACTAATACTACTAAGATTTAGGTTTAACGCAATCTATCCACAGATTTTACAAGATCTTCATCCTTTTTGATTGACCTATTGGCCAATACTAATAAAACGATAGAAAGAATAGGAAGAAACATCCCAATACCCTTCTCAGAAATTAAAGTTTCTCCGGATACAGTTAGGGATCGATATACGAAAACTCCTAGTAAAGTAAGATTTGTCAGTATGTTTAATCGATTTAAAACAAACTGATGTTGCCTTTTTTTATAATTTAAAATAGAAATGATAGCTAAAGCGATAGATATAAAGATTAAAATAAAAAACAAAGGTTCCTTTTTTTGAAAAAGTAAATCACCAACATCATTTTTTACAACAGGAAACCAAACATATAGCGCTACCATTATAAGCACTACAAGAAGCATAAATACAGTTTGAATGCGTTGAATCATTATTATTGATCTTAATTCTTGCACAAAAATAATGTTTCTTTTTAAACATAATAGTATCAAAAATAAAAATATTGTTGTATTATTGCAGTAATAATTCATAACCAACTCAATCAAGGTTATTTATCCTCCAACTAAAATTTACCATCTTCGGAAAATAAATTAATTAAAAATTAAAATTTTAATACTTCCATATTATTCATGTTTGAAATTTCAGAATTAAAGGAACAAAAGCTACCTGAACTTCAGGACATCGCTAAAACCTTAGGTGTGCCAAAATACCGCACCCTAAAAAAATCAGAGTTAGTATATCAAATTTTAGATCATCAGGCTGCAAATCCAAAAGCAGTAGAATCTATTGTTAAAGAAGGGAAACAGGCACCACTTACGGTTACAAAAGAAGAATCAAAGGCGATTGCATCTGAATCTAAAAAAGTTGTAAATGTGCCGCGTAAAGCACCGCAAAGACCACCTCATAAAAATCAAAACCCGATTCAAAAAAATCCTGTTTCAGAAGAGGAAAGTGGCACTTCCGGAATAGAAAATGCTACAGTAGTTGAAAAAGATACAGAATCTAAAAATGTAGCTGTAGCTTCACCCAAGCACATCGAAAAGTCAAATCAAAAACCGCAGCATCCTAAACATGCAAAAGTGGATGACAGACAAAAAGAAAATCGGCATACAGACAAAGCGGTAGAGGAACATTCTGTAAATGGAAATGACTCATCAAAGTCCATACCTCAGGAGTCTCGTAATGAAAACAGACAAAAACAATCCAACCCGAATCAACATTCAAATGGGGTTAAAAATAACCCAAATCAAAATACACAAAGCAATAAAGACAAGCGTAATCGCTATCGAGAGCCTGATTATGAGTTTGACGGCATTATACAAAGTGAAGGTGTTTTAGATATCATGCAGGATGGTTATGGGTTTTTAAGATCCAGCGATTACAATTATTTATCCTCACCAGATGATATTTATGTTTCGCAATCGCAAATTCGTTTATTTGGTTTAAAAACAGGCGATACTGTTCTAGGGGAAGTAAGACCTCCAAAAGAAGGCGAAAAATATTTTCCGTTAATTAAAGTAACTAAAATTAATGGATTGAACCCGAATGTGGTAAGAGACAGAATTTCTTTTGAACATTTAACTCCTTTATTTCCAGAAGAAAAATTTCGACTAGCCGAAAAGCAAAGCACTATTTCTACTCGAATTATGGACATGTTTTCCCCAATAGGAAAAGGACAGCGTGGTATGATTGTTTCGCAACCTAAAACCGGTAAAACGGTATTGTTAAAAGACATTGCCAATGCCATAGCAGCAAACCATCCGGAGGTATATCAAATGATTTTATTGATAGACGAGCGCCCGGAAGAAGTAACCGATATGCAACGAAATGTAAATGGTGAAGTCATTGCCTCCACTTTTGATAAAGAAGCTAATGAACACGTTCGCGTGGCAAATATCGTACTTGAAAAAGCAAAACGTTTGGTAGAATGTGGTCACGATGTGGTTATTTTATTAGATTCCATTACCCGTTTAGCAAGAGCTTACAACACTGTACAGCCGGCATCCGGAAAAATATTGAGCGGTGGAGTTGATGCCAATGCTTTACACAAACCAAAACGTTTTTTTGGAGCTGCCAGAAATATCGAAAACGGAGGGTCACTTACTATTATAGCAACAGCACTTACAGATACCGGTTCTAAAATGGATGAGGTAATCTTTGAAGAATTTAAAGGAACAGGGAATATGGAATTACAGTTAGATAGAAAAATATCCAACCGTAGAATCTTCCCGGCAGTTGATCTTACTTCTTCCAGTACACGTCGCGATGATTTATTACTTGACGAAAATACCTTACAAAGAATGTGGGTACTTCGCAAATATCTTGCAGATATGAACCCCGTAGAAGCAATGGAATTTATAAATGACAGAATTAAAAAAACCCGTAATAATGAGGAGTTTTTAATTTCTATGAATGGGTAATCTTTAAATAATCGTTTTAAGAAGCTATTTCTTTATTTATATTAGCTTTAAAAATAAATACAGTGTATTAAAAAGTCCTAAAAATTATTTTAGGACTTTTTATTGTTAGTAGGTTTTAACTTTTTTTATCTTCGTGCAAAAAAAAATAGAATGAGCATTCTTTTTATCTTTTTAGGGTTATTACTTTTAGTGGTAGGTGGTGAATTTTTAGTACGTTCTTCTGTGGGTTTGTCCTTTAAACTGAGGCTTTCAAAAATGGTTATCGGTTTGACGGTAGTTTCTTTTGCTACTTCCGCTCCCGAATTGTTAGTTAGTTTACAAGCAGCATTAAAAGGGTTTTCCGATATTTCACTAGGTAATGTTATAGGATCAAATATTGCAAACATCGGTTTGGTTTTAGGCATAACTGCTATTATTTCTACCCTCACTATCGATAAAGACTTCTATAAATTTAACTGGCCGGTTATGATGCTTTTTTCCATTGCCCTCTACTTTTTTTTATGGAATGATCATGTATTGTCACCATCAGAGGGAATAGGATTGTTGCTGGCAATGGCAGTTTATTTAATAGTGCTGATACGACGTTCAAAAAAGAAAAAAAATATAGAAATAGAAGAAGTAGATTCTAGCCTACAAAGAGCAACAACTTTCCGAATAATTGTATGGCTACTAATAGGTGGTCTAGCTTTATGGGGTGGTGCTGAACTTTTGGTAAGAGGAGCGGTTGATTTAGCAGAAGCAATGGGTATAAGCGAAAGGGTTATCGCCGTAACGATGATAGCCGTGGGAACAAGCATACCAGAATTAGCAGCATCGGTTATTGCGGCATTAAAAAAAGAGAAAGCCATTTCTCTTGGAAATCTAATTGGATCTAATATTTTTAATATTGGTTCTGTACTTGGAATTACTGCATTAATACAACCAATAGCGGTAAAAAGTGAACAAATACTTTCTAATGATATTTTCTGGATGCTTGGTTTTTCCGCCATTTTAATTCCATTAGCCTTTCTACCTGAAAAATTTAACTTAAGCCGTTACAAAGGTATTCTGCTTTTTGTAGCTTACGTTGCTTTTGTTTCTTTCGCCTTTATTGGTTAAAAATTAGGGGTATAAACAAAAAAAAACATTGATTTTAATAAAAATACCCCTAAAAAATAGGGGGGTATATAAATTTATTTAAATTTTAATGTATATTTGTCTTGTTTAACTTCAATTATAAAAAGTATGCCAACACTTCGTTTTCGTGCGATTAGTGAAACACTAAATCGCAAACCTATCTTTATAGAGGAAAAAGAAAGAAGATCTTCCCTTTTCGGCCAAAATGTTTTTAATGAAAATGCGATGCGTCAATATTTGACTAAAGAAGCATTTACTGCAGTAATGGATGCTATGGAATTTGGCAGTAAAATTCCAAGAGACCTTGCTGACCATATCTCAACAGGCATGAAAGAATGGGCAATCTCAAAAAATGTCACCCATTATACCCATTGGTTTCAACCATTAACAGGAGCTACGGCAGAAAAACATGATGCGTTTTTTGAAACCACATCCAATGGTTTAGCAATTGAAAAATTTGGTGGAGGTCAATTAGTGCAACAAGAACCGGATGCTTCCAGTTTCCCTAGTGGCGGCATAAGAAATACTTTTGAAGCTAGGGGCTATACTGCTTGGGATCCCACTTCTCCTGCATTTATCATCGGGCCTACTTTATGTATTCCTACCGTATTTGTTTCTTATACAGGCGAAGCATTAGATTACAAAACCCCTTTATTAAGAGCTTTAAATGCAGTAGATGACGCTGCCACAGCCGTTGCAAAATATTTTGATAAAAATGTTACCAAAGTAAACGCAACTTTAGGTTGGGAGCAAGAGTATTTTTTAGTGGACTCTGCTTTGGCTGCTTCTAGACCTGATATTTTATCTACAGGTAGAACCTTATTAGGACATACTTCAGCAAAAGGACAACAGCTAGAGGACCATTATTTCGGTTCTATACCATCCAGAGTACTTAATTATATGCGGGACATGGAAAAAGAGTGTATGCTTTTAGGAATACCACTTAAAACAAGACATAATGAAGTTGCACCAAACCAATTTGAGTTGGCACCTATATTTGAAGAAACAAATTTAGCCGTAGATCACAACTCCTTATTAATGGATGTGATGGCAAAAGTGGCTGAGCGACACAACTTTGTCGTTTTATTTCATGAAAAACCTTTTAAAGGAGTAAACGGCTCCGGAAAACACAACAACTGGTCTTTAGCTACCAATACAGGTGTTAATCTTCTAGGTCCCGGAAGTACACCTATGAGTAACCTGCAATTTTTAACCTTTTTTATCAATACCATCAAAGCAGTTAACGAATATGAGGAATTAATACGAGCTAGTATTGCAAGTGCAAGTAACGACCACCGTTTAGGAGCAAACGAAGCACCTCCTGCAATTATCTCGGTATTTATTGGAGAACAACTTACCAAAGTTTTAGATGACTTAGAAAATGTGACTAAAGGAAAACTCTCCCCGGAAGAGAAAACCGATTTAAAATTAAATGTGGTAGGTAAAATTCCGGAGATACTTCTAGATAATACTGATAGAAATAGAACCTCGCCTTTTGCTTTTACAGGAAATAAATTTGAGTTTAGAGCGGTAGGCTCCAAAGCTAATTGCGCAAACCCAATGACCGTATTAAATACCATAGTAGCGAAACAACTAATGGAATTTAAGCTAGCTGTAGACACCCTAATTGCGGACAAAAAAATGAAAAAAGACGATGCTATATTTAATGTATTGCGAGAATACATTAAAGATTCTAAACGTATTCGTTTTGAAGGTGATGGCTATGGCGATGCTTGGGAGCAGGAAGCGAAAAAAAGAAAACTGAGTAACCACAAAACCACCCCGGAAGCATTAAAAGCAAAAATATCCAAAAAAACTATTGCACTTTTTGAAGAAATGGGTATCATGAACAAAATTGAATGCGAAGCCCGTTATGAAATTGAAGTGGAAGAATATACCAAACGAATACAAATTGAAAGTAGAGTATTGGCCGATATAGCACGAAATCATGTGATACCAACTGCCATAAAATACCAAAGTGTGCTAGTAAACAATGTAAAAGGTCTTAAAGAAATTTATGGAACCGATTTTAAAAAAATGGCAAAACAACAAATGGAAATTATTGAAGCCATAAGCCATCACATCGAGTTCATTAACCAAGGAGTAACAGAAATGACTGAGGAGCGTAAAATAGCCAATAACCTTGCAAGTTTTGAAAAAGCTGCAGATGCTTATTGCAATAAAGTAAAACCCCATTTTGAAAGTATTCGCTACCATTGTGATAAACTGGAGCTTTTAGTAGATAATGAACTATGGACTTTAACAAAATACAGGGAGTTATTATTTACCAAGTAAATTGATTTATGTTTTAAAAAACGCATCCCTAAAATGGATGCGTTTTTTTTCTTACAATATATATTATTAGGCAGATAGTGACAATCTTATTGTATAACTGTACGTATATGTACGTATATAATTTTATTCATTTATATAAAATAACATTATATCCTACACTTTGTCGTTTTTTACTTACAACTTATCGAAAAGAATTTTTTTCTCTTTTTTTAAGTAATTTCTTTTTATAAGTTTACATCATAATTGAAAGATTATTTCCCCGCAAAAGTTTTAAATAGTAGCATATTTAAACACATCCCCAAATTTAAATGTTGTGTTTTTTTTTATTACTTATTAGGTTTTAAAAAACAATTGAAAGCGTATTTATTAACCATTTATATATTTATTAACCAATTTTAAATTTTTTTATTATGAAAAAAGTAATTTTAAGCGTAGCAGCGCTGTTTGTAGGAGCTTTAGCTTTTGCACAATTTAATCAAAGCGTTGTTTTACAACAAGGTAATTCAAATCTTTCGAGTGTTACTCAAGTAGGATTATCAAACCTTTCTGACGTTTTCCAAAACGGAAACAACAATGACGGTACTGTTCAACAAAATGGTACAACTAACATTTCTGATTTAGATCAAATAGGAAATGGTAACGACTATTTAACTACCCAAAATGGAACAAGTAACAATTCTAATGTTGATCAAATTGGAGATGGAAATCAGGGTGGAGGAGCTTCCCTTATATGGGGAACACGCCAAATAGGGGTAAATAACCTTTCTACTACTTTGTCTGTGGGTAACCAAAATAATACTGGTACAAGTCAAGAAGGTAATAGTAACATAGCAAGCATTGATCAATTAGGTAATTTAAACGTTGCAAACGGAGGAAATTTTGGTATTCGACAAATAGGGAACACCAATAATGCATTAATCCAACAATATGGAAATTCAAACTTTGCTACCACATTTCAAACAGGTGTTGACAATCAATTTATTACTACACAAACTGGTAATAATAATAGTGGCACATCAGTTCAAACAGGAGACCGTAACTTAGGTGGTGGACCTTCTTTAATTTGGGGTATTAGACAAAATGGTGACAATAACATTGCAACTAGTTCTTCAATAGGTAATGATAATAATTCGGGTACTGGTCAGTTTGGTGATTTTAACCAAGCATCTATTACACAATTAGGAGATAGAAACATGGCAAATGGAATTTTCTTTGGAAACTATCAAGTTGGTGATTTAAATATTGCAGCAATTAGTCAAGATGGAGATGATAACTATGCTCACAACAACCAACAAGGTAACAGTAATAATGCATCTACATCTCAAATTGGATTTTTTAATGATAGTGAAACATTTCAGTTAGGAGATAGTAATGGCAGTGTTGTTTTACAAAATGGCACAACTAACTTTAGCAGAGTATTTCAAACAGGAAATTCAAACCTAAGCTCAGTTTCACAATCAGGATTATCCCACAACAGTTTGGTTACCCAAAATGGAAATGGCAACGGTTCTGTAGTAACTCAAAGCAACTAAATTAAAATTATACAAAGCTGTTTATATTTTTAAACAGCTTTGTATTATAACTTTTATATATTAACCAATTTTATTTTTATAAAATATGAAAAAAATAGCATTAAGTGTGGCAGCACTTTTTATAGGTGCAGTTGCTTTTGCTCAATTCAATGTGAGTAATGTAAATCAAGTGGGTAGTGGAAACATCTCAGCAGTTATGCAAACAGGATTAAGCAATAATTCGGATGTTGATCAATTGGGAAACAACAACGATTCCGATGTAACCCAAACTGGAACAACCAATGATTCGCAAGTTTTACAAGGCCCATCAAGCAATAACAATGATTCAAGTGTAATACAAAATGGTATATCTAATGATTCTTTTGTTTGGCAAGATGGTGATGATAATATATCTGATGTGGATCAAGTTGGAAATAATAATGACTCTTTTGTAGATCAGTGGGGAGACAATAATAATAGTGATGTTAATCAAGCCGGTAACGACAATAACTCTTTAGTATTACAGGGTTATAATGGTGATAATCACACAAGTGTTGTGGATCAACAAGGAAATAATAATATTTCAACGGTTTTACAAGATGGCGATTCTAACGATTCCTATGTAGAGCAAGTAGGTAATAGCAATATTTCAGATGTAGATCAATTAGGTATCGATAATCAATCAACAGTTTGGCAAAGTACTTTTACACTTGGAACAAGTGATAATAATGATAGTACTGTTTTACAAAACGGAAATGATAATATTTCCTTTGTATGGCAAGACGGTGATGATCATACAAGCGATGTTATCCAATCAGGAAACAATAACGATGCTTATTCTGACCAATGGGGTACAAATAGTACAAGTACTGTAACACAAACAGGAAATGATAATGAGTCTGATGTTTTCCAAGGATATTTAGGAACAAATCATAATAGTACTGTTACTCAAACAGGAGATTTAAATAAATCTTATGTTTTCCAAAACGGAAATGCAAATCTTTCTTTTGTCACTCAACTTGGTAATAACAACGATTCTGATGTAAACCAAAATGGACAGTTTAATGGAAGTACAGTTTTGCAAAATGGCAATGACAATACCTCTGATGTAGATCAAGATGGAAGCGCTAATAATTCTAATGTTGGACAAACAGGTAACTTTAATATTTCTGATGTTATCCAAAATGGGAACAATAATGGTTCTGGTGTTGCTCAAATTGGTAATAACAACGATAGTTTTGTTAATCAACAAGGAATATTAAATGCTAGTAGTGTATTTCAATCTGGTAATTTAAATATTTCTGATGTTGATCAAATAGGTAACTTTAATTTTAGTGATGTTAAACAATTTGGAAACAATAATGATAGTGATGTTAACCAAACTGGTAACAATAACACTAGTGGTGTTATTCAAACAGGAAATAATCATTGGAGTTTTGTAAATCAACAAGGAAATCTTAATGTTAGTACTGTTAGTCAAACAGGTAACAACCATTCAAGTATAGTAAACCAAATAGGAAACGGAAACAGCTCTGTTGTTACACAAAGTAACTAAATAGTAAAAAATCTCTTAAAAAGGTGTATATTTAAGAAATTAACAAAGTATAAGAGCAATTTAAAATTGCTCTTATACTATTATAAATGATTAAGAGGTATTTTTATTACTTTAAGTAATTTACCTGACTATAAAATATGGTTTGTTTAATGCCATTTAATATTTAAAAAATGAAAACAATCATTGTATTTCTTTTAATTATTTTCAATGTATTTGGACTTGAAAAAATACAAGCACAGAATTATATAAAATCTTCTAATGAAGAAGAATTTGAAAGTTTTCAAAATAAAGCTTCAACACTAAATTTTTTATCTTCTCAAAATTCATCCGCTATTCAGAATAGAAGTTTAGTGGCTTCCAATTCCGGTAGTATTTTTATAGAGCAAATAGGTACTGGAAATACTTTAGTAGCAAACACTCGATCCAAAATAAATGATTTTACTTTTTCTCAAAATGGAGAAAGTAACAATATATATTTAGATATAAATGCGACTACCATTTCACAAAGTATTACACAAATCGGAAATAAAAATCAGTTTTTAAACATTACAACAAATTTATTTGGATTACATAATGCAGAAGTAGTGCAAAATGGTAATAATCAAGATATTACTTTGTACGGAAACAATAATCTTTCTAATAAAATAAAAATTTATATGCAAGGTAACGACAAGTCTGTTATAGTTAGAAATTTTAATTAAATTAACGTATGTTTTTATCAAAAAATAAATATAGATTTTTATATTTTATTTTCATTTTTATTTTTACAAATGGTTTTTCTCAAATCTATAATAGTGAAATTGAAGCTAAAATCAATATTGAAACAAATAATGAATTTATTAAAGTAACAGCGTCGGCTTTTAATAAAACAAAAATAACACAAAGTCTTCGGTATGTTTTTTCTGTTATTAGAACAAATTCTGAGGATTCAAATCAGTCTAAAAACGATCAGAGTGGAAGGGTAATATTAACAGCCAATGAAAAAAACAATCTTTCCACAACTACTATAAACGTAAATAGTGATGATCGAATTATATTACTTTTATTAATCTACAATACAGAGGATTCTATAGTTGGAAAGGATAGAATTGTTATAAACGATTCAAAAGAAACATCTTTAAATATAAAGGAAGAATTAAAAAAAAAATTAGAAGCTTCCGTTCCAGCAAATGATATAGATAATACAGCTAGTGATGGTGTCGTTTTAAGAGGAATTGTCATTGAAGAAACAAAAACAAAGCTGGGAAGAGATTTCTATAATTTTTTTTATTCCTCGTATTTAACAAATAACATAAACGGTGATAAAATAGTAACGATAAAAGAATCCTTGGCATTAGGAACAAACACTAAAATTCAAGTAAAAATTGAAGAGGAGGTGGTGTTAGAATTTTTTTTAAGACCTCAAAACGATTTTTTAAAATCGATGTCGGATGTTTCTATTCAAAACGTATACAATTATTTTCAAAGACAGCAACAAGATTCTAATATAATAAAAAGATTCTGATTATTATGAAAGCAATTTTACTTTTACTATTTCTTTTTTGTATTGCAGGATATAGCCAACAGTTGACATATAAACCAATTAACCCAGCTTTTGGTGGAGATACATTTAACTACCAATGGTTATTAAGTTCTGCTGAGGCGCAAAACTCCTTTAAAGATCCAGATGCATTAGATAGAACGTCCGGAAATGGCTTAGATGATTTTGCTGCTAATTTAAACAGACAATTGCTAAATCAATTGTCGAGAAGTCTTTTCAATTCACAATTAGGATCAGAATTACAAGAAGGTACTTTTAATTTTGGTACTTTAGCAGTTGAGATATTTGATTCTCCAGAAGGATTAGTTATTAATATTTTAGATACTAGTACTGGCGAGCAAACACAAATAATTGTTCCCAATTAAAATTTTTTTCATGAGTTTTTATTATAAAATTTCAGTATTTATTGCTATTGGATTTCTTTTAACAGGTTGTGGCGCATATTTTAACCAACCTATAATGCAACAACAAGCTCGAACAGGAGAATTAACCACTAAAAGTCAAATTTTAAAAAATCTTCCATTACCGGCAGAACCAGTTGTTGTAGGTGTTTATAATTTTAAAGATCAAACAGGACAATATAAAAATATAGAATCGGGAAGTAGTTTTAGTACAGCAGTTTCGCAAGGCGCTACAACAATCCTTATAAAAGCATTAGAAGACTCTAAATGGTTTACACCAATAGAAAGAGAAAATCTTGGGAATCTTTTAAATGAAAGAAATATAATAAGAGCTACACGCGATGAATATCGTAAGAGTACAAATCCAAATGAACCTAATTTACCCCCATTATTATTTGCAGGAGTATTATTAGAGGGAGGTGTAATATCTTATGATTCAAATATAATAACTGGCGGTGCTGGTGCTAGATATTTTGGAGTTGGTGGTGCTACTCAATATAGAGAAGATCGAATAACTGTATATCTCCGAGCTGTATCTACCTCAAGTGGAAAAATTTTAAAAACTGTTTATGTTTCTAAGACTATACTTTCTCAAGCTGTAAGTGCAAATTTATTTAAGTTTGTAAATTTTAAGCGTCTTTTAGAAATAGAAACTGGTTTTACAAGAAATGAACCTGTACAATTAGCCATGAAGGATGCCATAGAAAAAGCGGTAGAATCTCTAATCATCGAAGGCATTCAGGACAAGCTTTGGACATCTAAGGATGGTCAAGAAGTAAATGATAAATTAGTTGAAGCCTATTTGCTTGATAAAGAAATGGAAGAAACTACAAAATTATATGATAGAAAGTTAGTTAAACGGGATTTTAAAAATGCTTTTAGTGCTGCCGGTGGAGCAAACATATTAGATGGTGATTTAGCAAATAAAAAAATGGGATTTTTAGTAAGGGCTGGTTATAGCAGAGAATTAACTCATTTTCTTTTTTTAGATGTTAATGCTAACGCTTTTCAATTTGTAAGCGGAAAATCTTATTCTAATAGATTGATAAGTTTAGACGTTAATGCGTCCGTTTATTTATTGCCAAATGATACTTTCGGACCTTATATTTATGCCGGTTTTGGGGTTATTAATGATTTAGTAAAACCAGAAAATAAATTGAAAACCGGAAATACTTACTTTAAAATTCAATACGGTTTAGGGGTGGAGTATTTTATCTCCGATAGATTTGGAGTATTTGCTTTTGGTGATCAAAATTTAGCGTTTACTGATGAGTTAGATAGAGCTGTTAGTGGTAAGAGAAATGATTTTTACTATAATTTTGGTCTTGGTATTAAATATTATTTTGGCAAAAAGAGAAATAATGATGTATTTGAAAAAATTGAGGAATAATGAAAAAATTAGTTAAAAAATATTCTTGGATATTTATTATCCTATTTCTGATAAGTTGTAGTGAAGATCCAATTAACGAATCAGGTACTGGAACAATAACAGGAACGGTTGTTAGCCAAGGAGATAATTTACCGCTTTCAAATGTTAAAATTTCTACATCTCCAGTATCTAATACTGTGTTTACTGATGAAAACGGAAGTTTTACCATTACAGATATACTTGCAGGAAGCTATTCTGTACAAGCACAATTAGATGGTTATTTATCCTCTTTTAAAGCTGCTAATGTTGCAAGTGGATTAATAAGTAACGTTGTTTTTGAATTACAAATTTCAACAGCTAATAATAGACCACCACTTCCACCTACATTAATTTCTCCTTCAGATAACGAGATTTTGCAAAATATAGAAGCTAACTTCCTATGGTCCGTTTCAGACCCTGATGAGGATGCTTTAACATATTCATTAGAATTAAGAAACGATATAAATACCACAATCGAAGTCTTTGAAGGTATTACTGATACTTCCTTTACTTTTACACCTTTAATTTTAGGCGCAAAATATTTTTGGCAAATAACTGCCGATGACGGAATTAATACTCCTGTAATTAGTTCAATTAGCTCTTTTGAAGTAGTTGCAGCACCAATAGATAATCGTTTTCTGTTTACACGTAATATAGATGGTAATAATGTTATTTTTTCGGCAGACGAAGATGGTGTAGAATTTCAATTGACCTCCATAAATGCAAATAGTTTCAGAGCTAGGAGAAATGTTGCTGCAAACAAAATTGCATATTTACAATCAAATGGTGCACAAATGGATATTTATACCATGAATAGAGATGGTTCAAATAAATTTAAGGTTACTTCTTCCATTAAACCAAATGGGTTTAATCTAAACGAAATTAATTTTTCTTGGCCACCAAATAGCGATAAAATCTATTTTCCTAATTTTGATAAATTATATAGTATTAATACTAATGGACAAGGATTGCAATTGATATATCAAACTACAGATGGTTCTTTTATTTCTGAAGTTGATGTTAACGAAAACGTTAATAAAATTGCATTAAAAACAAATAATCAAAATGGCTACTTAGTAAATATCTTTGTAATGGATTTTAGCGGAAATATTCAAAATACTGTACTAACAGGTGTTTCAGGTGCTGCTAGTGGTTTAAATCTATCTTTTGATGGAATTAAAGTTTTATATACCTATGATGTTTCCGGAAATCAAAACCCAGTTTACAGAAGATTAGATTCTAGAGCTTTTATTTATAACATAATGGATGGTATTTCAACAGATGTATCGGAGGAAAAGCCAAGTGGGACTAATGATTTAGATGTTCGTTTTTCTCCAAATGAAGCTGAAATTATATTTCTTAACACATCAAATGATGGGGTTTCTCAAAAAAATATTTGGAAAAGAATTTTAGATAATACAACATTAAGAGAGCAGTTGTTCACAAACGCCTTCATGCCAGATTGGCAATAATAACAACCCAACTAACTAACCAATTCTTAAAAGACGGCATTTCGATGTCGTCTTTTTGTTTTGGTTCGTTTTTACCAAGCGTTATTCTATGTATCTTTGCAAGATAATAATCTAGTATGAGTTCAAAACCGAGTAAAAGATACAACCTAAGAGGCGTTTCTGCTGAAAAAGAAGATGTGCATAATGCTATAAAAAATATAGATAAAGGCTTATTCCCAAAGGCATTTTGTAAAATCGTTCCTGATTATCTTACAGGAGATAAAGACTATTGCTTAATTATGCACGCAGATGGAGCCGGCACAAAATCATCTCTCGCATATATGTATTGGAAAGAAACTGGAGATATTTCTGTCTGGAAAGGCATTGCGCAAGATGCTTTGATTATGAATGTAGATGATTTATTATGCGTTGGGGCAATAGACAATATCTTGCTTTCTTCTACCATAGGTCGCAATAAAAATGTAATTCCCGGTGAAGTTATTGCTGCAATCATCCAGGGTACAGAAGACCTTATAGAAGATTTGAAGAAATTCGGCATAACCATTCATTCCACCGGCGGCGAAACGGCTGATGTGGGCGATTTAGTGCGCACCATCATTGTAGATTCTACCGTTACTGCCAGGATGAAACGCAGCGATGTTATTGATAACGCAAACATCCAACCGGGCGATGTGATTGTAGGTTTGGCTTCGTTTGGTCAGGCTTCTTATGAAAAACAATACAATGGCGGGATGGGAAGTAATGGTCTTACTTCAGCACGCCACGACGTGTTTTCTAAATACCTTGCTCAAAAGTATCCGGAAAGTTATGATGCTTCTGTGCCTAAAGATTTAGTGTATTCCGGCTCTAAAAAACTTACGGATACGGTTGAAAATAGCCCTATAGATGCCGGCAAATTAGTGCTTTCACCTACACGTACCTATGCACCCATTATAAAAGAAATACTTTCTAAATATGCCTCAAACGACATTCACGGAATGGTGCATTGTAGTGGTGGAGCACAAACTAAAATCCTTCATTTTATTGACAAGCTTCATGTTATAAAAGACAACTTATTTGATGTACCCCCATTATTTCATTTAATCCAAAAAGAATCGAATACCGATTGGAAAGAAATGTATCAGGTGTTTAATATGGGTCATAGAATGGAAATTTATTGCTCACCAAGCATTGCCAAAGACATAATAGCAATCTCTGAAAGTTTTCAAGTTGATGCTAAAATTGTTGGTAGGGTAGAAGCTTCTGATGTTAAAAAACTAACCATTAAAAGTGAATTTGGCGTCTTTACTTATTAATTTATAATACTTCGCAATGAAGCTATCTAAGTCATTTTTCATTGCAAATAGTTCACTCTTATTATTTGGTGTATTATTTACATTTTCGTCTAGTTTTGGACAAACATTTTTCATTTCTTTATTCAAGCCTCTTTTGCAGGCGACGTTTGATTTATCTGAAACAAAGTTTGGGGCTATTTACGCTATCGCTACCATTGCTAGTGCTTTTACACTTACTTGGGCAGGACGTTTTATTGACAAAGTCCGATTGCCAAGGTTTAGCTTGTTTGTAATTATTGGGCTAGTTGTGGCAATGACTATTTTTGCTTTGAGCACCAACGTCCTTATTTTCGCATTTTCTCTTTATCTTTTAAGACTCTTTGGGCAAGGATTAATGTCGCATACTTCTATCACTTCCATGGCAAAATTCTTTAGTCAGCATAGAGGTAAAGCCATAAGTATTGCAGCTGTTGGGCATCCATTGGCAGAAGCTATTTTACCCATTACAATCGTTTCGCTGCTTGGGTTTTTAGACTGGCGATTTGTGATGGGTTTATGCGCACTTTTTTTACTAGGTACTATTCCATTATCTCGATTTTTATTGTTTAAAAAACGAAAATTTTCAAGGTTGAAAATGTACATTCCTGTCTGGATGTCCTTGGAAGATAAGAAAGCTTCGAGTCCATGGAATATAATGAAAACCAAAGCATTTTGGGTAATAGCACCATTAAATTTTTCTAGTGCAGCTATTGGTACAGCATTTATTTTTTTTCAATTAAAAATTGGAGATTTAAGACAATGGACACCAGAATTTATAGCGCTTAGTTTTTCTGGCTATGCCGTAGGTAATTTTTCAATGGCTTTATTTTCAGGATGGCTTACGGATCGATATTCCGCTAAAAAATTATATCCTCTTTATATTATTCCTTTTATGATTGGACTACTAGGATTTATTTTTTTGGAATACCAGTGGGTTTATGCTGTTTTTATAACAAGTATAGGTGTTACTAATGGTTTTGGAGCAACGGTTAAAAATGCCATTTTAGCCGAGGTGTACGGAACAAAAATAGTCGGCTCGGTTAGAAGTTTATTTGTTACGGTCATGGTTTTTGCAACCGCTATTGGACCCGTAATTTTTGGTTATTTATTAGATAAAGGAATTGATTTTACTTTATTAAGTGTTTTTTCTCTTGGTGTATATATTTTAATGATTTTAAATGCCTTTCGATTATATAAACTTTAGTATAAAGTTGCTTTCATTACTTTCCTTTTCTCCAACAGATACAATTTTTATTACATTATTTTATGCTAAATTTGCAACACTTAAAAAATAGAGGGAGTTTATGATAGATAAATTGCAAATTGTTAAACAACGCTTTGATGAAATAGGAGATTTAATCATCCAACCCGATGTTATTTCTGATCAGAAAAGGTATGTACAATTAAACAAAGAATATAAAGACCTACGTTTGTTAATGGAAAAAAGAGAGGAATATCTCACTTTAACAAGCAACCTGCAAGAAGCTAATGAAATAATAGCAGATGGAAGCGATACTGAAATGGTGGAAATGGCAAAAATGCAACTAGAAGAAACCAAAGTAAGATTGCCAAAATTAGAGGATGAAATTAAATTTATGCTCATTCCAAAAGATCCCGAAGACGCAAAAAATGTTGTTGTTGAAATTCGTGCCGGTACCGGAGGGGATGAAGCTAGTATTTTTGCCGGCGATTTATACCGAATGTACACCAAATATTGCGAAAGTAAAGGCTGGAAAACAACGGTTTTAGATTTAAGCGAAGGCACTAATGGGGGCTTTAAAGAAATACAGTTTGAAGTGAATGGCGAAGATGTTTATGGTACTCTTAAATTTGAAGCAGGAGTTCACCGGGTGCAAAGGGTTCCACAAACCGAAACACAGGGTAGAGTGCATACAAGTGCAGCCACCGTAATGGTATTACCTGAAGCGGAAGAAGTAGATGTACATATTGAACCCAAAGATGTGCGTATTGATTTCTTTTGTTCTTCCGGTCCGGGTGGTCAATCGGTAAATACCACCTATTCTGCTGTTCGACTAACACACATACCTACCGGATTAGTGGCACAATGTCAGGATGAAAAATCACAACACAAAAATAAAGAAAAAGCTTTTAAAGTTTTACGTTCCAGATTGTATGATATTGAACTAGCAAAACGCCAAGAAGAAGATGCCGCCAAACGAAATTCTCAGGTGAGTAGCGGTGATCGTAGTGCTAAAATTAGAACGTATAACTATTCACAAGGTAGAGTTACTGACCACAGAATTGGATTGACTTTGTATGACCTTGGTAATATTATAAACGGCGATATTCAACGTATTATTGACGAATTACAACTAGTGGACAATACCGAGAAATTGAAAGTAAACAGTGATGTTTTTTAATAAATCAGGAAGGCAAAAATAAACAATGACAAAGCAACAACTCATAGAACAAATTCATAAAAAGAAATCCTTTTTATGCATTGGTTTAGATGTCAATTTGGATAAAATTCCAAAACATTTGTTGCTAACTGAAGATCCTATTTTTGAATTCAACAAAGCAATTATCGATGCCACTAATCAAGTGGCTATAGCTTACAAACCCAATACCGCATTTTATGAAGCTTATGGGGTAAAAGGTTGGACATCACTTCAAAAAACGATTGCATACTTAAATAAAAATTACCCAAAAATTTTTACCATAGCCGATGCCAAACGGGGCGATATTGGAAATACCTCCGGCATGTATGCCAAAGCGTTTTTTGAAAATTTACAATTTGACGCAATAACGGTTGCTCCATATATGGGAAGAGATTCTGTAGAGCCTTTTCTCGCTTTTGAAAATAAGTTTACTATCCTTTTAGCACTGACATCCAATATAGGCGCGTATGATTTTCAAACCTTAAAAACAGACAATAACATTCTTTATAAGAAAGTAGTAGAAACTTCAAAATCTTGGAATAATGCTGAAAATTTGATGTACGTAGTTGGAGCAACCAAGGCTGAATTTTTTAAAGAAATTAGAAAAATTATTCCTAATAGTTTTCTTCTAGTTCCTGGTGTTGGGGCGCAGGGTGGAAGTTTAGAGGAAGTCTGTACCCACGGATTGAATAAAGAGGTTGGACTTTTAATAAACTCCTCGCGTAGCATTATTTATGCTTCTAATGAAAATGATTTTGCTTATAAGGCAAGGGAAGAGGCAACAAAACTGCAACAGGAAATGAAAATTATATTGGAAACTTCTGAAATAGTAAAATAATCTAATCATGCAGTTTATAGATCAAATGCAAAGAACGGTAACGCTTCCTGCTGTTCCAGGACGCATTGTTTCTTTAGTACCTTCTCAAACAGAATTACTTGTGGATTTAGGATTGCGTAATGATCTTGTCGGAATTACTAAATTTTGTGTACATCCTAAAAACCTTCGTAAGGAGAAAACCATTGTAGGTGGAACAAAGCAAGTGCATTATGATAGGATTAAAGCATTACAGCCGGATATTATTTTATGTAATAAGGAAGAAAATACATTGGAAATGGTAGAAGCATTAGAAAACATTGCTCCGGTTTGGGTAAGTGATATTATTTCTATAGAAGATTGTTTAGTGATGATTAAAGCGTTTGGTAAACTATTTCAAAAAGAAAAAAATGCACTTTCCATTATAAAAAATATTGAAGGGGAATGGCGAGACTTTAACAATTTTATATCAAAAAAACCATTCAAGAAAGTAGCATATTTGATTTGGAAAAACCCTTATATGGTTGCAGGAAAAGATACCTTTATAAACACCCTTTTAAAAATAAATCATTTTAGAAATAGTTTTTCAGAACGGGAAGAAAGGTATCCTGAAATATCAGAAAATGAATTAGTTGAAACAGAATTGATTTTGTTATCCGCAGAACCTTATCCTTTTAAGAAGAAAGATATCTTGATGCTTTCAAAAATAAATTATACGGGTGAAGTTGTACTTGTTGATGGTGAATATTTTAGCTGGTATGGTTCAAGACTTGCAAAAGCATTTCGGTATTTTAAAAAATTACAATCCTGAAATGCTAATAAGAAAAGTGTTCTGCTTTAAGTTTATTTAATTCTTTTTTAATACAGCAAGCTTCTTCATTTGTTTTATCACTTTTTTCTTTATCTCGTAATGCTAATTCATACGATTTTCGCATAAGAAAAATAAAACGCTCTTGTAGTATTTCTATTTTATCTTTATGTTTATACCAGTTATTCATGCCTTTTTAATTATAGAGCAAAGATAACTTAGTATGTTTTAAACTTATCCCAATACAAGGTTAATTGATTGATAAAAATGAATACCAAATCTTTTTTGAGTAGGTCATAATTTTTACTTCCTATCTTGCAGCGCAAAAACACGGCGCAATAAATCGGTGGTTCGGGAAGCAAGATTCGTTCTAATTTCTTTTTCTTCAACAGCTATCATATTAAAAACACCTTTTAAAGCTTCCTGAGTAACATAATCGGTTAGGTCAGGATTTACATTAGTTGTTAAGGGTATAGCGTTGTATTGTGTTATGATATTGTTCCATACTTGTGTAGCTCCTACTTTGTTAAGGGAATTATCAATTACAGGGCTGAATTTTCCATAAAGCTCATTGGTGGTTTTGTTAGATAAATATTGGGTAGCGGAATTCTCAGCACCTAACAAAATGGTTCTTGCATCATCAAAGGTAATTTGTTTTACGGCATTTACAAAAATAGGAGTTGCTTCTTTTACAGCATCTTCTGCTGCTCTGTTTAATACTTTAAGACCTTCGTCAGCAAGGTTTCCTAAACCGATATCACGTAATGTTTTATCCACTTTTTGTAATTCTTGGGGCAATAAAATTTTCACCAATTCATTGCGATAGAAACCATCGGTTTGAGTAAGTTTAGATACTTGTTTGTTAATACCATTGTCCAGAGCCTGTCGTAAACCGGATGCTATATCTGCATTGCTAATGCCAATATCTCCTTGAGGGAAAGTGCTTACCACTTGTTGTAATTCGGCACAAGCAGTTAATTGGAAAATAATAAATAGTAGAGTTAATTTTTTCATTTTATTTTTTATAAAGATAAAAAAAAACATCCCGAATTCATCGAGATGTTTTTAATATTATTTTTAATGTAAGAAATAATTATCTAATCACTTTTACAGTTTTTGTAGCATTTCCAATAGTTACTTCTACAAAGTAAACGCCTGTTTTCATAGCAGACATGTTTACCGTTGGAGATAAAGCATTAGGAGTGGCAGTATAAACAAGTTTACCCAGCACATTATATACAGAAACTTTGTTTACAGCATCTCTTGTTTTAATGTTTAAAATATCAGTAACAGGGTTTGGATATATAGTAAAACTTTTAAACTCTGAATCATTAATAGAAAGAATTCCAGTACTTGTGGTCACATCATCAACATAAAATTCATTGTTAGCGCTTGCTGAGAAAAAATCTATTGCAGCTAATTCAAAAAAAGCTTGAGAACCAAACGCAAAAGGATAATCAACAAATTGACTTACATCATTGATATTCATTGCCCAAGTTTCTGCATCTGTATCATAAATACATGTCACTTTAAACCATTCATCTTCTGGATAAGTAAATACCGCATCAAATACTGAGCAGTCAGTTACACCAGTCACACCACCGGAACCACCAGAGGCACCATCACAATTAAAATAAACGTTACCACCCATTAATGCCTGAGCCCAGTTTCCAGTAGAAAGTGAGGCTTGCATGTTAAAGTAGCCACTTTTACCAGTAGGAATATACATAAACCATTGAACAGTATGAACTCCAGTAGTAGGAGTACCAGGAATTAATAATAATTGATCTGTAATTCCTGAACCGTCGATTAACATAGATTGAGATCCTGAATTTGCGAAATCTAGAACAACATCAGCATCCTCAGCACCCCCATTTACATTTGACCAAGTACGCCAATGACTTGCCTGAGGTGATATATCGCCGATACTATAGGACTCAAAATCATCCTCTAAAGTTATTTGAGCATTTATAGTAAAACTAAAAAATGCAAGTGCAAAAAGTAAAAAGTAAGTTTTTTTCATAATTAATTTTTTAAATTAAATATATATTGAATCAAATTTACTAAAAAAGAAAGAACATATTGCTATTATTTTTAAAATTTATAAAAAAAATCCCGAAATATTTCGGGATTTTCATATTTTAAATTTTAAAAATCTATCTAATCACTTTTACAGTTTTTGTAGTATTTCCGATGGTTACTTCTACAAAGTAAACACCTGTTTTCATAGCAGACATGTTTACCGTTGGAGATAATGCATTAGGAGTGGCAGTATAAACAAGTTTACCAAGTACATTATAAACAGAAATTTTGTTCACAGCATCTCTTGTTTTAATGTTTAAGATGTCAGTAACAGGGTTTGGATATACGCTAAATACTCCATTTTCAAAACTTTCAGTTCCTAAAACACCGGTAACGAATAAAACATCGTCAATGTTGTATAAGTTATTAGCATCAATAGAAAAGAAGTCGATGCCACCAACTACGCCTTCAACATTAAATAATTGTGGTGCCAAATCAACATTGTTTATACTCATTGTCCAAGTAGGTGGAACAGCATTCATGTCAAAATAAATTTTTACTGGAAACCATTGTTCTTCCGGATAAATCCAAGAATAAATAGGAGTAGCATCGGTTACATTGCCATAGGCACCACCAGTCCCGGGAGCTCCACTAGCACTTTGAGTGTTGTTAAAAACTAAGTTATTAGAATTAAATATACCACTTAAAGGGCCAGCAGGAATAGTTCCTTGAAGGTTAAAATAACCTGTTGAACCTTGAAAAATATACATTTGAAATTGAAGAGTGTAATCGCCGGTAGTTAAATTACCAAGTTGTAAAATAACATCTTGCACGCCACCACCTTGAACCGAACCTGACTGATCACCAGAATTGGCAAAGCCAAATTCAACAAGAAGATCTTCACCGGTATCAAAACCACCGGACCAAGTTCTCCAAACTGATGGATTTTGGCTTCCCATAGATCCTGTTGCATAACTTTCAAAGTCATCATCTATAATTTGAGCGTTCGTGTCAATTGCAAAAAATGCAAGTGCAAAAAGTAAAAAGTAAGTTTTTTTCATAATAATATAATTTAAAGTTTAAAATAATTTAGTGCAATATACAAAAAAATAATTAATTCGTATAAAAAAATCATTTTCTTTAACACTCAGGCATTCAGGAATTAAAATGATATACTAGTTTAAATGTTTAATTTTTAATTACTGTTTTTATGATTACATCGCTATTTTTCAAAATAGTTCTTAAGTAATACACTCCTTTTGGAAGATTACTTATATCTAATATTGTTTTTTTTAAATCAAAATGGTTTAAATTATTTTTAAGATTCAGGTTTCCAAAAGTATCATACAGTTCCCATTGATTAATAAATTCTTTACTTTCCACATATAGTATATTTTTAGAAGGATTGGGATAAATTTTTAAAAACTCTGGTTCTGTTATTTTATTTTTATGGAGATTACTTACAATAGTCTTTTCTTCTGCATTATTGGTACAACCCTCGATAAACGATCTAAAGTCTGATCCTGTCTGTGAATGAAATCCTGGTTTGAGCGTCACTGATATTCCTGCGTCATAAGCCGCACTACTACCATCATTAATTATATTTAATGCTTCAATGGTTAATCGGGCACTTTGGGTATCGACTTGTCCTGATAGAACATTGTTACTAATGACAAGGTTATCTATACAAGGTGATATCTGTGGTATCAATTGAGGAAACATATATCCATTTTTTCTACTTAATGAAGGAGTTATAGTTGTTGTTATTGGATGATTGTTTGAGTCCCAAATATTAGGATTGTCAATTACTCCCCAATTATATGATTGATAATTACCTGAGGTATAATAACCAAAATCCACATCAATTAAATTAGGGGAATTTTGATTGCTATTTTGGTTATTAAAAATTAGATAAATTTTCCCATTTTCTGACAATTGAAGATTTGATGCATTAAATTCTAATGGAAAATCATACTTTCCAGTACTTGATGTATATCCTATAAGTTCTTCGGTTAAAATATTATACATAGAAATACCTCCAACACCATACAAACAATCATTACAAAGCAGTGCTTCAACACTTGTAAAGTATAAAATATTGCTATTTGGAGAAAATTCAACACTGCTTGGACCCCTTGAGGCGTCTCTATATGGATTGTCTGGATCATTATTATTTAAAATATTATTAGGATTAGATATAATACCTGTGGCATTATTAAAATCAAATAGTGTATAGTTATTAAACAAATATTTTCCATCAGGTGATATTTTTATAAAACTATTGCTTCCATAATTAGTAAATGTGCTAATTATTGGATTTGTTTGCACGCCGTTAGAATCTATTTTATATGCTTTAAATTGGCTTCCATCTCGTGTAATTATCCAATAAGATGTACCATCTGCATTTAAAGTATATGTTAGTCCTTTACTCCCATTAGGTAATTGTAAGATGTTGTTTTTTGATACAACTACACCTAACCCATTATTAAGTGAAATATCTACTATTGCATATCTTAAACCTAGATTGTAAAAGGTATCAGGAAAACCTTGAGTACAATAATTCATATATGTTGTATTAACAGTTGAAATGACATAATATAAATTACCATCATTTGGGTTAGGAACAATAATAACAGGTTGTTGTGTCTTATTTCCTCCACACAAACCAGCAGTAGTATAAAATTCTTCTAAAATTGAACCATTTGAAGGAGTGCCAAAAAGTTGATTCCCATTTTGCATAATATTTCCATTTTTATCAAATATGGTGATACCATTGCTATAAAATAAAAGTGTTCCGTCATTTTTATTGCTTATGGATGCAGTACCATAAATTATATAATTACTTCCAAATGTAGTGTCAATAAAACCATTAGATTGAACACTATCAAAGAACCATTTATTTTGCCCAAATATCCATGTGCTATTTTCATTTTGTCCATTAGTTTTATGAGTGATAAAAGCAAAAACTATAATTAAAGAAAAAAATTTGTAATTAAAATATACCATAATTTTAATAATTGTGATTAAAACTCAGTTACTCCCTTTGGGATAGTTTAGACTCCATTACGCCGATTCTCTTTTCTTGATCAATCATATAAAGTGTTAGTTCTTCAATTTTTTGTAGTAGTAAATTTGTCATTTCACCTAAATATAATCCTTCTTGTTGTATCTCTTTTGCTGAAGGTATTTCAGGTAAATGTTTGTTCTCTTTAATAAAAGACTCAATTTCGACTAATGTAAGCATGTTATATTTAGGATTTATTTCAGAATAACCATCAAAATATTTTTGAAAAACATAATCTGCAGGTACATTTAAATCAACTTTAACTTCTTCTGCATGTATTTTTCCTTTTACAGTTAATTTTGAATCGGGATTTAAAGTGCCAATTCCAACATTTAGTCCGTTAAAAACCATAATATCCCCCCAAGTATTATGAGTATTTACCTGTAATTTTAATGAAGCGGAAATACTACCATCAGCAATAAATCTATATCCTGTACGCATTGCGCCATTATTAACATTAAATACGAGTGTTTTGCCTACACCTAAATTACTATTTAAGTTATCAAATTGTATAATTTGAGCATTCGTGTCAATTGCAAAAAATGCAAGTGCGAAAAGTAAAAAGTAAGTTTTTTTCATAATAAAAGGTTTTAGTTTATAAATTTAATTCAAAAGAAAGTACAAAAATATTTTTACTTTAAAAATATTTTATAGGTTATATTTATACATAAATATTCCTTTTTAACATAATTTAGACGCCTTACTATTAAGTTTCATCATTTTTTTAAAATGTAATAAACACAAATACCTCGATTTTATAATCATTTTAAATGGTTTTTTTTGTTTTTTTTAAATACATGAGTAAGGTTTGAAGCTATAAAAAAACAAGTTTAATATATAGAATATCTTTCTTTTTGATTTCGTAAATTGCGCTTCTTTAAAATATAGATATTTTTCCATGAAGAATCAAACCCCATATATACCAATAAATCAAGTGCGAATCGTTACAGCCGCCTCTCTTTTTGATGGGCACGATGCTGCTATCAATATTATGCGCCGCATTATACAAACTACTGGTGTGGAAGTAATTCACTTAGGACACGATCGTAGTGTGGAAGAAGTAGTAAATACAGCTATTCAAGAAGATGCAAATGCTATTGCTCTAACTTCTTACCAAGGTGGTCATATGGAATATTTTAAATATATGTACGATTTGCTTCAGCAAAAAAGTGCCGGACATATTAAAATATTTGGCGGCGGCGGCGGTGTAATTCTTCCTTCTGAAATTAAAGAGTTGATGGACTACGGTATTACTAGAATTTATTCGCCTGATGATGGTCGCGAACTTGGTTTGCAAGGTATGATTAATGATTTGGTGAAACAATCAGATTATCCGGTTGGCAATACTTTAAATGGTGAAATTAACCTTTTAGAAGAAAAAAAATCTACCGCAATAGCCCGAATTATTTCCTCTGCAGAAAATTTTCCGGAAGTTGCTAAAGAAACATTAGCCGCTATTTACAAAAAAAATAAAACCTCAAAAACACCGGTATTAGGAATAACCGGAACCGGTGGCTCAGGAAAATCATCGCTTGTAGATGAATTAGTTCGCCGTTTTCTAGTGGATTTTAAAGAAAAAACGGTAGGTATTATTTCTGTAGATCCTTCTAAAAGAAAAACAGGAGGAGCTTTGTTAGGAGATAGAATTAGAATGAACGCCATTAATAATCCCAGAGTTTATATGCGTTCGTTGGCAACTAGACAATCTAATTTAGCACTTTCAAAATATGTGGCAGAAGCTATAGAAGTACTAAAAGCAGCAAAATTTGATTTAATTATTTTAGAAACTTCGGGAATAGGGCAGAGCGATACTGAAATTATAGAACACAGTACTATTTCCCTTTATGTAATGACTCCGGAGTTTGGAGCAGCTACCCAATTGGAAAAAATTGATATGTTAGATTTTGCCGATCTTGTTGCTATCAACAAATTTGATAAACGCGGTGCTTTAGATGCGCTTCGGGATGTAAAAAAACAATACCAGCGCAATCACGGTCTTTGGGAAGCAAAACCGGAAACCCTTCCTGTTTTTGGTACAATTGCCTCACAATTTAACGATCCGGGAATGAATACCCTTTACAAAAAGGTAATGGATGCATTAGCGGAAAAAACAGAAACCGATTTAAAAAGCACTTTTAAAATCTCTGATGAAATGTCGGAAAAGATCTATGTTATTCCTCCTGCTAGAACAAGATACCTTTCTGAAATTGCCGAATCTAATCGTGCGTATGATAAAAAAGCGGTGCAACAAGAAAATGTGGCTCAAAAACTTTACGGTATTTTTAAAACATTGCAATCTGTTACAAAAACTGCTTTTACAATTTCTTCCGGAGGTATCGAACTTGAAAATCAATCTTCAGAAGAAATTGAGTTGGTAAAACTTTTACTTGCGGAATTTGACCGTACTAAAATGGATTTAGATCCCTACAATTGGGAAAAAATCGTACATTGGGAAGCCACCGTTCAAAAATACAAAGGACCACAGTATAGTTTTAACGTAAGAAATAAAGAAATTAAAATAGAAACGCATACCGAATCCTTATCCCATTTGCAAATTCCGAAAGTAGCGTTGCCAAAATACAAAGCATGGGGCGATTTGCTCCGATGGATGCTACAAGAAAATGTTCCAGGTGAATTTCCATATACTTCTGGATTATATCCTTTTAAACGACAAGGTGAGGATCCAACCCGCATGTTTGCAGGTGAAGGCGGGCCGGAACGAACCAACAAACGCTTCCATTATGTGAGTTTGGGGCTTCCAGCAAAACGTCTTTCTACAGCTTTTGACAGTGTAACATTATATGGTAACGACCCAGATTATCGGCCAGATATTTACGGAAAAATAGGTAATGCCGGAGTTTCAATTTGCTGTTTAGACGATGCCAAAAAACTTTATTCTGGTTTTGATTTGAGTCATCCAATGACCTCAGTTAGTATGACTATTAATGGTCCTGCACCTATGTTGCTTGGTTTTTTTATGAATACAGCTATCGACCAAAACTGTGAAAAATACATCAAAAAAAATGGCTTGGAAAAGGAAGTTCAAGCTAAAATTACCAAAATATATAAAGAAAGAGGTGTTGAAAAACCGGAGTATCATGGGGAACTTCCCGAAGGAAACAATGGTTTAGGCTTATTATTATTAGGAGTTACCGGTGATCAAGTCCTTCCTTTAGATGTGTATAATGACATAAAAAAACACACTTTAAGCCAAGTAAGAGGCACCGTGCAAGCGGATATTTTGAAGGAAGACCAAGCGCAAAACACCTGTATTTTTTCCACCGAATTTGCCTTGCGATTAATGGGCGATGTGCAAGAATATTTTATAAGAGAAAAAGTACGCAATTTCTACTCGGTTTCTATTTCAGGATACCATATTGCCGAAGCTGGTGCAAACCCAATAACGCAATTAGCACTGACATTATCAAACGGTTTTACATATGTGGAATATTATTTAAGCCGAGGAATGGATATTAATGATTTTGGACCAAATTTATCTTTCTTTTTCTCCAATGGCATTGATCCAGAATATGCAGTAATAGGACGTGTTGCTAGAAAAATTTGGGCAAAAGCAATGAAAAATAAATACAATGCCAATGAAAGAGCCCAAATGTTGAAATACCACATTCAAACTTCCGGTAGATCTTTACACGCACAAGAAATAGATTTTAATGACATTCGCACCACATTACAAGCGTTGTATGCTATTTATGATAATTGTAATTCACTGCACACCAATGCCTATGATGAGGCAATCACTACACCAACAGAAGAATCGGTTAGAAGGGCGATGGCTATTCAATTAATTATTAATAAAGAATTGGGATTGGCTAAAAATGAAAACCCAATTCAAGGCGCTTTTATTATTGAAGAATTAACCGATTTAGTGGAAGAAGCTGTTTTACTGGAATTTGACAGAATTACAGAAAGAGGTGGTGTTTTAGGTGCTATGGAAACCATGTATCAACGAAGTAAAATTCAGGAAGAAAGTTTGTATTATGAAACGTTAAAGCACAATGGGGAGTTTCCTATTATTGGCGTAAATACGTTTTTAAGTTCAAAAGGGTCACCAACGGTGGTGCCAAAAGAAGTAATACGAGCTACTGAGGAAGAGAAACAAATTCAAATAAAAACTTTAGAGAAATTGCAAAGTGCTTTTCAAGATAAAGCCATAGCAACACTAGAACAAGCAAGAGTAGCCGCTATCCATAATGAAAATATTTTTGAAGTATTGATGGAAGCCACTAAAGTTTGTTCTCTAGGGCAAATAACAAAATCTTTATTTGAAGTAGGAGGACAGTACCGAAGAAATATGTAGGCAAAGCATAACCCTATAACGAGTTTTTTATGATGGACTTTACCAAATGGATGTTTATATTTTGTCAAAATGGTATTTTTATTTAACACTTAAATTTATGCCTTGGTTCCTCCTTATTGTTGCCGGACTCTTTGAAGTAGCCTTTGCATTTTGTTTAGGCAAAGCAAAGTATGCCTCAGGTTCTATCCATTTATTTTGGATATTCGGTTTTTTGGTTTGTTTGGCAATAAGTATGACATTGCTTTTTAAAATGACACAAGAAATTCCTATAGGAACTGCTTATGCGGTTTGGACAGGAATTGGGGCAGTAGGAACGATACTACTTGGTATTTTTTTCTTTAAAGAACCAGCCACCTTTTGGAGATTATTTTTTCTTTCCACTTTAGTGATTTCCATAGTGGGTTTGAAAATAGTTTCTAATTAATCCAGATTATATATCATCAACATCATCATTAACGTCATTATTAACATCATCATCATCATCATCATCATCATCATCTAGTTCGTCCCATTCATCTTGATTAATAAAATTATTCCAATCTTCATCATCATCATAAAGTTCATCAAAAGGACTTATAAAAGGGTTTCTCTCTGGACCTTCATCGTCATAGTTTACTCCCGGAGGATTAAAAAGACCCCATCGATCAATATAATAGTTTGTAGGATCAAAAGTTTTTACCCATTCGGCAAAAAGAATCCGGAATTCGTCAAATTCTACTCTTATAATATCAAGATATTCTATATCCTTAAAACCATGAAATTGAAGATTATTCAGGTTCCGTAAAATTTCATTTGCATTTTTTCTAATAAGAGTGGCATTTTCCATTAAAATGTCATACTCGTTGTTACTTTTAGCTATGAAAACTTGTTCACTCATCATCATCACATCTTCATTTAAGGCAAAAGCAAATCCTGCCCAGATCTCTTTATGAAAATCATCTTTTTGTTCAATAGCTTCTTTTTCAACTATTTCTGCAACACGATCAACAAGATCAGAAATATGCATGGCTTTTTTATAGAGTGGATCGTTCTCAAAGGGGAAACCAACATTATACTCTTCTTTTCCTTCTTCTTCCATATTTAATTAAATTTACACAATCAAAGTTAGTCTTTGAATTAATAAAAGAAAAGTAAAATAGTAATTTTAAAGAGTTAGCCTCCAAATACGCTGTAGTTTTCGAAATCTTTTTAATTCGTTTTGAAGGAGTTGAAGAAATTCTTTTCCGTTGTGAGGAACCGATTTTTCTAATAATTGACAGTTTTTGTATAAGGAATGGGTGAGTTGTTTTACCGATGCAATATGCCTATATTTATCTTCACTAAAGGTTTTTTCTTCAGCATTTATTATTTCCGGAAAAAGAGAACCGGATTGCTGAACAATGTCGCCTGTAAAATAGATGCTTTTGTGTTCGCTGCCATTTTTATCTAAAGTAGCCATCTGCTCTACAAAATATTGAGATATATTTTTAGAGAGTAAAAAAATTTCCAACGCTTTTATACGCATAGGCGATTGTGGAACATATAATGGCAACTTATCTGACATAAAAAGAATTTCAGGGCGTTTGATATAATCACTCAAATTTAAGTAGAAGATAGGGTATAATACATAGGATATTAAAGTTATTATGTATATTTACTTTAAATATTAAATAATTTTTACTTAATTTATATGGAATCTAAAATAGATGCTTTGAATTGGGAATTGCTAGGCTTGTTACAGCTAAATGCCCGTATGTCCATGACGGAGTTAGGAAGAAAAGTTGGTTTGACAGCACCTGCAGTTGCTGAACGCATTAAAAAAATGGAAGATTTAGGAATTATTCGTGGGTACTATACAAAACTTTCTTATTTAAAAACCGGGCATCAGCTTAAAGCAATAATAACTTTAAAGGTTTTTATGGGAAGGCTTATGCCTTTTTTAGATAAAGTTTCTGATTTTAAAGAGGTTATAAATTGCTATCGAATTACCGGCAATGAGAACATTATTATGGAAGTAGTACTTAGAAACCAAGAACATTTGGAAAAATTTATTGATCAGTTAATTTCTTATGGCGAAACAAAAACCCATATCGTTTTATCTAATAAAGTAGAAAATGCAGCTATTCCTAAAATAAAATAACTCTTTAAAAATTCTACAATTAGTGTATGTCAATCTTTTTTCTTTTTAAAATATAATTTAACCAAAAAATCAAACCAATGATAAATGCCAAAAAGAA
>Ga0210023_1000128_pt1 | contig 55673 bp, 47 predicted proteins | sample CryGeymeta201524_FD_183987 | JGI IMG/M metagenome (GOLD analysis project Ga0210023, IMG submission 183987) | Groundwater microbial communities from Crystal Geyser aquifers in Utah, USA - Crystal Geyser metaG 2015-24 (SPAdes) (version 2) | ecosystem: Environmental > Aquatic > Deep subsurface >... | reverse complement strand
GGATCGTTTGCCATAAAACCGTTATACACGATTCCCAATAGAAAAACCAGTGAAATATATTTGCGCTACGATATCAACAGGCTATGCCGAACTATGACATGACCCTGAAGGACATCACTGACCGTGGCATCGGGGTGATTGGTTGTGATATAGGCTTCGACCTGCTGTTGGTAACTGGTCATGGTCGATTCGATGTAGGCCTGGTCCACGTTGGTGACGTATCCTTGCTGCTCGTTGATCGTGGCCGTGGATTGGATGTGGTTAACAAAGGCTTCCGCATCAAAGGGGACGGCGGAGACAATGTCTATTCCGTTGGTATAGTCGAATTGCTTGAAGCTCGGATCCATGGGCACCCAAGTGTCGCCCTGTTTATGGATTGCCCCTCTGGATGGAATATAGTCCACATACGCCTTAACCCAGATGTACTCGATGTCGACATAGAAGATCTTTGAGAATTAAGTATGGTCCCCGGAACTAGTACGGAACTCAGTATGCCCTACAACATTCTGCAGGAAGTGTTGTGGTTACCTGAAAATGTCCTTTATGTTCCTGTTTAATTTTTGAATTATCCCATTATATCCGCTCTGGCTTAGTCTTTCATCAACTTTTTCTCTAAAGCTTTGCTTTGCCTTTACAGGAAGAGGGTTGTAGCTTAGACCACATTTGGCTTTTGCGTAATCGTCGAACCAAATATAGAGATGCTCGGGCAACCTTTTTCGTATCCTTAACAATCATAAGCAGCGATCCAATACATGTTAACGGTATTACAACCAAGAAAAACGCTCCCATTTGTCCTGTGAAGAAAAACATAAGAATTATAGCAACGGAAATTACCAGGATCAAAACCAAAGCCCACCGGAGTCTACTCGAATACGAACCCCACGGCTCCTCAATATGCACTTCCGAGATATCCACGAACTCCTTTTCATTCAATAGCTTCTCTTTGTTTCCGAGCAGGATGGAATGAAAGTATCTATAAGAATCCCTTAGGTCGTAAATAGCAAGCCCTGTCAAGACTACAGTAATGTATATAACAAGGTTTAAAGAACTCAAAAGCGGTCCTTGATAAGTTGAAGCCAACAGCAAAGAAAAGATTAATACTTCAATGGTTGGCCTTGTGCTGGCACCGGGGATTTCTTCTGGAAATCTTTTTGTGAAGGTCCGTTTTTCTTCCATATGAGAGTCACCTTCTTGCAAAGACTATCACGAGGGCCACAAGGATGCTACAGAGAACTTGCCCTCCTGATGGCTCAAAGGCCTGCCCATCTGCACTCCATGGAATTGCTCATGTCGGGTCGCGGTCCGATCCATCAACTCTGCATGAAGACCCCAATGGCTTGCCTTAGAAAACCTGAATCTTAATGTTAAGAAGATGAAGAAGAGCACTATCAAATACACAAATGAAAAGGCTGAATAATGCTAGTTTCCACTTGGTAAGCATCTGATCTTTCTTGCCGCCAAGAACGTACTTTGCAGATAGAAACACAAGAACAAAAATCAATATGTTCAGGAGAATCAAAATAGACGGCACCTCTCTTACAACAATATTGAAGAATTCTAAAAAACCGTAAGAGGCAATCATCAGATATATCAGCTTTTGCAGGATGAACTTCTTTATCTTCTCTTTTTCGTCCAGTATGGTGTTATCAAAAAGCAAGCCATAGGAACCCACATGAACCATAGTAAAATTTATCAATATATAGACTGCCTCATCCATTTTCTTATCCCTCTATTTTAAACAATTGTACATCCGATATAGGTTATAGATGTTGCCACCGTATCCTATGATGTAGGCTATCATTTGAAATGCCTTGACGGGAGATTTTGCCGCTATGGCAATAGCCAGTCTCAAAGTAGCGACGACAAATGATATGTACTTTACGGCAACCAGAATACAATATTTAACATTATCCGGTAAATTGTAAGCATAAACAACCGCGGCCACATATAACAACGTCACGAGTGATCCAATGATTGGCCCGAGAAACACTAATGAATATGCGGTGACCGCGCTTACTGCGATCATCATCAAGGTTTTGAAAAAGTTGATCGTATAGAAAAGAATACTTGCCCCGTTACTCCCCCCGCTAATCATATACGCCCCGGAACCGGTTTCGGGGTCGATAATGAGGTAACCGCAACCGTTCCAGCCGTTGAAGGTGATATTGGTCTTAGAGACCGTTACTTCTTTCCCTGCGTTCACGGCATTTTGGATGTCGGAGATTGTATCCCCATCCAGTTGCAGTTGGGGAAGGATCGTGGCCATATTGGCTTTGTTGATTTGGAAAATCGGGATGCCCTGGCTGTTGGCTATGGCCAGGGCCTTCACAGCCGAGACGCCCTGGACCGGGTTCTCCGGCGTGGAGAAGAGCTGCTCGGGCACGCTGTGCTCAAGGGCGGAGGAGTTCATGCCGACTGTGAGATTGAATTGCTTGGTCTTTTCCTTGTTTCCGGCCTTCTCCAGGGAGTACCTGAAACTTCGGTCTACATCCATCTCTAAGGACTTTGCGGAGACAGATCTCGGGATACCAAAAAAACTATTCACCGAAAGGCTGAAGAAGAATCTTCCTGTGGAAGGAAGTCTGTGGTTGACGACGTTCTGGGTCTTCTCTGTTATTTCGGAGATGGTGTCCAGTTCAGTAAAGTATGAGGCTATGGTTGCAAAAAGCAGATCTCCCAAGAGATCGTCTTTGGTGAGCCCAGTGAAATCCTGCGTCTCCAGTTTCGATTTGGTCGCCTCCAATTTTGCTTTGAGGTCGGTCAGCGTCTTGGACGAAATGGCCAGGGCATCGATGACCAGCGCATCGTATTCCCCGACTTTCACGTCTTCGTTCTTTATGATCTCATTTCCAATCCCTGAAGGATCCATAAACTGAATTGAGAAAGATTCGTTCTGGCCGAGGCCGACCTCAGTGCCTGTTGCCACGACCTGTCCGTCGATTCGAAGCTCCGGCTTCATGTTGATGAGGTAGGCCGGTAGGGTTTGCGGGAGTTCTTCGGGTTGGATGGGCGTCCCGTCGGGATGGGGTTTTGGCAGATAGCTTTCGATTACGGCTTCGTCATTGGCCGTGGCCGGACTGTAAGATAACGTTATCTTCTTGCCCGCAAGCTCCGGGATGGATGCGCTGTAATTGAGCGCTGTGCCGCTGTACTCATCAAGCTGGTCTCTTAACACCTTGAAGCTGACTTTGTGTCTGAGGCTGTTGGGAACGGCTGCAAACTCTCCGGCCTTGACGACCAGGTGATAGGGAAGGGTGGCGAAAAGCACCGGGTTTTGTTTCTCCTGGATGATCTTCTTGCCCAGGATGTCGCCCACGGTGGCGTCAGGATGATTTTGGGTGATGTAGTCTTCGACCTGCTGCTGATAACTGGTCATGGTCGATTCGATATACGCCTGATCCACATTGGTGACGTATCCTTGCTGCTCGTTAATCGTGGCCGTGGATTGAATGTGGTTAACAAAGGCTTCCGCATCAAAGGGCACGGCGGAAGCAATGTCGATTCCATTGGGGAGCCAAAAAGGGGACAGGTGTCCCCCTTTCCTCTTTCAGATGCACGATGGGTTTTTACCCTATGAGGGATTTACTTTTTTTGGCCATTCCCCCTTTTCAATCTTGGTCTTCATGCTGACATAAGAAGTGTTGCTTTCCTTAAATATTTGTGCAGCAACAAAAACTGAACAAAAGAATATTAGATAGAAAAAAAGATTTGTCGCAAAGTAAACAATAAAGAGTTCTTTCGATATACGGCCTAATAAATATCCAGTTATCAAAATAAAAAGCGAGGGGGCAATTCTTTTCAAAGGCTCTGCTTTAACAAATTTATATGCTTCATGTATTGATTCATATACAAAACAGTTATTTAAGACCAAGAAGGCAGGGGCATATAAGTAGAACGGACTTAAAAGTACTACGACTAGCGTGAAGTTACCATAGAATAGAATTTCCCTGTAGAGCGAAACGCTGTAAAAATTTTCCAGAAGCCTCTTTAAGATTATTGAGTGGAGAGGAACTATTATGATTACACTAACTAAAAAGTAGACAAATAGCCAAGCGTACCTGGGCAAGTATCTCAAGGCATTCTTGGTCGTTACAAAGAAATCTGACTGATCGTTGTTTGTCGTCAAGATATTTACATAAAGGATAACAATCAATATGCATTCAATAAAGAATATTAAGATTTTCAGAATTCTAATATCAATAAACTTAAGCGCACCGAGCAGTCCTGTCAACATGATGAGAAACATAACTGGTTTATTTCTTCTAAAAAATAGCAATGATTCTTTTAGATAAGTCAGCATTTAAGCACCTTTGTATTATTATGGATTACCAGTCAAAATTCTGATAAGCGCTTTCAACAACGGAGATACTCCTTGAAGGCTGTCAACAATATCTACTAAGAATGGTTCTATATATTCCTCCCAGTTTTCGTGAATCCATTCATAAAATGGGTCTGATGTGGTATAGAAAACGCCGAATACAATGACGACAGTGGGAAGAACAGCTGTCACTAACAATTCAAGCAAAGTGCTCTGCACCACGATTTCAAGTGAACCGAGAAAGAGAATACCTCCTGCTGGTGCAAGAGCAACTAAGACAAGTAGAATGGCGAGAGTTATTCCAAGAATAAGAATTGCCCCGTTACTCCCCCCGCTAATCATATACGCCCCGGCGCCGGTAGAGGGATCAATGATGAGATACCCCGCTACCATGCGGCCCTGGAAGTTGCTCTCTCTCTGTTGCACGGTTACTTCCAACCCGGCATTGACTGCATTACGAATGTCGGAGACGGTGTATCCATCCAGTTGTAAGTTTGGGAGGATGGCGTTGATGTTCGTCTTGTTGATCTGATAAATAGGAATGCCCTGACTGTTCGCAATCGCGAGTGCTTTGACCGCAGACACACCTTGGACTGGGTTCTCCGGCGTAGAGAAGAGCTGCTCGGGCACGCTGTGTTCCAGGGCGGAGGAGTTCATACCGACCGTGAGATTGAATTGTTTTGTCTTCTCCCTGTCTCCAGTCTTTTCCAGGGAGTACCTGAAACTTGGGGATAATTCGGGGGACCGTACTCAATTCTGTTTCATATTATGTCCTAACGATTTTAGATTAACTATGGTATCCCCGGAAGTCCCCCTCAGTTTATTGCCAAACATAGAACCAACAACACTTCAAGTATAAGAACAGCCATGAAGCAACGTGAGATAAGGTTGCTCTTGAGGCTCTTTTTCCCAGTAATATAGGCATTCGTTAAAGTATCAATTGTTATTGATGGATTCCTTTCCAAAACAGATTTAATAAGGTCCACCCGATTGTTTATGAGAGGATGCAGGACAAGAACATTGTCAAACCCAACATAAAACGCTCTCCTTGCCACTGTTGGATTTGCTCTTAAATAAAACTGAACTTGAAATAGTTCTTTATGGGCGTCGATCGAGCTTATTTTTTCAAGGGGGATTAATTTAGCTTTCCATAGATATAATCTTTCAATATACAGCTCATTTTTTCGGAGAACTATTCGAAAAGAAAGAAACAGGAAAACAAGAAAACTTAAAAGCATCATGAACGCGAGAAGAAGCACACTTGTTTCCTGCCTAAGTAAAGTGTATGCACCATACAATATTGGAATTGAGGCAGCACATGTTCTGAACCATATATCAATCCTATATGACTTCATACTTACTCCTGCGATAAAAGCACAGTCTTAAATTTTCTCTCAAATAAAGGGCAAGCGCTTTAGTTATCTGATTCGTAAAAACATCAAGCAGGACTTGAAGAATAATGGAAACTACGATTGCTCCCAGGATTCCGAAAGGACCTCCAAGTGCTGCTATTGCACCCCCGACCCAATATGACGTCCCAGCACCAATAAACAGTATTGAAATCTGAGCAAATTGCTGTTCCCAGTTTAGATCTGGATTCGTTATGATCTGTAATACTCCGTTAACAACTCCCATAACTGCGCTGTATCTTCCAAAAAAACGAAGCATTTTTGCATTGGCTATTCTTTTTAAGTCGCCAAACATAGCATCAGGATTTTGATATATTCCCGCCAATCCGGTTAGCAGCCCACCAAACAGCGCTCCAATATATGACCAAATTGCACCTCCGCCTAATCCCTTGCTGATCATGTACGCGCCATCACCAACTTCCGGATTGATGACAAAATATCCAAGTATGGAGCGGCCCTGAAAGTTTATGGGACGCTGCGAGACTGTGACCTCTTTTCCGGTATTGACGGAGTTTGTAATATCTAAGATGTCATCACCACCAAGCTGAAGCTTGGGCAGAATGGTATTTATGTTATCTTTATTGATCTGATAGATCGGAATGGCCTGACTGTTGGCTATGGCCAGGGCCTTGACAGCAGAGATACCATACACAGGGTCTTCCGGTGTGTAAAGTAGCTGCTCAGGTACACTATGTTCCAACGCAGAACTTCTTATTCCAACCGAAAGGTTGAATTCCCTGGTTTTCACCTTGTTTCCGGCTTTGTCCAATGAATAATAAAAACTTCGATCTACATCCATCTCCAAACCACCACCAGAGACTGAACGGGGAATATCAAAAAACTTGTTCACAGAAAGACTGAAGAAAAATCTGCCCATGGATGGAAGCCTATGATAGATCACGCTCTCAGTTTTTGCACCTATTTCACTCATGATGTCATATTCGGCAAAATATGTCGCAATGTTAGTGAAAAGAAGATCTCCCAAAAGAGAGTCATTGGTGAGATCTATATAATCCTCTGTCTCCAATCTTGCCTTGGTTGTTTCGAGCCTGGTCTTAAGGTCGGTCAAACGCTTGGATGAAATAGCCAGGGCATCGATAACCAGCGCATTGTATTCGCCAGCGGTGACATCATTCGTGATGACTTCATTCCCAATTCTGGATGGGTCTATAAACTGCATGGTGAAGGTTTCGCTTTGGCCCAAACCGACCGCGGTTCCCGTGGCTTTAACCTCTCCGTCGATTCGGAGTTCCGGCTTCATGTTGATGAGGTAGGCCGGGAGGGTCTGGGGAAGCTCCTCCGGCTGAATCGGCGTGCCGTCGGGATGGGGTTTTGGCAGGTAGTTTTCAATCACGGCTTCGTCATTGGCCGTGGCCGGACTGTAAGATAACGTTATCTTCTTTCCCGCAAGCTCCGGGATGGATGCGGTGTAATTGAGCGCTGTGCCGCTGTACTCATCAAGCTGGTCTCTTAACACTTTGAAAGTAACTTTATGTCGAAGGTTGTCCGGAATGCTTGTAAACTCCCCGGCCTTGACCACCAGGTGATAGGGAAGGCTGGCAAAGAGCACCGGGTTTTGTTTTTCCTGGATGATTTTCTTGCCAAGTACATCTCCGACCGTGGCATCGGGGTGATTGGCGGTCATGTAGGCTTCGACCTGCTGCTGGTAGCTGGTCATGGTCTGTTCAGTGTCAATCACGAAAACCTTTTTAGACGGGATCAACAGGATCTACTGGATTTCTCAAGGCTCTTTTTTTTATTGGACAAGATGTATTCAATAGCTTTCTGTGCTTTTTATCCTGTCTATCCTGTTAATCCTGTCAGAAAGCTTCTAAGGCCTTAACCCAGACGTACTCGATCCTCACATAGACGATCTTGCCCCCTGCCTGCATGAGTTTGACCTACGTATAGGTCTGCCTCCCAGATCTGACCGCTATAATCGTAATGATCTTAATACCATTGCTTTTTTACAGAAGAAATCCAAGAAATCGCTTTCGCTAAGTCCTCGGTGTTCTTGATAGAAGCGTACTCTCTCGGTATCTCAATATTCTTTATGCCGCATAAGTTTGCTATTGCTCTTGCGTACTTTGGATTGTATTCTAAATTCTCACCAAAATATTCGTATAACATTTCCAGTGCACTCAAAGCGGATGCTTGCTTCTCCCTTACTCCTATGTCCAAACACGATTTGAGAACTTCAAGAGCTTTTGCAGAGTTTCCAGCACGGAAATAAGCGTCGCCTAACACGAGATGCATTGTTAACTTGGAATACCCGCTATCCCAAACACGTTTTCTTCGCTTATGGAGAATCTTAATCGCCTCAAAATAGTCGGCGTTTTGGAAATATAGAATTGCGAGCCAATCCAGCCGTTGGCGTTCCAGCCATTGCTTAATATAGATTGGCTTATCCTTTGCCATTTTCTTAGTTATTGTTCCGAGTTGCCTTCTTGCCGTCACATAGTCCTTATCCTTCAAATGTATAGCAACCGTCAGCAGCGCTTTGTTGTGTGATCGTTCTATTTCGTTTTGCTGTAGACATCTCTTACATACTCGTACCTTTGTACCTTGATGTTCATCCCACTGATTGGCCGATCGTTTCAGGCACTGCGGACACTTTATTTTTCTGTTCTTGCTCATGCATCGACCTCCGCCAGCCTACTTCCATTAATAACCACAGACCTCATCATCAGGCCACCCATTCTCTCTTGTGCATCTTACGTAGCACGCGGCGCAGTCAATCCGTATCTTTCTGGTATTTCCATAGTTATCTATAACCCAACGCCAGCCATTCTCAAGGCAGTCTTCAAGCTTATCACTGCAAATCCTTTCCAAATCGTAACAATCATCCGCTACCCCTGATCGTTCAAGGTAATTCTGTACAGCTTTCTGTGCCGCAATTAACGAAAGTATCAAGAGCGTACCTACCAGAACTGTTTTAGTCGGCTCTGCTATCGTAGTAAATGCTATCAGAGGAAGCGCGCTTTTCGGATCCGAGCCATCCGTACAGGAAGGGCAGCCCCCATCTGATGATTCCAAGACACACAACCCTGCCTTCACATACATGGCACCCACAGATAGATAGTATGCCCGCATCTCAAGGTCGTCCGAGGCCATGCCCAATTGTATCAACTCGGCCCCTTGAGCGATCATCATGTAGGCGCCGTGGCTTCCTCCGCTGATCCTGTACGCGCCGTCACCTTTGACCGGATCAATGATAATGTATCCACAACCAGTCCAGCCGTTGAAGCTGATGTTGATCTGGGAGGCGGTGACTTCTTTCCCTGCGTTTACGGCATTTACAATATCATTGATGTCGTCTCCATCGAGCTGAAGATTGGGCAGGATCGAGCTGACGTTTTGCCGATTGATATGGTAGATGGGGATTCCCTGACTATTGGCGATGGATAGGGCTTTGACCGCAGAGACGCCTTGCGGCGGATTGTCCGGATTGGAAAGAATCTGTTCCGGGATGCCGTGTTCCAGGGCGGAGCTGTTCATCCCCACCATGAGATTGTACTCTTTGGTTTTCTCTCTGTCTCCGCTCCTTTCCAAGGCATAACGAAAGCTCCGCACCACATCCATCTCAAGGCCCTTGGCCGAGACCGACCGTGGGATCCCGAAAAAGTATTGCACGTTCAACCCTGAAAGGAACCGCCCCGCCGATGGGAGCCTGTGGTTGATGATATTCTGCCTTCTCTCCGTGATCTCTGCAGCCGCATCGAGCGCTGCAAAATAGGCTGCAATATTTCCGTAGAGTAGATCGCCGATCACGGCATCTTTGGTCAGGCCGTCCAAGTTCTCGGTTAGAAGTTTTGCCGTCGTGGTCTCCATGCGATCTCGCAATGAGCTCAGCCCCTGCGGCGACATGGCCAAAGGATCAATGGCCATGGCGTCATATTCGCCGGCGGTCACATCCATGGAGATGAGCTCGTTTCCTATCCGAGACGGATCCGCAAACTGAAGCGTGAATGCTTCAGTTTGGCCTAAACCGACAGCCGTTCCTGATGCCACCACCTGCCCGTCGATTTTGAGTTCAGGTCTGAGGTTTATCAGATACGCGGGAAGAGTTTGAGAGAACTCCCCAGGCTGTATCGGCGTCCCGTCCGGATGGGGCTCCGGCAGGTAGCTTTCAATCACGGCCTCGTCTGACGGAGTGGCTGGGCTGTATGAGAGCGTGATCTTCTTTCCAGCCAGCTCCGGGATGGATGCGGTGTAATTGAGCGCTGTATCGCTGTACTCATCAAGCTGGTCTCTTAACACCTTGAAGCTGACTTTGTGTCTGAGGCTGTTGGGGATGGCTGCATACTCTCCGGCCTTGACGACCAGGTGATAGGGAAGGCTGGCAAAAAGCACCGGGTTTTGTTTTTCCTGGATGATTTTCTTGCCAAGTACATCTCCGACCGTAGCATCGGGATGGTTGGCGGCGATATACGCTTCGACCTGCTGCTGGTAGCTGGTCATGGTCTGTTCGATGTAGGCCTGATCCACGTTGGTGACATAGCCTTGGGCTTCGTTGATGTTGGCGGTGGATTGGATCTGATTCACGAAGGCCTCGGCGTCGAATGGGACTTCTGAGGCAATGTCGATTCCTGTGGTATAGTCAAACTGCTTGAAACTCGGGTCCATGGGTACCCAGGTGTCGCCCTGTTTGTGGATTGCCCCTCTGGAGGGGATATAGTCCACGTAGGCCTTGACCCAGATATGCTCCAACCGGACATACACAATCTTGCCGCCAGCCTGCATGAGCTTTCCTGGGATGCCATTGGAGGCCAGGACCTCGCCTGCGAGCATGGGATCGGTGACGCCCCCGACCCAATTCATGGCTTTATCCACCGGAATCTCCACGGTGCCGTATTCATAACGGGCGGGGATGTTGGAGGCCCGAAGCAGGGCGATCAAGAACGATGCCTGGTCGAAGGCGTTGCCTTGCAGGGTCTCCAGGGTCATCTGGGCGCCCTGGATGCTGCCATAGGTCGGGACGAAGTCGATGTTGTTTCGCACCCAGTTGAAGATCTTGACCGGATCGTGGTTGAGCTCGGCTGCCTTGGCCTGGATGTCGGGAGTGAATTTTACTTCAATGGTCTCGGCGAGATCCGCTACCGTGGGAGCATTCGTGGATTGGGCCAGGACGAGTCCTGAAAGATCTCCCAGGGCTGCAACCTGGACAGGTTTCCGGTCATCCACGACCGGGCCTTTGTTGGGGTCTCTGAAATCCTCTTTGTTCAGTCTAGGCTCCCGGTCGATGGGTTTGGGCGTGCGGTGCGGGAGGTTATTCGGATACAGCTTGGCATGGGGCCTCTTTTTGATCTTATCCTTGAGAAAGTCTCTGGCCTTCACAATCCCGGTCTTCAGTTCCTTGTTCTTGGCGTCGGCCTCAGTGGACTTGCCGGCTTTTCGCAGGGACTGCTCCTCGGCCTGCAGACCCCGGATTTCATTCACTTGGGTTCTGAGCGCAGAGAAGTTTTCGTTGTAGTAGCGCACCATCTCGTCATGCCGCTTCATGATCTCGGCGGGAAGGCCTGCGTCTTTGAGCTTCTTTTCAGTCTCTTTGAATTCCTTCCGGATCTCTTTGTCAACCTTGTCCACAGCTTCCATCTTTGCGGTGAGATCCGTCAACTCCTGATCCTTGCCGGTCTCCGCCTTTTCGGAGAGCTTCTGAAGGAGGGTATTCACATCGCCGATCAGCCCTTCGAACTCTCCGGCTGCGGTCTGAACGGGTGCGCCGGGTCTTTCCGGGCCGTCGAGGCCATCCCTGAAAGCGTAGGCGAAGTTGTAAAGCTCGCAGAACTGCCAGGTGCAGAAGAAAACCATGATATAGCAGAGTGGACGCAGCCTTCGGAGCAAGGGATTCATAAAACCTCCTAAAAACTATTAGACAGGATTAACAGGATTGACGGGATCTCTTCCAAAACCTCTTCTGTCTTTATCCTGTTGATCCTGTATATCCCGTCTAAGTGTATTCTGCTTCAGTTCCCTCAGTTTACGTTTAACTTCAACCCTGCATTCTCCAAAGTTTATCAATAAACCTACTGGCTTCCCTGTAGCCACCAGATAGTTCACCAATTGTACTTCATGAGCACTGATGATCCTTCTCACTGACTTCAACTCCACAATAACGTTATCGTCAACAATGATATCGGCTACAAAATCTCCCACAACTTGGCCGTGATAGGTAACGGTAATCGGTTCTTGTGACTCGGCATTGAGGCCGGCCTTTTGCAGTTCAATGAGCAAGCATTTTTCATATACGCTCTCAAGAAATCCAAACCCCATTTCGTTATAGACACGGTATGCACATCCTATGATCTTCTCCGTCACATCCTCATGTTCCATGTGGGCTCTCCTCTCCCCCTAATGACAGTTTGGACGGGATAACAGGATTGACGGGATTTTTCAAACTTATCTTTGTCTTCATCTTGTTGATCCTGTTAATCCTGTCAAGAAATCTTTTTCCTGGAAGGCTCATGATTATTCTATCATAAGCCCTCGATATCCATCAACAAAATTACTACTTTTTGTTTTTCCTGTCACTTTTCTTGGTAGAGTAGAGAGCAGGTTTTACCCTGCCCTCCCTCATCAAACCGTGCGTGCGGTTTTCCCGCACACGGCTTTCCGATGTTCTTAGCCGTCAGGCATGCGCCCTCGTCCAGCCTGCTGATGTGGGCACTTTGTACAGGCCGTACTTCTCATAAAGTGCCCTGATGGGAAACTTGACGTATCCTGCCTTCCGATCTCTGACCTTGTGCCGCTTACGCAAATGCGTGATCAGCCGCTGCTCCACATGGTTCTTCACCTGGCCCAGCGCCCGACTGCAATTGCGATAGTGGAAGTAGCCTGTCCAGCCACGCACGGCGGCGTTGACCTCTTTCACTACCCAGTCAAACGGCATGATCGTCCTCTCTCTTTTCGTGAGATGGGTGACCCGGTCTTTGATGGTTTGCAGGGATTTCTTCGACGGATAGACATGGGGATAGTCATTCCCGGTTTTCCTGCCCTTCCCCATCCGGATTGAAAACCCCAGGAAGTCGAACTTCCCTTGGTAGGCGTCGACGATCCGCGTCTTCTCCTCGTTCAGGGTGAGTCCCAACCGTTTTAGAATCTGCCGCAGCACCGTCATGGCATTGTCCGTTTGTTTACGGCAAAGTATGACGATATCATCAGCGTACCTGACGATGCGGGCTCCCAGCCGCTCCTGAAACTGCCGCCGCTCCCATATCCTGTCCAGTATGTGCAGGTAGAGATTGGCCAGGAGCGGTGAGATGACTCCGCCTTGCGGGGTCCCTTTGCGGCTGCCCTTGCCGCCGCCGATGTTCCGCTTCGTTCCGTCCTTGTCCACTTCCACGACCGGGGCCTTTAGCCACATCCGAATGATGCGTAAAAGAGCGCCGTCGCAGATGCGTTCGGCGATCACGGCCATCAGGTTGGCGTGGGGGATGGTGTCGAAGTATTTGGATAGATCGGCGTCGATGATTTTGGTATACCCGGTATTCATGGCATAGGCTGCGTCATCAACTGCGTCATGGGCTGACTTCTTCGGCCTGAATCCGTATGAGGTTGCGCAGAAGTCCGCTTCGAAGATCGGCTCAATGACCAGTTTTACGGCCATCTGAGCCACCCGATCCCGGATGGTCGGGATACCTAATGGACGCTGACTGCCGTCACTCTTGGGTATCATGACCCGTTTGACCGGGTCGGGCTTGTACGTCTTGTTTCTCAATCCTTCTCCCAGCTCCGCAATGAATGCGGTGACCCCTTCCTGCTCCTCGATGGCCTCAAAGGTTACGCCGTCTATCCCGGCGCTTCCTTTGTTGGCACGGACAAGGTTGTAGGCATGACTGAGGATGTCGGCCCGATAGACCTTGTCGTACAAGGCGTGGAAGCGGCAGGCCGGCTCATGCTTGGCCTTGCGGTAAAGCTTCCTCTGCAGCGTTCTGATGTTTTCCGGGGTTTTTAGCATCTCTGCAATCCCCTGACCTCCGCTCTTCGGTTGCGTGAACAAAGCAGGGTCCCTTCCCTCGGACCGGGTTATGTTGTCCCGTGCCCTCAAACGGTACTTTGGACCCCTCCGACTCCCGATTCGGCCCATAGCGACTTCGTTTCCTTATACGCCATGGTTGCTGCTCCTCTTGCAGCACCGCAACGGGTCTCCAGCACTGGACTGCCTGTCTTCCGCAACATGCCGACCCTGCTACCCCGGAAGATCACACGGACCGTTTCCGTTTCCGAGCCCATGTACAACGGCCTTCCCCATCTGTCCACTGGGTCGGCATCTCCAATAAGTTTAACGAGGCTACATATAGGTTCACTTGCATTACGGCCTGCTGCTTTGACCATAGGGAACTTACGACCCCCTGTTGCCAGGACGCCGCTCCCTTGTACTACCGGGGCGAACGGACCATGATCACTATCATGGTCATCAGCATGATGGTCACCGCCATCACTCTTCTCATGTTTGTCATGCTCGTGATCGGGTGGAGCAATGACGCGGTTGACGTCCACCCCGATTTCAAGACCGCCGATCATGAGGACGGAGGTCAGGTCCGTGTCTTTGGAAATGGCCCAGGATCCGGAGCCATCGTCAAATCCGGCGATGATCTCATCCCTGTCAAATTTGAGGATTAGGGTGTAGAGACATCCCCCGTCTTCACCCTTATCGTCATCCCGGTCATCGTCATGATCCTTGTCGTATCCATCCTGTTCTTCGCCTTGGTAATGATGCCCGCTCTCATCATCTTCATAGTCGTAATGCTTATCGTCCTCGTCACAATCCTCAAGCTTTATATAGCTTCCTTCATGATCCAGATTGAAGATCTCGAAGGTTACAAGGTTCCCATATTGATCCACATACTCATTGATCAGGGTAAAGGCGCCGCCCGGCACAACAAGATCCGTGTCCATAAAGACCGCAAAGGAGCGGATATCTTTGGCCTTGAGGACGCCTGTCACTGAATTCGGGCCGCCGTTGCTCTTGAGATTGATGGTCTCAGGATGCAAGTCAAATAACGGGACCTGCACGGCCGTGACCATGACGTTATCCGAGGCCTCGGCCTTGCCATCCGAGACCGTGAGGCGGAGCACGTAGTCGCCGTCCACGTCCGGTGTGAAGGACGGAGAGGCCGTACCCGCATTGTGAATGTCGGCAGAGGTCAGGACGCTACCGTCCGGCACTGATACAAAAGACCATGAGAAGGTCAGCGGCTGCGGGCGGTTGTCCGGATCGTAGCTTGCGCTTCCATCGAGTATTGCCGTCTCGCCTGAGAAGACCAGCTGATCCGGACCGGCATCGGCGCTGGGCGGCGTATTGGACTCGGCCGTGATTACAACCTCGTCGCTCGCCCCTTTGTGCCCATCACTGACGGTCAGCACAAGGGCATAGAGGCCGTCCACATCCGGAGTGAAGGACGCATGGGCCGTGTTTGCACCGGCGATTTCGCCGTTTGTCAGTGTGCTCCCATCAGGAAGTGCCCCGAAACTCCATTCATAGGTCAGTGGGTCAGGGGAGTTATCCGGGTCAAAGCTTGCGCTTCCGTCCAGGATAACCTGCACGCCTGTCAGTACCGTTTGGTCAGATCCTGCCACTGCATTGGGCGGAGTATTGGTTGTTGCAAAGATACTGACTGTGTCACTTGCAGTGTCTTTGCCATCGCTCACGTCCAGCACCAGTACATAGGTCCCGTCCACATCAGGGACGAAGCTCGGGCTTGGCGTACCGGAATCGGTGATTTCAGCACCGCTGACCGAGCTTCCGGCAGGCACGGAGACAAAGGACCACTGATAGACGAGAAGCTCAGGCCCGCTGTCGGGATCAAAGCTCCCGCTTCCATCGAGTGTGACTGTATCCCCGGTAAATACATTCCGGTCGGGACCGGCATCAGCCACGGGCGGTAGGTTGCTTGTCACCTCAATGGAAATCGTATCGGTGGCCGTGTCCTTGCCGTCGCTGACCGTCAGCGCCAGCACGTAGGTCCCGCCTTCATCCGGCACAAAGGAGGCAATGGCCGTGGCGGCATTGCTGATATTGAGGTCCGTCAATGCGCTCGACTCAGGTTTGGACACCAGGCCCCATTGATAGGTCAACGGTTTGGGGCCATTGTCAGGATCGTAGCTGGTACTTCCGTCCAGCGTGACAGTGTCACCGGTATGGGCCTCTTGGTCCGAACCGGCCAATGCCACGGGCGGAATATTGATTACTGTAAAAACGGCGCTCGCCAGGGCGTGATCCGCAGGCGCCTGAAGAATCGCGATATATGTACCAAGGAGAAGGTTCGTGGTCGCCAGAGTGTGGCTGTTGGTGACAGAGCCGCCCATGGCCAGATTGACGGTGTCTTCAAATGTCTGCTTGACCTGTTCCGTCTCCGGATCAATTACAAGGACCTTGACATTGAGATTCGGCATATCTTCGTTGCCAATGCTCGTTACCGTGTAGCTGAGCGCCACATCCTCACCCCGGTGCGCAGCATTCGGGGTGGATGAGATCGAGCCCGTCAGCCCTGCTCCCGTGGCCGAAGTCCCAAGAATCTCAAAGGTTGACGTGGACGTGCCGAGCAACGTGCTGCCGTCAAATACCTCGAGTCTTACCGTATAGGTACCAGCGGCATGTGTGGAGGTATTCCATTCATTCTTGAGATCGGTAAGTTGACCCGGAGTGAGCATGGATATGGTATTCGCCTTGGTCTCCAGAATCTCTCCGTTACCATTTATAATGGAGACGGATGCCAAGAGGTTTTCCAGAATCGTGTTCTCACTCAGACTCGTAACTCGTGAGCTTATAGTCACGATGCCATTCGGATTATAAGAGATCCTGTCTGTGACGACATTTGCATCGATCCGGATATCCGGAAGAATCGTGAAGGAGGCAGAATCTTCTGCAATCGTTCCTGTATTGTCTGCAAGCGTGACATGAACTTTATATTCTCCGGGCAGGGTATTGCCGGTGTTCCAAATAAAGTTAAATGAACTGGACGGAACGGATTCCGGTGTCCCCACGGCCGGATGGATCGTGCTTATCTCCGGTGAAGCGCTTATTCCGAGTGAATTGTTAGTCGTTTTTGTTATAATAACCTTCGGACCAAAGGTTCCATTACCATTCCCGGGGTAGAACTCTATGTTTCTGACAGCGTAGGTCGCGGCAATGATATCAAGATGACCATCATCATTGAAATCACCGGAATCAAAAGCGGCGTAACTGTTCGTGTCAAGTGATGCAACGAGAACGGGGGCCTCAAATGTTCCATCACCCTTACCCTTAAGGATATACGTATCGCCTGAACCATCATTGTTGGCTAATATGTCAAGTTTGCCATCTTCATTAAAGTCGCCTACTGCTACCCCGTAGCTGTCAGTTCCCACATCGGCTATCTGGACGGGGGGTAGGAATGTCCCATCCCCATTGTTTTTATAAAGGAATATCACGCCTGCGTTATTGCCGATAACAAGATCAATATTGCCGTCACCATTCACATCTGCGGATGCATTTCCTCTGAAATAATTGCTTCCAGACGGAGCGGGTATACTCAATCCTACAAATGTCCCATCTCCATTGCCTTCGAATAGATAGAGATAGTTATTGGCATGCCCACTAACCACAAAATCTTGATTCCCATCATGATTAAAGTCTGCCGAAGACAAATCCATAATATAGCCGGATGTTATAATGGTTCCTACTTCTTTCTTTGCATTGAATGCGTTCGAGCCGTCTGCCTTGTTCTGGTAGTAATATATCTTTCCAGTGGGACCCGAACCCGTGACAATATCAGCAAAACCATCGTTGTTGAAATCATTGAGCATAACTCCCCTTGTCATATCCGAGGAGGTTGAAACATCATCAATGAATACTGGAGCACCAAAGGTTCCATTTTCGTGGCTTTCTATTGTGTAGACATTCCCTGCTTCGTCAGTAAAGGCCACAAGGCGAGTTCTGACCGGCAATGTCGTGTTGACAGAGGGATCTTTAGCGCCATTCTCCGTGATATCGAAGTAGACATAGAAATATCTTGTCATGTTCTTTAACGTGAGTCCGTCCATGAGCCACGTGATCTCGGCCATACCGCCTGTCTGGAAGATGGCTTTGGCCTGTTTTTCACCGATTACATTGCCTGACGTATCAAGTTCTATCACTCGTATGGAGTTCTGATCGACGGTCTTGTCCCCTATCCCGAGACTACCAAGCACACCTGTAAAATCAATGGTCACATCTGCAAGCGCGTCCTGCATATTCCATGCTGGATAAGCGTGTACGGGGATTCTGAACATCCAGTCTCTGATCCCAACAGGCGGCAAACTATCCAGGTTAAATGTGTCTACGTGATGAATCAGGTTGCCGGATTGGTCTTCGATGACGATTTCACCTGTTCCAGCAAAAAGGACCGGATTGTTGTTTTTGATCACCACATCTATCCCAACGTCAGTATTGGCTCTGTATTGAGGGGCATCTGTGGTGACATTTAGAGTCAGGTCTGATTCAGCTATGGACAGTAATTTGCTCGCCGTGTTGTTTGCCTCAGATATTTCATCTATTTGGTTGTCCGGGTCAACGCTTATGTATAACGTATGCATGCCGGAGAAATGAATCGTGTCAATCATGTAACTCAGCGTGACCGAACCGCCGAAGGGAATAATTTGTGGAATTGACTTCTGGGACAGGAGGTTTCCGCTTGAAGTTGGATCTCCATCATAAAGATTGACGGCAACACCACTGACATCTGTTCCAAGATTATGTATCGTAGCCTTTAATTCAAGTGCATCTCCTTCTCTGGGATTCATATTCGAAAAGACCAGATCTGAGGCCGTAACGGTCAAATCAGGTTTTGTAGGTTCTGCAACATCTATGGATAATAAAGCAGCATTATTATTCTCGTTAGCTTCTTCGATAAGGTTCTGCGGGTCAACGATTACATGAATGTAGCTTCTTCCTGACTTGCCGGATGTATTCCAGTTGATCGCTGCAACACTGTCTATTCCTACGTCAATTGTAGGTTTAGTGATCGAATCTATGAGTATGCCGCCGTGATCAGGATCACCTTCATAGAAAGACACTTTCACATCGTATGCCACCAGGGTCCCAATGTTGCGGAGGGTCGCTTTGATCATTGCTGGTTGACCATCCACAGGATTGGTTGGTTCAATAGAAAGGTCTTCGGATGTAATTTCTATATCGGGCATGCTTTGACTTCTTGGTGGTTGGTTGCCTCCATCGATAAATAATGAAGCAAAGGATAGATTGTTATTTTCTCTGCATTCATTGAACATATTTGCTACATCTGCAATTACATAGAGGTCATGCATGCCATAAGTTGGTGTATTCCAGATAACAGATACATCCTCATAGTCTCCTTTCTCGATCTGTTTTGTCGTAGAACTCATTCCGATCAGGGTGCCGCCCTGCGAAGGGTTCCCATCGTAAAAAGAGATATTTGTTCCTGCTGGATGATTTATAGCACCACCATTGCCTATTCTTGCTAAGGCAGTAACGGATGCAGGAAAGTTTGTCTGATCAACTGACAAGAAGGATACTGTTACATCTGAAGAGCGATGAACTTCTTCCGGAAGAAGAGCATTGCATCGATAATTGTTATAGACCAACCAGTTATTTTCTTCAATTATAGGAATTGACCCGTCGTCATTTACATTTGTGATATGATAAGAATATTGATTCCATATTTTTCTCGTATTGACCCAGTTATCATTCTGGTCTTCGATCACCCTGAGTCCGTGCAGCGCTTTACCATTAATATACGAGGGCGCCCACCAGTCGTTTGTGGGCAACACAATCTCGGCTCGGTTATCATTATCAACATCAGCAATGACAGGATATTCAACTCCTGTGGCAGAAGAGTTTTGTGTTATAAATTTAACGGCTCCCGTAGCTCCATCATATATACGCAGATATTTTTCATCGGCATAAATAACCTCTGATCGGCCATCACCATCGAAATCGAAAACCGATGAACCCGTGATGCTGGAAGAATAATCTTGAGTAGTGCTCTGCCACAGAATACTGCCGTCTGACCTGAATACCATGTATCGTGAACTGCCAGCCACACCGATTTCTGGCAGGCCGTCTCCATCAAAATCTGCAACTGTCGGCGCTCCTCCGCTTCCATCAATTGCCTTTGGACCCCATTTTATGTTTCCGTCGTGATCAAGGAGATAAACCTTAGCTACCGATACAAGAACTAGCTCTGGATACGGATCATCATCAAAATTTGCTACTGCATTGAACCCATCACCCAATTGGGTGTTACGCCAGTAAACAGTGCCATCCGCTCTGTAGACTGTATTTCCTGCTACTACTTCGTCATATCCATCTAAATCAACGTCTGCAACAAGTGAAAGAACCCCATAGGAATTTTGACCCTTACCAAAAGATCCTTTCCATCGAGTGGACCCATCGTTATTTAATACAATATTACCTACAACAATTTCAGGTTTTCCATCTTTATCCAGGTCTGCAATTGATGGATAGACAACTCCTGACAACGAGACTGAACTTTGTGTTTTCCATATTAATGTTCCATTGTGATTGAAAGCTAAGAAATTACCATTGTAACCTTGAACGATAATTTCAGGGAATCCATCATTATTTATATCTCCTATTGCGGTACCAGACGCACCGCGTAAACCATGATCGGCGTCAGTAACTGCAAATATTTCTTCCGCATTATCACCTCTTAATGCAAAAAGACCGCCATAACATGACGGGCAGGCACTTCTGACAGCAACAAAGGTTATTACAGGGACATCGCTCGCATTCAGAATACCATCATTGTTCGTATCAATGAGTCTTGCAACTGATACTGTGGCAACTGATTCGTTAAATTCAGGTACTGTTGCACTTTGTGTCCAGGCCCACTTCACAACAGGATTAAAGGATCCTACAGGTGGAATATATTCACATTCCTGGCCTGTATTTCTTATATTGTTTGTTTCATTGAGTTCTTTTACTAAATTACCGGTGTCTACCATTGCATAGATCAAATTATCCCTAAAGAGAATACTTCCTGTTAGTGGTATCTCCACAACATCTTTTCCACTTGAAACAAGTGTATTTGTGTAAGTCATTTCACCGAGAATATTGTCTGTATTCATGTCGAGGCGCTCATTCCCATTCTTGTCCTCAAAAACTGCTATAATAAAATTTGATCCACTGTCTTGGTTGCCTTTATTCTCCAGAGTCACCGATATTGAGCCGGATATTCCGAGAGCTTGTGTATCAGTTACAAGATTAGACGTATCAATTGCTGAGATTACAAGATCTGGTCCCTGAGGTGTCGTTATTATCAAAGGCACATGTGCAGTGTTATTAAATTCGTCTAATTCAAATACCTCATTCAAAGGATCAATATTTGAATAAAGATCATAAGGCCCAGAAAAACCTGATGTGTTCCACGTAATGGCAGCAGTAACAGCCTCTCCAACTGCTATAAAAGGAATTATTTCGCTGCCGATGATTGACGAACCACCAATATTTGGATCTCCAAGGCTGAATTCGACCAAGACATTGCTTGCTTCTTTAACCCCGGTATTGCTTATTTTTGCGGAAATGGTTACCGTACCTCCTGTTTCAGGCAACTTTGGTATATAATTTATACCGGTAGAGGATATCGTTAAATCAGGCCCTATATTATCAGTGGCTGTTATCAATCTTTTATGAACCTTATTATTTAACTCGTTCACCTCTGAGATGATATCTAGAGGATCTACTTTCACGTATATATCATTATTCCCCACGTATCCTCTGCTGTCCCATTTTGTGTTGACGGTTATTTCTCCTCTTGCTGATATGATAGGTATTGTTATTGCTGCACCTGGATTGATCTGAGTTCCGCCTGCATCAGGATCTCCAAGAAAGAAACTTACTGGGACATTTGATATCTCAATCTCACTATCATTATGTACAATGGCACGAATATCGACTATATCACCGACCACTGGTTGTGGAGGGTTAAAAGTGATATCATTAGTTGTTACCAATAAGTCTATATTTCTACCGTATAGACTTTTTGTTGCCGTGTTATTTGTTTCATTTCCCTCAATAATGGTATTTGCACTATCTACAACTACATAGATGTCATAGATACCCTCAGTAAACTTTATTTGAAGTTTAATATTAGCTACCCCACCAGCAGGCATAGAGAGTATTTTTGTATTTCCAATGAGCAATCCACCTTCTGATGGATTTCCCTTATAGATATCTACCGTAACATTGTCTGCTTTTGTCTCTCCCTTATTTCTTACTGTGGATGTAATCTCAACAATTTGGCCTGGTCTTGCTACCATTGGCATAAAGGTTATATCACCTGAGGTTATGCTTAAGTCAGGCAAAGTCGCTGCTGTAATGTTATTATATGCAACATTATCTTCCTCATTACTTTCTTGAATAAGATTTTGCTGGTCTATGGTAATAAAGATCCGGCATTCAGATAATGCTGGGATCACCCAAGAGATGCCAGCTGTATACACTTTGTCCGCCTCGATCAAGGGTATTACCGTGTCACCTATGAGTGATCCCCCATTGGCTGGATCACCATTGTAAAACTGAACAGAGACGTTTTCTGCTTGTGCAAGACCGGTGTTGTGGATGGCTACACTGATGGTGATGGTTTCTCCCTGGATAGGTTTTGGATTGGAAAAGGTGACATCCGCTGCTGATATAGTCAGGTTCGGTTTAACATTGGTGAGTACACGCAGTGCCAAAGCTGTAGAGTAAGGATCGTCATCCCAGCTGCCGTTAGGCATCTGACTGCTTAGTATATAGTTAAAAGCATCCGACGAATAAGCACTCTGATCCGCGCCAGCATTCAATAACGCAATAACGGCCAGGGCCGTTTCAAATACACTGCTTTCACTTCCGCCACCGAACCCACCGTCTTGGTTCTGATGCGATAAAAGGTAATTAACCGTCGAAGAATAATCTACAGCAAATTCATGTTTTGTCTGAGATAATGCATCCAGAACTATCGAAGAGACGAATACGGATCCATCATTGCTGTTAAATCCATAGCTTCCATCAGCATTTTTTAAGGAATTTTGGAGATACCATAAAATATTCGCTGTATCGTTTACGCCGAGCGCTCCGGAAGTTTTGAGCGTTGATAGAACCAACGCCGTGTTTACAGCGTCATACTCGTGTCCTTCAGCACCTCCCCAAAGACCATCCGCCGTTTGATAGGATAAAATCTGGCTGATCTCCTGAGACGCGTCCTTTCCTGCATCCTGTTTGGCCTCAATCCTTCGGATCAGATAGTCGGTATCTTCAGCAGGCTGAGAGATAAAATACAGGTTTCCAGACTCGAATGCACTGCTCTTGCTGGTCTCCAGCAACGCCAAGGTCTTGAGCACCTCAGAGATTGCAATGTATTTCGTGGTAAGCGAAGTATTGGTTCCCCCCCAACTTCCATCAGCGTTTTGAGTGCTGTATAAATAGTCTAACCCGGACTGGATATCTGCATTCACCATCCACGGCTGGAGTAAGACGAGAGATACCGAAATCAAGCCGATCCATAAAACTTTGACAAAGGAACGCATAGAGACCTCCTGGGAACCTGCACCGGGACAAAATGGTGCATGGCATCCGCGTTTATTGGAAGAATTGATCGGTATGATGTAATTTTGAAAAGCAGCCATTAAGAAACCCACTCTCTCGTCCTGAAAGAGTGGGTCGTGAAGTGTCGGTCTATACTGAGTACTTCGGCAGCCTTGCAACCCTTAAGGGCCATGAGGCTTTGCGACCCACCCTTGCGGATGGTGTGCTCTTTTCGGTACTTATGTTTTATTATACGGGAAAATAAGGTGAGTGTCAAAACTATTTTTAAGTAAAAATTATAACTCGACTATACGTCACAAAATAAACACGACTACTTTTGACAAAAACGACTAATTAACCGCACAAAAATGTCCGCATTATGATGAAACCAGATAAAATTGTAAAACTATACGATAGTCATGGTGTTTTTTCAAAAATCTTCTTTTTGAACCGGCTGATCATCTTACGATGGGACCCCGGGCTGGACAGGCCGGCGGTAACCATGGTTTCGGTCCGACTCAAGGCGAAACCCTTGAGTGGTTTCTATTGAAGAGGGTCGAGCGCAGTTCAAAGTGAAAACTTTTCGTTCAGATGCGGGATATGAATGTCTTTTGCCATGTTCCTCTTCTTGACCTCTTCCTGAAAAGAGGCCAGGCTATCCCTTTCTCCGTGAACCAGGAAAAGATGTCGAATTTCCTTATTGTGTTGCAGCCAGTCGATGAGAATCTCTTTGTCCGCATGAGATGAAAACCCACCGATCGTATGGATCTGAGCATTCACGCGACAGGTCTCTCCAAAGATCGTAACCTGTTTTTCTCTGTCTACGATCTTTCTCCCGAGCGTCCCCTCGGCCTGATACCCGACAAAAATGACCGAAGACTCCTCTCTCCATAGGTTATGCTTCAGGTGATGTTTGATCCTTCCTCCGGTGCACATGCCGGACCCGGCGATAATGATGGCATGGCTCTTGACGGCGTTGATCTGCCGGGACGCCTCCTGGGTTTTCGTGAACTGAAGCCCAGGAAAGTCAAAGGGGTCCTCTTCCTTTTCAAAAAGCCTTGCTGTCTCTTCATCAAAACATTCAGGGTGCCTTCGCATGAGGTCCGTGACTCTTATGCCCATGGGGGAGTCCAGATAGACATGGCAAGCAGGCAGTTTTTTCTGCTCATAAAATTCTCTTAAATAAAAAAGAATCTCCTGCGCCCTCTCTATGGCAAACGAAGGGATGAGCACATTGCCCCCCCTCTGACAGGTGTCCAGAATGGCCTTGCGGAACTCATCGACCGACGTTTCGATATTTTTGTGATTCCGGTCCGCATAGGTCCCCTCAATAACCACGACATCCCCCCCGTCCGGAAAGCACGGGTCTTTGATGATGGGCTTTCCCCTGTTTCCCAGATCGCCGGAAAATATGACCTTTCCGAAACCTTTGATCACGACTTCCACGAACGCCGCGCCGAGGATATGTCCAGCATCCTTGAATGTCACGTCAATCTTGCCGTTTAACCGGACAGGCTGCTCATAATTGGCAAAGGTGTCGAAATGCCTCAACGAGTCAAGGGCGTCCAGAGTCGTATACAGAGGCTCTCTGGGCGGGATACCTTTGCGGGCGTGGATTTTCTTCCACTGCTCGGCATCTTCCTCCTGGATATGGGCAGCATCCATAAGAACGATCTTTGCAATATCATAGGTGGCCGAGGTGCAGACGATCTTTCCTTTGAACCCCTTCCTGACCAGCACGGGAATCCTGCCGCAGTGGTCAAGGTGCCCATGGGTCAGAAGGAGATAATCGATCGAACGTGGATCAAAACCGAAATCCTGTTGATTCCTCTCTTCCCACTGACGGTCTCCCTGGAACAGGCCGCAGTCCACAAGGATCTTCAATCCCTCTGCCTGAAGGAGATGACAGGAGCCGGTAACCGTATCAGCCGCCCCATGAAAAGATAGCTGGATCGTCATAGGCAATCACCTTATTTATTTTCGGACGGAAGTGTATGCCGGATTATTTTCCCTTCTACAAGGTATATAACCATTTCCGCGATATTGGTGGCATGGTCTGCAATACGTTCGATATATTTTGATACATAGGTAATCCTCGTTGCCCTCGATACTGTATGCGGATCCCGGATCATGAACAAGAGTACCTCATTGAAGACCTGGACATTAAGCAGATCGACCTCATCATCTCTCATGATCACATCCATTGCAAGCTTCTTATCTTTTCTCACAAAGGCATCGAGTGCATCTCTTGTCATCCCCTGCGCTATCTCAGCCATTCGCGGTATATCGATATATGGCTTAAGGATAGGTTCTTCATTAAGCTCGACGGCCCTCTCTGCGATATCCTCTGCGAGGTCTCCCATTCTCTCGATGTCTGTAGTTATCTTCATCGCCGTGGTGATGAACCTCAAATCTCCTGCCCTCGGCTGTCTGATAGCAAGGAGCCTTATGCATTCTTCATCTATCTCTACATCGAGGGCATTGACCTTATGGTCATTTTCGATAACCTTTCTTGCAAGTTCAGAACTCCTTTCAACAAGGGATGTAACAGCATCCTTCATAGCAGTCTCGACCAGCGCTCCCATTTTGAGGACCTTTTCCTTAAGTTTCATTAACTCTTCGTCAAAGATTGCCATTATCCAAACCTCCCTGTTATGTATTCCTCAGTTAACCTATTGGCAGGATTTGTAAATATTTTATCCGTCCTATCAAACTCAATAAGTTCTCCTAAATACATAAAAGCCGTAGAGTCCGATACCCTCGCAGCCTGCTGCATGTTATGGGTTACTATTATTATCGTAACCTCATCTTTTAGTTCCACTATAAGCTCTTCTATCTTTGAAGTGGCAGTCGGATCAAGGGCAGATGTCGGCTCATCAAAAAGAAGTATCCTCGGGTCTGTAGCCAGCGCCCTCGCAATGCAGAGTCTTTGCTGCTGTCCTCCTGAAAGTTCGAATGCCAGATCGTGAAGCCTGTCTTTTACCTCATCCCAGAGGGCGGCGCCTCTCAGGGATTTCTCTACTTTTTCATCAAGTATCTGACTTTTATTAATCCCTCTTACCCTGAGGCCATAGGCGACATTTTCGTATATTGACTTTGGAAAAGGATTGGGCTTCTGAAAGACCATGCTTATCTGCATCCTTATCTCGATCGGGTCTATTTCAGGCGAAATGATATTGATGCCATCAGGATAAAGGATAATCTCGCCCTCATATCTGTTATGAGGATAGAGGTCATGCATGCGGTTAAAGCATCTGAGGAATGTTGTCTTTCCGCAGCCTGACGGACCTATGAGGGCTGTAACTTTTCTCCGCTCAATGGGCAGGTTGATGTTTTTAAGGGCATGGACATCCCCATAGTAGAAGTTAAGGTTTTTAACTTCAGATTTTAAGTTTTCAGAGACTATAGTTGTTATCGGCATAATTTTTTCTTTAAGTGTCAGTGATTTTATCTTTTACTGACACGAATAACTGACACTGGCGCTTTTTCATTCACCATTTTATCTTCTTTCTGAATCTGTATCTAATATAAATGGCAAGGCCGTTCATAAGCAAGGTCATCATCATGAGGATAATACCAGCTGCCGCTGCATTTAATTGGAACTCCTTCTGTGGCCTCGATACCCAGTTGAACATCTGTATCGGCATGACCGTGAAAGGATCCATAAGCCACTTGAATGAAACGAAGGGAAACTCCGGGGTGAGAGGGGGGGAGGGAAGAAAGGCTATGAACGTCAATGCCCCAACGGTAATTATCGGGGCCGTCTCACCGATCGCCCGTGAAAGCCCGATGATTATCCCCGTGAGTATCCCGCCGGTTGAATAGGGGATTATGTGCCACTGAACGGTCTGCCATTTGGTCGCCCCCAATGCATAGGAAGCCTCTCTTATCGAATTGGGAATCGCCCTTATCGACTCCCTCGTAGCCATGATCACCATCGGAAGGATGAGCAGCGCCAGTGTGAGCCCGCCGGTGAGGATACTTTCTCCTAATTTCAAGAAATAGACAAATAGTCCCAGTGCCAGAAGGCCGTAAACAATAGAAGGCACTCCTGCGAGGTTGGCAATATTGATCTCTATGATATCGGTCAGCCAGTTTTTCTTGCCATACTCCTCCAGATAAATGCCCGCCGCAACACCAAGAGGAATTGCGGCAAGGCCGGTGACCAGGAGCAGAAGGAAACTTCCCACCCATGCGGAGAGTATCCCCGCTTCATCGGGAAACCGTGACGGGAAGGAGGTAAGAAACTTATAGCTCAACCGCGGGGCGCCGTCCATAGCCAGATCAATCATGAGGGCGCAGAGAAGAATCAGGCCGACCATGGTTGACAGGAAGCCGACTATCAGGAACAGAGAGTTCCAGAGCTTGTTATATCGTATCCGTTTTTTTAAGTCTTGCATAGCTAATACACTTCCCGTATCCGTTTCCTCAGCCAGAACCCCAATATGTTAAAACCGAGGGTCATAAAAAAAAGCGTTATACCGGCTGCGAAGATCGTTTTATATTCAACCGTACCGTGCGGCGCATCTCCCAGGCTCACCTGAACGATAAATGCCGTCAATGTCTGGACCGGCTCCAGGGGGTTTGCCGTGAGGTTGGGCATGCCCCCCGCCGCTATTGCGACAACCATAGTCTCTCCTATCGCCCTCGATATGCCTATAATAAAAGCGGCTGCAATTCCGGAAAATGCAGACGGGATAATGACCTTAAATGCAGTCTGGAGTTTTGTTGCGCCCATGGCATAAGAGCCCTCCCTGATATGCATAGGGACTGCCCTCATTGCGTCCTCGCTGACAGAACTTACGTATGGAATTATCATTATCCCCATGATTATTCCGGGACTCAACGCATTGAACCCTGAAAGGTCAGGAATAAATTTCTGAAGTATCGGGGTTAAAAACAGCAAGGCAAAATAGCCGTACACTACTGTAGGCACTGCTGCCAGAAGCTCAAGGATTGGTTTTATGCTCTCCTTTAACCTGTGCGGTGCGTATTCGCTCAAATAGACAGCGGCAGTCAATCCTAATGGCAGTGCGACTATGAGCGCTATGGATGTAGTTAAAAGTGTTCCTGAAACCAACGGAAGAATACCGAACTTCGGTTCTGCAAATAGCGGCGTCCACTGTGTTCCAGTAAAAAACTCTTTTAGTGACACTTCCTTAAAAAAACCGAAAGATTCGTAGGAGAGGATAAAAACAATACTGAGCGTGATAAAAACGGAGAAAAACGCGCAGAGGAGCAGGACGGCTTCTATCGCGGTTTCCTTTATTTTTCTCTTTTGGCTGTGATTCATAAGATATTTTTTCTATTGTGTTGACGTTTATGATAGCAAAAAAAGGCGCGATTATCACGCCTTTTTTTGCTGAATGCAAGCCTTACTTCTTAGCCTCTTCTAATTTGAGAAGCTCCTCTATCTTCATCCCTACCTTTTCCTCTCCTCCGAACATGCTGCCGGTCTTCATCTTGGCGAATCTCTCCTGCGCAAGTTTGTAGGCGTTTGCCGGAAGGGGAACATACTTTACCTGCCTCGTGAGCGTGTCCGCATTCTTCTGGTAATAGTCGACAAACTCCTTGACCTCCGGCTTCTCAAGAGACTTCTTGTTTATATAGATGAAGAGAGGTCGTGAGAGCGGGCTGTATGTGCCGTCCATAACGGTCTGCAGGGAAGGGGTGACTTCTTTGTTTGTGGCCGGGTTGACGATCGGCACGATCTTCAGCCTGCTCTTGTTCTCTTCGTAGTATGCAAGGCCGAAGTAGCCGAGCGCGTTTTTGTCGCCGGCAATCCCCTGCACGAGCACATTGTCATCCTCGCTCGCTGTGAAATCTCCCCTGGATGACTTTGATTTCCCGACGACCGCCTCGGTAAAGTAGTCAAAGGTCCCTGAATCTGCGCCGGGGCCGAAGAGTTTCAGGGATGCGTCAGGCCATTCAGGCTTGACCTGGTTCCACTTCGTGACCTTTCCCTGCGCCGCAGGCTCCCACATCTTCTTAAGGTCGGCAACCGTCAAAGAGGAAACCCATGTATTCTTTGGATTCACGATCACTGCAAGCCCGTCATATGCTACAGGGAGTTCGATATATTCAATTTTCTGCTCATTGCATGCATCTATCTCTTTCTTGAGTATCGGTCTGGAGGCGTCGGATATGTCGGTTTCACCCCTGCAGAACTTCTTAAAACCACCACCAGTTCCTGAGATGCCTACCGTAACCTTAACTTCACCCCTTTTCGCCTTCTGGTACTCTTCAGCTACCGCCTCTGTTATGGGATATACAGTGCTCGAACCATCTATCTTGATCAGCTTGTCCGCCGCAACCGCGGGCATTGAGTATGTCATGGATAGAACCATGAGAGCAAACATCCCGAAAACGATTTTCTTAATCATTACTTACCTCCTTGTTTTGTTATAAGATACATTCTTAGTTGTTACAGCAATGTTACAGCAATGTTAAATTTCTGTTACATCTTCAAAAGCTCACCTCCTTTCCCATTCCATCGTTTTACCCACCTGACGGCAACCAGCCTGGAATAATCAGTCTTTGCGAATGGCCTTTTTGCCGAAGACCGTCTCTATAAGCTGGAATATAAAGAGATTAGGCTTTGCATGAAGCAGAACGATTACGGCAACGACGCAAACGATTAGACTCAATAAAATTGTGATCATGGTTTAAAATATAGCAGAGAATTGTTACAGCATTATTAAGGCGATGTTAAATTTCAGAATAAATACATGGTATCCGCGTCACCGCCAGTGCATAACGATGAACAGAATAGCTATTAACAGAACGATGGTCAGGACAGTGTCCTCGATTTTATCCAACCAATCCTTGTTCATGTCTTGTTTTTCCTTTCAGATTGTCAGGTGAATATATGACGGCTAAAGTCCTTATGCCGCCGATGACACCAAGGAGCACCCCGATCGAAGTTATCTCGATGGCCGTCATGCCGTGCTTGTAAAGGCCTACCATTACCTCTCTCAATATAAAGACAATGGTGGCATCCATAATGAAGGTGATCCTCAGCCGGTGTATATCAAAATATTCTATGATACTTCTGAGAAGCTCTATAACGATAAACATCGAAAGTATATTCGTAACCATGATATCAAACCCGGCAACAATTGTTGGGCTGCTGAACACGGTCCTCAGGTCGAGAAATATCCTTGCTATCCCCATGAGCAGGGCAAGGATTACCAATGGAATCAGCAGCTTTATCACTATGTCTATGACTTTGTTGAACAGGCGCATTTTATGGCCCCTTTCGCTTCAAAATCCTTCAATTGTGCAGGCACATTATACTCAAACTTATAAGAGAAACGCCCTCCCCGAAGGGAGGGCAAGAAAGAGAACTAATAAGCGATCTGAATGACTGCCTGATAAATTCCGTCATCCTCAGCCGTGCCGATGTCTTCGTATTTGACTTTGTTGTAATCCAACAGCAATACGGTCTTGTCCTTATAAATGTCATAACTAAGACCGAAAAGCGATGATGTGATGTTCCCGTCTTTGGGACTGGTCGCAGTCCCCACCCTGATTTTATCCAGCAAGGCGTATTCACCAAATAATCTCACCGGTTTAAAAACGCCGGGAAGCCTGTATACGGCAAGCAGAGTCTGTCCCTTGGCCCCGTCAAAGAAAAGCTTGTTGGCAGCCCCGGGTGTCAGTCCGTCCGTGCTCTCGTTGTAGATGGACGTGTTGGCCTCTTTTGTACCGCCGAACCGTGTGGTCTTGTAATATTCATACCCAAGGGTCAAATCTTTAAAATTGTAGCTGGTCAGGAACGTATCGTTCTTATGGTCGCCGTATTTGTCGGTTCCTTTATCTGATTCAGCTCCGTCTTTGCCCCTGATGCCAAAGTAGGTCAATTCCAAACCTTTGAGGAATTCGACTCCGGTGGCCGCCATCGGCCGTACCGAGAAACGGCCCTCTATAGCCTTGTTCTTGTTGTTGTCATTGACCCGATAGTGCTGGTTATTGAATACCCCTAAGGCATATGAAAACATATCGGTATCTGCTTTCTTGAATTTTCCGTTCAGCAGTACACCCATATCTGCACTGGCATCAAGCACCTTGAATCTCTCCTGGGGAATCTTATCCCTCATTCGATACGGCCATAATGTGTCTTCGTAGTATCCGATATAAGGCGCGGGGACAATACCGGCTGTCAGTGCAGATGCGAATGGGACAGGAGGCTTATATTCCAAATACAGATATTTCTGGAAAACATTTGCATCAGACTGATTTGCCTTGGTCTCGTAGTCAGACGTCCATCGCACCAGCAGATCGTCGGTCAATTTCTTCTTCACATCCAGGTACGCTCTTGATACCCTGAACATATCCCTGCTCAGTCCGCTGCCGGCATTATCGGCACCATCACCGTTTCTATATTCAAAATATCCCTTTACACCTAAACTCAATCCCTTAAATACACCCATGGTTTTCTCTGAATCTTTCTTAATCTCCTCAACGTCCTTTGCAACTTTTTCAACATTCTTTTCGATCTGTTCTTCCTTTGCAGACCCTTTTCCTATTTCCTCCATGACGGATATCGCCTCCTCCTGTGTCAGGATCCCCTTTTCAACAAGCTTCTTTAATATCGGGTTGGCAATATCCGCAGCAATTGCTGTGGCTGTGAAAAAGAAAAAGCTGCAAAGACTGAGAAATAAAACTGACCACTTTTGTTTCATGAACGGTCCTCCTTTTTCTGCATTTTGGTTTATGTGCGTAAACATCTTGAGGTGAGAATATAAGACAGAGATTACGGCAGTATTAAGGGAATGTTAAATTTCTGTTAAAAAACAATCTTAATCTTTGTGCCTTTGCCTGGAGTGCTCTCGATCTTCATACTCCATCCATGGGCCTTGACGAGATGTTTGACGATTGCAAGGCCGAGCCCTGTGCCGCCCATCTTTCTTGATCTGGATGGGTCGACCCTGAAGAATCTTTCTCCCAGCCGTGGAAGGTATTTTGGTGGAACGCCTATTCCGGTGTCTTCGACAAATAACAAGGCCCTTTCATCCTCCTGATCGATACCCAAGGTCACGCCGCCTGCCTCAGTAAACTTAATTGCATTATCGACAAGGTTGATCAGGATCTGGATGAGCCGGTTCTTATCTGCGCTGATTGCCTTGATCCCCAGCCTGTTTGACACAGCTAAAGAAAGGTTTCTTGCGGCAGCCTTATCTTTGAATATATCCAGGATATTCCTGAAAACATCCTCAATGTCAATCATGGATTTATCAACCCTGATCACACCCAGTTCTATCTTTGATATGGTCATCAGGTCATCCACAAGGCTGTTGATGCGTTCGCTGTTTGACTTGATGGTCTGGATAAATCTGGCAGCGTTTTCTTTATCGTCGAGGGCGCCTTCAAGGAGCGTATCGGCAAATCCCTTGATTGCTGTAATGGGGGTTTTTATTTCGTGAGATACATTGGCGACAAAGTCCTTTCTCACCAGTTCAAGTTTTTCAATTTGTGTGACGTCGTGGAAAACAGCAACCAGGCCGGAAAACTCATTTTCTCTGTAAAAGAGCGGCGACACCCTTACCGCAATATATTTTTCTTCCGGATTGTCTATTCTGAATTCCGTCATACCTGATGAAAGGTTCTTGCGGGCTTCGTCCACTAAATCAGAAAATTCATGGTTTCTTACAACCTCGATGAACTGCATACCGTTTATGGGGATATCGCCGAAAAATTCTTTCGCCGAAGAGCTGGAAAGTGTGATAATCCCCTTTGAATCTATGATCAAAAGGGCATCGGGAATGCTTTTCAGGATCACATTCAAGCGGTTCTTTTCTTCTTCGCTCCGGGCCATCATATCGTGCAGCCTGACTGACATAGAGGTAAGATTTTCGGCGATATCGTTGAATTCTCCCGCATCTTTTAAAAAGAGTCTCTTGTCTATATCACCCCTGGACAAGGACCTTGAGAAATTGGTTATCTGCTGGAGCAGCCTCCTCAAATGGTCCGTCTGCCATATTGAAAATACCCATGTCGCCAGTAAGACAACAACCACAACGAGAATGATCTTGATCCTAAGAAGATTAACCGAATGATCCACTTCTTGAAGCGGCACAGCAAGCCTTACAAACCCTTCAATGTTTTCACCTTGAGAGACCCTTTTCGCGATATAAAGAAAGTCATGTTTCAAGGTATCGCTATGCCGTATCGCCATGCCTGCTTCAAAAAGAAGCGACTGCTCTATCTCCGTCCGGTGAAGATGATTGTCCATGAGCGCCGAATCCGTATCCGAGTCGCCCATGACCTTCCCGTCATTTGCGATCACCGTCACTCTGGCGCCGGTCTCTTTCTTGATCTCCCTGCAGAGGGTGTCTAAACCGGTCTGTGTGAAGGATATGCCTTTTGAGATCAGGTTAATTTGAACAGAAAGGTTTTGCTTGAGATGATTGATGTAATTTTCTCTGAGTGCAGCGGTGATATAAATTTCGACGAAGAGAACCGCCAAAAATAGAATGAGGACGTGCACGATAAATATGCGCCTGAAGATACCCTTTTTCATACGTCTCTATCCACATAGTAACCGATTCCCCTTCGGGTCTTTATGACCTGAGGATTTGAAGGGTCATCCTCGATCCGGGTGCGAAGTCTTCTGATATGCACATCCACCGTCCTGGGTTCAACAAAAGCCTCGTCCTTCCAAACGGCATCGAGAAGCTGCTCGCGGTTGAAGATCCTCCCTTTTCGTTCAACAAGATAGAGAAGCAGTTTGAACTCGGTTGAAGTCAAGGTGATTGGAATATTTTTTTTCGTAACCGAATAGGCTTCCCTGTTGATCATCAGGTTCCCTATCTGGATAACCTGATCCTCTTTCGGTTTTTCGTCGCTCCTTCTCAAAACGGCCTTGACGCGGGCGACAAGCTCTCTTGGACTGAAGGGTTTGGATATATAATCATCCGCTCCTGTTTCCAGGCCGAGGATTCTGTCCACTTCTTCCCCTTTCGCTGTCAGCATAATCATAGGCAGGTTTTTTGTCTTGGGGTCATTTTTAAGAATACGGCAGAGTTCCATGCCCTGGATTCCGGGGAGCATGAGATCAAGGATAAGAAAATCATAATTCCCCTTTCTGATCTTCATTAGAGCTTCTTCTCCGTCCGGTGAAGAGGAGACTTCGAAACCTTCTTTTTTGAGGTTATAGACAACGAGATCAACGATATCAGGCTCATCATCAACCACAAGGACTCGCTTTTTCCCCATCTTAAGGCACACCTTTCTTTTGAAAACGTTGTTTTCCCCATGTGAAGGTCTGCGACCCTTCATGAAACCGGCCTGTTTTTTGCCTCCTTATACAACAAAAAGGAGCCCGGGTATAGACTTTTTTACGGAGGTTTCATTTTTTTGCTTCAATCTTAAAAGATTTTTGTTGCTTTTTGTTTTTTGTTATATTATATGATATATAATATATAAAGCATTTGAAGTTGCAGCCTTTTTCATGACCGGGCATATAAAAGGCTCGAATGCAGAAGGCTAAACAGTTTCTTATCGGGTGGCTATAAGTAACTGTTCATAAGAAAGTCGCCACCAGGGATCAAAGGAGTAGAACATGACGGAAGGTACGGTAAAATGGTTTAACGAGTCCAAGGGTTTTGGGTTTATTGCACAGGAAAGTGGTCCGGATGTTTTCGTCCACTATTCCGCTATTCAGGGCGATGGTTTTAAAACCCTGGCCGAGGGGGACAATGTCCGGTTTGATGTGGTCCAGGGAAATAAAGGCCCCCAGGCCTCAAATGTGACCAAGGCCTAAAAAAATAAAGATTATAGAGATAAAAACGCCACGGTAAATTTTGCTTTTTTTTTAGAGTGCTTCTAAAATAACCGCAAAAAATTCTAAAAAAAGCCATGCCTCGCTCAAGGTATGGTTTTTTTTGCTCATTCTCCCTATTCTTGAGAGCAGGCTATTCCCGATAGACCGGAAGCGGCGTCAAGTTATGTTTCCCCGGCATCCTGTATGGTCGTAGGTGTCGCAAAGCATGGCGTAAAAGTGTCGTAAACATTGTCGCAGACATTCTCGTAAGTCCCATTATCCTCAATCATCCGGTCCCCGGTGCGAGGTGTCGGTATGGATGTGGTAAGAGGAGATGAAGGATGTTACGGTAGCGGAAACGACAGCGATTCAACTTCCGGAGCGGCAGGGTCCCAATGCCGCAGACACATTCTGTGCAAATCGGATTTTTAACTTGCTTTTTGCACAACTATGGGTTATCATCTCCCCATGATCAATCGAGACATCTCAGAAGAACTGGTCAGGTCCGCCGCGGAGTATCCCGTGGTGACCATCCTGGGGCCACGCCAATCAGGCAAGACCACTCTGGCCCGGATGACGTTCCCGGACAAGCCCTACTTCTCACTGGAGGACCCGGATGTCCGCATGGCGGCTGAAGCCGATCCGCGGGGATTCCTGGGCCAAATGGAAGGCGGCGGCATCTTGGACGAGGTGCAACGACTCACGGCGCTGCTCTCCTATGTCCAGGGCATGGTAGACAAGACCAGGAAACGCGGGCGGTTCATCCTGACCGGAAGCCATCAGCCAAGGCTGCACGAGGCGATCAGCCAGTCGCTGGCTGGACGGACAGCCATGCTGACCCTGTGGCCCTTCTCGATGCATGAGCTGCGCCGATACGACTTCGCACTGGACCCTTTCGACCTGACCGCCCGCGGATGCTTCCCGCGGCTGCACGAAGAGGGGCTCGAACCGCGCAGGTTTTTCAACGGCTACCTTCAGACCTACATCGAGCGTGATGTGCGCGCTTTGATCCAGTTGCGCGACCTTTCGCAGTTCCAGAAATTCCTCACCTTGCTGGCGGGCCGTGTGGGACGGATCGTCAACCTCGCTTCGCTCGGAAATGATGCGGGTGTATCGACCACGACCATCCGGAACTGGCTTTCCGTGCTGAAGGCCTCGTATGTCGTGTTCGAGTTGCCGCCTTTTTTCGAAAACATCCGAAAGCGTGTGATCAAATCTCCGAAGATATTCTTTACCGACGTGGGGCTCGCCGCCTTTCTGCTCGGCATCCACACGGCAGAGCAGGCGGCCCGCGACCCGTTGCGCGGAAGTCTGTACGAGAATCTCGTCGTTGCGGACATCGTGAAGGGCGCGCTCAACAAGGGAATCAGGCCGGAGATTTATTTCTTTCGGGACTCCCACGGCAACGAGGTCGATCTCATCATCAGGGAAAAAGGCTCGCTCACGCCCGTGGAGATCAAATCAGCCGCAACCTTTTCCACGGATTCCGTCAAAGGGTTGGAGCGGTTCGGGGCGATTGGCATCAAACGCGTCACCCCGGGGGCGGTTCTCTATAACGGCGAGCAGCCGTTCAATGTCCGGGGCGTCCGAGCTTTCAATCCGCTCCATGTGGAAGATATCTGGGAAACGCTGACATCGGTGAGTTCTGTGGAGGTTAATTAAAGAGATAATATTTTGGCCTTTCGACGTTGCTCAAGGCCATACGACACTCAATTTAACTATGTATAGAGGCCGAAGGCCATGAGGCTTTCGTACCTGCTCAAGCCCCTGAGTTTATCGAAGGGCAAGAAAAAGGGCGCTCACGAAAGTGAAGTGCCCTTTTTGCGTGTCGAATGGCTCCCCGGGCCGGACTCGAACCAGCGACAGGGTGGTTAACAGCCACCTGCTCTACCGACTGAGCTACCGGGGAATGTATCTTCTTCCTCTTGTCTCTCCTTATTTTAACGTTGGTTACCTTAAAAATGTACCGTAAAAATACTAAGAATGGAAAAAATAGTCAAGATATAATTTAAAGTACTTTTTACATGCGCCGGGTTGACCCGAGAGTGATTTGCCCGGCTCAGGGGAACTCCTTGGCTCTGGGAAAAAACACCCGGACCTAAGTGGCCCTATTCGTAAATACGGTCGCATTCGAGGGCCGTAGGGGGGCCTCATCGGCGTTCCGCTCCTTGCGACGTGCCACAGGGGGGACGTCTCAGTCGCGCGCCTTGATGAAACCACCCTATGACCCTCTCGGCGCGTTACCCTATTTACGAACAGGACCACTCAGCGGCCCGGGCGTTGCATCGGATTGGAAAGCTGGTGCGGGTTGGTGATCCTTATTTCTCATTCTTCCGGCGGACCCTCTGGCAGATCAGGCGGTCCCTGCTTCATCCCCATTCCGCGCCCATGCCTACGTTCCCCTATAAGTTTCCCAAACTCCACAAACTGTTCCGGTGTCAGGATTTTTCTGACCTCCAGAATCCCTTCAAGCCGATGGTCTGCTGACTTGGCCATGAGATCCTTCTCTTCGGAATGGAGCTGATGGATTTTGTCCATATTCAGCTCCGGCTTTTCCAGTTCGGCTCTCATGGCTTCTCTCGCAGCCTTCAGGCTTTCATGAAGCTTCACTGCTTCTTCCCGATGTTTGGTCCTGTTGACCTCCAGGAGTTTTTGCTGCTCTGCGGTCAGATTCAGTTTTTGCTCCATGGCTTTGATGCGGGCTTCCATTCTTGTTTTCATAGACTCCGGATCTTTCAAGTCAGGGCCGGGCGGTTGAGCAAAGGCCGTTGACACGGAGAGCAGGAGTCCGGCGATGCCGATCAGGCAGATGCGTTTGTTGAATGGTGTTTTCATGGTGTTGTCTCCTTTCACTATCATTAGACAAAGCAGGTAACGGAAAAGTTCCCGCTATAAGAAATATTCCTCCATGGAGGTCCCGTAGCCCTCATCTTGATCCATGGACACATGATTCGACCCTTTTACCAAACCGGCCATATACTCAATCTGATCTTCAAGATTGAGAGAGACCATTCCTTGATGATGGGTCGGTGTATGAAGAAGCATGACCGCAATCAGTAATATACCCATCATCGCGGCAACGGCAACGGCGGGTTTTCGTATATGAAATGAATTCTTGATCCTGACCATGAAATCAACCAAGGGGCCTGCTGCCTGTTCTTGACCTTGTTCAATCCGCTCTTTAATCTCAAGCCATAAGGCATCAGGAGGCGTGACCCTTTCCGCTCCCTTGAAGGGTTCAATAACCGCTTTCCTTGCCATAGCCTTGAATTCTCTGCACCGGCTGCAGCCGGCGAGGTGCGTCTCGATCTCTTCTTTTTTCTCCTGACGGATCTCCCCGTCCAAATCATCGGTGAGTATCCATTCCCGGACCGTTTTACAGTTCATCTTTCACCACCTCTTTTCTTAGTGACCCTATTCGTAAATACGGTGGCATTCGAGGGTCGTAGGGCGGTCGGATCAAAGTTCCGCTCCTTGCGGTGTACCAGAGGGTACGCCTCAGTCACGAGCGGAGATGAGACCGCCCTACGACCCTCTCGGTACATCACCATATTTACGAACAGGACCACTTAGATTCAAAAGCCGCTCCCTGGCTCTTTTGAGTCTGGAGCGTACGGTATTGATGTTGATCTTCAAGGTTTCGGCGATCTCATCATAGCTTAAACCTTCAAGATCTCTTAATACGAGACAGGCCCGCTGGTCAGGACTCAGGGCGCCCAATAGGGTGGAGATCACTTTTTCCTGATGGTCCCGATCTGATTTTTCATTGAACGGATTGATCATGATGCCCGATTCCATACTCTCCTCAAACTCCACGGTTCTGTTCTGCTCTTTTGACCTTTTCTTTGCGTGATTGATGGCTGTATTCGCGGCGATCCGGTAGACCCACGTTTTGAAAGATGATTGAAAACGGAAACCCGGAAGCTCGCGGTAAACCGCGAGAAAAACCTCCTGGGTGACTTCTTCAGCATCTTCAAGGCTGTTGACCACTCGAAAGGCAACATGATATATAAAATCCGAATATGTTCTGTATATGGCCTCGAAGGAATCTATATTGCCTTGAGATGCCTGAATAATGATCTCTTGGGATAATTCCTGCATCTACGTCCTCTGCATACTTAGACAAAACATATCATGAAGAAGTTCCCTGAAGTGTACTGAAAATACGAATACCGAAAGTCCTAAAGAACGCTGCAATCCAGTTCCTTTTATCTTGACAATCACATAATAATTGCATACAATTATTGCATATCTTGGAGGTGCTATATATGCGTGCTACATTAAACATACCCGATGACCTCATGTCTCAACTACTTAAAATCACTGGTGAAAAATCCAAAACCAAGGCACTTGTCACGGCCATGCAGGAGTTCATCAGACAGAAAAAAATCAAGGAACTGCTTGAACTGAGGGGCAAGATACAGATTGAGGATGTCACAGAAGAATTGGAAAAACTCGAACTTGAGGAGATGAAAAAAGATGATCAAAGATGGCGTGATCGTTGATACATCTGTACTCATTGACTTTTTGAAAGGGTCTGATGCATTTGAACGGGATGTCCATCTACTCATCGAAAAGAATCGGCTGATTACTACCGGAGTCATTATTGCGGAACTTCTGCAAGGTGTAAAAAATCCCAAGGAAGGACAGAGAATTGCCGGTTTGTTAACCGCCATCAATCTTCTGGAAATAACAACAGGCCTTTGGATAAAAGCAGGAACGGCATCCTCTGCTTTAAGAAGGAAAGGGATCCATCTTCCCTTGACCGATGTTGCCATTGCAACCCTTGCCATGGAGCATCACCTTTCCGTTCTTACCCTCGACAAGCACTTTAAACAGATCCCCGGGTTGAAGATGTATGAGGAATCGGGACCTGAGAGTCATTCCGTGTAGACCATACTTAACTCCGGCGGATGGGATCTCTTCATTACGTATGGTGTCCCCACAATTTCATCCCTTTTGTAATCTTCCCAGAACTCCTTAACGTAAGGGATTCTCATGGCTCTGTCATACCCCGTCCCATTCGGCGATCCTAAGTGCATCGAGCAGTTCCCGCACCTTTTCATACGCCCGCCGCATCAGGATTTCCCTTTCCTCCTTGTCTCTTCTTTCCAGAAAATCAGCCACCCATTTGGGGTCGACATGTTTTGGAGAGAGGAACTTCGCCCGTATTTTTCCAAACCCTTCGATAACAAGTTTGTTTTTCAGGTGGAGTTTGAATTCCTGCACCAGGCGTTTGATGCCGCCAGGATAATGTTCGACGCAATAATAAATGTCATAAGCATCTTTTTCCTTCATCCGTTCGTACATCGCCATACCCTTCATAACGAGGAAGGGAACAATTCCCGCGACTTTGAAACTGACCTTGTCCATCCCACCATCGGGCAGCTCGCCCTCAAGCGTGACGGTAATTGTTGAATCAAAAGCAAGGTCGCACCCGCGGACCTTCCGCTCTCGGACGTCCTGCACTTTCTGCGTCCGGCGGCCTTTGCCCGTTCCGCCGTACTCCCCTGCCATGAGATCGATCTCCACCCGTATAGGACCGGTTCCGTCCCCTTGTACAGTGCGGAAAAACCTGAAAGGCTGCGCCTGATCCTGCACATAGCCGCGTTTCAGAAACGACTTTAGGATCGTTTGATAGACGCCGTCGGGAATTCGAGCAAAATTGAGGGCGATGTCTACGTCGAGACTACCGATATGAGGTTCCTTTGCCTGCGGCAGTAGAAAAGCAGGTGTCCAACCGCCGATCACGACCATCTCGTCCTTGATCTCGCTCAGAAGATGTACGACCTCCACAAGAACGGCTTCGCAGGCATTCATCTCTCTTCGGCTATAGCCGCTTCTACTCACCATGCGGACTTGATCCCCTGCTCAAACAAGGCCTCCGCTGCCTCTTCGCCCCTGCCGCCATAGCTTTTCAGGTCCAGATACAACTGGATGTCCGAAACCACGCCAACTCCTCCGATCTTTCGGAGCCCGTAAAACACGCCCTTATCATCATAGGGCACGAGGAGCGTCACATTGGCGCCGGTCTCCACCTTTTTGAACTCCAGCGTCTTTGCAATGGCGTCGATGTTGCCGTCCACATAGGCAAAGAACCGTGGAAACCTTACAAAGGGGGCCGCCTTCCGAACCCCTGAAAACAAGGCAAGTCCGTATCGCAGCTTTCTTTTCTTGCACTCCAGGTTCACTGCTTCTTCAAGCTCTTCCTCTGAGAGGGCGGAGTAGAATGAAAAGGCCTGGTTTTTGGTATACGTGTAATTTGCAGACCACTGTTTTAACACGTCCTCCGGATTCACCAGAGAGAACCGTTTGTTTTCCTCCCTGATCCATTCTTCGGCGAGAAGCGCCTGTTTTATCCGAGAGGCGAGGCCGATGCTGATCCCGGCCTCTTTCGAGATCTCCTCCACGTACCATTTCCGCGAAGGCTTTGTGAGGAGAACGCGCAGAATCCGGCTGGACTTGGGAGAGAAGACGGATTTCGCGGCGCGGGTGCTGAGAAAAGGATTCGGCACGCCGCTTTTGTCGATGTAGATGCTCTGAAAGGACAGGTAGGCGTTCCCCGCAAGGTCAGCGCAGCCGATGCCGGCGTCTCTGCATATCTGCCTGCCCGCGTCGCTCAGATAGGGCGCAACGATGATCCCGTACGCACCCCGCAACCCTCGGAGGTATTTCTTTAATTGTTCGACAGCCACCCGGACAAGACGCGGCTCTCCCACCGCTTCAACCTCAACGATAAACTGAACGGGCCTGCCCGAAACAAGGGCATTCAGGCGAAGGTCGATTCGAGCGTTGTCGATTCTGACATCGGTTTCGGAGCCCTTTAGGCGGACAAAGGGTATTTCTGCAAAGAGAGCCTCCAGGCGCTCACGCGCCTCCGTCAATGTCCGGCGCTCGGATTTCTGTTTCACTTTATTAACCAGTTTCACCATGCGGTGAAACTATATATTACAGTGAAACTGATGTCAAGGATTTTTGTTGTTTTTTTCTGCATTACTGGGGGTTTACCTAAATGCTAATTATATATAGTTATATAGCAAATGGTACATTCCCTTGGCGGGTATTCTAGTCAACCTCACCTTGAGAAAAGGACAAAGTGGTAAATATTTCCCTAAAAAGGGAAAAAGTTTTCCACTCCGAAGCAGGGCGGACTTACTCGTTATTGGTTCAACTTCACAGAATAGAACCTCGCCATACCGTCTTCAAAATGGCCCGGCTTGCTGAAAGTGCGTGGTGAAGGATCTGATAATCGACAAGACACAACAAGACAAAATAAGATTGACACCCAAACCTCATTATTATATTTTGTTTAAAATTATCCAAAGAAAGGGACCAAGAATGATTCAGGAAGCGGCAAAGATATGGATGGACGGGTCTTTTGTGGACTGGCGGGAAGCCAAGGTTCATGTCCTGACCCATACCCTTCATTACGGCTTGGGTGTTTTCGAGGGGATCCGCTGTTATGAAATCAACGGCGGGTCGGCGGTATTCAGGCTGACGGAGCATGTGGACCGCCTTTTTGCATCGGCACATATCATGCAGATGAAAATCCCCTTCTCCCAAAAGGAGATCACGAACGGAATCCTGGAGACGATCAGAACGAACAAATTGAAGGAGTGTTATATCCGGCCGATTGCTTTTATCGGATATGGCGACATGGGGCTTTTTGTCAAGGAGAACCCCATCAATGTGGCCATAGCGGCATGGCCCTGGGGGACCTATCTCGGCGAGGATGGGCTGAAAAACGGGATCCGCGTTATGGTCTCCTCCTACACCCGGTCGCATGTGAACACCATCATGACCAAGGCCAAGGCCTGCGGGGCGTATATCAATTCGCAGCTCGCCAAACGGGAAGCCATCCAGCACGGCTACAACGAGGCCCTTCTTCTGGATGCCGAGGGATATATCTCGGAAGGTCCGGGAGAAAACATCTTTATCGTGCGCAAGGGGATCATCAAGACCACGCCGCTGACCTCTATCTTAGAAGGAATCACACGGGATACAGCCATGATCCTCGGGCGGGAACTGGGTTTTGAAATCCATGAAGAACGATTTACCCGGGATGAACTCTACATAGCCGACGAGGCCTTCTTCGTGGGGACTGCGGCCGAGGTCACCCCCATACGCGAGGTGGACGGCCGGATCATCGGTCCAGGAAAACCCGGTCCCTTCACCCAAAAGATCCAGGAGAGCTATTTTAACACCGTTCACGGGAAAAATAACGGACATCCGGATTGGCTGGCCAGAATTTAGTTTTATTCTAAACCCACCACCTCTGGTAGTGGGCCCGGAGAGGTTCTACCGATCCGGGGAGAAATAAGATAGGCTCTACCTCTGGGAAAGCCCCGAATGGAGCAGGAGGAAGCGCCTATGTAAGAGTGGAAAAGTTTATAGCACATCAGATGGGACAGCAAATATACAGTTCGTGATAAATCAAAAGCACCGTCATTCCCCGACCCCCTGATCGGGCCTGTCCTCCAACTTGATCGGGGGATCGGAGGACAGGCCCGATCGGGGAATCCATGGTTCGACAAGCTCACCATGACAATTGTCACCCTGAGCCTGTCGAAGGGTGGATTGTCCGGTCAAGCCGGACAATGACAAACTGGTTACGATTTCTGTTGCGGTACAACTTGTTGTTTTGGCTATCCACGGAGCTTGTTCTGGGTCCATGCCCCCCTATGGGGGGCTTCCTGATACCACCCGCTATGCTGGTGGAGAATCACTCCTGGCCCTGACTTGATATGGAGCGGTTCCGGAGCTTGATGTAAAAGATTACGGCAACGGCAAAGACGATCAGACTGATGAACTGGGACGTGGACATCATCCCTCCAAGCACCGCGCCCCTTAGATCCCCCCGGAAAATTTCGACCGAGAAACGGACAACAGGATATAAGATACCGTACATCACGAGCGCCTGCCCGTCGAAACGTTTTCTCCTGGCTATGGCGTAAAGAATCAAAAACAGGATCAGGTCGCCCATGGAAGAATAGAGCTGCGTGGGGTGCAGTCTCAGGCCGAGCTTTTCCAGGGGGACCAGGGAGTCCGGGTCCGAAAAAACCATTCCCCAGGGGGCTGATGTCTCTTTCCCATAACAGCACCCTGCAGAAAGACAGCCGAGGCGCCCGACGGCCTGGGCGAGGGCCAGAGATGGAACGACGATATCCCCGACCTTGAGAACCGGCATCTTATGCTTTTTCATGTAGTAGATGCCGACGGTCACCGAGAGAATCAACCCCCCATAAAAGACCAGCCCGCCTTCCCAGATCTTGAAGATCCGGATGGGTTTTTCAAGAAAATAACGATACTCCACGACGATAAAGAGGAGGCGTGCGCCGATGATGGCGGCGAGAGTTACGTAGAAGGCGAGATCGAGCATCTGGTTCGGGTCAAGCCCCTCCCGTCTCGCCTGCCGCAGCGAAAGGGCAATGGCCAGAAAAAAGGCCGAGGCCACAAAAACGCCGTAGGTATGAAGGGTAACCGGTCCGAAATGGAAGAGTACAGGGTGCATTAACTGCTCTCCATTTTTTCCTTCCGGCCTGCGAGGACCATATCCACAATCAGGATGAAAACCCCGATGGTGATCGCGGAGTCCGCTACATTAAAGGCAGGCCAGTGAAATTGTTTATAATAGACATCAATAAAGTCAACGACCTTTTTGAAGAAGATCCTGTCGATCAGATTCCCTACCGCGCCGCCCAGAACCAGAGAAAGGCCGATCTGTAATAGAATATTTTCTCGGGCCCCTTTGAAGTAGATAACGAGGACCACGCCGATGGCCACCGCAGAGATCAGGAAAAAAAAGGGGATGCGGAAATTTTCGGAGGTTTTGGAGAGAAACCCGAAGGCCGCCCCTGGATTGAGGACAAACGTCAGATTCAGAAGACCGTCTATCAGGGGGATCGACTCTCCCACGGACATCCGCTTCATGACAAAATATTTGGCCGTCTGATCCAGCAGGATGATCGGCGTAATGACGGCGATGAGACGCATGATAGGCAAGGCATGCCTCCAGGATACTTTTTCAGATAGACGGACTTTACAATTTTTTAACGATATCCGCGCACCGCTTGCAAACCTCGGGGTGCTGCGGGTCCTCTCCGACCGTGACGCTGTAGTTCCAGCAGCGGCCGCACTTCCGCCCATCCGCCGGCCGCACCCTGATCCGCACACCCGTCACATTCTCTGCCATACCGGCAGATTCCGGCGCCTCGGCCAAAGGATAGATCGCCGCGGAAGAGACAATCATGATCTCCGAAAGCTGCTCTTTGTAAGGGCGCAGCTTCCCAAACCACTCCTCCGACAGATAGAGATCAACTGCAGCATCCAGGGATAGCCCGATAACCTTGTCCCGACGCGCCTGCTCGAGCACCCTGGAAACCTCCCCGCGGATTGCAAAGAGATCCTCCCAAGTTTTTGCAAGGGCCTCATCCCTATCCTTGGGATCCGGCGCCGGAAATGCCGACAGATGCACCGAGTCCCCCTTCATTCCATTTTTTAAAGACATCCAGATCTCTTCCGCAGTAAAGCTCAAGATCGGCGCCATGAGCTTGGAGAGGACCGTCAGGATGTCAAAGAGAACGGTCTGAGCGGATCGCCTCTCAATAGAGTCGGGCAATAAAACATAGAGACGATCCTTGAGGATGTCGAGGTATCGGGCGCTCATCTCTACCGTACAAAAATTATAGAGGGCGTGATAAATTGAATGAAAGGAAAATTCCTCGTAGGCCTGGTCAACCTTTTGAATCAGTTTCTGGAGCTGATGCAATGCCCACCGGTCTATTTCCGGCATCTGATCTCGTGGAACACGGTTTTTCTCCGGGTCAAAGTCAAAAAGATTTCCGAGAATAAACCGCGCGGTATTCCGGATCTTCCTGTAGGCCTCCACCAGTCTATTTAGAATCTCTGCCGAAACCTTGACATCATCCCGGTAATCCTCGGCAGAGACCCAGAGCCGCAGGATCTCCGCCCCGCTTTTTTGGATCACGTCCTTTGGAGAAACCACGTTTCCAATGGATTTGGACATCTTTTTCCCGGCGCCGTCCACGACGAAACCGTGCGTGAGAACGGCTTTAAAAGGCGCTTCCTTGCCGGTCCCGAGGGCGGTCAAAAGGGCGCTGTGGAACCACCCCCTGTGCTGGTCGCTCCCCTCCAGATAAAGATCCGCAGGATAGGAGAGTCCGGGTCTTTTTTCAAGAACGGCCGTATGGCTGATACCGGAGTCAAACCAGACGTCAAGGATATCTTCTTCCTTGCGAAAGGCCTTACCGCCGCATTTCCTGCATTGTGCCCCTTGGGGCAGAAGGTCTTCCGTCTCTTTTTCAAACCAGATGTCCGCGCCCCCTTTCTCAACCAAATCCGCCACGTGAAAAACCGCCTCTGCGTCCATCAGGTACTCGCCGCATCCTGAGCACTGGAAGAGGGCGATGGGGACCCCCCAGCTTCTCTGCCGGGATATGCACCAGTCAGGACGATTTGCCACCATGGCATGGATCCGGTTCATGCCCCAATCGGGTATCCACCGCACCTTTTCCTGAATGGCGCCGAGCGCCCTCTCTCGCAGACCATTGGACTCCATGGAGATGAACCATTGTTCCGTGGCCCGGAAGATGACCGGCTTTTTGCACCGCCAGCAATGAGGATAGGAATGCTGTACCGTTCCCTCCTTCACCAGATGCCCGGTCTCCTTGAGAAGCGCGGTGATGACGGGGTTGGCCTGAAACACAAATTGGCCGGCAAAACGTCCGGCTTCCTGTGTGAAGCGGCCCCCGTCATCCACCGGCGTATAGACGGGAAGATCATAGACGAGCCCGATGGTGTAGTCTTCTTCACCATGGCCCGGCGCAATATGAACACACCCGGTCCCCTGCTCGAGGGTGACATGTTCTCCCAGAATGATGAGGGAATCCCGCTCTTCAAAAGGGTGCCGAGCCCGAAGACCCGAAAGCGCCTCACCCTTAAATGTCTCGATCACTCGGTAGGTCCCCATCCCGAAGGTCTTCATGCAGGTTTCCACAAGGTCTTTGGCCACGATCAGGACCTCTTGATCGGTCTTCACCGCCGAGTAATCAAAATCCTTGTGCACGGCCACGGCCAGGTTGGCCGGAAGGGTCCAGGGTGTCGTGGTCCAGATCACGATGGAAACCTTTTCTCCAGAGAGGCTGGGGAACCTTTCTGCAATCCGAACCTCCACGGGGAAGCGGACAAAGATGGAGGGGGAGGCCTCGTCGGCATATTCGACCTCGGCCTCGGCAAGGGCGGTCCGGCATGAGGCGCACCAGTGAATGGGTTTTTTCCCCTTGTACACCCCCTTGTTTTGAACAAATTTCCCGAACTCTCTCAAGATGGAGGCCTCATAATCGTAGCTCATGGTCAGGTAGGGATGTTCCCAGTCGCCGAAGACCCCGAGCCTCTTGAATTCCTCCCGCTGGATATCCACATAATGCGAGGCATATTCCCTGCATTGCCGGCGGAACTCCCCGATGGACATGGTTTTCTTTTTGGACCCGAGTTTTTTGTCCACCTGCAGCTCAATAGGAAGGCCATGGCAGTCCCAGCCGGGGACGTATCTGGCGTAATATCCTTTCATGTTTTTGTACTTGATGATGATGTCTTTTAAAATCTTATTCAAGGCATGCCCGATATGGATGTTCCCATTGGCATAAGGGGGCCCGTCATGAAGGGTATAGACCGGCCTTCCCTGATTCTTTTTCAGGATCTTCTCCCAAAGACCCATCTCCTTCCACTGCTTCAACATTTCCGGCTCTCGGATGGAGAGGTTGGCTTTCATGGGAAAGGAAGTGGAGGGAAGATTTAATGTCTCCTTGTAATCCATAAAAAAACACCGATAGCAGAATAAGATCAAAGACTTCTTCGCCTGAAAACGTCAAAAAGATAACAACCCCGCTAAATGATGTCAAGATAAAAAGCTTTATCCCCGGGGTGGTAGAACTCAAAAAAGCACCCCACCTGGAAAAAGAGCGCGTCACCAGCGAACCTCTGGCGCAGTTTGGGGTCAGTTTGGGGTCAGACATTGATAATTTGATATTTCTGTTGCCCATCTCGAAGCACTTTAATAATTTATGATTATCTCAATATCTCTCAACTGTCTTTTTCACCAAATACTTATGGATGCATGCGTGTTGTTTCAATATCTAATTATCAATGTCTGACCCCAAGAAGTGACTGGCGATAAATGTTCTCGTACGAGAACAGCAAGGGGAATCATTCTCCGGGAAGAACGGCCAAGGCGTAGTTGTTGTTGTCCTTGTTGTTCGCGTTCTGGTTGCCGTTGTTCGGGTTGAAGTTCCAGGCGTTGTTCGGGTTGTTTGCGCACTCCGTGCCCGACCAGTACCAGCCCGAAAGCAAATTGGCGAAAGCACCCGTGTTGATCAGGCCATAACCAGCTTGGTAGTTTCCATTAGTGTCGTAATACCCCTTGTTGCCAAGCTCCGTGTAATACAGATGGCCCATCTCCGAGGTGGTGTTGTTGTAACCGAGCGAGGTAGAGCCGTCATAGCTCCACACATATGGCCCATCCACGGTGGCCGGCAAGCGCCGGTTGTCATAGGTCACGCCGTTAACCGTCAGGGCGAGATTGGCCGCCCAGGTCATCTGGCTGCTCCATGTGTCATCACTCTTTGTATAATCCAACCAGGTGATGTTCAGATCGGTGTCGTAGATCAGGTTCCGTTGAGCGCCGTCATACGCCACCGTGCCATCCACCATCAACGAGGCCTCCGCCGGGCCAACCGGCCCCAACGCCACCAAACCCAATACCGCCAAAACTGCCAAGTACTTTTTCATCGCTTCCTCCTCCAAGTTATTTGTTTGTTTTCCTGCCCGGCCTTTTCACAACGAAATGACGAGGCGCCTATCAAAGGTTGATAAACTCCGGCTCCTAAAAGCCCATAGGATTCAGGGCGGGATGCTGGAAGCAATGCCTTTTAATCTCTTTAATATAGAAGGGTTTGAGTGAGTGAGTGAGTGAGTGAGTGAGTGAGTGAGTGCAACATCAATGCCACATCCCAAAGAACGGATAAATTGGAATCCTGTTCCGGACAATCTGGAACCGGATTCCATCATTTTTTATCATAGAGATCAAACTGCGATCTTCAATTCTTATAGGGCTAGTAACATTTCAGGGAAGAAAGTCGCGAAAAAAAGTTCTCTTTCACTTACGCCATGTTATATGGTATATTCCCCTTGTCCGGCAAGGAGGGTGTGCGACAAATTTATGGGTAAATATTTCTCTGATAGCGTCATTCCCCGACCCCCTGATCGAGTCAGAGGGCATGCTTGATCGGGGAATCCATGGTTCGACAAGCTCACCATGACAATTGTCACCCTGAGCTTGTCGAAGGGTGGATTGTCCGGTCAAGCCCCGGTAAACCGAGGGCAAGCCGGACAATGACAACCCTATATAATCCTGATGTGTACCTGTCCCCCGATCCAGTCGGGGGACAGGTATTTTTGTCGCAGACCCCGGTAAGGAGTTCGTTTTGAAGCAAATTTACCTGGACCACAATGCCACAACCCCTGTCGACCCGGATGTGATCGATGTCATGGCCGAGACCGCAAGGCGGCTATGGGCCAACCCGTCCAGCAGTCATTCCCCCGGTCTGGAGGCCAGGGAAGAACTGGAGCAAAGGCGGGGCGCCATTGCCAGGTTCATCGGGGCCAAACCTAAAGAGATCATCTTTACTTCCGGAGGCACGGAATCCGACAATCTTGCCGTGTTCGGCGCCGCACGGGCCAACCAGACCAAGGGACGTCATCTTTTGGTCTCTTCTATAGAGCATCATGCTGTTCTGGAAAGCTGTAAAATCCTTAGTGAACAAGGGTTTGATGTTTCCTATCTCCCTGTGGACCGGGATGGGCGGGTGGATCCGGACGATGTGAAGAAGGGGATCCGCAAGGATACGGTTCTCATCTCGGTGATGCATGCCAACAACGAGGTCGGAACCCTACAGCCCATCGCTGAGATCGGAAGGTTTGCCAGGGAAAGCGGGATCCTCTTTCATACCGATGCGGCACAGAGCGTGGGAAAGATTCCCGTGCATGTGGACGATCTCTATGTGGATCTTCTGACAGGCTCCTCACACAAGATTTACGGCCCCAAAGGGGTCGGGTTTTTATATGTTCGTACGGGCACGAGCCTCTCCCCACTGCTTTTAGGCGGAGGGCAGGAACGAGGGCTCCGTTCTGGTACCGAAAACCTTCCTGGCATCGCCGGACTGGCCAAGGCCCTTGAGACCGCTAAGACGGGAATTCAAAAAGAGGCGGTTGATCTCGCAAAACTCCGGGACTCCCTGTGGGATGCGCTTTTCCATTCCCTGGACGGCCTTCACCTCAACGGACATGCGACGTCAAGGCTTCCCGGCACACTGAACCTCTCGATCGATGGGGTTAAAAGTTCGGATCTGATTCCCTTGCTGAATCAAAAGGGGATCTTTGTCTCGGCGTCGGCCGCCTGTACCACGTCAAGCATCCGCCCCTCTCATGTGCTTTCGGCCATGGGTGTTTCGCTTCGCCACGCCGCGGGGACGCTGAGAATATCCCTTGGCCGCTCAACCCGGGAAGAGGATCTCCCCTATATCGTGAATGCCCTATCTTCCTCTGTAAACCAGTTGCGAAGGAGCCGAACATGATCGTGATTCCGGCCATTGACCTCAAGAACGGTAAATGTGTCCGCCTGGTCCAGGGGAACATGGATCAGGAGACGGTTTATTCGGACAACCCTTTACAGATGGCCAGGCGCTGGGAGAAGCTCGGCGCCGAGCTTCTGCATCTGGTGGACCTCGACGGAGCGGTTGAAGGGACGCCTAAAAATCTGGATCTGATCCAGGAAATGGTCAAGGGGCTTTTCATGCCGGTCGAGGTGGGAGGGGGCATCCGCAGCCTGGAGACGATCGACTCTTATATCCGTGCGGGCGCCATGCGTGTGGTGATCGGAACACGCGCCGTGGAAGATCCTGATTTTCTCACCGAGGCCTGCCGGAGATTTCCCGGAAAGATCCTCGCAGGCATCGATGCCAGGAACGGATACGTGGCCGTACACGGATGGACAAAGGTCACCGAACGGCCGGCCACGGATCTTGCCCGAGAGATCCAGGGACAGGGGGTTTCGGCCATTATCTTTACGGACATTCATCGTGACGGGATGCAGACCGGCCCGAACATCGAAAGCACCCGGACCCTCGCCGAGTCCATTTCCATCCCGGTCATCGCCTCCGGGGGGATCTCCTCTCTTGAGGACGTCCGGGCCTTAATGCGGATTGAGCCCTGCGGGGTCATCGGCGCCATTACAGGAAGGGCGCTCTACACCGGCGCTCTGGATTTGAGAGAGGCCATGGCCTTGACCAAGAGAGGAGGATAGACCCGTGCTGGCTAAACGCATCATCCCATGTCTCGATGTCAAAGAGGGCCGGGTGGTCAAGGGAATCAAATTCTTAGGCCTTAAGGACGCGGGAGATCCTGTGGAAACAGCCCGCCTGTATGACAAACAGGGGGCCGACGAGCTGGCGTTCCTCGACATCACGGCCTCCCATGAAAAAAGGGGGATCATCCTCGACGTGGTCGCGCGTACCGCCGAGGAGGTCTTTATGCCGTTAACCGTAGGCGGCGGAATCTCAACGCTGGATCATATCCGAGCGCTTTTAAACGCCGGGGCCGACAAGGTCTCGATCAATACAGCCGCTGTAAAACGTCCGGAATTCATCCGCGAGGCCTCCAAGCGTTTCGGCAGTCAATGTATCGTCGTGGCCATTGATGCCAAGAGGGTTACGGATACTCCTGCGGCATGGGAGATCTACACCCACGGCGGGAGAAATCCCACGGGAATCGATGCCCTGGAGTGGGCAGGCAAGATGGAGGCCATGGGGGCCGGGGAATTCCTGGTCACCAGTATGGACCGGGACGGGACAAGAGACGGATACGATAATGAACTGAACCGGGCCATCGCAGAGAGGACCGGAATCCCGCTCATCGCTTCGGGCGGAGTGGGCGCCCTTGAGCATCTCTACGACGGAATCAAAGAGGGGATGGCCGATGCCGTACTCGCCGCTTCGATCTTTCATTACCGTGAATATACAGTAAGAGCGGTCAAGGAATATCTTCGATCCCGGGGGGTTGCAGTAAGACTTTGAAGAGGATCCATCCCTGACCGACGAGTCTAAGTGGTCCTGTTCGTAAATATGGTGACGTACCGAGAGGGTCGTAGGGCGGTCTCATCAAGGCGCGCGACTCAGCGCGTACCCCTCTGGTACGCCGCAAGGAGCGGAACTTTGATCCGACCGCCCTACGACCCTCGAATGCCACCGTATTTACGAATAGGGCCACTAAGGGAGTCTTCAACCATCATCCCGTCAAAGCGGAGGCATCCATGAAATACCGTTTGTGGCTGATCCTGTTCCTGTTGATCATGATTGCGGCCTGCTGCCTGAAACCGAACGTTCCCTGTATCCCGATCTTGTAACCTGCCGGATTCTTCAGACAGGAAACCATCTTGTCTCCCTGGGGAGGGGTTGGTCTGTTCGGGCCTGCATGCAAAATGAGCAGGCGTACGGCTTCATCCTGCCTAAAAAAAAACATGATTTCACTTGCAAACAGAAAACATTATGGTATATTAATGAAAATAATTACAAAGAACTACCCTTCAATTTAAAACTTCAGGGCGGTGTTTTAAATTTCAAGAACATCTGCCTTGTAAAAAAACGCTATGTTTTTCATTACTTGGGCTAAGAGGCCCTCTTGGGTTTTTAGATACGGCATGCAGCATGGATCCATCAGGCATCTTTCCACTGCGGGACGCAGGAACCATGATTCAGGACGAAAAAAACATCTCTCTGGTACTCAATGGTTTATATGGAAGAGAACCGATTCTCAGACAAACCGTTGCACTCTGCCAAAGGAGGGGTCGACATGGGGAATACCATTCTTTTCGTGGACGATGAAGCGGTCATCTTAAAAGCCCTGCAGGCGGTTTTTTCTCGAGAAGGATTCCAGACCCTCACCGCCTTAAGCGGTGAGGATGCCATCAAGATCCTTTCCCGGGAAGATGTGGATGTCGTAGTTTCCGATGAAAGGATGCCCGGCATATCCGGGATAGAACTCCTTTCCATGGTCAAGGAGAAATACCCTGATAAAATCCGCATTGTCCTGACCGCTTACGCCGAACTGAACACCATCCTCTCGGCCATCAACCAAGTGGAGGCACACCGGTTGATCATCAAACCTTATAAAAATGAGGACTTTGTACAAACCGTAAGAACCCTGCTGGAAAGAAAAAAAACCTGCCAGGAAAAAGAAAATGCCTTAAAGCGCGCTGAACGCGAGGCGGCTTTTGCCTTCCAGGCCGCCAAAATCATGTGCAACAGGCAATTATCCGAGCATGAAAAATACACTCAAATCGTCGACATCCTTAAAAACTATATCCGCGCCTCAACCCTTTCCCTGATGCTTCTCAATCCCGAGAGAAACGAGATCGTGGTCAAGGCCGCGACCAATAAAAAAATTGTCGGCTTAAGGCGCCCCCTCAGCGACCATTCCATCTCTTCATGGGTCGCTCGAGAGGGGCGGGCTTATCTATGCAATGGAACCGTTGATCAGGATCAACCATCGGCTTTTGTCCCGCACGACCAGACCTTGACGCGTTATCAAACCAAGGCCTTTCTTTGTATTCCGGTAAAAGATGATACCAGGACCGTCGGCGTCTTTAACGTCACAGACCATGAGGAAGGAACCATCTCATCTTCTACGGAAAAAACCGTGTCCCACCTGATGAGATGGGTCGGCGCGATGATCCAGACTGCAAGTTCGAGTGGATCTGGTTGAGAGGTCCTGTTCAGGAAAGTCCGGCGGTCTCTTCTGCTGAGAGGCTTGAGGTAATGGAGGAGATGAACCGGTTTTTATTCTTGTCGTAATTTGCCAGGTTTAAAATCCTCTGTGTTTCGATCTGGTTCCCCTCTTGATCATAAAGGATTCTGACCTTAGGCCGGAGGGCGTTCCTTGGATGGATCTCGTGAACCACTCCGATCTCACCGGTATCGAGTCTGACATAGTCCCCTACAGGGTAGAGGTTGGATATCCTGGCAAATACGTTAAACAGGAAAGGATCGATCTGCATCACAGACATCCTCCGCAGGGTCTCTTCTTTAGAGACTTCGGTCCTGTAGGCCCGGTTCGTTCGGAGGGCATCAAAAATATCCGCTATGGAAGTCATTCTTGAATACAGGTGGGGACTGCCCTCTTTGTGAATAAGTGGATATCCGCCACCTCCGTTATACCACATATGATGTTCAAAGGCCACAATGGGGACCATATCCGGCATCCCCGGGACCTTCATCAGCATGCCGGCGCCATGGACCGGATGTTCCTTGATGACGGCAAACTCTTCATCCGTGAGTTCTCCTTCTTTCTGCAGGATCTCCAGGGGAATCAAAAGCTTGCCGGTATCGTGAAGCAGGGCGGCCAATCCTAATTCTCTGAGCTGCTGCGGTGTAAAGCCGAGGATCCGGCCCATGGCCAGGGTCAAGGTGGATACATTTAAAATATGCGTATAGGTATATTCGTCGTGCTTTTTTATCCGGGCGACAATCGGGACAGCATCATCCTCCAAGATCATTCCGCTCAGAATATTCTCAATGATCTCCTTGGCCAGATCGAACTCGATCAGATTCTTCTCTCGAGCCTGTGAAACCAGCGCCTGGGAGGATGCCAGGAACTCTTTAACCACGCTGACCCCGTCGAGGTCAAGGCAGGCGCCGCTTTGACCAAAATCCGCAACCGATGCCTCAAATTTGAACCTGCCCGACAGGATATGGGGCCATTCCCCCTGCCGGAGCCGGTTCTCCGGGCGTTTATCCTGCTCTTTCTCCTTGCCGGCAGAAAACACTGAAAAGAATTGAATGATTTCATGTTCATCAACACCGGAGAGAAAAACGATCTTTTCAATCCCCCGTTCCTGCACCAGCCGGTTCAGCCCCGGTATGGAACCTTCTATGTGGCGCAGTTGTTTTCCAAGGACCATCAGGTCGTTTCCCAAAAAACCCACGGTCACCCGGTCGGTCTCGGAAAGCAGCTCCCTCAGAATCTCAAGCAGCCTATGGGTTCCATCCTTAATCAGGGGATGGTTGGACGGATACAGGGTGAAGGAACGGCAGAGCGAGGAGAAGGCCTTCCCGAGATTCTCCGCAGGCTCTGAAGAAAAAGGGCTCTGCCCGGCTGCCTTTTGAGAGGCATCGACGCCTGCATCCTGTATGGTCATGGTTTTAGCCGTCGAGCTCATGTCAACCCTTTCAGGACCTGACAGCATATCTCTTGAACCCTTTTGTCCCTGTCCTCAAGCCCATCCTGCAGGACCTTTCTCGATTTCGGTGTGCCGATCCGCTTGAGCGCCTGTGCCGCGATGGTCCGAAGACGGGGTTCTGCCAGGTTATTCCGATTCAGGAGGATCTTGCGGATAGGATGAACCGCACGGTCACTCCCAAAAGACGATAGGGTATAAATAACCTCACGCTGGATCCTATAGTCCCTGCTGTATAAAAGCGGCACGAGATCCTCGATGCGGGAGGGATCCCCTATCTTGCCGAGAATCATGACCAGGTTGCGCACCAGAAACCAGCGGTCATCACTTAAGGATGGAATAATGGCCGGAAG
>Ga0210023_1000124_pt1 | contig 56874 bp, 43 predicted proteins | sample CryGeymeta201524_FD_183987 | JGI IMG/M metagenome (GOLD analysis project Ga0210023, IMG submission 183987) | Groundwater microbial communities from Crystal Geyser aquifers in Utah, USA - Crystal Geyser metaG 2015-24 (SPAdes) (version 2) | ecosystem: Environmental > Aquatic > Deep subsurface >... | reverse complement strand
CGTTGGCCCCGGTGGCGGCGGATCGCCCAGTTCGCAGAACCGCAACTTGCCTCGCTCGACGAACTCCAGACCGATTGTGCGCATGGTGTCTGCACTTCCAGTTTCGCGGCTTGCCCGGGTGGCATGCGTGTTGCGAATCGCTTCAGGCGGAGTATCCTATCCACAGGGGGCAGTCGGCGCAAGCCGTCGCCCACCAAACTGGTAGCACCCGCCACGACCCCAACCCGGAGGACCACTGAATGTCGCCACGAACTGCCGCCACCCTCTTCTGCCTGCTGACCCTGTCATGCACCCACTCGCACGCCCAAGTCCCGGACCAAGTCACCGCGCTGATCGCCAAAGCGGAGAAGTCCGTGAAGACAGTCGATATGGCAACGCTGAAGTCGGTGATCAACAGCAAGCAGGCTGCCCTCATTATCGATGTCCGCGAACCGGAGGAGTACGCCACTGGTCACCTGCCCGGAGCTATCAACATCCCCCGGGGAGTCATCGAGTTTGCCATCTGGAAGCACGTCGGCTCCGGCAAGCGCCAGGACGGCAGCAAGAAAGTGTACCTCTACTGCCAGTCGGGGCCGCGCGCAGTGCTGGCAACCAAGACCGTCCAGGACCTGGGGCTGAAGAACGTCTTCGCAGTGGTCATGGACATCGGGAAGTGGAAAGCGGCTGGTCTCCCGTTCACGAAGTAAGCGGCTGCCGCGTGCCGAGGGTCACCTGCTCTGGTCGGCCGCAAGCATCAGCTTCCACAGGGAGTGCAAGTGCTTCATGTGGGCGCGACCGGTATCGCCGGTGAACCCGAACAGGGACAACCGGCCGCGGCGGAACTGCGACGTGCACCGCAAGCCCGCCGCCCACTCCTCGTCCACCGCCTCCCGCTGTCCGTCCACCTGCACCAGGAGGTATACCCGCGAAGGTTAGGAATACACCGAAGCTATTGCACAAGTTCGACGCCTCTGCGTGCACAGCAGTGTGTTGGGTGCTCACCACACGCCCACGGGTGAAGTTCCGCGAACTTCCACTTCGGTGTGTTCCCAACCTTCGCGGGTATAGCTGTTGAGAGCGTAGTGGTTCTCCCCTACTCCGCGCCGACGCGGCCGGTGCGCGCTTGCACCAATGCTCTCACCTGCCGTCGACGTTGTCGCTTCTGACAATCCGGCAACCGGCCTCCCGCAACTCGGCCAGCGCCGCGTCGCTGTCGCCGGGGCTCAGGTTGACCCCGCGGCAGCCGTCCTCGATCAGGTGCACCTGCAGACCCAGTTGCCGGGCGTCCAACGCAGTGAACTTCACGCAGTAGTCGGTCGCCAGTCCCAGCATGTAGAGCTGATCGACTCCCCGTTCCTTCAGGTACTCGTCCAGCCCGGTCGCCTTCCGGTGGCCATTGTCGAACAGCGCACTATAGCTGTCGATTCCGGCATCGGTGCCTTTGTGGATCACTTTGTTCACTCGGTCCCGCAGGAACCCGGGGGCGAAGTCGGCGCCGGGGGATCCTTCGACACAGTGGTCCGGCCAGAGGATCTGCTGAAGCCCATTCAGCTCGATGAGGTCTCCGACGCTCCCCCCGGGGTGTTGGCTGGCGAAGGAGCCGTGGCCGGCGGGGTGCCAGTCCTGGGTGGCGATGACCAGATCGAACCGGTCCATCAGTTCGTTGGCCACGGGGACGACTTGGTCGCCCTCTGGCACGGCGAGCGCGCCACCGGGAAGGAAGTCGTTCTGGAGATCCACGAGTAGGAGTGCGTTCATGGGCTGGTCTCCTGCACGAACTCAGTCAACTCGGCCAGCTCGCGACGGAACCCTCCAGAGAGGATGGGGAAGCGGCACCACGTCTTGGGGTCGAGGTTCTTGTCATCCACGTGGAAGCTGGGGGCGTAGCGCTCACGCTTCCATTGGTTGCGACACCAGAGGGTGAAGAACCGCGCCACCCAATCGGCCAGTTGCGCAGGAGCGTGGGTGGGGTACTCGACGCGGAGCTGCCGGAACACTTCGACGGGCGTTCGGCTCTGGCCGACGGCGGAGTCCTCGATGGCTTCGAGGACATCGTAGGGCATGAGGTCGTCTTCGTCCGTCTGCCCCGCGGCCGAGGGGCGAAGCTCCGCAGTGGGCGATTGGCTGTTCACTGCGCTCAAGGCCGGCAGCGGCCCGAGGCCTTCAGGTCCCTCGGTCTCCAGCCAGCGGAGCCAGCTCCGGAGGAATGCCTTGTCGATTCCGGCGATGGGGCTGAGACCGCCGCAGGTATCGCCGTCCATGGTGGCATAGCCCACGGCTGCTTCCGAGCGGTTGCTGGTGGAGAGCAGCAGCTTGCCGCCCAGGTTCGCCAGCATCCACGCTCCCGGGCCGCGCACGCGCGCCTGGATGTTCTGTAACGCCAAGTCGTCGGTGTCCCACGTCAGCTCCCGGTCGAGAGACCGCTCGACCATGCCGACGTAGCCCGCCACCAGCGGGGTCACGTCGAGGTCGGCAAAGTCCGCGTTGAGTGCCTCGGCAACGCCCCTGGCGGCATTGCGCGTAGTGTCCGAGCTGTTCTCCGTGCCCTGGTAGAGGCAGGTCAGGAGTGCGTGCACCAGTTGCTCGGGCGTGCCGGCGGTCAGATGGCCGACGCCGGCCCGTTGCTTGAACGCCTCGACGCCCAACTCCCGGCACCCCACCGACACCATCATGGCCGAAAGGCACGCCACGCTGGAGGAGTCGGCGCCGCCGCTCAGGGAGACGACAAACCCTCGCGACCGGCTCTTGCGCATGTAGTCGAACAAGCCCAGCATGAGGGCGCGCGCGAACTCCTCCTCCTTGAGATGCGCGCTGCGTTCCCAAGCGGGCAGTCCCGCCCCAGGCGGCTCCGGCTGCTGGCCGGGGAAGCGGAAATCCACCAACACGCGGAGACCGTCATGTGCCTCCAGCTTGGGGGCGAAGCTGCCTCGCCGTGCCTGGTCGCGTCGGGTTGCGTCGATGTCCACCAGGGCCGTGGTCACGTGGAACCCGTCGTACAGGAATCGCGGCCCGGCGGCCAGCAGTGTGCCGGAAGAGGCGATCAGGGCGCCGCCGTCGTAGATCGCCCGGCCGGCTTCGTTGCCCAACAGGTTGCCGTAGACGTAGGTTGCGCTAAAGGCGCGCGAGCCCTCCAGGACCAAGCGCCGGCGAATCTCGTGCTTCCCGAAGGCGAAGTGGCTGGCACTGGGGTTGAGGATGAAATCGACCGCTTGTCGCGCCAGCCGACTGCCCGGACGCTGCGGCACCCAGGCATCCTCGCAGATCTCGAAGCCCACCCGGACGCCGTCTGCCTCGAAGCACAAATCGCCGAGGGGGTACGTCTCGCCCTCGAGGGTCAGCTCGTCCCGAACGCCTTCCGGCCATGGCTTGAACCAGCGCGGCTCGTAGTGCAGCCCCTCGCTGGCCAGGGACTGCTTGGCGGTGAAGCCGTGGACGCGGCCGTTGCCTGCCAGGCAGACGGTGTTGAACAGGGCGTTGCGGTGCAATACCGGCAGGCCCAGCGACACCAGGATTCCCTGTGTCTCGGGCAGGATCTCGCGCAGGATCGCCCGCGCTGTCCGCCGGAGCCCGGGAGCGTAAAACGCGTCCTCGCAGCCGTAGCCGCACAGGCAAAGCTCCGGCAGGCACAGCAAGCTGACCCCCTCAGCCTTAGCGGCACGGATCGCGCCCAGGATGTTCGCTTTGTTGTTGTCCCAGTCGAGCGGCGTTTGGTTGAGCACCGCCGCGCCGACTTTGAGAAGTCTCATGGGGTGGGTTCCTTCTCCCTGCACGGAAGCGCGCAGTCAATCCGAGCCGCGACGGTGACGCAGCGGGTCAGCCGTCGGCGTCGCCAGGAGCGTCGGCGTGTCACGCGCTCCGTCACCGTCGCGGCTCGGATTGGCTCTTGAGCGACTCCGGCGGTTCCGCGCAGCTCAGACTGGCAGCCCTCGCGTCTCCAAGATCAGGCGGGTCTTGAGGTCGTAGAAGTTGCGCTCCAGACCCGCCGGGTACCCGTGCGGGTTGACAAGCCGTCGGATGGTCGGATGCAGCGCACCAAGTTGCGCGGCCGTTCGTGTGCGGATCGACTCCAGCGACGGGTTCTCGTAGACGAGCCGCCCGCCCCGGAAGATGGGAACCAGCAAGTCCTCGTACTGCGCACCAGGGGGAATCAGCTTCCGGCGCGTTGGGTCGGCAGGATCCACGATGAGCGGCTGTTCGGGCAATCCCAGTCGCTCTTCGTAGATCATATCTCCGAGGAATTCGCCGGCTGTCCGGTAGCGACGCACTTGCAGCACGCCCGGGTTCGAGACCTTGATCGCCTGCTCTGAGAGCTTCACCTTGTACTCCCAGTCACGTCCCGGCAGCCGCACGGCGGAGAGCTTGTACACGCCGCCGAGAGCGGGCTGGTCGTGGGCGGTGGCCAGCCGGGTGCCCACACCCCACACGTTGATGGTGGCGCCCTGCTGCTTGAGGTTCTCGATGAGGTGCTCGTCCAGATCGTTGCTGGCGATGATTGCCGCGTCCGGGAAGCCAGCTTCGTCCAACAACTTCCGGGCCTCGATGCTGAGATACGCTAAGTCGCCCGAGTCCAGTCGAATTCCCAGAAGCTGGTGCCCCCGCTCGCGGAGATGCCGCCCCACCTCGATAGCCTTGCGCACACCCGCCAGCGTGTCGTAGGTGTCGACCAGGAACACGCAGTTGTTGGGCATCGCTCGGGCGTATGCCTCGAACGCCTCCTGTTCGTCTTCGAAGCTCATGACCCAACTGTGGGCATGCGTCCCCTTGACCGGGATGCCGAATGCCTTGCCGGCCAGGACGTTGGACGTGGCGGCGCAGCCGCCGAGGTATGCCGCGCGACTGGCTGCCAGGGCGCCGTCGATCCCTTGGGCGCGGCGCAGGCCGAACTCCAGGACGGGTTCGCCTCTCGCTGCCTGGCAGATCCGCGCCGCTTTGGTGGCGATGAGGGTCTGGAAGTTGATCATGTTGAGCAGCGGCGTCTCGAGAAGCTGACACTGGAGGATCGGTCCTCGCACTCGGAGCAGCGGCTCATGCGGGAAGACCACCGTGCCTTCAGGGATTGCGTCGAGGTCCACGGAGAAGCGCAGGTCGCGGAGGTAGTCTACAAAACCGCGCTCGAACAGCGGCTGCCCATCGCTTCCCGTCAGCCCGGCCAGGTAGGCGATATCCGAGTCATCGAAGCCGATGCCCTCGAGGTAGTCTGTCACATAGCCCAGCCCCGCCGCGACCGTGTAGCCCCCATTGAACGGAGCTTCACGGAAGAACAGGTTGAACACGGCCTCTTCCTCTACCCGGCCCAGCTTCCAATAGCCGTACGCCATGGTGAACTGATACAGGTCGGTGAGGAGCGCCAGCGACTGGCGGTAGAGGATGTTCCCCGGTGTCATACGGATTCTCTCTCGGCCGGCGAAGCGCCTCACCCCATGCTGATATCGACACGCTCGATGTTCGACAGATCCCCGTTGCCCAGCCTGCGCATGTCCGCCACCTTGATGTGTGCCGGCACGTCGGCGATGGGATCCAGCCCGAGTTCTTTGCGCTTGTCGTCCAGTATCTGGTAGCCCACGGCGTCCAGGGCGACGGGGTCGGTGGCGGCGAGGAGGGTGTTGTATGCCCAGTGCGCATCGGGCTTGTCGCCCGGTCCCCCGTCGTACAGGGGATAGGTCGCGTCGCACAGCACCAGCTTCGTCTTCTGGCGGATGAGCGGGATCATGCTCAAGTCGGCCAGGTGCGGGGCGCCGCCGCGAGAGGCCGGCGGGTGATTCAGCCGCGGCGTCTGAATAGACCCTTGGTGGTTCTTCATGGCCAGAGTCACGCCGAAGCCGGGGCAGGTCTTCAGGAACGGACAGTTGAGGAGCACCGAGCACTCTTCCAGCACTTTGGCGAGCCGCTGTTCGACCTCGCCCTGCTTGTAGCTCTTCTGGGAGTAGCCGATGGACTCGCGCACACCCATGATGCGGATGTTGGACTTGTCCTTGAGGATCGGGTAGCCCGACTGCCTGAGCAGGCGCTCGTCCTGTTCGTAGACGATCATGTTGGGGTACGGGACACCGGCGGCGTTCAGGCTGTTCGTCAAGCCGATCATCACCTGTAGCCGGGTCCCGTTGGCCTTCGTCCCCCCGGCGCAGTTGGGCTTGAGCGCGACGATATCGTCCCTCGTCGCGAGGCGACCAAACGCCGCGGCCACATCGTCCGTGCCAAAGAGCGTACAGACTGCCTTCCGCACGGTGGCGGTGACAGCGTCTTGGTTCATGGACTCCGGCGCGCCGATGGCCGAGTTGGTCACCACGACAACCTTGCTCTTCGGTAAGGCGGCCGGCGCCGCCTCCGCCACGCGGGCGGCCTCGAGCGTCAGTCCCGCAGTTGCCACGCCAGCGGCGGACTGCTTCAGAAATTGACGACGGGACAGATTGGGATCGGCGGGCATAGGTGGTCTCCTCCCTCGATAATGTAGCCCGACGCACCAGCGGAGGGACTCGCTCGGCTACGCGCCTCGGGCTACGCTCGCGCGGGTCTGCCCCGACCCGCTTCAAGCCTTAAGTATCTTTGCTCTGGCCTTGGAGATCAAGTGAAGCTCGGCATGATCGAACCAGATCCCCCGACACTGCAGGCAGCGGTGGGTCTGCACGTCCGTTTCGTAGCGCCTGCCGTTGAAGTCGAGCCAGTAGAGGAAGTTCTGGAGTTCGATGGTCTCACAGTCCGGACAGCGCTGGGTCACTCGGTCCTCTCCCGGCGGGTGGCGGTAGAAGGTGAAGTCCGTGTCGAGTCGCCCGATGATCTCAGGGCGCTCCTCGAACAACTCCTGCTGCAGTCGCCAGGGCAGCCAGATGCCTCCGCACTCGGAGCACGCGTGGAACAGCAAGCCCGCACGGCGGGCCTTGTACATGGTGTCTTTGCACCGCGGGCACATTCCGCACCGCCACGGCCACTCTCTGTCGGCGTAAAAGTCGACGGGCTCGTCGGCAGCCGCCGCTGGCACCGCGCCCGCCGTTTCGGCTTGTGCCAGGCGCCGAATGGCCTCGTCAAGGGCGGTGATCGTCTCTGCGCAGTCGCTGCAGGCGTCGGGTTCGCCGACGACGGCAAGGAACGAGGCCGAGCCACCCTCGACGGTGTGCACGCGACAGCGACAACCGGGGTGAAACGGTGGGAGCGGGTTCCCGGTCGTCGTGAATGCCTCGGTCTTCGCCCCTGCCGCCTCGTACTGATCGGCGAGCTGAGCATTTCGCTCCCGGCGGACCAGAGAAGTGACCAACAACCGAATGCGCTCCCGGCGGATACGCAGGTAGGTCAGGAGGTCCTGGGCGAGCTCCAGTTTGCAGCGCACCAGCGGCCCCGGCAGCTTGGCGCGAGCGAATGCTTGCCAGTCGGAGGGCTTCACCGAGTCGAACACGCGGCCCATCAACTCGTGGCGGCCGCCCTCCGCGCTGGCGCCGTGGCGCTGCAGCAGGGCGCGGAGCGCGTCTTCGCTACAGGCGCCGAGACGCTCCTCTTCCGTTGGCTCTGCCTCAATGACGCCCGACTTCCGGAGCGTCTTCGCCCACTGTCGGGCGTTGTCGCTGAGCGAGTCCGGGGAGGTCCAGTCGGTGAGTTCGAGGCACTCTACGAGGGCGAGTTGCAGGCCCGGCGGAATGCTCTGCAGCTTGGGGAGGTAGTGCCGGATTCCCTGGCGTTGCTTTGCCGACAGGTGGTCCCGGAGCGTCAGTTCCCCCAAGTCCAGAGACGGCGGGCAGGGCGCCTCGCCCGCCTCAAGCCGCTGGAAGTACTGCTCCATCCAGGGGCTGCCCCAGGGTGCAAGCTGCATGCTCGGGAAGAACCGTGGCGCCGGGTCGGCGTCGTCCATGCTGGAGGCGATGAGTCCGGCAAACTCCTCTGCCAACTGGTGGGTGCTGAAGTCCACCTCGGGGAACTGCTCCCCAGGGCTGGGTGGCGCCGCGACCCCACTGGTGTCGGCGCCGCAGTGCGAACACAGCGTGGTCCCCTCGATCAGAACGCGCCCACAACTCGGACATCGGAAACGCCTCATCTGGTCTCCCTCCTTGGGCAACTCAATTGATGGCTTGTCAGACGCCGTTGTTTGTCGGATGTTCTTTCGGCCGGTCGGTGCTGTCGGAGCCGCCTTGGCCCCCTCTGGCGCCTGCTATTGTACCCCTCGCGGCTGGCACTGCAACGTCGCGCAGACGGGACCCCGAAAGCTGTGGGGCGCCGGTCGCGGCAACACTCCAGCTCCCGTGGCCCGGCTGGATATATTGCGTGCGCACCCCGAGGGGTGTCATGCTCTCCGTGAGTGGCAGGCAGGACACAACGGCGCCTCCGCCGAATGCAGCCATACCTCGGCCGGTGGCCGCCAGCCGGGGCCGATGGTCCGCCGCCGTGCCCGATGCCGTCAGTTTGGGCGCGGCCACCATTCCGTGTAACTTCTCGATCCGGGCTGGCTCAGAAGTGTCAACTGGCAGAGGTGATCGCATGAACCATAGGAAGCGCCGATTCCCCTTCGTCTTCCCAGACCGTTTACCCGCACAGAGACTGCTATCCGCAACGGGCCTGGTTGCCCTTCTTGTCAGCGGTTGCGGCCGCCACGAGCCTCCGGAGGCAAAGAGCGCTGCAGGCAAGTCCGTGGGAGGCGTCGCAACGCTGGCTGTCCACTCGACGGAAACGGCGACCGTAGTGGAGGCCACCGGCACGGTGGCAGCCTCGCTCACGGCGGATGTCGCGCCGAAGATCATGAGCAAAGTCTCGGCCGTGTTGGTGAACGAAGGCGACCACGTCGCCAAAGGCCAGGTGCTGGTCCGGCTGGAGGCAGCGGACCTGGCTGCGCAGGTGCGTCAGGGACAGGCCGCGGTGGAGTCCGCCAAAGCCGCGCTGGCGCAGGCGCAGACCGGACAGGGCATCCAGAAGACGCAGAGCACCACCCGCGTCGCCCAGGCCAAAGCCGCGCTCCGACAAGCTCAGGAGCAACTGAGCCTCGTGAAGGAGGGCGCCCGCAAGCAGCAGAAGCAGCAAGCCGATGAAGGCGTTCGGCTGGCGGAGGCAGGGAAGGCGCAGGCGGAGGCGGGGGTGCATCAAGCCGAAGCGGGGTTGGCTGCCGCCAAGGCGCGGCTGAGCCTCGTCAAGGAGGGCGCCCGGAACCAACAGAAGCTCCAAGCGGAAGCCGCCGTTCGTCAAGCCGAAGCAAACCAGAAGACCGCGCAGGCCACCCACGACCGCTTCAAGCCCCTGGCCGATCAGGGCGTCATCAGCCAGCAGCGAATGGACGAAATCGCACTTCAGTTGGACGTCGCGAAGTCCCAACTCGAGACGGCGAAGCAGCAGGCTTCGCTCCTCAACGAAGGCGCGCGGACGCAGGAGATCCAGCAGGCGGAGGAGGGGGTCCGCCAAGCGGAAGCGGCGGTGCGAATGGCACAGCAGAAATCGCGCGAGGCCGACTCCGGCATCGGCACCGCCGCCGCGCAACGAGACCTGACCTACGAGGGTGCGCGCGGGCAGGAAGTCATCCAGGCGGAACAGCAGGTCAAGCAAGCCGAGGAGGCGCTTCGGATGGCCGAGGCGGCCACCGACGAGAACAAGATCAAAGCGGACACGGTTAAGATGCTCCGCGCTCAGGTGCGGCAGGCGGAAGCCTCGCTGATGGGGACGAACGTTCAGCTTGGGTACGCCACCCTCGTCGCCCCCTTCGCTGGCGTGGTGACCAAGCGCCATGCCGACCCCGGGGCGATGACAGCTCCCGGCGTGCCGCTGATCACGCTGGTTGACAACTCAGGCTTCCGCCTTGAGGCCATCGTCCCGGAAAGCCAGATGTTCGGCTTGCGACTGGGTGCCGAAGCAGAGGTGACCATCGACGCCCTCAGCCGGACGCTGACGGGGTGGGTCACGCAGATTGTGCCGAGTGCCGACGCGGCGAGCCGAACGTTCGTGTTGAAGTTCGGCTTGCCCAAAGTCGAGGGGCTGGTGTCGGGGCTCTTCGGCCGAGTGAGCATCCCCGTCGGCCACACCAAGGGGCTGTTGATCCCGCGTGAAGCGCTCTGGCATGAGGGCAGCCTTGTGGGCGTGCTGGCCGTTGACAGCGGTGTCGCGCACAAGCGGATGGTGACAGTGGGCAAAGAAGAGACAGACCAGGTGGAGATCCTGTCCGGCCTGTCGGAAGGCGAAGTGGTAGTGGCGCGCGACGTGAACCGAGTCCCCGACGGCGCCACCGTCGGCAATGGGGGTGAAGCCAAATGAGCCCCCAACTGGGCCCTGCTGGGCGGATTGCCCGGTTCTTCATCGACTCCAAACTCACGCCCTTGATCATCGTGGCCAGCCTGCTGCTGGGCGTGTTCTCGGTGATCCGGCTGCCCCGAGAAGAAGAGCCGCAGATCATCGTGCCGATGATCGACGTGCTGGTTCAGGCGCCCGGGATGGGCTCGAAAGAAGTCGAGTCGCGAGTGACCTCCCCCATGGAGAAGCTCCTATGGGAGATCCCGGGCGTGGAGTACGTCTACTCGACCTCGAGCGCCGGGATGAGCATGGCAATCGCCCGGTTCTACGTCGGCACCGACGAAGAGAAGGCCATCGTCCGCACGTACAACAAGATGTTCGCCAACTTCGACCGGATCCCGCAGGGCGTGTCGCAGCCGCTGATCAAGCCGCGCAGCATCGACGACGTGCCGATCCTGGGACTCACGTTCCACGGCAAGGGGTATGACCACTACCAGTTGCGGCGCATTGCCGCCGAGGTGGAGCGGCAGGTCAAAGAGATCCCCGACGTCTCGGAGACAACGCTCATCGGCGGGCAGCGCCGACAGCTCAAGAGCACGCTCGACGCCACCCGCCTCAGCGGCTTCAACCTCTCTCCCCTTGTCGTCGCCCAGCGGCTGCAGCAGGCGAACCAGCAACTCCCCGCCGGGAGCTTCAGCCGGGGGAACAAGGAACTCCTCGTCGAGACGGGCAAGTTCCTCCAGAGCGCTGCCGAAGTCGGTCAGGTTGTGGTCGGCGTCTCCGGCGGGCGACCCGTCTTCGTTCGCGACGTTGCCACAGTTGAGGAGGGACCTGAGGAGCCGGCGAACTACGCCTTCTTCGTGGGCGGCGCGGCAGCCGGCCACGAAGGCCCGGCGAAGGCCCCCCATGGAGCCGGCGAGTCTGACAGGTCAGACAAAGCCGTCGCAGCCTCGCCCCAGCCCGCAGTCACGCTGGCGGTGGCCAAGCGCAAGGGCACCAACGCGATCGTCCTTGCCGACAAAGTGCTGGAGAAGGTCGAAGGTCTCAAGGGGACGTACATCCCCAAAGACGTCCTCGTCACCACAACACGCAACTATGGTGAGACGGCCGCCGAGAAGAGCAACGAGTTGCTCTTCCACATGGGCATCGCCATCCTGTCGGTGACGCTCCTGGTGGCGCTCACCTTGGGATTTCGCGAGAGCGCGGTGGTGCTCTTTGCCATTCCGGTCACGTTGGCGCTGACCTTGCTGGTCTTCTTCCTCTACGGCTACACGCTCAACCGCATCACCCTGTTTGCGCTGATCTTCTCCATCGGCATATTGGTGGACGACGCCATCGTGGTGGTAGAGAACGTCGTGCGGCACTTCCGGCTGCCGGAGAACCGGGGGCGCTCGCTCACCGAAGTGGCCGTGGAAGCCGTTGACGAAGTTGGCAACCCGACCATTCTGGCGACGTTCGCCGTCATCGCTGCAGTGTTGCCAATGGCGTTCGTCGGCGGGATGATGGGCCCGTACATGCGGCCCATTCCCATCGGCTCCTCGGCAGCGATGGTCTTCAGCCTCTTCATCGCCTTCGTCATCTCGCCATGGGCGGCGCTGCGAATCCTCAAAGGACACGCGGGCAAGACGGGTGGGCATGGCGACCACGACTCCGCACCGGAAGGCCCCAGCACTCGGCTGTACCGAGTTGTCATGGGCGCGCTGCTGCACAACCGGCTGGTGCGGTTATCGTTCCTGGTTGGCGTGATTGTCCTGCTGCTGGGCGCGCTGGCGTTCGTCCCACTCAAATGGGTCACGGTGAAGATGCTGCCCTTCGACAACAAGAACGAGTTCCAGGTCATCGTCGACATGGACGAAGGCACCACGCTGGAGACGACCTCGCGGGTGACCGAGGACATCGCCGACTACCTGAAGGACGAACCCGAGGTAACGGACGTGCAGCGCTACGTTGGCACCGCCGGCCCCTACAACTTCAACGGTCTGGTGCGGCACTACTACCTCCGGCGCGGCGCGAACGTGGCCGACTTGCAGGTCAACCTCCTGCCCAAGCACGACCGCAAGGCCCAGAGCCACGACCTCGCCAAGCGGGTGCGTCCCAAGCTCGACGAGATCGCCGCCCGCTACGGCGCAACCGTGACCATCGCGGAAGTCCCGCCCGGGCCACCGGTACTGCAGACGCTGGTGGCCGAGATCTACGGTCCCGACTACGAGAAGCAGCGCGAGCTGGGCCGGAAGATCCGCGACCTGTTCCGCCGCACCGAGGGAATCGTGGACGTGGACTGGTACACCGAAGCGGACCAGTCGAAGTTCCAGTTCGTCGTGGACAAAGAGAAGGCTGCTCTCAACGGCATCAGCACCGAACAGGTGACGCACACGCTGGGGTTGGCCCTCAACGGGATGAGCATCGGGCTGGCCCACCAGCCGTTGGAGCAGGAAGACGTGCCGCTCGTCGTCCGGCTGCCTCGCGCCGAGCGCTCCAGCCTCGAGGACCTCAAAGAGATCAAAGTCATGTCGCCCACCGGCGTTCTGGTGCCGTTGGGCGAACTGGTCACGGTGAAGGAAGTCACCGCTGACAAGAGCATCTACCACAAGAACCTGATGCCCGTCGTGTACGTGGTTGCCGACGTGGGCGGGCGCCAGGAGAGCCCCGTCTACGCGATCCTCAAGCTCAACAAGAAGCTCCACCAGATGCGCTGCGAGGGTCAGAAGATCAAGCTCTACAACTCGACGCTCCCCGCCTCCAGCGACCACTGGGCGATGAAGTGGGACGGCGAGTGGCATGTCACCATCGAGGTGTTCCGCGATCTGGGCATCGCCTTTGGCGCCGTGATGATCTTGATCTATGTTCTCGTCGTCGGCTGGTTCCAGCACTTCAAGACGCCGCTGGTCATCATGGCCGCGATTCCGTTTTCGTTGGTTGGCATCCTGCCGGCCCACGCGGCGCTGGGGGCGTTCTTCACGGCAACGAGCATGATCGGTTTCATTGCCGGCGCCGGCATCGTGGTGCGCAACTCGATCATCTTGGTGGACTTCATCGAGTTGCGCCTGCAACAGGGAATGCCCTTGGACCAGGCCGTCATCGACGCGGGTGCCGTCCGGTTCCGCCCGATGCTGCTCACCGCCGCGGCCGTCATCGTCGGCGCCAGCGTGATCTTGTTCGACCCGATCTTCCAAGGGCTGGCAATCTCGCTGATGGCCGGTGAAGTCGCCAGCTTGCTGCTCTCGCGCATGACGGTGCCGGTGCTGTACTTCGTGAGGAAGCGCCGCGAGCTGGCCGTCCGAGGTGATAGACAAGATGTCCCAACGCAGAGTTAGCCCCGCATTCGCGCTCCTGCTTCTGTTGCCCGCCGCATCGCTGGCGGAGGAGGCTGCACCGTACGACCTGAACGCGGTCGTCCGCACGGCGCTGGCCAATCACCCTTCCCTCCGAGGAGCGGCCGCGCAGCTCAACGCTTTTGCCGCCCAGGCACAACAAGCGAAGTCCGGCTATTCGCTTAAGGTGGAGGCGACGCTGGGGTTGACGCGCCTGCAGAATGACCCGTCGTTCTCCGTGCCCCCTCTGGGCACGTTGGTCTTCGGCAAGGCGGACAACAAGCAGGCGTCGGTCACGGCGCAGTACCCCTTGACCACCGGCGGCAAGCTGGAGGGTCTGAACCGACAGGCTCAAGCAGGGATCGCCGCTTCGCAGGAAGCCCTGGCGCGCCAACGCCAGCAGGTGGCGCTCGACGTGACCACGGCCTACTTCAGCGTTCTCAAGGCGAGCCAGATGGTCGAGGTCGCCCGGGACCAATTGAAGGCGTTGCAGGCCCAGCGCGACGCCATCGCGAAGATGCTGGAGCAAGGCGTGGTCACCCGCATCGACCTGCTCCGGGCGGAGACGGGAGTATCCGGCGCGCAGGAGTTCGAGACCAAGGCGCGGAACGGCGAGGCCGTCGCGACTGCGGCGTTGGCCAACGCCATGGGATCGGCCGCCGATTCCGCCCTGAACGTAGCTGCCGGCGACGCTCAGGCATCGCCTGCAGCCGACCTCCCCGGCGAGACTGCTGCTGCTATCGAGGAGGCCTTGAGGCAGCGCCCCGAGCTTCGACAGGTCGAGGCGCAGCACTCGGCGGCAGCAGCCGGGGTCGACGTTGCCCGCAGCGGCAAGCGGCCCACTGCGGGTCTGTTCGCGCAGTACGACGCCGAGCGCCCGACCTTCATGCCGGAGACCGGCAACTGGTCCGCTGGCGTCATGCTCAAACTCAATGTCTTTGACGGCGGAGCCACAAGCGCCGACGTGACCCGCGCCGAGGCGCAGGCCGCCCAGGTCCAGGCAGGGCTCGACGAACTGCGGAACGGCATCCGGCTGCAGGTTACCCAGGCGTTCCTGAACGTGTCCAGCGCGAAGGAGCGCGTTAAGACGACCGAACAAGCCGTCGCCACTGCCGAAGAGGGGGTGCGCCTGGTGCGCGTCGGCTACGAAAACGGAGTCACCACCATCACGGACTTCCTGGCGGCGCAGGCGGAACTGACGAAGGCGCGCACCGACCACGTGACGGCGCTCTTCGATGTGCAGATTGCGCAGTCTGAGCTTCGATTTGCATTGGGGCGACAACCTGACCAAGGCTGAAGAAGGACCCCGTACCGCACCGGCGAATAGAGCGGGCGGTGTGGAGCCTTGATTGACGACACTGTGCTGGTGACCCGCGCGAAAGCGGGAGATTACGAAGCCTTCGACGAGTTAGTCAGCCGACATGAGCGTCGGTTGTACGCGCTGTCTCTGGGGATCGTGCGCGACCAAGCCGACGCCGAAGAGGTCGTGCAGAGCACGTTCCTCAGCGCGCTGGAGCACCTGGACGGGTTCCGCGAGGAAGCGGCCTTCGGCACGTGGGTGTCGCGAATCGCGACGCACGCGGCGCTCAAGATCATCCGCAAGCGCAGAGGTCTGGAGACCGTCCCGTACCAGGAAGAGCCGGGAGACGACGAGCAGGACACGCCTCACCCCGAGTACATCGCCGACTGGCGAGGCGATCCGGCGGAGATCACCGAACGGCACGAGCTGCGCAAGCTTCTCGACGAAGCCATCGCCTCACTGCCGGAGAATTACCGGCTGGTGTTCGTCCTGCGCGATGTCAGCGGCCTGAGCGTCGCGGAGACCGCCCAAGAACTGGGACTCACCGAAGCCAACGTGAAGGTTCGTCTGATGCGCGCGCGGCTGGCCTTGCGGGAGAAGCTAACGCGCGCGTTCGGCGACGAGAGCACGCGCGTAGTGCCCGACCACACCCATTGACCCGCGCAGCTCTCTGGAATGCTGAGTGACAGGCACAAGCCCGATGAAATGTGAAGACCTGCTCCGAACCCTGAACGACTACGTGGACGGCGAGATCGACCCCGGCGTGTGCGACGACTTCGCCGAGCACCTGCAGGGCTGCAACCCCTGCCAGATCGTGGTGGACACGATCCGGAAGACGGTCTCGCTGTACAAGAACGAGCAGGTCTACGAGGTTCCGCTGGAGTTCCGCACGCGGATGCACGACGCCCTGCGCGACCGCTGGCAGGAGACGCACTGCGGGGCATAGGCCGCGCCGCAGGGAGGGCGAGGCTCCCGCCGAGCCGGTTCCGTGCCAAGAGGCGGCTCGGCGGGAGCCTCGCCCTCCCCGCATTCCCGGTCTCCAAACACGCTCTCAGCCCGCCTCGCACCACCCGTGTGCGTCACGGACTGCGGCCATCGCTCCCAAGATGTCGTTCCAGGTCTGCGGATCCTGCATCACGGCGTTGGGGAACATGCAGCCGTCCCAGCAGAGGTGGCGGAACGCCTTGGTTACCTCGCCTTTCTCGTCGCGCAGCCAGAAGCCGGCGTGCTTGGTGAGGTCGAGTTTGCCGTTCGGGTCGTTGGGCAGGCAGTGGCGGCCGGTCTTATCGTGGGAACCAGAGCCCTTCACCGTGGCGTCGTTCTGGGCGATGTGCATGTCGCTGGTCCACGGGCGGAGTGCCGCTGTCACCGTGCGGAGGGCGTCATCCAGTTTGGACTGGTCCTGCCAATCGTAGTCGGCCGGCAGGAGGGCGTCCTCCGGCGCGTTGTAGCCCATGGCGTAGAGCAGCGTGTGCGCCATGTCGGCCTGGAAGCCAAGGGTCTGCGGCCGACCGACCAGCTCCAGCAACTCGACTACCTTTCGCCAGGAGTGCATGCCGCCCCAGCAGATCTCGCCCTCCAAGGCCAGGCGCTCGCCGAAGCCGTCGGCCACGTCGCACGCTTCGCGGAGGGTCTCGGCGATCTTCTGCGTGTTCCCCGCCGGGTCTTCGGCCCACTCTGCGGGGCCGGCTGCGGAGTCGATCCGCACGATGCCGTAGGGACGCGCGCCCGCGGCCCGCAGCCCACTGGCAATCGTGCACGCCTTGCGCACCTGCGCCACAAACGCGGTCCGCTCTTCGGCGCTGCCCATGGCGGAGCCGCCTCCCGTGGCCGCCCAGACCGGCGCCACCACCGAGCCGACGACCAAGCCCTTTCCGCCGACGGTATCGGCGAGGCACTTGAGACCGTCATCGTCGAGGTCGATGCTGACGTGCGGGTCGGACAGGAACAGGTCGATGCCGTCAAACTTGATCCCACCCACCTCCGCGGCGGCGGTGAGGTCGAGCATCGTGTCCAAGTCCAGCGGCGGCTCGGAGTCGGGTCCCTTCCCGACCAGACCCGGCCAGGCGGCGTTGTGGAGTTTGGGGTAGTTGTTGCTCATCGTGGTCTCCTTGGGAGTGGTTGGTGCCCGTTTGGTGAGTGGGTGGCTGTGAGCGGGGCCGGTCGGACCGATGGGACAGATAGGAATGAGGGGACTGATGGGACCAATCCGACGGAGACGACGGGTGCGCGTAGCTTAGCTTACGCCGGCTCCTTGATCGGCCGTTCTGGTCCGCGCTACGCGCCCACTTCCGGCGCGTCGGGGTTGGCGTCCGGCCCGAAGTACCGCAGGATGACCAGCGGCTCAGTCGCGGAGGTGTTCTCCAGGGCGACGCCCGCCTTGGCTGCCGACTCGGTGCAGAACACCTCGTCTTCGGTCAACTCGGTGAAGCCGATCATCTTCGGGCACGACAGGCGCAAGTTGTTCATCTTGCCTTCGCCCTGCAGGACAACGAGGCTGTAGGCGCCGTTGTCGCGCACGGTGCACTTGGTCCCGGGACCGACGGTCAGCTCCTTAGCGGTGAAGAGCTGCTTGCCGTTGATCTTCCCGTAGACGATCCAGCGGTCGACGTAGCCCTCGGAGGCCGTGTCGGCCACGGGGATCGGTTCCAAGTAGTGGTTCGCTTTGAAGTCGGGGTCCAGGTTGGCTTCCCAGTCGATCACCGAGAGGATGAAATCCAGGTCGTGGTGCTTCTCGGGCGGCATGTCCTTGACCAGCAGTGACCAGGGCACCACCCGGTTCTCTACCAGGTTCTGGTACATGCCGAACACGTCGGACCCCCACTGGGGCTCGAAGGTGCACAGCGAACCGGGAGCGTGCAGAATGCCGGGGCCGATGAGCCAGCCGGTTCCGGGCTTCAGCCGGTAGGCTTGGGACAGGTCGAGAATCCCGTTGTCGCCTTTGTTCCAGTCTTCGAGGCACTTCCGCAGTTGCGCCTTGGTGGTGCCCGGCGTCAGGCCGAGGAACGTGTAGGGGAAGTTGTTGCCGTTCGGGTTGTGCTGCACCGGGAAGTAATACGCCTCTGGCTTGCCTTCCTGACCGGTCAGAGCGGCAAACTCGTCGGACTGGTGTAGGTGATGGGGGATCGGCCCCATGTTGTCGAAGAACTTCGCGTAGATGGGCCAGCGGCGGTACTTCGTCCAGAGGTCCTGGCCGACGATCAGGGGCCCGACCGCCTCGATAGCATCAGTGAGCAGAAACCGTTTGTCCTCAAAGACGCAGTAACTGAGCCCTTCGTCCGGGGTGCGGTTGTCGTTGGTGCAGGAAGTGGTCGAGCCGAACCAGCGCTCATCGATGCCGCCGCGATCCAGCCCGAAGGCGTAGGTGTCTCGCGGGTCGAGCTTCAGCCGGTTGCCGGGATGCAGGAACGAACGCGGCACCCAACACGGTGCGAGCCGCAACAGCCCCCCGCTCTGCTCCAGCGCGGCCTCAGCCGCCGGGCCGACGTTGCTGGACAGCGTCTTCAGGTCGATGGTTGATTTCGCGCTCATTGTTCGTCTCCTCCGAAGAACGGGATTGGCAACGCACACAGGCAGCAGCCGACAAGAAGATTTCGCCAAACAAAAGGGGACTCCTGCTTGCCTTCGCGAACTTGTCCACCGGAGGAATTGACCCATGCCTGAGCACAGTTCACCTGACCCGAAGTCCTGCGCGGGGGGATCTACCGCGGCAAGCGCGCAATCGGCCGGCCGTGCTGCCGACTCCGGGGGGCTGACCCGGCGGCAACTATTGAGACGGGCGGCCGTTGCCGGGGGCGCGCTGGCGTTTCCATACATCGTCCCCGGTTCGGCATTGGGGAAAGACGGCGCGGTGGCGCCCAGCGAGCGGATCGTCTTGGGTGCCATCGGCATCGGCTCCCGGGGCGGCAGCGACCTGTCCTGGATGCTTCGCGAACCAGATGTGCAGTTCGTGGCGATCTGCGACATCAGGAAGAGCCGGCGCGAAGAGGTCAAGCACCAGGCCGACGCCAAGTACGGCAACACCGACTGCGCCATGTACCGGGATCCCCGCGAGTTCCTGGCCGAACGCACCGACGTCGACGCGGTGCTGACGGCGACCGGTGACCGCTGGCATGCGCTGTCGTCCACGCTGATCATGAAGTCGGGCAAAGACGTCTACAGCGAAAAGCCCGGCACCATAACCGTCGCCCAAGGGCAAGCGCTGGTGGCGACACAACAGCGCTACGGGCGCGTCTACCAAGGCGGCATGCAGCGGCTGAGCGAGGCCAACTTCACCTTTGCCAACGAGTTGCTCCGCACCGGCAGGCTGGGCAAGATCCACACCGTTCGCGCCCACCTGGCCCCGTGGGGCAACTCGATGACCAGCCACAACTGGTTGCCGGCCGAGCCCGAGCCACCCAAGGACGAGGTCGACTGGAACTTGTGGCTGGGACCGTGCCCGTGGCGGCCCTACAACAGCGCCTATGTCCGCGGAGGCTGGCGCGACTTCTACGACTTCCACACCGGGAACATCGGCGAGTGGGGCAGCCACACCATCGCTCAGTGCCAGGTTGCCCTCGGTCTTGGTGACACCTCGCCGGTGGAGTATGAGTACCCCAACAACGACACTGCTGAGGGCATGGTCGCCCGCTACGCCAACGGCGTCCAACTCGTCTTGCAGCTCGGCGGGTGGCATGGCTCCTGCGGCGTTCGGTTCGAGGGAACCGAAGGTTGGGTGTCCGTCGCCGACGGCTACCGCAGCCCGGAGGTCTCGTCGCCCGCCCTGCTTGCCGACTTCGGGAAGCTGGTGCGCGACTACTCGGCGCAGTACCAGCGCCCGATGAACCACGTGCGCAACTTCTTCGACTGCATTCGCACCCGCCACCTGACGGTTGCCAACGCCGAGGTCGCCCACCGCGCCATGACCGCCTGCCACGCCGCCAATATCTGCATGTGGCTGAAGCGCAGCCTGAAGTGGGATCCGGTCAAAGAAGAGTTCCTCAACGACTCGGAAGCGAACCGCCTCCGGTCGCGCGCCATGCGCGAACCGTGGCACATGTGAGCGGCGGAGCTAACGACCGATAGGACCGATCCGACCACAGCAGCCACCCAAGGGAGATCACCATGTCGAGACTAAGCACACTCATCGTCGCAGCCGCTCTGCTGCTCGCCGGCGCGCCACGGTCGTTCGCAGAGGAGGCCCAAGCTGGCGCGCCCAAGTTCGAGATCCAACGTGCCGCCTACGAACCGGTTGAAGGGGAAGGAGGGGCGGATGTCACGGAGCTGGTCAAGGGAATGGTCAAGGACGGCGTGTTGTCCCTGACCGCCAGCAACGTGACCCTTGGAGGCGACCCCACTCCCGGCCGCGTCAAGCACCTGCGCGTGGAGTACACCTTGGATGGCAAGGCACTGGTCGCCATCGTTGCCGAGAACGGGTCCCTGGAAATCCCCCCGCTCACCCCGCAGCAACGTGCGGCCAAGTCACTCGCTGCTCTCAAGGCGGGTGCCCCGCTCAAGGAGAAGCTCGACGCCTGCCGCGAACTGGCGACCCTTGGCGACAAGGAGGCTGTGCCCATGTTGGCCGGGTTGTTGCCGGACCCGGAGCTGTCCCACATGGCCCGTTATGCACTGGAGGCGATCCCGGATTCGGCGGCGGAGGCCGCGCTCCGCGAAGCGCTCGGGAAGGTCAAGGGCACATTGCTGGTCGGCGTGATCAACTCCGTTGGCGTGCGGCGCGACGCCAAGGCCTCGGACGCGCTGATCGGGTTGCTGCAAGCTGCCGACCCGGAGGTCGCCTCGGCAGCCGCCGTGGCACTGTCCAGCCTCGCGACCCCGGCGGCTGCCGACGCGCTTGGGGAGGCGTTGGGAAAGGCGCCAGCCGCGGTTCGGCCTGCACTGTGCGACGCCTGCTTGCGTTGCGCCGACGCGTTCACCGCCCAGGGGAAGCGCGACAAAGCAGTGCCGTTCTATGATCGGCTGCGCGGAGCTGCCTATCCGGATGGCGTCCGCGTGGCTGCGATGCGCGGAGCGATCCTCGCGCGGCAGGCCGCCGGCGCGAAGTTGCTCGTGCAGCAACTCCACTCCGCCGAGCCGTGCATGTTTGCGGCGGCGCTCCGAGTGGCGCTGGAGCTGCCCGGAGCGGACGTGACGAAGGCCCTGGCAGCCGAACTGAGCAAACTGCCAGCCGCCCAACAGCCGTTGCTGATGCAGGCGCTGGCGAAGCGCGGCGACCGGGCGGCGCTGCCTGCGCTACTCTCCGCCACCAAGACCGGCGACAACAGCACTCGCGTTGCGGCCCTTCAGGCGCTGCCGCCGCTGGCCGACGCCTCTGTGGTGCCGGCGCTGGTGGAGGCCATCGGCAGCCCCGAGGGTGAGATTGCCCAGGCCGCCCGCGACAGCCTGGCCAGTGTGCCCGGTAAGGAAGCCGACGCCGCAGTGCTAACGCTGGTGGGCAGCCCCGAGGTGGGCCTGCGGCTGGCCGGGATCGAGTTGGTCGGCCAGCGCAGGATGACGACCGCCATCGCGGCACTGCTGAAGGCTGGCGCTGACCCGGACCAGGCAGTCCGAGTCTCCGCGCTCGTGAAGCTGCGAGACCTCGGGGGCACCAACGACGTACCAGCGCTGCTGGCGCTACTGCTCAACGCCAAAGTGCCTCAAGAACTGGACACGGCCGAAGAGACCTTGAGTGCTGTCGCCGCGCAGACAGGCGACCCAGAAGCCTGCGCGGAGAGGCTATTGTCCGCCTTGCCGAATGCCGAGCCGGCTCAGAAGTGTGCCCTGCTCGGGGTCCTGTCGGCAGTGGGCGGCACCAAGGCCCTTCAGACGGTCCGGGCTTCGGTCGACGACTCGAATGCGGACCTCCACTCAACCGCGGTCCGCACCCTCGGTGAGTGGCGGACCCTCGACGCAGCGCCCGTGTTGCTGGACCTGGCGAAGACAGTCACCGACGCCACCGAGAAGCAGCTCTGCTTCCGCGGCTGCCTGCGGCTGGCCTCCCTTCAGGAAGCACCGGCCGACCAGCGACTGGCGCTGTGCCGGCAAATCGTCCCGCTCATCCAGCGCGACGGCGAGAAGAAACTCCTGTTGGGCGCCTTGGGGACCATCCCCAGTGCGGAGTCGCTGGCCATGATCGCGCCGTACCTGGGCGACGCCGCCACCAAAGACGAAGCAAGCGCCGCAACCGTGGCGGTTGCAGAGAAGCTCGTCGATGGTCCCGACGCCTCCAAGCTCGCGGAGCCGCTGCAGAAAGCCGCGCAGGCCACTGCGAACGCCGACCTCGTCAAGCGCGCCAAGGCGCTGTTGCGGCAAGTGGCGAAGAAGAACGCCGGGCAGTAGGACCCGCCTCGCCTGGCAAGGAGACAACAAATGAAACCAATCTGCGCTGTGCTACTGACCATGCTCTTCGCGGGCGCCTGCGCCGTCGCGGAGGAGCAGCAGTTGTTCAACGGCAAAGACCTCACCGGCTGGGAGGGCAACACCGACCTCTGGTCCGTCCAGGACGGCTGTATCACCGGGCGCACCACGAAGGAAACGCCAGCGCCCGGCAACACCTTCCTGATCTGGAAGGGCGGCGAGGTCTCCGACTTCGAGCTGACGCTCAAGGTCAAGTTCACCACCGAACCCGACAACGGCTTCGGCAACTCCGGCATTCAGTTCCGCAGCAAGGTTGCCGACCCAGCCAAGTTCGTCGTGGGTGGCTACCAGGGGGACATGGCAACCACGACTACCTACTTCGGGATGCTCTACGAAGAGCGCGGCCGCGGCATCCTCGACAACGTCGGCTCCAAAGTGCTGATCAAAGAGGCCCCCGAGCCGGCCGGAACCCTCGGCAAACCAGACGAGATCCTGGCCGGGTTGAAGCCCACTGAGTGGAACGAGTACCGGATCGTCGCGAAGGGCAGCCTCATCCGGATCTACGTTAACGGCCGGCAGACAATCGAACTCGACGACCAAAGCAAAGCCGCCGCCAGCGCCGGCGTCCTCGCCTTGCAGCTCCACGCCGGCCCGCCGATGATGGTGCAGTTCAAGGACTTGGTGCTGAAGCCGCTCAAGTAAGGGCCCCAGGAGGAGCGGACGCCCGGCCCTCAGGAAGGTACACGTAGGCCGGTGGTCCCTGCCGGCGCAGTGTGAGAACGACCGACTCGCGCCGCTCAGCTGGGCTGTAGCGACGCGTTCTCGGCAGGATCACCGGCTCCCGCTCGTCGGCTCGACGCTCTCTCGCCCTGTCCCCTACCAACTGAACCCCGGTCCTTCCGGCACGTTCACCGTCCCGTCTTCCAGCTTCATCGGCGAGTCGGCCGAAATCCTGCCCGTCTCCAGGTAGAGCGCGTTCGGCAGGCACGCCATCAGGTTAAGCTGCACCGGGCCGCCGCCGTGGGAGGCGTAGGGGATGCGGAAGGCGTGGGCCAGGTGGCCGACATCAAGTAGTGCGGTCGGCCCACCGCCGCGGCGCAGGTCGGGCTGGATGATGTCAACAGCTCCGCGTCGCAGGAAGCGGGCGAAGTCGTGGCGGGTGTAGAGGTTCTCGCCGGTGGCGAGGGGAATGTCGAGCGCGTCGGCGAGCTCTGCGTAGCCGTCCAGATCGTCTGCCGGGATCGGCTCCTCCCACCAGTAGCAACCCAGCTCCTGGAACGCCCGCCCGCGGCGGAGCGCTTCGGCAGTGGTCAGCGATTGGTTCGCGTCGACCATCAGCCGCACGTCGTCGCCGAGGGCCCTGCGGGCGACCTCGATCCGGCGCACGTCTTCGGCCAGCGTGGGGTACCCCACCTTGACCTTCACGGCGTGGAATCCCTGCTCCACCGCTTCGGCACAGATCCGAGCGAACTCGCCGTCCGGGTAGTTCAGCCATCCCACCATGGCGTAAGCCGGGATGCGCTCGTGAACCCGCCCCCACAGCTTCCAGCAGGGAACGCCCAGCGCTTTGCCGAGGCAGTCCCACAGGGCGGTATCGATGGCGGCGATGCCGAACATCGCGAGACCGAAGGAGCCGTGGTACTCGGTTTCGCGAAGCATCGCCTCGTGCGTCTGCCGGACCCAGGCGGGGTCGCTGCCGAGCACCAGTGGTCTCAACTCGTGTTCGACGAGTGCACCAAGCGCGTCGGGCGCGCCGGCGATCCGGCCGAACCCAACCTCTCCCGTTCCTGAGACGCCTTCATCGGTGTGGACGGCAACCTGAACCGAACCGGCGCCACCAAGAGTCTGGAGGGCGTCACGAATGGGATCAGGGCTCGGCGGGCGCCGCTGGACTGAGACCTCAAGCTCGGTGACTTTCACTGTACACCTCCGCTCGACCTAAGCGGGATCTACCCGTCGGCGCGCGCGGCTACAGGCTCAGGCGGTGGTCCGACGGCCGCAAGCCCGGCTTGTGCCCGCCCACGCCGATGTCGTTGGGTTCGTACTTGCCGACGAGACTGACCTCGCTCTTCGCTGGGATGGCAGCCTCCATGCCCAAGGCCCAGTAGCAGCCGTTCACCATGAGCCGCCGGAATCCCTCGCTCTGGAAGTCGCCCGCATGCCCCATGGTCGTGGTGAACACGCGGCAGGTCTTTCCGGTGTCGCCAGTGTATGACTTGGTCCACGCGACAGGCAGGAGTGCCTTGTCTGGGTTCGGCGGGTCAGTGGGGCTCATGCCGGTGAGCACCTGCCCCATGACCAGTGGTTGGCTGTCGCCGGTGAGGGAACGGATCGTGTAGACGTCCGAAGGTCCCCAGATGTCTTCGACGCCTTTCAGGATTGGGTGATCTGCCACACCGTCGGCTACGACGCCGCGCGTGCTTTCGTGGTTGTGGTGCCCGTGGTGGCTCACCCACGTCTCGCCCAGCACCGCCCGTCCCCAGCCGCCCTCGGGGTTGGTGGTGCTGTCCCACGAGAGGTTCGCGTAGGGGCTGACGCTCTCTTTGCCGTACCGGAACGCGTGCGTCGCCGTTCGTAGCCCGATGATCGGCTTCCCCGAGTTGGTGTAGTCCACAATGTGCTTCATCTGCTCATCCGGAAGTTCCCGGAACCGAGCCAACATCACCAGAAGATCGGCTGTTGCCAGCGCCTCCAGCCCGGGAATGTTCTTCTGGTAGTTCGGCGTGATGGTCCCGTCTTCGGGGTTGATCGCGAACAGCACGGTGCACCGGAAACCGTGGTGTGCCGCCAGGACCTTCGCCAGTTGCGGGATCAGTTCTTCCGACCGGTACTCATCGTCGGCCGCAATCAGCACGACATGCTTGCCCTTGCCGGGGCCTTCTTTGCCGTCAAGGACGACACACTGGTCCTCAGCGGACGCTCGTCCCGGAGCCATTAGGGAGACGACCGCCACCAGCACCAATGCCAACTTCACGACGCAGACCCTCTCGCACATCTCGACTTCCTCCCGGGTCACAGGGTCGGGGAATGTGCGCGACCAGTCTGCAACCTTGTCGCCCTGCAAGGACCCAGTGGCGGGACCAGCCGCAACTTGGCCACAGCGTTCGGCCGACGCGAAGACTTCAGCGTTGGGCAGACGCAAACGCCCCGGCGGCCGCGGAGGCAGTACGAGGGCACTCCGGGCGCCGGGGCGACTTGCGGTCAACTGGTCAGGCGTGTCAGGCGCGACGAAGGCGGCTTCTGTCCGTCTCGGGAGCGCCACCCTCGCCGGCTCCGCTGATCTCCTGCTCAGGCTCCGACTCACCCTCCGTGGCCGCCGACCCGCTCGAAGTCTGGCCGGTGGAGCCTCCTGTCGATGCCGTTGGGTTGGTGGGCGTGGCCGCCGTCCCCTGCGCAGACTGCGGCGCGCCCTGGGCGATCCAGTCGAGGATCTTCTGCGCGTCGGTACCAGCGTACTGCGCCATTGCGCCGCCTGGGCCGACCATCTGCTTCAAGCGGCCGCTGTCGGCATATGCCTTGGCCTGCTGGTACGTGCCCAGCGCGGAGTGACAGCCAACGCACCTGGCGTCGAAGACTGCCTTGAGGTCCTGGTCGTACGTCAGCGTCGCTGACGCAGTGGTCGTCGTCGTCCCGCCCGCGGACGAGGTGCTCATCTGGGACTGGCCGGTTCCCGTCGACTCGGTGCCAGTCCCGGTCGTCGGCTGCGTCGCCGGCGTCACGGTCGTCGCAGCGGCCGGAGCCGACTGCAGCGTGCCTTGGGCGACCCAGGCCAGGAGCGTCTGCGCGCTCGCGCCTGCGTACTGGGCCATTGCCCCGCCCGAACTGACAGCGCGCGCCAACTGGCCGCTACTCGCCACAGACTTTGCCTGCTGGTGCGTCGTCAGCGGAATGCTGCTGCCCGAGCCGTGGCAGCCAGTGCACTTCTGAGCAAGGATGAGCTTGGCGTCTTGGTCGTAGGTCACGGCGCGAGAGGTTGCGGAGTTGTTCGAGGCGGTGGATTGGGCCCCCTCAGAGAGGCTGGGCGCGAGCGCAGACGGCGACACCAAACTCCCCCCACCTCCACATCCAGCGATCACTGCTACGAGCCCCAGCATTGAACCCCAAGCGGCAAGTCTGACCTTCATGTTCGGTGCCACTATGGGCAGACTGGGCGGCTTTGCGCCTGCCGACCGGTCGAGGAGCGGGCGCGCCGTCCCCCCCCCAATAGGTCAAGGGACTTGCCATCCGCGAGGGCTCCGTGCTGTGAGCCCTGCCACAAAGCCAAATCGCCCTGGAGCAGGGCTCTGCGCGCCAATCTGGCGCCGGCCGACTCGCAGGCCGGTTCCGGAGAGGGGGTCCGGTGCGACAATATGTCGCGGCTCGCCGGGTCGAACTGTCGCAGCGGTCAGGCGCGTCGTCTTCATGCTTCCTCACCCCACTCCTGCAGCTTGCGTTGTAGCGTCTTCCGGGAGACGTCCAACAGCTCCGCCGCCTGGGTACGGTTGCCATCGCATTGCCCCAGCACGCCCAAGAGGTGCCGGCGCTCCAGTTCGTCCAGCGGCAGCGGGCGCTCGGCATCGCAGTCTGTCGGCTCCCCTTTGGTCTCGGCGCCGCCTGAGGGAGATCTCGGCTCCGCCAGTCCCAGATCCGCCGAAGTGATGCACCCGGTGGCTGCCAACAGCACGGCTCGCTCAAGGCAGTTGCGCAGCTCGCGGACGTTCCCAGGCCACGAATGGGCTTGGAGCGCAGCGAGGGCTTCCTCTCCCAGCCCAAGGCCCGGCCGCTCCAGCTCCGCTGACAGCCGCTCGAGGAAGTGCTGCGCGAGGAGCGGCACGTCCTCCGGACGGTGACGTAGCGGCGGGATCACGATGGTGAACACGTTCAGCCGGTAGTAGAGATCCTCGCGAAAATCCCCTTCCGCGATGGCCGCTTCGAGATCCCTGTTGGTTGCCGCGACGAGCCGGATATCCACCTTGCGCTCCCGGGTGCTTCCCAACCGGCGAATGGTCCGCTCTTCAAGCAGCGTCAGCAGTTTCGCCTGTACGGCCAAAGGCATCCGGCCGATCTCGTCCAAGAACAGCGTGCCGTCGGTCGCTTCCTCCACCAGGCCGGCTCGGGCAGTGGCGGCGTCCGTGTAAGCGCCCTTCTCCGTGCCGAAGAGCTCTGCCTCCACCAGTTCTTGGGGGAGTGCCGCGCAGTTCACCGCCACGAACGGGCGCTCAGCCCGCGGGCTGCCTGGTGAATGGCCCGGGCGAGCACGCCCTTCCCGACACCGGTCTCGCCACAGAGCAGGATGGTGGTGTGGGGGCTGGCAGCCACGCGCGCGGCGAGAGCGAGCGTCTGCTTCATCACGGGGGCAACAGCGAGGAAGTCCCGCAACGAGCCTTGCCCCCCCTTGTTGCCGCCGAGCGGCCCGCAACTCGCGGCGCATTCGGGTGACCGCGAGCGTACGCCGGATGACCGCCCTCAACTCACCGGCCCCGAACGGCTTGGTCAGGAAATCCCCAGCCCCCAGCTTCAGGGCCTCGACCGCCCGCAGACGCCAACAGGCTTCACGCTGGCGGGAGCCGCGGCCACCAGTGTGAGCCAGCGCAGGCAGGAATCGGGCAACGAATACGCGGGCTGGGGCTCCGCATTCCATCCCACCAGCCGAGAGGGAGTTCTCGGCGGCTTTGGCGGCTCCCAACGGACTCACCACTGGGACACGTCAAACTTCGCCGGCACGGCAACCGTCAACGGAGCCGCCACCCCCTTCACGCAAGTGGGCACCCCGGCAACGCCGGACTCCGCCGCTCGCTTCGCAGCCTTCGACTTGGGGATTGTCGCCGCCCGCCGACTCCCCTCACTGGATGCCGGCCTGCTGGTGCACTACCACGAATCGAGCAGCCGCGGCGTGTCCCGGTACGAGCGCCTTGCAGTCGGCTTGGCGCCCGACTCCGAGTACTCCCTGGGTCGCGGCGAGTCCGCCTTGGCGGAGATCGTCGCTGGCATCGCTTTCACGAACCGGAGGGGGATCGAGTGGAGTTGGGCCGTTGGCTACCGCGATGCTTCGGCCGATCTGCGCGATCTCGCCCACACCCTCAACGCAGTTCCGTCCCCGCTTGCCACGGTGCACGAAGCCTCCAGCGGCTGGCACACCGAGCTGCGCGCACGGCAGCGTCTCTCCGCGAACTGGAGTTACGGCGCGTCGCTACGAGCAGTGTTCTTGGACGGCCACGCCGCCTACTCGGACAGCACCGGTCTGCCATTTGTCGAGTCGATCACCGACCGGTTCTACCGACTGGGCGTCGGTCTCGGATACACCCCGTCCCCGAGAACGGCCTTTGGGCTGGACCTCGTTGGCGGGCTCCGTCGCGAAGACGTACTCCAGCGCTACCTGTCCGGCAACACGTGCGGCAGACGCTCAAGCTGTCCGAGTGGTCTCTTGGTTACGGCCGCCGGCTCGGCGCGCAGACCACGCTGGAGTGCCTCCAAACCGACCCGCTCACCCAGGGACAGGGAGCGCAACACCGGTTGGTGGTGAGTTGGCGGCGGTAGGTCGCCCCTCGCGACAGGGGCGGCGGCGGCGCTTCCCGTCTTCTGGAGCGCCCCGCATTGTGTTACACTAACCCCGTAGTCGCGCCTTGGCCGCGCTCACTCTCTCCCCCGAGGGTTCCCTTTGGACCATCCGTGTCTCCCTGGACGGACCGCCGTCCCTCCCTCCCCGCTTCACCCCGTTCCGGGGCGTTGCTCGATTGCCTGACGCGCTCTCGGCTCTCGCCAAACCTCCGCGCTTCCGGGCAGTGTTCAGCTTGTCCTGCCGCCCTTTCGGAGCAGGCGCCGTAAGTGACGTGCCGTACGGCAGCGGTCGGGCTGCCGCTCCCTCTCAGGACCTTGACCAAGGAATCTTGGCGGGGAGAGCCGACTTGGCGAGGGGCGAGTGTCGGAGCACCCAGGAACTGGATTCCCCAGTGCCCGGGTCGTGCTGCCCCGGAGACTGAGATTGGCCGCTGAGCAAACCCGTCAGAAGAAGGCTGCCTCCCTCATGGAGGGGTTGATCAGTGAGGAAGTGCTGGAGCAGGGCGGCTGGCGGGTCTTCTGGCGCTTCTTCCCCTACCTCTACCCGGTCAAAGACAAGGCTCTGTTGATGGTCCTGATGACCTTCATCGGGGTGCCACTCACGCAGATCAGCGTCTTCATGGGCCGCTATCTGGTGGATGAGGTCATCCTGGCGACGCAGAAGCCGGTCTCGTGGCGGATGTGGGCGTTCTTCTTCATCACCGGGCTGCAGGCGCTCATGTGGCTGATCTGGCGGGTGATGGCCTACGTCCGGCAGGTCATGAGCTTGGCCATCACCGTCAAGGTAGAGATCCCGCTCCGCCGCCGGTTCTACGCCCACCTGCAGCAGTTGTCGCTGAACTTCCTCCGGACGCGCCCGGTTGGCGAGCACATGTACCGGACCGGCGAGGTCGGCGGGCTGCTGCCGCTGATTCGCGACGACGCCATCAACCTCGTGGATATCGTGTATCGGATGCTCTGGGGAGCCGTGCTGGTCAGCCTGATCGACTGGAAGGTGACGGTGCTGGTGCTCCTATACATCGTGCCGTACACGATCATGGCGCACTACTCCTACAACTATCTCCAGCGGGTAAACGCCGAGGCGCGGATCTGGGGACAGCGAGCCACTTCCGTCCTGCGGGACAGCGTGGCTGGCGTGAAGACCGTCAAGGGGTTTGGTCGAACGGACTACCAACTGCTCAAGTACACCAGGCGGCTGGTGGACTCGCGGCGCGTCGGCGTCAAGTGGACATTCCTGAGCATCCTGACGCACCACTTTGTGCTGTGGACATACCTGGTTCTGGTCGGCAAGATCAAGTGGATCTACATCGGCTACCAGACGATGATCGGGAACCTGACCATCGGCGAGTTCTCGGTGATGTTCTGGCTCATCTGGCAGTTGGAGGGGCCGATGCGGAAGATCGTCCAGCACCTCCAGAACATCCGCATGCGGCTGGTGCCGGCCATGCGTGTGCTGGAGACCTTGGACGTGCAGCCCGAGATCCAGGAACCGGAGCGCGCCCGCTCAATGCCCCGCGTCATCGGCAAGGTCGAGTTCCGCAACGTGCGGTTGGCGTACATCCCCGGCCAGCCCGTGCTGCAGGATGTGAGCCTGACCGTGGAGCCGGGCACGTTCGCGGCCTTAGTCGGCCCCAGCGGCGCCGGCAAGAGCAGCCTGCTCTACCTGCTGCTGCGCCTGTTCGACTTCTCTGCCGGGGAAGTCCTGGTCGACGGCTTCAGCATCAAGACCGTACGACTGCGGTCGCTGCTCGACCAGGTGGGGGTGGTGCTTCAGGAGACGTTTCTCTTCGGCGGGACCGTGGGCGACAACCTGCGCTACGGCGAGCTCCACGCCACCGAGGAGGAGGCACTACGGGCCGTGCGCCTGGCGGGGCTGGAGGAGTTCGTCGCCAAGCTGCCGCACGGGCTGGATACGCATCTCGGCGAGGGTACCCGCTTGTCAGGTGGAGAGCGCCAGCGGCTGGGCCTGGCGCGAGCTTTGATCCGCAACCCACGGCTCCTGATTCTGGACGAACCCACTGCCTTCCTCGATAGCCGGACAGAGACCGGCATCATGGACACGTTCCGGGAAGTGCGGAAGGACCGCACGACGCTGATGGTCTCGCACCGACTGGTGCCCATTCGGGACGCCGACCGCATCTACGTCTTCCGGGCCGGCAGGATCGTCGAGCAAGGCGTGCATGAGGAACTGGTCAGCTTGGGGGGGCTCTACCACACCATGTGGGAGGAGCAGACCCGGCTGCGCGGGTTGGAGGGCCGCTATGGCGATTGATCCCGACCCGACGACTGCAGTGGGCGCGGACCCAACCGCGGAGTTCTCCCCGGTAGCGTCAGCCGCGCTGTCGGAGCAGGCTGCCATCGACCCGCGGTTCTGGGAGGCCCAGTATGCCAAGAAGACGCGGCCCCGGCACAGCGAGTGGTGGGTCTTCTTTCACTTCCTAGCCTGGGTCAAGCCGTACTGGTCGAAGCTGCTGCTGAGCGTGACCACCAGTCTGCTGGGAGTCACCGTCAGCCTGGTCCCGCCCTGGCTGAGCAAGTACCTGGTGGACCAGGCGTTCCCCCAGCGGGACTGGAACGTCTTCTGGAGCATCCTCGTGGCGTACTGTGCCATGGACGTGTTCTGGCGGATCAGCGGGACGGTCAACAGCATTCTGAGCTACTACATTGACCTGTGGGTCAGCCTCCGGCTCAAACGCCACTTCTTCCAGCACCTGCAGCGCCTGTCGATGACGTTCCTGCACGGCCGCCCCATCGGCGAGCACATGTTCCGCGCCAATGCCGACATCGACGCCATCCTGCGGATGATCACCGACTTGCTGCCTGCCCTGATTCGTGCCGTCTACGAGTTCGGGCTGATCCTGGTGCTGACGACCTTCCTGGACTGGAAGGTGACGGTGCTGGTCCTGATCTACGCCCTCCCCTACACTTGGTTCGCCCACTGGCTGGCCACCGTGCAGCGTCACCTGGACCGCGACGCGCGCCTGCGCTGGCAGCGGTACGACTCAGGCGTTCAGGAGGGGCTCGCGGGCGTGATGGTCATCAAGACTTTCGCGCGGCACCGCCACGAAGTCTACCGGTACACGCACCTGTTCGTCGACGGCTGGCGGCAGTGGAGCAAGTTCTGGTGGGTGGCGCGCTTTCGAGAACACAGCATCGGCGCGTTTCTTCCGTGGATCAAGGAACAGGGCCTGCGCCTCTGGTTTTTCCGCATGGTCATCCGCGGTGAGTTGACCTACGGTTCGGTGTTCCCGATTCTGTCGTACATGGGCCGGCTCACGAACCCCATCCAGCAGATCGTGGACTACGTCCAGGAGATCCGCGTTGCCCTCGTCCCGGCCGAGCGCATCCTCGAGACGCTGGAGGTGCTGCCGGCCGTCACCGACAAGCCGGGCGCCAAACGGATGCCGCAGCTTCAAGGCAGCTTGCGGTTCGAGCAGGTCTCCTTCAACTATGAGGACCAGCGCCCGGTGCTGCACGATGTGGACTTCGCAGCCGACCTGGGGCAGAAGATCGCCCTTGTCGGTCACAGCGGCTCGGGGAAGAGCACCATCGTGAACCTCCTGCTCCGGCTCTACCCGCCCACGGAGGGACGCCTCCTGCTGGATGGGATCGATCTGGCGGACGTGAGGATGAACTCCTACCAGCAACAGCTCGGGCTGGTGATGCAGGACACATATCTGTTCTGTGGGAGCATTCGCGAGAACCTCCTGTTCAGCAACCTCAATGCCTCGGAGGAGGCCCTGGTGCGCGCCACCAAGCAGGCGGAGATCCACGACTGGATCGAGCAGCAACCAGAGGGCTTCGACACCGACCTCAGCGAGGGGACCCGGCTGTCATTGGGGCAGAAGCAGCGGCTGGGCCTTGCCCGCGCGCTGCTGAGAGACCCGCGGCTCTTGGTGATGGACGAGCCGACCTCGTCGCTGGACAGCCCGACGGAGCAGAAACTGCTGGTGACCTTCCGCCAGGCATGCAAAGGCCGCACGACCATCTGGGTGTCGCACCGCCTGAACACAGTTGTGGACGCCGACCTGATCTTGGTGGTCCACGAGGGGCGTATCGCGGAGCGCGGCACCCACGACGAGTTGCTGGCGCTGAACGGCCAGTACAAAGGGCTGTGGGACCTGTACTTCGGTCTCGCCGCGCCGACGGAGAACACCCTCGGCTCGTAGTGCCACCAACGATTCGGTACAGGAGTTTCTGATGTCAGGCCGCCGGATATTCGACTTCGAACGAGTGAAACGCCCTTCGTCCCGCTGGGCGCGCCGGATCATCGCCCACTACGCCCAGTGGACGGAGGTATTCGGCTACGCCTTCTGCGCGCTCATCGCCGTCGCAATCCTCGTCTGCTGGTTCTACAAGGTGGACGAAGTGGCGGGCGAGAAGGACGTCGCCAAGACGGTCGTGAAGCCCTACGAAGAACCGGTGAAGGCGACGGCGGAGTGCGTTGTCACCAAGGTGTTGGTCAAGGAGCGGGACCAGGTCGCCAAAGGCGATCCCTTGCTGGAAGTGTGCGAGGACCCTGGCTGGCTGCGCGCGTACAAACTCCGTCAGCAATGGGAGACCTTCGCGAGGGGGCTGCGGGAACTGGAGAAGGACGCGCCGCTCCCTTTCGACATGCTGGCGCAGGCCACCGAATACGAACTGCGCGTGAAGGACTGGGACGCGGGACGGAAGACGACTGGGACCCGCACCGTAGTGAAGGCGCCCCTCGCTGGGGATGTCGCCGGCACGAAAGACCTCGAAGGCAAAGTCGTCGCGAAGGACGGCGCGCTGCTGCGGGTGGTGAACTGCAAGGATCTACGGCTGGCGATCCTGCTCAGCGGCGCGAATGTTGAGCGGGTGCGTGTCGGCATGCCGGCAAACGTGGAGATCCAGCCAAAGTACGGCAAGAACGCCGTGGTGCGCGTGGATACCCGCCTGAGCTTCTGGAAACGTCGCCGCCTGCGGATCCTCGACCAGTTCGACGATGAGACGATGAAGAGCTTGGTGGGCGAATGGTGGAAGGATCGCTGCTTCATGGCGCAGGAGGACCGGCGGCGGAGCATTGCCCTGCCTGCCACCACCATGAGCGAGGTGGAGATCATGGTGGCTGCCGGTAGCCAGCGACTCTCGCCCGCCGCGCTGAAGAGGGTGCCTGACGGGCTTCGGCTTGGCGTGGACCACCTGGCTCCTCGGGAGGATTTCCGCGGCACCATCATGGAGGGGACCCACACCGCGATCTACCAGACGGCCGTCCTCACGGAAGAGGCCCAGCGCGACCTCCAGAGCTACGTCTGGAAGCGGTTGCGCGGGCGCGTCGGCACCCTCCGCGAGGCGGACGGCACGGAGATCGCGCTACGGCTGGAGAGAATGCGGCGTTTCCGCGCGATCATGAGGATCAAGGCAGAGCTGCCCGGCCCGGACATGGCGGCGCTGGAGAAGGACTTCGTCGAGCAGCTCCCGCCCGGCAAGAAGCCGCCCAAGCGACGCCCGCTGTTCAGCATGAGGGAGCACCTCGAACTGGGCCCCACGCTCCTGCCACACTGGCGGGAGCAGTATGACAAGATCGAGCGAGATCGAGCCAGCCGCCTCGAGGACGCCCTTGAGGTGGAGAAGACGGAACGCCTCTTCAAGGGCACCGTGCGGATGGTGGACCCGCCCAAGGAGTTGGAGGACACCGTGCGGTCACTCGCACAGCAGGACCCTCCAGCCTACCTGAGCGCCAAGGTCGAGGCGGTTCTGGACAAGCGCCGAGTAGCCATGCTGTTGTTCAGGCAGTAGCCCAATGTCACGACTCACCACCCTCGCCCAAGCCATCCGCAACCGGTGCCAGCGCCCACCCGGGCCCAACGGCACGCGCCGCCCCAAGCCCAAAGACACTCGCCCGGTGCTCGTGCCGGAGTGGGCCTACCATCTCCGACTGCGCTGGCGCACCGGCGATGTGCTGATGGTCCTCGCGACGCTCCTGGTGCTGGCTGCAGTGGGCGTGTTGTTCTGGTCGCAGATCGCCGTGATCATCCACGGCGGCTCATTCGGAGGCGGCGCTTCCGGTCCGCCTCCGGCCGCCGGCGGGCCGGTGACGCCATGAAGCGGTGGCGACGGCCCGGTCACGTGGCGCCGATAGACCGCTGTCCGGTCTCCCGCGACACGCCCCAAACCCCAAGAGGTGCACAGTGAACGGACGCAAGACCAACCTGGTGCCGGCACTTGTCGTGGGCGGTCTATTCTGTTTGGCGACAGGTCTGGTGGCGCCGCGGCTGCAAGGACAGACCGTCAAGTACCCGGCGCAGCTCCGCGTGCGCTTGGACTGGGAGTGCAAGCCGAAGGAGGAGCGGCGCCTACGTGCAGAGGCGCTGCTGGGTGCGTTGGCGAAGGCGGTCCACAACGCCTCCGGCCAGCGCTGGTGCATCGAGTCTTTCGTCGTCGACGATGGCTACACGCCCTTCAACCTCGCCGATCAGGGCGTCATCTACTTCCATGAGAAGCACGAAGGACCCGCAACGGAAGACCTGACTCCCGACGCCAAGAAGGTCCTGAAGCGCTGGCCCCATTGCGGCGACCTGTCGCTACCGGGTTACGTCGACCTGGGTCTGGACCAGTTCAAGGACGCTGAGACCAGCCGACGAGCCTACGCAGAGAAGGCGGCGAAGGCGGTGCTGCTCGCGTGGACCGGCAAGGAGTCGCAGCCCGAAGCAAGGACGCCGGCTCCTTTCTCGCCCCCTCGGTTCCACCGGCGCTCCGGCTTGAAGGTAGTGGTCCGCACAGGTGACGACCAAGAGGCCGGCACGGACGACGCCGTCTCCCTCGACCTCGGTCTTGGCGCCTGGCGACTGGACAACGAGGACCACAACGATTTCCTGCCCGGCGCTGAGGACACATTCCTCCTGTCTCCGGGGTACAAGTTCCGTGCTGGCAAGCTCATCCGGGTGCGGCTGACGAAGGTCGAGGACCAACACCGGGGCCAGTGGCTGCTGCAGGCTGTGGAGCTCTGGTACCGAGGGGAGTGCTTGTTCCGCAGCCCCTGCTTGTTCCGGTGGCTTGAGCTGGACAAGCGCACCTGGCAGGCGCCCTTCAAGACCGGTGTCGCAGACGAGCCTTTGAAGGAGTCCGACCAGGTGAAGAGTCTGGTCCTCGCCATCGGCACCGGGATGGATCCGTTGGCTGGCACAGCCGATCCGGTGCAGGTCCACCTCGGCAAGGCGACGTTCGCTGCAAAGCCCACCAGAACCGAGTGGATGGAACCCAACACGCTAACGGTGATCCGTCCTGCCGTGGCCAACCTCCGCACCCTCAGCGACCTCACCGACATCAGGATCACCAAGTCCCCCGGTAAGCCCGAGACTGCCTGGCAGCTCAAGCGCCTGGCCGTGTACGTGAACCAGCAGCTTCTCTACGAGAAGAAGGACGCCAACACCTGGCTGCCGGCGAAGGCGGAGGAAGAGGGCGACGCCCAGAGCAAGCAGGCAAGAAACAAGGCGGTGGTCTCGATGCCGCTGGAGTGGAAGGCTGAGGACTACCAGCCGCCGGCCGCCAAGCCCGGTCCGTCGAAGTGACACAGCGCCGGCACGGCAGCGAACCGGCCTGCAGGTCCGCTCACTGAGTGGCGACCCGGGCGATCGCCCGCACACTGTCGCCGAGCCTCAGCGACTCCACCTCGTCAGGCGTTACCCACTCCCACTCAGAGATCTCGGTCGACTGCTCCACCGCCATCGTGTCGCTATCGGCGACGAAGCCGATCAGCAGGAGGTTCTTCGGCTCGAAGTAGAATGTGCCGGCCATGGTCGCAAGTCGGACGTCGAGGCCGACTTCCTCCTTGACCTCCCGGACGGCCGCCTGCTCCGCGGTCTCGCCGCGCTCGACGAATCCGTTGACCAGCCCCCAGTGACCGGGCGGGAAGAACGGCTGGCGAATGAACAGGCACCGCTCGCCGCAGCGAACGAGCACCATCGCCGTCGGTGTCGGGTTGCCCCACTCGACGAAGGCACACGCGGGGCAGGCGCGTCGAACCACCGCGTCGATCTCGCGGTCTTCCAGGTCGGCCCGGCAGGAGGGGCAGTGTTGGTACACAAGTCAGCCCCTGGCCCATGCGTAGAACAACGCCGAGTACAGCCCCAGCACGCGCTCCGGATCCGTACTCCCCTCGATCTCGGAACTCAGGTAGCCATCGTACCCGTCAGTCCTCAGCAACCCGAACAGCTCCTTGTACGGGTAGCTGCTGTCCAGCTCGTGCAGGTGGATATGCCGAATGCGGTCCCAGACGTGGCTGTATGTCTCGGCGATTGAGCCGGCGATCACGTCCCGGGGATCGCAGTTGTAGACGATATCGACCCGCGGGTGGGCGGCGTGTTCGACCGCGGCGAGCGTGTACTGCCAGAAGTTGAACTGCCCGTGCATTTCAAGCAATACGTCGACGCCCAGCGGCTCGGCGTGCTCGCCCAGCTCCCGCAGGCAGTCCCCGACGTACTTGGTGCAATCGGCGCTGTCCACGCCCTTGGGGAGGTCATTGCCGAACACCCGCACGCGCCCGCAGTGGAGGTCGCTGGCCAGCTCGACGAACTGCTTGGTGTGTTCGACCATCTGCTTCCGCGCCTCAGGATCGGGCGACTCGAACCGGGAACTGGTGCCGATACAGGAGGTGGCGAGATAGGCGTCTTCCATCTTCCGGCGAACCTGCTGGCGTTCCTCGGCAGATAGAGAGGGCTCCACCCCGTGGGCGTGGTTGGCTTCCGCCCGGAACTCGATGGCGGCAAAGCCGGTTTCTTTCGCGACGCGGATGACCTCCTCCAGCGGCATGTCTCTCGCGATGTTGAAGGTAAGCAAGCTCAGTTTCATAGCGTGGTTCCTATGGACGTGGGTGTCAGGCGTCATGTGTCAGGAGTCAAGTCGGTGGCGCCGCCTTCAGACGCCGTGGTGCCCCGGCTCCAGGGACGACGGCACCCCGATGATACGCCGTTCGGGGAGAGCGGTCAAGCGCGCGGGCTTTCCGAGCGCCGCGGCTTCGGGCATACTGACGAACGTATGCCTGCGTCCCTCGACCGCATCCGCCGCAACATCCTTCGCCTCGCGGCGCTCATGGCCGTGCTGCTGACGGCGTTGGTGGTGACGCTGATCTACTGGCAGATTGTGGCGGCCGACCGGCTCCTGGATCACCCGAACAACCGCCGGCTGGCCTGGAAAGAAGAGCGAATTTGCCGCGGCGGTCTGTACGACCGGACGGGCATTGCGCTGGCAAAGAGCGAGTTTGAGGCGGGCAACCAGGTTCGGCGGTACCCGCTGGGCGAGGCGGCGTCGCTGTTGATCGGCTACCGCAGCCCTCGGTACGGCCGCACGGGGCTTGAGGCGCGGTACCAGTCGCGGCTCTCGGGCCTGACTGCGCAGCGGACTCTGCTGGACCTCCGCCACGAACTCCTGGGCAGGCAGGCCCACGGCGACGACGTATTCACCACGCTGGACGCGGCGCTGCAGCGGGCAGCATGGGGAGGTCTGGCTGGGCAGACAGGCGCCGTGGTCGCTATCGAGCCAACGACGGGAGCCGTCCGCTGCCTGGTGAGTTCGCCCGCCTTCGAGCCGGACACGGTGGACGCCGATTGGCAGAAGCTGAACGCCGATCCCGACCAGCCGCTGTTCAGCCGCGCCACGCAGGGGCTCTATCCGCCTGGCTCAACGTTCAAGGTGGTGACCGCGGCAGCGGCCGCCGAGTTCGGCGAAGTGAAGAGTTCGACCCGCTTCACCTGTACCGGTACCCACAAGATCGACAACTACAAGATCCACTGTGAGCGGGACCGCGCGCACGGCACCATGGACCTCACGCAGGCATTGGTCGTTTCGTGCAACTGCACCTTCGGGCAGCTCGCGGCAGACCTCGGGCCGGAGCGCTTCCAGGACATGGCGGAGCGCTTCGGTCTGGGCAGGGAAGTCCGGCTGGAGCTTCCGGTCACCACCTCGCGCTTACTCAACAGCGGCCAGGAGTGGTACACCACGCTGCTGGCGCAGACAGGATTCGGTCAGGGACAGTTGGCGGTGACCCCACTGCAGATGGCCCTCATCGCGGCGACCATTGCCGACGGCGGCAAGCAGGCAGCGCCCTACCTCGTGAGCGAGGTGCGCAGCTACGAGGGACAGGTCCTCGAACGCCACCACCCGATCTCCGCCCGAACGGTGATTTCCCCATCCACGGCCGACCGAGTCGCGGGGAGGATGGCCGCAGTCGTAGCAAAGGGGTCGACCCGGAAGGTTTTCGCCGGTCTGAGTGCAACAGTAGCAGGCAAGACCGGGACAGCTCAGAACCCCCACGGCAGAGCGCACGCGTGGTTCATCGCGTTTGCACCCGCTTCAGCACCGACGCTGGCCGTGGCAGTGATTGTCGAGAACGCGGGCTCCGGCTCGCAGGCCGCCGCGCCTATTGCGCGGAAGGTCATCGCAGCCCACCTCCGGGCCAGCAGTTGAACGGCGTGTGACGATATACCCGCGAAGGTTGGGAACACACCGAAGTGGAAGTTCGCGGAACTTCCCCGGCAGGCGTGCAGCAGACGGAGGACAGAGGGTATTCTCCCAGACGGAGCCGAAGTCGCACCGGGACTTCGGTGTGTTCCCAACCTTCGCGGGTATAGAGGTGAGGAGACCGAGGTGAGTCCATTGATTGGAACGGTTCTCAGTGACCGCTACGAGATAGCCGAGCACTTGGGTGAGGGTGCGATGGCTGTCACCTACGTCGCTCGCGACCGCTTGTTAGGTCGCATGGTGGCGGTGAAGGTCCTCCGCCAGGGGTGCGTCAGCGATCAGCAGTTCTGCCGAAGCTTCCAGCAGGAGGCCCAGGCCGCGGCCAACCTGGCCCACCCGCACATCGCCGCCGTGCATGACATCGGCCGTGATGGCGACGCGCTCTACATGGTGATGGAGCTGGTTCGCGGCCGCGACCTCAAGCAGCTCATCGACGAAGAGGCGCCGCTGGCGCCGGACCGCGCCGTCGCGATCGCCAAACAGATTGCCGAAGCGCTGCAGGTCGCCCACGCCGCCGGGATTGTCCACCGCGACGTGAAGCCGCACAACGTGCTCATCACCAGCGAAGATCGGGTGAAGGTGTGCGACTTCGGCATCGCCAAGGCGCTCTCCTCCGACTCTCTGAGTCAGACGAGATCACTGATCGGCACCGCCAACTACTTGTCGCCCGAGCAGGCCCTGGGCAAGCCGTGCGTGCCCGCCAGCGATCTCTACTCCCTTGGGGTTGTGCTCTTCGAGCTGCTTACCGGTCGCGTCCCTTTCACCGGCGAAACACCGGTAGCCATCGCTGTCAAGCACGCCCACGAACAGCCGCCGAACCCGGCGGACCTGGTGCCGGCCATTCCCCAGGGCTTGGCACGGATCGTGCTGCGCGCGCTGAGCAAAGAGGTGGCCGCCCGCTATCAGTCGGCGCAGGAACTCTTGGCCGACCTGTCGTCGGGGGGCGCCACCCAAGCCGCTCGCCCGCCCAGCCAGCCCGCCTGGCAGGACCAGACCATGGTCCAGGCGCCGCCCAGCGCCGACCGAACAGTCGTGCGCCCGTACGACCGCCCGCAACTGCCGCCTCCGCCGAGACGCGCCGAAGGCGTCAACCCGTGGCTGCTCGTGTTCGTGGCGCTGCTCGGCATCGGCCTGGCGGCGGGGTTCGTCGTCTACGGGATGCGCCACACGCGGACGGTTGTCACCGTTCCCGACGTTGTGGGAATCAGTCTGGCAGAAGCGGAGGCGCGACTCAGCGCCGCCCAACTGCGCCCAGGCACTGTGACGCAGCGGACGATGGAGGGGGTGGATCCCGATCAAGTCCTGGAGCAGGACCCGGTTGCCAACACCGAGGTCGAGCAGTTTGCCACGGTAAACCTGGTGGTGAGCGAGGGGACGAAGGTCGAAATCGTGCCGGTGCCCGATGTCACTGACATGTCGGCCGACAAAGCTGCCCAGCTCCTGGCAGCAGCAGGTCTACAGCGCGGCGACTCCATGGAAGAAGAACACGAGACGGTCCCGGCAGGATACGTGATCCGCCAATCGCCTCGCCCCGGCAGCAACGTGGAGCGAGACACGGCCGTAGACTTGATCGTGAGCAAGGGCCCCAAGCCGCCCGAGGAACCGACGGAGCCCGAACCGCCCGCCGAACCGACCGAGCCCGGCGGGGGCACCACGAACCCGGCGCCCCCCGACACCGGTCCCCCAACCCCCTCCCCGACCACCCCGGCACCCGACGCTTCCGGGACGGTGCAAGGCCAAGTGAAGTTCACCGTACCCGAAGGAGCCGGACAGCAGAAAGTCAAGATCATCCTGCGCGACTCAGTGGGCGAGACCGTCGTCTATGACAAGACTGCCGCTCCCGGCGACAAGATCAGCGAAACCGTTCGCGGGAAAGGCCGCGGGGCGAAGGCGGCAATCTACCTCAACGGCGAACTGGTGCAGGAAATCGAACTGAAGCCGATGTGAGCGACCGCCGCTTGGCGGCCGCTACAAGGAGGCGTAGACCCTCGCATGATTGTCAAGCTCACAGAACTCCCTGACCGCTCCTTCAAGGTGGAATCACCGCGGAATACCCTCGGCACCTTCAAGGACACAACCCGCGGCGACCTCGTTCGCTACCTGCGGGACAAGGCGAACGAGATCGGTGAGTCGCTCCGCATCGTCACCGAGTTCGAGGAGCGCGAGGAGAAGCTCGACTGGTCGAAGGTCATGAAGCCGAGGTGGTGAGCTGCGCCCGGGCGGAGGCGGCCGCGACGACGCGGCGGGCATCTCGTCGCGGGCTCACTTCGGCTTGCGTTGCTTGTTGCGTTGCTTGCCTTCGCCAGCTCCCCGGCCCTGCTCCTTCTTGAGCTTCGTCAAGTAGGACTCGATCTGTTTCGCGGACAGCCCTCGCAGCCGGTCCGCCGGAGCAAGTCCCTGTAGCCGGTCCGCCGGAGCAAGTCCCTGTAGCCGGTCCGCCGGAGCAAGCCCTCGCAGCCGGTCCTCGGGCTTCATTCTGTTGAGGAGTTCTGTCGCGTAGTCGCGTCGGAAATCATCCATCGTGTACGGCACGGTGATCCCCTCCAGTTCGTACCTTTCGAGAAGCTGATCGAAGATTGTACCCATGTCAGACGGCTTCCGCCACTGACTCGTCACTGCCGAGGTCACCTTCGTGGGAACGCCGCTGAACAGGTCCCAAACCGCGTTCTGGGCGCCTTCCGGCATGTCGCTCAGCACCAGCACACGGATCGGTCGCGCTCCCCAGGCAACCTCGTACACGCCGGGCTGCAGCCGTCGCAGATTCACCTGAGAGCCCAGTCCTTGTGGGAACCGAGTGCTCACTCCATAGAGGCGGAACTCGTCTCTGGGCAGGAGGGCGTCCAGCGAGGGGCTGACCTGCTTGCGGTAGTTCACGTAGTGACCCACCAGTTCGTCGAGCGTCCAGTCGTCAAGGGGCTGGCGGAGTGACTTGTAGCTCAGCAGGTTATGTGTGCCCAAGTCGTCCAGACCGTCAGGCAGCCGCCCGCTGAACTGGCCTGACTGCCGGCGGAGGATGACCACATCGAGCCGCTGGCGCTTCAGCGACAGCTCCTTCTCCAACTCGACCTCGAACGGTGAGCCGGCGAAGACCTCCATGAGAGCCAGCCCGAAGAGTCGATGCCAGTCGACTATCGTGGCACTGTTACCTGGTGGTGGCGCACTGGTTGCGCTCATCCCCTCAGTACCCGCCCGTTTCGCTCACCGGTGATCTCGCCCTCCCTCACCGCCACGGCGCCGTTGACGATCACCCACGGGATGCCGGAGGCGTAGCGGTGCGGGTCTTCGAAGGTGGCTTCGTCGTGGACCGTCTTCGGGTCGAACACGACGACGTCGGCGTCGAGTCCAGGCTTGAGCGCGCCCTTCCCTGAGAGACCGGCCTGCGCAGCGGGGAGCGAGGTCATCTTGCGGATGGCGTCCGGCAGTGTAAGCACGCCGCGTTCGCGAACGTACCTGGACAGAACGCGCGGGAAGGTCCCGTACCAGCGCGGGTGTGGCTTGCTCCGGCCGAAGACCCCCTTGGGGCAGATTGCCAGGCCGTCGGAACCGACGGACCCGAGCGGGTGCTGCAAGATGGTCTCCACGTCTTCCTCGCACATCAGCTTCGCGATGCCGGAGAGCTGGTTGCCTTCCTCGACGATCAGGTCGTACACCGCATCGCGCGGATCCTGACCGCGTTCGTCGGCGATGTCCTGGAGGGTCCGGCCGAGCAGCCCTTGGTTGGCTTCGCTGCCCACGCTGGCGACCCAGATGTTCGCCGGGTCCCAACTGCCCTTGCCGGTGTATGACTGCCACTCGGGGTAGCCGTTCACCTGCTCGTCCTTCAGCCGCGCGCGGAGTGCCGGGTCGGCGAGTCGCTTCAACAGGGCCTCGGTGCCGCCTTCGTGGGCCCACGGCGAGACCATCGCGCTCAGGTGGGTGCTGCCCGCCACGTAGGGGTAGACGTCAAAGCCGACGTCGATCCCTCGGTCTCGCGCCGCCTCGATTTGCTCCAGCGCCCGGCCGGCGTTTCCCCAGTTCGGTTTGCCCGCCGTTTTCAAGTGGACGATCTGCACTTGCACGCCGGCCGCCTCGCCGACGCGAACGGTCTCGTCTATCGAGTCCATCAAGGTGGCGCCCTCGCCGCGCATGTGAGAGGAGTAGTACTTGCCCCTTTCGGCCAGCACCTTACCGAGGGCGTGGAACTCCTCTTCCGTCGCATACACCGAGGGCGCGTAGATCAGCCCCGACGACAGCCCGCAGGCGCCTTCGTCCAGGGACTTCCGCAGCAGGTCGCAGAGCGCCCGCAATTCGGCTTCATCGGCGGGCCGATCTTCGAACCCCAGGACGCACGCACGCAGCGCGCTGTGCCCCACCTGCGCCGCCACGTTGAGCGCTGGTTGCGAGTCCTGCAGCGCGTCCAAGTACTCGCCCATGGAGTACCAGGTCCACGGTACGTCGGCCCAGATGTACTGAAACGCCTCGGTCATCTGCTCCCGCGACTCCACTGTCGCCGGCGCCGGCGACAAGCCGCAGTTGCCGACGACCTCGGTGGTCACGCCCTGCCGCAGCTTGCTCTGCCCCAGCGGGTCCCACATGAGCGACAGGTCGGAGTGGGAGTGGATATCGACGAACCCCGGTGCGACTGCGAGCCCGGTGGCGTCAATCTCCAGGCGTCCCGGTTCGGGCACCTCGCCAACCGAGGTGATGCTGCCGCCGTTCAAGGCAACCTCAGCCAACGCGCCTTCAGCTCCTGTGCCGTCAAAGACAATACCATTGCGGATAACAGTGTCGTGCAAAGTGATTCCCCCGGGGATCCGGCTACGCATACGCAAGACGCCCTCTGGGCATCGGAATCGGCCGCTCAAGCTCGGCAGCGGTGTCGATCCACTCCTGGATCACCGCCTCCGCGTTTTCAAGCGCTTCCTGCCGAGTGGCACCGTCAGCCGCACAGCCTGGCAACTCGGGAACCTCGGCAATGAATGCGCCGTCCTCGTCGCTCCAGTACAGAATGACTTCATATAGTCGCGAAGGTTAGGAATACACCGAAGTGGAAGTTCGCAGAACTTCACCCGGGGGCGTGTGGTGAGCACCCAACACACTGCTGTGCACGCAGAGGCGTCGAACTTGTGCAATAGCTTCGGTGTATTCCTAACCTTCGCGAGTATACTTGGTCATCGCGCGGCTCTCCCAGTTTGTGCTTGAGGATCGTGTTGCGGACCAGTCTCACCTGATAGGGTTTGGCCTTGGCCCCTCGCGGCTGCAGGGCGAGGATCTCCTCGACGTCCGCCTTCGCGAAGATGTGGTGGTCGCCACGGACCCTCTGTTGGAACCCCATCGAGCGGAGGAGCCGACACCGGTCCTCGAATGGAACGTTGGCATCAGACCTTCCCAGCAGGATTCGCACAAGAAGCTTGTCTGGAGTGCTCATGGCCGTTTGCTGACGGAAACCGCCTCCGTGCCAGCATGGAATGAGTTTACCTCAGTCCGTCGAACTCAGTATGGCTAGACCCCGGAGCCTCTGCCAACAAGGAGCCATTCGCATGGCCGCAAGCCACTCGCCACTCTGGCCCGACGACTGCCATGGCGCAGTCTCGCTGACGTTCGATGACGGCCTTCCCGACCATCTGCGCCGGGCGGTGCCTCTGCTGGACGACCGAGGGCTGCGCGGCACGTTCTACCTGTGTCCGAAGGGCGACAACTTCGCCGACCGGCTGGCGCCGTGGCGTGCAGTCTTCGAGGCGGGGCACGAAATCGGCAACCACTCGCTGTCGCACACGTGCTCGCGCAACTTCCAGCCCGCCCACGATCCCGGTCCCGTAGGGCTGGAGCACACGACTCTCGACGAGATGGGAGCCGACTTGGCGGCCGCCGAAGGGCGACTGCAGGAGCTGTTCCCCTGTGAGGGGCGTAGCTTCGCGTACCCCTGCTACCAGTCGGACGTCGGCGAGGGACCCACGCGGCAGAGCTACGTGCCGCTGGTCGCGAAGCTGTTCGTCGCCGGCAGGACCGGGGGCGAGTACGGCTTCTTCAACCACCCCTACAACGTCGACCTGCATCACCTGGGTGGGATCGCGGCGGAACGCATGCCGGGGACGGAGTTGGTCGGCCTTGTCGAACGCTGCGTGCGCCGCGGGCACTGGGCGGTCTTCGCCTTCCACAGCATTGACGGCGGGCGCCTCGGGATCAACGAATTCGACTTCGAGGAGCTCCTGGACCACCTCGCGGAGAACAGACACCGGATCTGCACGGCGCCCGTCGCCGAACTGGCGAAGCACTGCCGCGCGCTGCGCGCGCTCCGCGGAGACGCAGAGGCAAGCCCATGACCTTCGCTGCCAAACGGCGGCTGGACTACCTGCTGGGCGAGCCGCTCTGCGGTCTGCTGAATGCGTGGGTGCGCCTATTTGGGTTCCTGCTTCGCCGCGACCACCATCTCTCTCCGAACTTCCGCCGGCTCTGGGTCCTCAAGTTCGTCGGGCTGGGCAGCCTGTTGAATGCGAGACCGTTGCTGCGAGCGCTGCGGCAGACGTACCCGGACGCGGAACTGACCTTGATCACCTTTCCCGGCACGCGGTTCGTAGGCGACCGGCTGCCTCAGTTCGACCGCGTCGTGGTCGCGCGCGATGACACCTTGGGGAAGCTCGCCTGGGACTGCCTCCGACTCGTCCTGCGCGCCTGGCGAGAGCGGCCGGAACTGACAGTCGATCTGGAGGTGCACTCGCGGTTCTCGACGCTGGTGTCGGTGCTGACGATGGCGCGGAATCGGGCCGGCTTTTTCCACTCGACCGCCATGTTCCGTGAGGGCATGTACACACACCTGATGTACTTCAACCGATTCCAGCACGTCGTCGACTGCTACCAGCAGTTGGGAAGAGCGCTCGGCTGCGCGGCGACGCCGGCTTCGTTGGCTACCGAGACGGAACTGCTTCGTGCCGAAGACTACCGCGAGGCGGAGGGGTACCTGGCACGCCTACCAGCCGGAGACAGCATCCGGCTGATTGCCGTCAATCCGAACGCCAGCCCGTTGTGCCCGGAGCGCAAATGGCCCGCGGTCTCGTTCTCGCGCTTCATCGACGCCCTGCTTCAGCTCGGCGACTGGCGCGTGGTGCTCGTCGGCGCACCCGCTGAGCGGGCAGTCAACGAGGCGGTCCTTCGCGGAGCGGAGCCGCCTCACCGCAACCGAGTCCACAACGCTGCCGGTGAGTTGAGCCTGGGCGGCACGCTGGCGCTGTTGACTCAGGCGCGACTCCTCGTCACCACCGACTCCGGCTTGCTGCACTTCGCTGCCGCGCTGGGCGTTGACACAGTCTCTCTGTGGGGACCCGGCTGGCCGGGATCGTATGCCCCGAAGGGCGACCGACACCGGGCTGTCCGCGAGGCGGTCTATTGCTCGCCCTGTCTCTACATGGCCGATGAGCCGCCCTGCGCCGGCGACAATCAGTGCATGAAGCGCCTGCCCGTCGCCAAGGTGCTGGCGGCAGCGGCGGAACTACTTGGCATCGAGGTGAGCCGGCTGCCCAGCGTTGAGGAGCCCTCGTTGCGGACGGGCTACCTCCCGGGCTACGTCGCCCGCCGGTCGGTGCCCACGAGACCTGCTGGGCCGATTGGGGGGCAGAGCAGGTGACCGACTTGACGCCCACCGAAGCGACACACAACAACCACCCAGAGGGCGCCCCTCGCGAGGAAACCCGTCGCCGCGAGCGCACGCTTCGGGTGGGGTTGGCCCTCATCCTGGGGGTGTATCTGGCCCTGGCGATACGCCTGCTGGCCCTACTGCCGCTCTGGGGCGCCGTGCACGATGAGCCCCTGCACTTCGGCTACTGCAAGTACCTTGCGGTCCGAGGCGAGTTCCCGCGGATCGGCGAGGGCATCTACATGGATCCGCGGCTCTACTACTGGGGGCCCAGCGCGGGCGAAGCTGCCCACCATCCGCCGGGCTACTACCTGCTGGGGTCGCTGGTGTACCGGCTGTTGGCGGGGCAGTCGCTGGCGACGCAGAACTACGGGATTCGGGTCCTGTCGCTGCTGCTCGGGCTGACCGCCCTGCTGCTTCTCTACGGCGCGTGCCGAGAGGTCTTCCGCAAGGAGCCGCACTACGCCCTTGCCGTTGTCGCCGGCGTCGCCGTGTTCCCGCACTGGCTGATGATGTCCTCGGTGATCTACGTCGAGGTCTTCGGCGCCGCCGCAGCCATGGGGGCGCTCTGGATGCTGTGCCGCTACGCCCGCAACGCAGAGCGCTGGGGTTCTCTCTGCGCCGCCGGCGCCTTCGTCGGGCTGATGGCCTTGACGAAGATGACGCTGTTGGCCTTCTGTCTTGGCTTTGCGTGGGTCGGCTTGGCGCAGATCTGGGCCAGCGGGAACAGCCGGCGGAAAAATGCCGGCCAGACGGCGGCCTACCTCGGCGCCATGGTGCTCGTCGCCGGTTGGTGGTACCTCCGCAGCGTGCTGGTTTACGGCAAGCTGTTCCCGACTTCCGTGCTTCCGGGCCAATTGGAGACAGCCATCACCTTCCACGGGCAGCCGCCCGACATGCTCTCGGTGCTCTTCGTGCCGCGGGGGCGGTTCTACTACTGGCTGGCGATCTCAGGTGTCTTCCGGTTCTTCTGGTGCCCCAGCGACTGGCTGCCGCCGGCGACCCGCCCGCTCATGTACTCAGTCGCCGCCGCCACCTGGCTGCTCACGGGAATCGGCCTTTGGCGAGGTCTTCGTCGCCGCGACGAAGACCTCTGTTGGCTCTGGCGCCGGTTCGCGCTGCCCTTGCTGGCCGGGCTTACGTTGATGTTCTTCCACTACCTCCGCTGGACGGTAACCACCTGCGTCCAGGCCCACGCGGAGTTCGGCAAGTTCGTGCAGCCGTTGTTCGGGTTTGCCTCGCTGCTGTTCGCATTGAGCGCGAGGGCTCTGTTCGGGAGCCGTGGTGGGCTGATGGTGGTGGCTGCGTTCTGCGCGTTCTTCGTGTTGTGGGACGCCCTCGCCATCCACCACCTCGCCACCGTGCTGATCCCCCGCTATGCCCCCACGATTCCAGTGCCGTGAGCTGCTGCGCTGAGTCGATGATGCGCGCCCTCGCTGTCAGTGCAACCTGAGTTCGATCCCTTCCCCCGGCGCGTACAGCGGGTTCAGGTAGCCGATCAAGTTCAGCGCGCAGAAGACGTTCCACACCAACAGCCCCACCAGCAGCGACGGCGCCAGCCACTTGTGCCAGCGTTCGGGCAGCAGCGTCGTGAGCCCCAGCGCGAACAGCGTGCCGAAGGCTGCCACGCTGGGGTACAGGTACCGGCTTCCTTGGTACCCACCGGGGTGCTGGAAGAGCGCGAAGTGGGTCAGCGCCGCGGCCGCCAGCCCGGCATGCGTCACGAGCAACGCGACCCCGGCCTTCTGTGCTGGCGCGCACTCGACGCCCTTCTGCAGCCAGCGGACGGCGAGCAGCCCGAGCCCCGCCAAGGCGAGGCTCGCGACGACCGTGAAGACGAGATAGCACGCCACGCTGGCCGAGTAGAACGCAACCCCACGCTGGCCGTTCATCGGCAGGAACCAGTCGACCTGCCCCCACGCGCTCTGCTGGGCGCCGATCAGGAATCGCCGGACGCAGAACCACCCTCGGCCGCTGGTCAGCAGGTCGGAGACCGAGTCGTGCAGCAGCAGCGGGTTCAGGTCCGACTTGGGGATCGGGTGGAACCGCCCCCAGCGCTGCTTGATGTCCAGGAACCACCAGAAGGAGAGGGCGAACGCCGTCCCGTAGTACACCGCCGCCCGCGCAAGCACGCCACCCCAGCTTAGCGACTGCCGCCGCTTCTGGTACGCCAGCAACACCAGCGCCACCGGGAACGACGCCGCCCCGCTGGCCTTCGTCATGACCACCACCCCGAACAGCGCGCCCAGCAGCAGCCACGCAGTGACAGACAGCGGCCGCTCCAGTCGCTGCACCATCAACAGCAGGAGCGTGGTGCTGAGCAGCATCATCGGCCCGTCGTTGTTCATCACCGCGCTCAGCAACTGGAACTCCGGCAGGAACGCCACAAAGGCAGCCGCCGCCAGCGGCAGGTGCGGGTTGTCGGGGAAGAGCGTCGTCGCCATGCGCCACGTCAGGAACACCGTCCCCATCCCTAGCAGCAGGGCGATCCAGCGGAAGACGCGCTCTGTCATGACGTGCCCCAGCCCTTTGACGGCCTCGTAGACCGGCCACCCGGCGAGGTAGTACAAGGGCGGATGGATGGCAATCGCCATGTCGCGTTCATCGCGTGTGGCCGTGGCCGAAGTCAGGTGCGGCAGCTCGCGGTAGTTGTGGAGGTGCTCGATGTAGGCAAGGTGGTGCGGCTCGTCGGGACCTCGATCCGGCGGGATCAGCCACGTGTACGTGACGGCGCAGACGGCGTGGACCGCAAGCACGACGAGAAGCAGCCGCGGCGGTCTGCGGGGTTCGGCGGCGACCCGCGCGACAGCGTGATCAATAACGGGAGCTTGGGGGAAGTCATTCATGTCCGTCCGTTGGGTGGTCACCGGTCTTCCCAATCTGCAATCCAGAATCTGAGATCTGCACTCGAGCAGGGCTGCCCTGCCGATTGGGGTTGCCTGCATTCTCGCCTCTTGGGCGAAGCGGCGCAAGAGGAAGGACGCAGCCGCGGCGAGACGAATACAGCCCCTGGCGTCCACCCGGGACGATCTCTGTGGAAGGTACAGCGTACGCATGAAGTGCTTACAGATCGACGGAATCGAGACCGCCAGCGTGAAGGACCTGCCTATCCCCGAGCCGGGGCCCGGGCAGGTGTTGTCCAAGGTCCTCGCCGTGACCACCTGTCCCCAGTGGGACCTGCATATCTACTACGGCCGGCCGATGTTCGGCGGTGAGTCGGGCGTTCCGTTCCCCTACGAAGCCGGCCAGCCCGGGCACGAGATGACAGGCGTCGTCGAGGCCGTCGGCGAGGGCGTGACTGACTTCGCCCCGGGCGACCGCGTCAGCGCATGGCGCGACCAGGGGCACAACCGTCAGGGCTGCTACGCCCAGTACGTGGTGCACGAACAGGACAGCCTCCTGAAAGTCCCGGCCGACCTCGACCCGCCGGGGCTTGCGCCGCTGGAGTTGGCCATGTGCCTGAGCGTCTCGATCCTGGACCTCAAGGCGATGAACGCCCTCGCTGGGCGCGACTACGCGGTGTCCGGCTTGGGCCCTGCCGGGCTGGTGGCTTTGCAGTTGCTGAAGGCGGAAGGCGCCACCAAGGTGGTCGGGCTGGACCCCAACCCATCGCGGTGCGAGTACGCCGTCATGGTCGGCGCCGACCGGGCGATTGACCCGACGGGAGAGGCGGGCCAGGCGATCCCGGAGCGAACTGCTCCGGGCTGCTTCGAGTGCGCTATCGACTGCGTTGGATACTGGGACTCGGTCCGCTATGTGATGGACCACACGCGGGAGTTCGTCGCGCTGTTCGGCGTCCAGCGCGAGAACTACCTCTACAGCGGCGTCCAGGCCCGCGGCCCGGGGCTGAAGCTCTGCGGGTACCGCGGGCACTACAAGGAGGCAGCCCAGTACGCCCTCGACAAGATCCGCGAAGGCGCGCTCGACCTGTCTTCCCTCGTCACCCACAAGCTGCCGCTGGAGGACTACGACCACGCTGTCGAGCTGCTCAAGGCGCAGGAAGCCGTCAAGGTCTGCTTCCTGCCGTGGGAGTAGAACCCAATGGCCGCCGGCGACTTCTACTTCGCCCTCAACGCCACGTTCCGCTTCATCCATGACAGGTGGGGCGAGGACGCGCTGGTGAACTACTGGGAGTCGCTGGCCCGCGAGTACCACGCCCCGCTGTCGCAGCGCTCCCGCGAGGGCGGGCTGCCGGCGGTGGCGGACTACTGGCGGGACTACTTCGCTCATGAGCCCGGCGGCGAGGTCACCGTCGAGGCGACCGACGAGGCGGTAGTGGTCGAGGTGAAGGACTGCCCCGCCATCCGCTGGCTACGGGAGGGCGGCCGCGAGATCATGCCCCTCTACTGCCGCCACTGCCACCACACCGCCTCCGTAATCGCCAGCAACGCCGACCTGTCCTTCCAGTTGCAGGGCGGCGGCGGCACCTGCCGGCAGACATTCCGACCGGACCGCAGCGCGGTCCGAAATCCCAAATCCCAAATCCAAAATCCAAAATGCGGCGGGGTTGCGGTGGCATGATCGGCGTCCAGGACTTCATCGGCTACTACGATTGGACCTTCGAGTACCTCCGGCGCACCTACGGCGAGGAGGCAGTGCGCGAGTACTGGGGCACCTGCATTGCTTTCGACTCCCAGCGGCACGCGGTGAAGCTCATCTGCGAGAAGGGCTTCGAGGGGATGGAGGAATACTGGGGGCACACGCTGGCGATGGAGGAAGCCGGCTATGCCGCCACGCGTTCTGAGGACTGCTACCGGATCGACATGCACGAATGCCCGTCCAAGGGCTTCCTCCTCCAGCACGGCTTGGAGGCGTACCACGACTACTGCGAGCATTGCCTGGGCTGGATCAAGCCGGTGATGGACCAAGCCGGCTTCGTCATCGACCACGTGCACAACCACCGGGGTCAATGCGTGTGGGAGATGCGCCGCGCCGGCGCCGAAAGGGCCGCCTCGCCCGAGGTGTCAGCCGAGGACGACGTGACCAGAGCAACGAACTGGAACGAGGGCGACCACCACGAGTACCGCAACAGCACCAAGCTCAAGTAAGCGCGTCCCCTCCGTCCCATAGGTCCCATGGGACCTCCCCCCTCACCGCCCCGTCAGCTCCACCACCGCAGCTCTGAACGCAGCCAACGTCGGCGGCTTCCCGAGTACCCGGTCCACGCCTGCGGGTTTCTCCTCGTTCGCGTCCATCATGTCGCTGAAGCCGGTCAGCATGAGAATGGGCTGGGTCGGCGCCAGTTCCTTGAGGGCGGCGGCCAACTCGTCCCCGCCCATCTCCGGCATGGCTCTGTCGGTGATGACCAGATCGAAGGCGCCGGGGGCGAACTTCTCCAGCGCCGCTCGCCCATTCGCCGCGGTTTCCACCGAGTGGCCGTCCGCCAAGAGGAACTCCTTGACCAGGTCTCGCACCGCACGTTCGTCGTCTACCACGAGGACGCGCAGCAGCCGGGCGGGCGCGGTGTCCAGCAGGGAGACGGTCGCGGCCTCGGTCGGCGTGTCGACCGGGAAGCGCAGCACGAACGTCGTTCCGCGACCCAGCTCGCTGTCGATGGCGATGGTGCCGCCGTGGCGCTTCACGATCCCGTGAACCATGGAGAGCCCCAGCCCGGTGCCCCGCTCTCCCTTGGTCGTGAAGAACGGGTCCAGGCAACGCTCCCGCACCGCAGGCGTCATGCCGGCCCCGGTGTCGCTCACTTCCACGGCCACGTGCTCGTCTTCCGCCCGGGTGCGGACTGTGAGGGCGCCGTGGGCTTTGCCGCCGCCCTCAGGTTTCAGGGCGTCCACGCCATTGAAAAGCAAGTTGATCAGCACCTCACGCAGCTCGGGCTCGATCCCGGACACGAGCGGCACGTCGGCGAGGTCCGTCTCCACCGCGATGTCCAGCCCCCGCGACTGCGCCTCGTCCTTCCATCGCGGCTGCACCAAGTCCACGGCCTGCTCCACCAACCCGTTGAGGTCAACCGGCAGAAACAGCTCGTCCCCCTCCCGCGTCCGGTAGAACTCGCGCAACCGCCGGACGACGTTGGCAGCGTCTCTGGCAGCGGTGTTGATGATCTCGAGGTGGCTAATCGTCTTCTCGCGGTCCTCCAGCGTCTCCGGGCTCAGGAGCAGCAGTTCGCTGTAGCCGAGGATCGGTGACAAGGCGTTGTTGAAATCATGGGCGACGCCGCTGGCCATTTCCCCGAAAGCGCGCAGCCGTTCCTGCTGGACGAGGTTCCGTTGGCTGGTCTCAAGCTCTTGGAACGCTTCGCGGAGGAGCGTGTTGGTCTGGCGAAGCTCCGTCTCCGCCCGCTTCTGCCCGGTGATGTCTTGGTTGACGCCAAAGGTTCTGACCGTGCGGCCCTCACTGTCTTTTTCGATGAAGAAGCGCACGGCAATATGCCCGCTCTCCCCGTCGGGGTTATTGATCTCATGCGCCACGCCTCCGCCCATCGTGCCGAGGGACTCCAGTCGTTGCTGGTGGGCGAGCTGGGCTTGGAGTCGGGTGCGCTCTTCCTCCGCCCGCTTGCTGTCGGTGATATCGGAGAAGACGGTCGAGAACCTGCCCTTGGCTGGGCACGACACCGTTACGTGCAGGTGTTTGTCGATGGGCGCGAAGTAGCTCTCGAACTGCGCCGGCTCGCCGGTCTCGGCGACCTTTGCGTAGACCTCCAGAAAGGGCGCCTCCCCCAGCTCATAGAGCTCGGACGCCAGCGCGCCGACGGCTTGGACCTTCCCGATGCCGAGAATCCGTTCGTAGGAGGGATTGATATCGAGGATCCGGCAATCAACCGGGAGGCCATTCCTATAGACAACCTCGTCCAGACAGCACGCGGCCGCCATGTGATCGAAGATGGCGCGGAATTTCTCCTCGCTCTGCCGCAGCGCCTCTTTTGCCCGATTCCGCTCGGTGATGTCGCGTCCTGTGGAGATCGCGCCCACCACTCGACCCTCGGCATCGCGGAGCGCCCGACACCACCAGGCCAACAGACGGCTCTGTCCATCACGACGCCGCTGCCAGCTCTCAACGTAGAAAGTCTGCGTGTCGCCATTGAAGAGAGGCTGCACAGCGCCGTATGTTTCCTGCTCGCCCTCGAAGTAGTGCTCCGCCTCCCTGCCGATCACATCGTCGCCGAAGAACTCGTAGCCGGCGGGGTTGGCCCAGGTGTAGACCTTGCCGGCATCCACCACCATCACCACATCGGGGATCTCAGTCAGGATCGCCTCGTGGCGTGCCGACAGTGTGTGGAATGCCTCGTCCGCCCGCTTCCGCTCGACGATCTCCCAGGTCACGTCGGCAAGCAGGGAGACGATCTCCACGTCCTTCTGCGTGTACTCGGCTGGCTTATTGCCCACTCCCAGAATCGCGCCCACCTGGTCATTGCGCATGACCGGCACGACCAGCTCACGAACGACCTCGGCGTGACCTTCCGGCAGTCCCTTCTTGTGGGGCAGCGAAGCGTAGTCGTTGTGAACCACCGGCCCTCGCTCGCGCACGCAGTCCACCCAGACGCCCGCCTGGTCGAGACCGTAGTGCGCCCCCCTCCCGTCGGCCCGGCAGAACTCCTCGAGCGTGCGGGTGGACCACTGCTGCAGGAAGACAGTCTTTTGGTCGGGCTCGACAACGTCGTAGAACCCGATGGGGCTGTCTACGAACGCCCCGACCTCGTCCAGCGCGCGGGTCAGCAGCGCCTCCAGCGAGTGGTTGGCGGCATACTCGATGAGCGACAAACGCGTTTGGATGAGGCGCTGCGTCAGGCGCTCCTCGGTCTGGTCGCGGAACGCCAGCACCACGCCGGTCAGGTTTCCTGCCTGGTCGCGGATCGGCGCCCCGCTGTCGGCGATGGGCACCTCGGTGCCGTCGCGGGCGAGGAGCACCGTGTGGTTGGCCAGCCCCACCACCACGCCCTCCCGCATCACTCGTCGCACCGGACTCTCGGCCGCCTCGCGCGACTCTTCGTGGACGATGCGGAAGACCTCTTCAACCGCCTTGTCGACCGCTTCGGCCTGCGACCACCCGGTGAGTTGCTCAGCCAGTCGTGAGCAGAGAGCGCATCAACCAACTCCTACCGGTTGTGAACGTCATCCCCCCCACCTCCCGCAAGTCGCCCGATCGCGTCATCTACCCCAACGAGGTCGCCTTGCCCGCGGGCACTGCGAGTCTCAGCGTCGAGAGCATCGCGCTCTGCCACCAGATCCGCACCCTCGACAAGAGCCGCCTGGCACGGCACCTTGGCGAGGTGACTGAGGACCGCCTCCGCCGGGAGGTCCTTGAGGCTCTGCGGTTCCAGTTGGAGCTCTAACCGCCTGTCGTCACGGCGCCCACGGGCACCCTCCTCGTTGGGCCCGACTTCCGCTGTCCTGGAGCCTCCCTCGCTCAGCTCCCACCCCGCGCCCGCCCGGCGACAAAGTCGGTCCGGCGCTGGACTTCCCCCCCCAGCCGGTCCAGCAGGGCCGTCGCCTCCGCGAGGTCGTTCTCCCGGCCTGCCTGCTCAAGGCGCTCCGCGGCGTTGGACAGCGGCGGCGCGGCGATGTTGGCGGCGGCGCCCTTCAGGGAGTGGGCCAGGCGCTGGAGCGAGGGGGCGTCGCGCTGTTCTGCCGCGGCGCGCATTCCGGCCGCCGCAGCGTGCGCTTCTAGCGCCACCATGGTCAGCAGTTGGTCGAGGAACTCCTCATCGTCGGCGGTCTGCTCGCGGGCGCGAACGAGGTTGACGGGAGCGGAGACGGCCGGCTCCCGCGGCGTCTCGGGCGCGGGTGGCGTCTCGACCGACTGGGTGTGTTTCTCAAGGGCTGCCAACAGCTCCTTCGGGCTTAGCGGCTTGGACAGGTAGTCGTCCATGCCGGCTTCGAGGCAGCGCTGCCGGTCCTCGCTCATGGCGTGGGCCGTCAGCGCGACAATAGGAATGGCGTGGTTGCGGACGGCGGACTGCGGGGCGCGGATCCGGGCCGTCGCCTCAAGGCCGTCCAGCTCCGGCATCTGTACATCCATCAGGACCAGGTCGAAGTTCTGGGCGGTCAGCAGGGCAAGGGCCTCCTTGCCGTTCCCTGCCAGCACTGCCTCATGGCCCAGCTTGCTGATCAGAGTCTGCATGAACATCTGGTTCACGCGGTTATCCTCGGCCACGAGAATCCGCAGGCGCGCAGCCACCTCCCGGAGCGTGTGCCGGGTCACAACCGTCGCCACCGGCGCGGTCGCCGAAGCGCCGCCCAGCAGGGACTCAAGCGCGCGTCGCAGCTCACTCGACGACACCGGCTTGGTCAGGCAGGCGGCAATGCCGACCTCCTGGCAGCGGGCCAGGTCGCCGCGCATTCCCCCCAAGGAGAGCATCCTGATCGTGGCCGGCGCCAGGTCGGGCGCCTCATGCAGCCGTTCCGCGAGGGTAAAGCCGTCCATCTCCGGCATCATGGCATCCAGGAGCATGAGCCGGTAGGCTTCGTCGGTACCGGCGGTCCGCTCCAGCTCGGCCAGTGCCGCGGAGCCACTGGCGACGGCGACGGCCGGCATGTTCCAGCCTCGCAACGTGTCCTGCAGGATGCGCCGGTTGGTGGAGTTGTCATCCACCACGAGGACGCGGCAGGAAGAGAGGTCCACCGAGGCTGTTTCGCCAATCGCCGGGGTGGCTTCGGCGTTCCGGAACCACGCGGTGAAGCGGCAGACGCTCCCGCGCCCGACTTCGCTCTCCAGGGAGACCGCCCCTCCCATGAGGCCGACAAGCTGGGAGGAGATGGAGAGCCCCAGACCCGTGTCACCGAAGTTCCGGGGGGCGCTGCTGTCGGCCTGAGTGAAGGCGTCGAAGACCAGCGCCTGCTTCTCGGCAGGAATGCCGATGCCGGTGTCGCGCACCTCGAAGGCAAGCTGAGCCCGGTCGGGCGACTCTTCCTCAAGGGTCACGCTCACGCCGACCTCACCCTCCAGGGTGAACTTGAGGGCGTTGCCGATGAGGTTGACGAGAACCTGCCGCAGCCGGCCGGGATCGCCCGAGAGGCTGTCCGGGACCTCGGGCGCGACTTCGTAGAGCAGCTCCAGGCTCTTCTCGGCAGCGCGCAACGCCAGGGACTTGAGGGTATCGCCGACGCACTCGCGGAGGCTGAAGGGCAGAGACAGCAACTCCAGCTTCCCGGCCTCCACCTTGGAGAAGTCGAGGATGTCGT
>Ga0210023_1000122_pt1 | contig 56906 bp, 51 predicted proteins | sample CryGeymeta201524_FD_183987 | JGI IMG/M metagenome (GOLD analysis project Ga0210023, IMG submission 183987) | Groundwater microbial communities from Crystal Geyser aquifers in Utah, USA - Crystal Geyser metaG 2015-24 (SPAdes) (version 2) | ecosystem: Environmental > Aquatic > Deep subsurface >... | reverse complement strand
GGCGGCAATCGCTGAAATCTGTTTTAAACACTCCCTGGAGCCGGTTTTTCATGAACTGAAAAACCGGCTCCAGGGCATTTTTTCTAAAAAAAGGTTGTCTGCATGCCACTCCATCTTTTACGTCTTCTGGGCCTGACCATGGCCGTTCTTACACTCTACACCGCTGTTGCCGTTGCCGCTGAAGCCTGGCCGGTGGAAAATCTGCTGCAGAAACGCTTGATCGAACAGGAGGCGATTATCGCAACCGATGCGCAGAATGTTGAATCTTTGTTGGTGCTTGCTCAGACCCATGAACGCCTGGGGCATTGGAGCAAGGCGCTTGACTATTATCGTCAGATCCGCCAAGTCGATGCCGGCCATGCCCCGGCGCGACGCGGAACTGAGCGCTTGGAAAAAATTCTGCGGCCGCGTTTAAGTGCGCAATGGTCTTATTGGGTTGACGAGGAATACGCACCACAGCTCAAAACCAAAGATTACCGGCGCGAAGAGACGCTCTACCAACTTGGTGCGGAGAAACAATTCGGCAAAGACCGCCTGTTTCAATTGGAGTGGCGTAAGGGGGCGGTTGAACAGACCAGTGAAATTTATCAGGATACCGATTTTTCGGTGAAATATTTCGGTCCGACCCTTTACCTGGGCTTGCCCCTCAGTTCGCGTTTCAGTCTGCGTGGCAAGTTAGAATATACCCGTTATCACAAAGACGAAGCGGGGACATTTTATCCGCTGCAAGAAGAAAAAGATCTGCTGACAGGTTCTGCCTCCCTGACCTATGCTGGGCAGGGCTACTGGCTGGCGTCCAGCCTGCTGCGTTATCGCGATTTTAGGCTTAATTTTGATGAAACAGCCACGGAAGAACCAGGTGAGTTGCAGCTTGTGGCGCAAACGGTCTATGGGCTCGACGCCGGCACCCAGATCGGCAAGGGCTGGAATCTGTCAGGCGGGGTGCTGTATGAAGATTCCCGAACTCTGGATCCCGATCAGTTCCGTTTGCGCTCACGACTGTCTTACACGCCGGGCTCTATCGGTCATCTGCAATTTTTTGGGCGAGGAGAGTATTATTTCGAAGAGGAAAAGACCCTGGTCGGAGGCGGGGTCAGTTATCTTTTGACGTTGTTTAAACGCATAGACACGGCTTTGTCCTATCAGCTGCTCTATAACGATCCCGAAAACTCCTGGCTGCATCAGGCCACGCTGGATATGAAGTGGCATCTCACCTCAACGATAGCCTGGACAGTTGCTGCGCACGCTGGACAAGAAATTGGTGATGATGAAGACCAATATTACCTTCTGACCAGCGGATTGAATATAAGGTTCTAGTACCCTGTAACGCATAGGATTTCGTAAGCTTGCGCCGGAATTTTTCGTGTCAGCAGGGCATGATGAGCACCGCCTCGCCAGAGCTAAACAGCGATTATTCACGACCCGACAATGACCGAAAATCGCGTCTCACCTCTTCGACGGCTGCTGCGGTTCAGAGAGTTTTTGCTTTGTCCGCAGTGGCTCTCTGTATCTGACGCGGGGCCGTCCGGCGTTGCACGTTCGCATCGAAGGAGAATTTTCCTGCCTTACCCCATAAAAAAACGGGCTCAGCGCTGATGGCCGGGCCCGGGGGCTTTGTATGGCTGGGGTGCTAGGATTCGAACCTAGGATAGCGGAGTCAGAGTCCGGTGCCTTACCACTTGGCGACACCCCAAGGGGGATGCAGTAAGTAACAAAGATTCCTGGACGCGTCAAGTAAAACTTTTTTACCGCGTAACTGTCCACCACTTTTTTGTGGGAGCGGCTTTAGTCGCAAAAAAATGAACCTGAATGCGACTCCTACAGCGTCATTCCGGCAGGATTTGAGCCCGACACCAGGCTATTAAGGGCGATAAGTCTGGTTTCCCGACAGAAGCACTTGGGGATGACGACCACTGGGGGGGCGGTGAATACTTAGAGGCAATTTTTACTGTTGTCTGGAGGAAGGCTTGGTTTAGACTGGGGAGAATACGTTGTTTTAAGGAGAACCGATGTACGGATATTTCGATTACAACCAACCGCTTTTCCGCCCGCCGTCTGAGGCGCAGAGTTTGATTTTTCAGATCACTCTCGGTTGCAGCCACAACAACTGTACCTTTTGCGGTATGTACAAAATGAAGAACTTTGCCCTGCGCAAGGTTGATGAAGTCGCCGCCGAAATCGCGGCAATTCCGGCGCCGCATCGGGCCAGGGTGCAGCGAATTTTTCTGGCGGATGGCGATGCGCTGGTCTATCCCCAGGCGGGGTTGGTTGCAATTCTGGATCTTTTGGCCGAGAACTTTCCGGCGTTAACCCGGGTCGCCGCTTATGCTTCGCCCAATAGTTTGACGACCAAAAGTGTCGAGAATTTGCGGTTGCTGCGCGAGAAAAAACTGCGGATTCTTTATTTTGGACTGGAATCGGCTGACGACGCGACCCTCAAGCTGGTAAACAAAGGTTTCGACAGTGCGCAGATGCTGGCCGAGTGCGAGAAGGCCAAGGCTGCACAGATCAAGCTGTCGGTAACGGCGATTCTCGGCTTGGCGGGGCGGCAACGCAGCCACGAGCATGCGCTGGCAACGGCTGAATGGGTTAACGCATTGTCACCGGAGTATTTTTCGCTTTTGACCATGTTCCGCCGCCACAACGATGCCCATTTTGAGCTGATTGCGCAGCTGAGTAACGGCGAGGTGATGGAAGAAGCAGTTGAAATCGTGCGTAATCTGCATCCGCACAAGACCATTCTGCGCTCCAACCATGTCTCGAACCTTTTTAACCTGGCCGGAAGTTATCCGAAAGACCGGGAGCAGATCATCGCACAGGCGGAAATGGCCCTGGTCGAGGCGAAGAGACACCCGAATTGGTATACTCTGGTGCCTGACTACGAAGAAACTCACTTCTGACCACGTCCCGCCTTGTTTTTTTTCTAATGTGACCCTCAGTTCTTCAGGGCAAAATGAATCTGTAGCTGAAATGTCTGCTTGGTTGCCAGTTCAGTCGGTGGTCGGCTAAACGGATTGGCATCTGCCAGTGCCTTGAGGGCGGCGCGGTCAAGGATGTTCGTACCGCAACTTTCACGTATCCGGCTGTCGAGTAACATTCCCTGGGCGTCGAGGGAAAACTCCAAGGCGACCGTGCCTTCTTTGCCTCTTTTGCGGGCTATGAGCGGGTAGCGCTTGGCCTGGTTGATGCGTTCTCTGATCTGCGCGGCATAGTTTTGTTTAAGCCGTTCCAAGAGCGCAGTTTGCGCGATATTTTGTAGGGCGATGCTGTCTTTGTGCATTGAAGTCGTCTGCGGAGCGGCTTCGTAGCTGGCTGGCCGGGGGATTTTAACCGCTTGTTCCTTTGGCGCTATGATGGATTTCATTTCAGGTTCGCGCACCAGGGGGGCAGGTGGGGGGAGGGCTTGCGCCGCTTTTTTAATTTTTTTCGGGGGCACTTGTTGCTTTCGGATGGTGGGCTGAGGTTTTGCTTGCCTTGTCTGTCGTGGGGGGATTATCTGGGTCGGCGCGAGCTGCGGCGCTAGTTTTTGAGGCAAGGTCACCAGATTCACTCGCATGGGCGTAGTAAGTTCACGCTGAGGCCGTGTTTGATGCAGGTACGACACCAGCAGTAACAGAAAAACCACATGAGCGAGCAACGAACAGCAACAGGCCCACCCCCAGGGGTTTGGACGAACGGAGCAGTGAGTCAGGCTTGTTCCTGTCATGGGCAATTCTAAAAGCTGATTCTGCTCTGCGTTCTCAGGACGTCTTCTCTGGCAGGGTGAGTTTCCCCGTGCGAAATAATTAGCGATCATGTTATAATCTTGATTTAAAGTTGACTTTAACGGTTGTATTTTGCATGAAATTAACAGAAGGCTGTGGCCATTGCAACATTCTGCGGGGGGTTTTTTTCTATGCCAGAGGATGGGTGAGATGACAGCAGAGGGACGACGGGCGCAAATTCGCAACCAGCTGCAGGAATTCGGCAGTGTCCAGGTGTCAGAGTTGGCGGCGCAGCTGCAGGTGTCGAAGATGACTATTCACCGCGATCTGCTTCAATTTGAAGCGGAGGGTGAGGTGAAACGCGTTCATGGTGGTGCGGTGCTGGTGACTAAAGTTGGGGGTGGGGCCGAGCCTGTAAAAGATTCTGTCCCCCAGACGAACTCAGGAGAATGTCTTATCTGTCACCGGCCGCCAACGCAGCACTTGCTCTATACCATGACTACCAACAGTGGCAAACAGTGTCAGGCCTGCTGCCCTCATTGTGGCATTTCAGCGCATATTCTTTTTGGTGGGCAGATTATTATGGCCTTGACGGCGGATTATTTGTCGGGGCGTTTGCACGCGGCGCAAAACTCGTGGTTTTTGTTGGGGAGTGTCGCTGCGCCTTGTTGTCACCCCTCGATTCTAACCTTCGAAGATGAGCAAATGGCCAGACGTTTTCAAACCGGATTTGGTGGTCAAATCGGTCGTTTGAATGATGCTATCAGCTTTTTGCGCGAAGCTATGACCCTTGATCCCAACAAGGAGGCTTGTCCGCATTGCGCCGCCGCTCAGGGCGCCAAATCCTAGCGTTGAAAATGCCGCGATATTTTCAGCAGCCAGCCTTGTCGGGTTTGCAGGGCGCCCTGGGGACAGAGCTCCTGGCAGCAGAAACAGCGGATACATTTTTGGGTGTCGATGGCCAATCTGTTGTCGTCTATTCGCATGGCGTTTGGTGGGCAAAGCTCAACGCAGATACCGCAACGGGTGCAGATTTGGTGCCGGGGCTCTGGTCGGGCGGTCAGGGCCTGCTTGAGCAAATGTTCGAGAAAGACCGGCATTGAACCGTTGATACCCGTGTTTTTGGCTGGCCGAAATTCGTTGATACGCAAGTTTTTGAGATCCGCACCGCAAAGTTCTATCTCCTCAAATCTGCTGCCCAAACGACCGGTTTCCATGGCCAGCTTCTGCGTCCAGACCTGATCGGCGTTCATCCCCAGCAGGGCGATGGCCGCAGCATCGACCGAAAGAGGGTTGACCCCGGCCAGCAAGGCGCCGATCTGAACCGGATCACCGCTACCGGGGCCGTCTCCTTGCATGCCGACAACCGCATCGACAATCGTCAAAGTTGGAGCCAGCTGTTCGCAAAGTTCCAACAACATCAGGGCAAAGAGGGCTTTATCGCTACCTGCTTTGAGGTGTAGCTGGGGTTTGCGCAGGCCAATCACTGCGCCGAACATGTTTTTAACCGCGCAGGTCAGCCCCATCATCTGGTGCGTTTTTAATTTCGGCAGATTGATAACAACGTCTGCCGCCAGGAGATCCGCGGCGATTTCGAGCCGCTGGAAGGTTTTGCCCTGGGGCCGGATGGCGACCGGTTTGTCAAAAGATTTGAATGCGATCCCTAACTCTTCCACCACCGCCATAATGCCGCATTTGCGCGCGACGGATTCCGCGCTACCCATGCCGGGCGAGTCTCCCAGCCAGACCTCTGCGCCTGCGTCCTGAACCAGCTCCGCGACGCCTCTGATCAGGGCAGGGTGGGTGGTGACTGCGCGTTCCGCAGGCTTCCCCGCCAGTAAATTCGGCTTCAACAGCACCTTCTGTCCGGGTTTAACAAACGGACTGATGCCACCGAGAGGGGCCAGCAAATTGATCAGGGCGTTTTTAACCTGCCCCGGGTCGTAACTGGCCAGGGCCTGGAGCGAAACCCGTCTGTCCCCATGGATGGTGATATTTTTATTCACTGCCGATTTTCATGAAACGCCGGCCTCTGTGCGGCGTCAGTTGGTGATACTTGGTCGGGTGGCCCCAGGGCTGCGGCAACGGCTTCGATGGAAGATTTGCGATAAAGCATTCCCGTGTGGCCGATGCGGTCAAGAATCCTGTTGTCCAGCCAGTTCAAATGGGCGGATTGCGCGGGCACGACCATGTTGTCTTTTAAGCTGTAAATATTTGTTATGCGGCCAACTTTGGGCGGTGGTGCGGCGGCCAGGCGTTGCAGAAATTCAGAATTTGGAACCAAAACCTTGCTCAGGGGAGTCACGGCAAAAGGGCTGAGCTTGGAGCCTGCGTGCGGGCTGGCCAGAAACACACAGTGATCAACCTTTTCCTCGCCCCCGCGCAACTGGACATAATTGCGAATGATGATACCGCCCATGCTGTGGCCCACGAGGTGAACTTTTTTCACATCGAGGTGCAGGCGCAATTCGTCGATGCGTTTAGCCACCTGTTCGGTCAGGGTTTCTTCATTGTGGTAGGAGGACAGATTGATGGTGACCAGATTGCGAAAGCCCCGCCGGCGCAGGGCGCTCTTGAACCAGAACCAGCAGGCCCGATTGATGAAAAGTCCGTGGACGAGCAGTACTGGCGTCTCGCCTTTATACTGTGGTTGTCGCCGGGGATCAAGCAACCCAAAGGGCAGCAGCAGCAGGGTGAGAAAATTGAAAAAAATTTCCTGAATAATCAGGGAAAAGGCCAGCCACAAAGATTGCGGCTTGAAACGGTCTTCCATGAGCTGCGGGTTGCTGTTAGCATACTCGTACCAGCACAGGCTGTAGGTCAAAATTGCGACCAGGGTCAGAATGGCGACAAGGATCGCTACCAGAGAAAAGAAGAGGAACATTTGAGCTGTGAACCTTTCGCGGCTGAAATCACAAAAGGCGAGTATGCCACGCTGGTTTTGACGCGTCAATTAAGGATAGATCGTGAAGCCGTTGATTGATCAGTTTATGCGCCACCTGTCAATTGAACGTAATCTTTCCCCCCATACGATTGCGGCCTATGGGCACGACCTGGCTCAGTTTTATGATTTTTTGCAACGGAGCTTTAATGCCCCGCCTGATGTTGAGCGGCTGAAACGTCTCGATGCGCACCTGTTTCGTCGCTATCTGGCCAAGCGCCATGAACGGAATCGACGCACCAGTGTTGGGCGTAAACTGGCGGCGATTCGTACCTTTTTGCGTTATCTGGTGCGAGAAGGAATTTTGTTGACCTCTGCGGCTGATGCCCTGTCGACGCCACGTGCGGAAAAATATTTACCCCGTGTTTTGTCCGTTGACGAGGTTTTTCGTTTGCTCGATCAATCACCGCAAAGGGACAGTTTGTTGTTTTTACGTGATAAGGCCGCGTATGAAGTGCTTTATTCCTGCGGTTTGCGGGTCGCAGAGTTGACCGCCTTAAACCTGAGTTCCCTCGATCTGCACCAGGGGCTTGTGCGGGTGGTCGGCAAGGGTAGCAAGGAAAGGACGGTGCCGGTGGGTTCAGCTGCGATAGCCGCATTGCAGGCTTATCTGGCGGCGCGCAAGCCCCTTGATGCTGAGGCTCCCTTGCTTCTCAATGCGCGCGGCGGGCGGCTGACCCCTCGTAGTGTCCAGCGGCTGATGAAGAAATATCTGCTGTTGGCTGGTTTGCCCACCGATGCCAGCCCGCATGCTTTGCGTCATTCTTTTGCAACCCATCTACTGGATGGGGGTGCTGATCTGCGTGCGATTCAGGAACTGCTGGGGCACGCTTCCCTGTCAACCACCCAGAAATATACCCAGGTCAGTCTCAGCCATCTCACCCAGGTTTATGATGCGGCACACCCGCGCAGTCGGAAAAAATAACCTTTTTTGTCATAATTGCCTTGACATGGCGGAAATCCTGACTAGAATGATCATCGTTATCAAAATCATTCACATTATTTTTACCCAAAGGAGATGAATTTATGAGCGTTTTGGTAGGTAAACAGGCCCCCGATTTTCAAGCAACGGCGGTACTCGCCGATGGTTCCTTAAAAGCAGATTTCAAACTTTCTGATTATAAGGATCACTATGTCGTCCTCTTCTTTTATCCCTTGGATTTTACTTTTGTTTGCCCAACAGAATTGATTGCCTTTTCTAAGCGCAACCAAGAGTTTGCTGCGCGCGGGGTACAAGTTATTGGTTGTTCCATTGATTCGCAGTTTTCGCACATTGCCTGGCGCAATACTCCGGTCGATCAGGGTGGTATCGGGGCGGTCACCTATCCTTTGGTTGCCGACGTCAAACATGAAATCTGCAAGGCCTACGATGTCGAATTTGCCGCCGCCGGGGTGGCCTTCCGGGGGTCGTTTCTCATTGATAAAAATGGTGTGGTTCGCCATCAGGTGGTTAATGATCTGCCCCTGGGGCGCAATGTTGACGAGATGCTGCGCATGGTTGATGCGCTGCAATTTACCGAAAAATATGGTGAAGTCTGCCCGGCAGGTTGGAACAAAGGCGACGTTGGCATGACGCCGAATAAAGACGGGGTTGCTGCCTATCTCACTGACAACGCAGAAAAACTCTGATTTCTGCTCAAAATCAAAAACAAGTTTTCAGCCAAGGCTTGTGGATCCCATTTCAAGGGTCATTTTCGCCTTCCTCGGCGGACGCCCTTTCCATGGGAGTCACAAGCCTGCCTGTCTGGGGCGCTGAAGAGTTACAATCACGGCGACATTGCTTAAAATGGGATCTGGCTTTTTTAGGTCTTTTTTTCCGACTTCTTTTCCAGGGCATCGAAAATCATTGCAAGTACCGCCTTTTGCTTGGCCTCATGCTTGTTGAGCACCGCCAGGCATTGGCCCAGGGGAATTTGCTTATGCAGATAGTCGGCTTCGCGGGCGGAGAGCACGATGATCTGACTCCGGTGTAATCCCCGCGCGATAGCATAGGCGATCAGTTTGGTGCCATCAAGTTTGGGCATTTCCAGATCGACCAGCAATAGATCGAGATCCGGCGTAATCTGGCGGAGACTCTGGATCGAATTGTTGCAGGTGAACACGCTTAAATTGGGCCAGCCTTCACCAATTTGTTGGGTGATAAGTTTTAAAAACAAAGGGTCGTCGTCGATAATCAGCACTTTGTGCATCTCTTCGCCCTCCCGCTTTACAAGTTTAGCTTATTTTGGGTTTTTTTCGAATTGAAAGCTGTCAAAACTGTCGTGTAGCAGAAAGGCTTGCAATGTGCAATGATCGGTTGACGGATCAAGCGCGGCTCTGGTTTAATTGCGCATAGGCTCTCGGGTTAAAAACAGGAGGTTTTGTGGCTAAACAGAAGGCCAATTGCAAGCTGGGCATGGATAAAGCGGTTAAAATTCGTCGCCTGATTGCCAAAAAGATGGAGACCGCCTGGCTCAGCATCCCCCATTTTCATGTGACCATGGTGGTGGATATGACCGATGTTATCCGCTTGCGCGCTGATCTGGGGCTGACAATTAACGACTTTATCCTTGGGGCTGCGGCCCATGCTCTGCGGGAACATCCCTGGGTTAATAGTGTTTGGAATGGCGAGCAGGGGGCCGAAATTGCTGAGATTGGTTTGGCCATGGCGGTCGCTACCGATTGTGGGCTTTATTATCCGGTGATAAAAAACTGTCAAAATCTTACGCTCAAACAAATCAGTCAAGCTGCCCGCAAACTGGCCGCTAAGGCCCACCAGGGATGCCTGACAGATGCTGAACGTGGCGATGCAACTTTTACTGTCACCAACATGGGCATGCTGGGGGTTGAATCTTTTGCGGCTATTATTACTCCGCCCCAGGCAGCCGTGCTGTCCGTTGGGACAGTTAAGGGCGAAGTGGTGGTCGATGAACAGGGCGAGCCCGGGGTTGCTCCTCTTATGCGTATGACCCTGGGGGCCGACCATCGCTTACTTGATGGTGCCGATGCCGCCGATTTTCTGGCAACGATAAAATCTTACCTCGAAGCGCCGGTGATGCTGGCCACGCCCTCTTAATAACCAGTTATTTTGTTTGCAGTTTCCTGAAAAAGGGAGGCCACCAGGCCTCCCTTTTTCAGGAACAGTGAATCAATGGTGCCGTGGTTCAATAGCCTTTGAGCTTGTCAATATATTCCGGCAGCCACAGGGATATCTGCGGAATGTAGGTGATCATCACCAGGAATATCAGCAAAATTAATAGCCAGGGCAGGGCGGCGCGCATAACCCAGGTGATGCTTTCGCCGGTGATGCCCGCGGTGACAAATAAATTGAGCCCCACCGGCGGCGTGATCATGCCGATTTCCATATTGACGACCATGATAATGCCCAGGTGAATCGGATCGATACCCAGTTTGACGGCGATGGGGAACAGAATCGGCGCCATGATCAGCAGAATCGCTGAAGGTTCCATGAAGTTGCCGGCCGCCAGCAGCAGCAGGTTGACCACGATGAGAAAACCCCAGGATGGCAAGCCCCAGCCGACGATGATTTCGGCAATGTGGTGGGGAATGCGTTCAGTGGTCAGCACGTGAGCAAAGAGCATGGCGTTGCCGATGATAAAGAGTAGCATGATGGACACTTTGGCCGAATCGAGCAGTACCTTTTTGGTGTCTTTATGCACCAGGGATAAGGGAAAGGCCTTGACGGTCAGCCACAGGTTGCGTACGACCATTTTGGGCAGGCCATCACCCTTTTCGGCCCAGACGACACCTTTGAGCGGCCCCATATCGCGATAAATAAAAATCGCAATAATAAAGGCGTAAACTGCGGAAATGGCCGCAGCCTCAGTTGGGCTGCAAATGCCGCCGTAAATCGAACCAAGAACGATGACGATCAGCATCAACCCCCAACTGGCGTTGAAACTGGAGTGCAGCAGGCTTTTAAAACCCACCCAGGGTTGGGCGGGTAATTTTTTGATGCGGGCGACAATGTAGATAACGACCATCAGCAGGCCGCCCATCATGATGCCGGGAATAAAACCCGCCATAAACAGGCGTGCCGCCGATTCTTCGGTGGCGGCCGCATACACCAGCATGACGATGGATGGCGGAATCAGGATACCCAGAGTCCCCGCATTGGTAATCACTCCGGCGGCCATTTGTTTGGGGTAGCCCGCCTGAATCATGCCGGCAATAACGATAGAGCCGATGGCGGCGACGGTGGCCGGCGAAGACCCCGACACGGCGGCAAAAATCATGCAGGCCAAAACCGAGGCCATGGCCAGGCCGCCACGAATCCAGCCGACGCAATCAACGGCAAAGTTGATAATGCGTGCCGCGACCCCACCGGTGGACAGAAAAGTTGAGGACAGAATGAAAAAGGGGATGGCCAGCAGGGTGTAATGTGCTGACTGCGATTCCAGTAGTTTTAAAGCAATGGATGCCAGGGAATCATGGGAAAACAGCAAAATGGTGGTAATGCTCGACAGCCCCAGAGCGAAGGCGATGGGCATGCCGGTCAGCAGGCAGATCAGCAAAAATAGAAAAAGCGCGGCAGTGGTCATGCTGATTTACCTCCCAGGGCAGCTTTGGTCTCTTCCGCCAGATGCATGCTCTCTTTGGCTTCGTCGGCCAAAGTGAAGCCTTCTGATTTACCGGTGAACGTGCCCCAGAGCAGTATTGCGAGTCGCATAGCTATTAAAATCATGCCGATGAGTAAAATACTGTGGGCCACCCATTTCTGAATGGGCATATCGTCCAGTTCAATGCCGATTTGATACATTTTTGCCAGATACACCCACGAACCCTTGGCGAAAAGGCCGGTGTAAAACAGACAGGCGGCAATTGCCATTCCGCTGACAATTCTACGCACTTGCGGTGGAAGTATCTTAACCAAGGCGTCGACCCCGATATGCGAACCGACCTTGATTCCGTAAGACACCCCGAAAAGAACCATCCAGGCCGAGAGATGCAGGGTCAATTCCTGCGCCCACATCAGCCCGACACCAAAGCCGAAGCGCAGCACCACTTCAACAAAAACCAGAAGTGTCATTGTCGCTAACAAAAGCGCGATAATTGTTTCTTCCAGATTGTTAATTATCCTGCCGAACATAGCGAATCCTCAGGTGAAATATTATTGACCTATCACGATGAAGGCGGGCTCCGTGAAGAGCCCGCAAATAACAGTTATGTCGATTTAATTGTTTGAAGCGACTGCGGCATCAATTTTTTCTTGACCAATTTTGCCGGCAAACTTGGACCACACCGGTTTCATGGCATCAATCCACAGCTTGCGCTCGGCCTTGGTCAGTTTGATAATTTCTGAACGATTTGAATCAATAATTTTTTGACGGTCTGCCTCGGCTTTTTTCGCCGAGACGTCGTTACCGAAGGCAATCGCATCTTCCAGAGCTTTTTTGACCTGCGGACGAATGTCGTCAGGCAGGCCCATCCAGAATTCGGTCGAGGTTACGACCAGGTAATCCAGGACACCATGATCGGTTTCGGTGATGTAGGGTTGAACTTCGTAGAATTTTTTCGAATAAATATTCGACCAGGTATTTTCCTGACCATCAATCGCTTTGGTCTGGAGCAGAGTGAAAACCTCGGAGAAGGGTTTTTTCAGGGGCATGGCACCAACCGCCTCGTACTGGGCCGCCAAAACATCGGAGGTCATAATGCGAAACTTCTTGTTTTTGGCGTCGGCCGGTACGCGCAGAGGCGAATTGGCCGAAATCTGTTTCATCCCATTATGGAGATAACCCAGGCCGATATAGCCCTTTTTTTTCATCGACATCAGCATTTCCTGACCCACCGGACCTTGCTGAAACTTTTCGACTGCGGCCATATCGTCAAACAGGAAGGGCAGGTCGAAAATTTGCAGCGAAGGGGTGTATTTTTCAAATTTTGACAGGGCCGGTGCCGCGAGCTGAACATCGCCCAGGGCCATGGCTTCGAGAACCTTGTCGTCGCCAAAGAGCTGCGAATTGGGGAAGACTTCGACGGCGACTTTGCCGGCGAGACGTTCGTCGATCAGCTGCTTGAACTTGTTGGCCATTTGACCTTTAGGGGTGTTTTCGGCAACAACGTGAGAAAATTTGATGAGGATGGGGGCTGACATGGCGATTGAGGCAGAAGCGACCAGCGCAACGGCAACAACCAAACTAACCAGAAATACCTTGCTTTTTAACATTGTTTCTCTCCTTGTACGTGAAGGGTGAGTAGCTGTTGCCCATACGGCAACCCTTTGCAGTCTTCTGCCAAAATTGAGCAGAAGACCTACGGTTGTGATTCTCGTCCTAAAAGGCGTAAAGCGTCAATTCTCGCGGATTCAGGCGTCTGGCGAATCACCAGGGCTTTACGCCATGTCTGGCGTTGTGCCCTGGTGAGCGGGTAAATATACCGGGGCTGAGAGGCCGTCAGTCGCTTCAAACTCGCCGCCCTGGCCTGACTTGCCAGTTCGCGGCTATAGAGGGCCGCATCGCGAATGGCTCCTTGCACAATGACCTTCATCTCTTCTGACACCCCGGCCCAGAAGTTTTGATTACTGAGCAACAGCTGGGTTTCAACCGCATGGTTGCTGAGGGTCAGGTGTGCCGGCAGAAACTGAGCCGCTGCGATTTGGGACAGGGTCAATTCGAAACCGTTGAGCCCCTCGTCGCCCCCTGGTTGTAAATGATCAAGGTGGCGAATTTCTGCACCAAGATTTTCCAGACCTTTGCTGCTGGCTGTTGGTTTTTGACTGCCCAAAACCTTCCCGGTAACATCCTGCGGCGTCAGCAGGGGAACATCGGCTATGAGTTGACGAAACCCCTGATCCCACAGAGACAGGGCGATAATCCCGTCATGACTCAGATCCTCAAGCAGCCCGGCACCGGCTGGGCTGTCCAGAAAACGGTGGAAATGCGCAACATTATCAAACAGAAAAGGTTGGTCAAATAGCGTCAGGGCCGATTCGGTAGGGGCCAAAAATGCGGCATCAATCAAAACCAACTGGTAGCGGTTGCTCCGCAGATCCTCCAGTGTCTGTTGCCCCGGTGGCGGGGGCGAACCCTGGCTCACTGAAACCCGAATTCGGCCACCTGAACGCTGCTCAAGCAATTTCTTCAGGTATGCGGCCGCGGTTGCACCAAATTCATCGCTGCGCTGGCTGAGAGTAAAGTGAATAAAAATCGGTTCGGCACTGACCGCCAAAGGGCACAGCAGGGAGCCGAGCAGCAGGATAATCAGGCATTTATTCAACACGACATCAACGAAATCACCAGGCGATGGTTTAAAAAATCTGTTTTTTTGTAACGGTTCAGCTCTGCAAAAACAAGAGTCCGAGTCCCCCCCATACCACGAATTGCAGGCACCCCTACCTGCCTTTCGCTGGCGCCAGCCAGCAACAGATACCCGTTACTTCGATGTTTCGGGCAGCATGCTCCAGGGGACTTATTTATTTTTATAACGATATTTTTAAAAAAAGTTACAGCTTTCTACAGGCAAAGATGATGCCATTTATAGAAAGCTGTTTGTGTTTTATTTAACTGACTGGAATACCGTCTGAAAAAATCATTGTTGTTTTTATGGACGGTCAGATATTACGCACATAAGAAGCGGTTGCTGGCCATGAATGGCCGCTGGTGGCCAAAAATCACCACTTTTGAATTAGTACTCTGCGTAGCTAGAACCGGGTTTTAAGTTTGAACGCGTCTTTTGTTGTGGTCACGGCCTCGGCTGATCTTGACAGCAGCGTCGCGCAATGATGATGATGTGCCTCATCTGTTCTGTGTCTTTAAGGCAGGCTTTTTATGACGTCAAAAACTTTGGTGGTTGAACCTGCGGCCAAGTTAAATTTATGTTTACATGTGCTTGGTCGTCGCGCTGATGGCTATCACGAGCTTGCCATGGCGATGCAACGTATCACCCTGTGGGATCGTCTGGAAATTTCTGTCGAATCGGGGAGGGGGATCAGCCTGAGCACCGCCGGGGGGGAGCTGGATTGTGATGAAAATATTGTCGTCCGGGCCGCTCGACTCTATCTCGAAACCAGCGGCATCGATCGACGAGTTCGTCTTCTGCTGCAAAAAAATATTCCTATTGCTGCCGGTCTGGGTGGCGGATCTGCCGATGCGGCGGCGGTTCTGGAAGCATTAAATCGTTTGTGTGATCATCGGTTGTCTCCGGAGCGGCTGGCGTGTTTGGCGGCGCAACTTGGCGCCGATGTGCCTTTTTTTCTGTTCAAAGATCCGGCCTGGGCTACCGGGATCGGCACTCACCTTGAACCTCTTTCGCCTTTACCCGAGGTCTGGTATCTGCTTTTGAACCCGGGCTTTGCCGTTTCGACTGCCTGGGTTTATCAAAGTTTGCAGTTGACAAAAGGGGGTGAACTGGCTAACCTTCCAAGGTTTTCGGTCAAGACTGTCGCTGAATTGGTCGATTCACTGCACAATGATCTTGAAAGGATCACGGCTGCTCGCTACCCTGAAATCGGCCAGATGAAAAAATTTCTTCTTGAACAGGGGGCAGAGGGGGCGTTGATGTCCGGCAGTGGTGCCAGTGTTTTTGGCATTTTTCTGAGCGAGGCGCAGGCGTGTGCCGCTCAGCGGGCTTTGCCGCCGACTTCGTCTTGGCGTTCTTTTGTTGTCAGACCCTGCGCGCCGGCCGCACCTGGGGCTTGACAGTGCCGCAGTGAACAGGTTAAAAACGCCGCGCTTTTGGGCACAGAAATGCAAATTTTTCTGTGACTGCGTCTTGCCGGGCCGGTGGGGTGGCCAGGCTTTTTTGGCTTTTAATAAATGTAGAGCTGTGATGTTTTGCCGACCCCGGAGTGTTTTAAATGATTAAAATCTTCGCAGGAAATTCCAACGTGCCCCTGGCGCTTGAAATATGTGAGCACCTGTCGGTTGGTCTTGGCAAGGCCAAGGTTAATGCTTTTTCCGATGGCGAAGTTCAGGTTGAAATTGGCGAAAATGTACGCGGTCGCGATGTGTTTGTGGTGCAATCGACCTGCGCCCCCACCAATAATCACCTGATGGAAATGCTGGTAATGGTCGATGCTCTCAAGCGTGCTTCGGCCGCGCGCATCAATGCCGTGGTGCCTTATTTTGGTTACGCACGTCAGGATCGCAAAGTGGCACCGCGCGCCCCGATTACTGCCAAGCTGGTCGCCGATTTGATTTCGGTGGCCGGAGTGGATCGATTGCTGACGGTTGATTTGCATGCCGGACAGATTCAGGGCTTTTTTGATATTCCGGTTGATCATCTCTATGCGGCACCAGTGATTTTGGAAGAGATTCGCCGCAAAAATCTTGAAGATCTGCTTATTGTTTCGCCGGATGCCGGTGGCACCGAGCGTGCGCGGGCCTTCGCCAAGCGACTGAATGCGGGCCTGGCGATTATCGACAAGCGCCGCAGTGGCCCGAATGTTTCCGAAGTTATGCATATTATCGGCGATGTTGCCGACAAAAATTGCGTGATTGTTGATGACATGATCGACACCGCGGGCACCCTGTGTACGGCGGCGGGTGCTCTGGTAAAGGCAGGGGCCTTGTCGGTGTCGGCCTGCGCAACTCACGGGGTCTTGTCTGGCCCGGCGCTGGAACGTATTGCCGCCAGTGATTTACGTGAAGTTGTCATTACCAATAGCATCCCGACCCATGAAAAACTGGAAAAATGTCAACGCCTGCGGTCACTTTCGGTGAGCAAGTTACTGGCTGAAGCTATCCGCAGGATTCATAATGACGAATCAGTCAGTTCACTCTTTGTTTAAACGTGACGCAGTTCCGGAACGCATATCCCTAGAAGTTTACCGCAGCAGAGAAGACGGAGGAAAATAGATGGCAAGTGCAGAATTTAATGTGGCCCTGCGAGAGGCTACCGGCAAGGGTGTCGCACGTAAATTACGTGGTCAAGGGCTGGTTCCCGCAGTCGTTTACGGACAGAATATGGAACCCTGTTGTATCAGTTTTGCGCCCAAAGCGCTTGAAACGGCAATTGCCACTGATGCGGGTTGGAATACCCTGTTGACTCTCCACGGTGCCTCGCCGCTCGAAGGGCAGGTTGTCGTACTGAAACATCTTGAGTTGCATCCCTTGCGGCGCAATATGCTCAGTGCGGATTTTCACGCGATTGATCTGAATAAAAAAGTCAGCTTCATGGTGCCGGTGGTGACCCTTGGCAAAGCTGTTGGCGAAAAAGAAGGCGGCAGTTTACAGATGATCCGTCACGAGCTGGAAGTTTTTTGCTTGCCGAGTGCAGTGCCACAGGCCATAGAAATCGATGTGACGGCTCTTGAAATTGGTGATGTTATTCACGTTGAAGAAGTACAGGCACCCGCAGGGGTTGAAATTCCCCATGATGTCAACTTCACCGTTGTTACGGTGATTGGCCATAAAGCCGATGAGGAAATTGACGAAGAAGAGTCAGTCGAAGACTGAGTTTTGTCAATTGGATAGAATGCGGGGTTGGTTGTGAAGCTGATTGTCGGCTTGGGAAATCCAGGTGAAAAGTACCGGCAAACTCGGCATAATGTTGGCTTTATGCTGGCCGAGCGCTTGGCCGAGCGCGCTGGCATCGGTCTGAAAAAAAAAGGGTATTCGGGCCTTTATGGCACCGGGCGGATCGCTCAGCAGCAACTGACGCTTCTGCTGCCCCAGACTTTCATGAATCTCAGTGGCACCAGTGTGAATGCTGCCTATCAAGCCCTCGGACTCTCTCCGGGGGATTTGATTGTGCTGCATGATGATCTTGATTTGCCCTTTGGTGTCTTGCGCATTAAAACCGGGGGCGGACACGGTGGCCACAATGGTCTTCGGAATATCACGAGCCTGCTGGGCTGCAACGATTTTATTCGCTTGCGTCTCGGCATTGGTCGTCCAGAGCATGAACAGGCGGATGTGACCCAGCATGTTTTGGGGCGCTACACCCGTGAACAGCTGCCGGTTTTGAACGAACAACTCGACCGGGCGGTCGATGCGGTGCATGAAATGCTGCTCTTTGGCGTGCAGGCGGCAATGAATATTTTTAATCGAGCAGATCTTTCCTGAAAGATTAAACCTTTAACGAAGAGAGGCGTGTACGAAAATGAGTTTGCAAATTTTTGCCCCGATTCTGGGCGTCATCGGCTTTGTCATTGCCATTGTGCTGTACAAAATGGTCAAGGCAGAACCTATCGGCAACGACAAGATGAAAGAAATCTCCGAGGCGATTCATAACGGCGCTATGGCTTTTCTCAGCCGTGAATATCGGGTGCTGGCGATTTTTATTGTTGTCGTTTTCATCCTGGTTTTCTTCGGCATGGGTATGCAGACCGCCTTTTGCTTCCTTGGTGGAGCCCTTTGTTCCATGACCTGCGGTTTTATTGGCATGAAAGCAGCGACCCGCGCCAATGTACGAACCGCTGAAGCAGCCCGGCAGTCGGGGCAGGCCAAGGCCCTTGAAGTCTCTTTCAATGGTGGTGCGGTCATGGGGATGGCTGTTGCCTCCCTGGGGCTTGTCGGTGTCGGTATTGCCTTCATTCTCTTTGGTGACAGCGAACACGCCCAATACATCAATGGCTTCGCCATGGGCGCCTCGTCTATTGCACTCTTTGCTCGCGTTGGTGGCGGTATTTATACTAAGGCCGCTGATGTCGGTGCCGACCTGGTTGGCAAGGTCGAGGCGGGGATTCCTGAAGATGACCCGCGTAATCCGGGAGTTATTGCCGACAATGTTGGTGACTGTGTGGGTGACACTGCCGGTATGGGCGCTGATATCTTCGAATCTTATGTTGGGTCGATTATCGCCACCATCGCGATTGCCGCTGCGGCCAGCCCGCTGCTGCTGGCCAAACTTGCCGTTCCCGGCGTTGATATGTTGAACATTCAGCAGAATGCTATGTTGCTGCCCCTGGGCCTGGCGATTATCGGTCTGATTTTCTCCGTAATCGGCATCGCCTCGATGAAACTTCTGAAATCCATGGATCCGGCCAAGGCTCTGCACTATACGACCTTTGTTGCTGCCGGCGGTTTTCTGGTTGGTGCTTACATCATGATCAGTATGCTGCATATCTCCAATGGTGTCTTCTGGGCGATCCTTGCCGGAACTCTGGCGGGTATCGCCATTGGTCAGATCACCGAATATTACACCGCCCACGGCCCGGTGGCCCGGATTGCCGAGGCCAGCAAGACCGGTCCGGCGACTAACATTATTCATGGTCTGGCGGTTGGTCTTGAGTCGACCGCTCTGCCGATTCTGATTATTTGTGTGGGTATTTTCGTTGCCAACTATTGTGCCGGACTTTACGGTATAGGTATCGCTGCCGTTGGTATGCTGGCGACCGTCGGCGTGACCATGACCGTTGATGCTTATGGCCCGATTGCCGACAACGCCGGCGGTATTTCCGAAATGGCCGGTCTTGGTCCTGATGTGCGCAAAATCACCGACGGTCTCGATGCTATCGGCAATACCACCGCTGCTATCGGCAAGGGTTTTGCCATAGGTTCGGCGGCCCTGACGGCTCTAGCGCTTTTTTCGGCTTACGCCACCACAGTTGGTCTGGAATCGATTAATCTGATTAATCCCCTTGTGGTTATCGGTCTGTTGATCGGCGGCGCGCTGCCCTTCTTTATTGGTGCCTTGACCATGACGTCCGTCGGGCGCGCAGCGGGTAAAATGGTTGACGAAATTCGGCGTCAATTCCGCGAAATTCCGGGTTTGCTCGAAGGCAAGGAAGGGGTTAAGCCCGATTCACAGAAATGTATTGATATTTCGGCCAAGGCCGCATTGCAGGAGATGGTCTTACCCGGCGTGGTCGCGGTGACCGCACCGGTGGTGATTGGTTTTAGCCTTGGTGCCGAAGCCCTTGGTGGCATGCTCGCCGGCGCGACTCTGGCCGGGGTTTTGCTGGCGCTGATGATGTCCAACGGTGGCGGGGCCTGGGATAACGCCAAAAAATTTATTGAAAGCGGCAAGCTTGCTGGTGAGAAGAAGGGTGGCGACGCCCATGCCGCGGCGGTTATTGGTGATACCGTTGGTGACCCCTTCAAAGATACTTCGGGCCCGGCGATGAATATTTTGATCAAACTGATGAGCGTTGTTTCTCTGGTTATTGCACCGCTGCTGGTTTGATGGGTCAACCCATAAACGCTTAAACTCCATAGCCGGGGCCTAAACCCCGGCTATCTTTATTTGAAAGAGTAAACTATGGGCTTCAAATGCGGTATTGTTGGTCTGCCGAATGTCGGTAAATCGACTATTTTTAATGCCATTACCTCCGCCGGGGCTGAATCGGCCAACTATCCTTTTTGTACCATCGAACCCAATGTGGGTGTGGTCGCGGTGCCCGATGGGCGGATCGCGGTTTTGGCGGCCATTGTGAAACCGGATCGGGTGTTACCGACCGCGATGGAATTTGTGGATATCGCCGGCCTGGTAAAAGGGGCCAGTCAAGGTGAAGGCTTAGGAAATCAGTTTCTTGGGCATATCCGCCAGGTTGATGCGATTGCGCATGTTGTGCGTTGTTTCGAAGATGACAATGTGGTGCATGTTGATGGGTCTGTCGATCCCCTGCGCGATATTGAAGTGATTCAAACCGAATTAAATCTCGCCGATCTGGATACTGTGGAAAAGCGTCTGCAACGCTCAACCAAACAGGCGAAAAGTGGTGACAAGCAGATGCAGGCCGAAGTGGCAGTTCTCGAAGCGGTTTCAGCGGCCCTTAACGATGGCCGTCCCGCCCGTTCGGTTGATTTGGATGACGCCCAGCGCCAAATTTTGCGGGGTTTGCATCTCATTACGGCCAAACCCGTGCTTTATGTGGCCAATGTCACCGAAGACGATCTCAGCGGTGACCATCCCTTTGTGACGATTGTCGCAGATCATGCTGCGCGTGAAGGCGCCGAACTGGTGACAATCTGCGGTAAAATTGAAGCGGAAATTTCTGAACTGGCGACCGAGGAGAAGGCCGAGTTTCTGACTGAACTCGGCCTTGCTGAAGCCGGGCTGGATCGCATGATTCACGCCGGTTATCGCCTGCTTGGCCTGATGACCTATTTTACCGCCGGGGTCAAGGAGGTTCGTGCCTGGACGGTTCGGGTCGGGGCCAAAGCCCCCGAAGCGGCCGGAGTCATACATACCGATTTCGAAAAAGGTTTCATCCGCGCCGAAGTCATTGCCTACCAGGATTTTATCACCTGCCGCGGTGAAGCCGGGGCCAAAGAAAAAGGCTTGATGCGCCTGGAAGGGAAAGAATACCGGGTTCAGGATGGGGATGTCATGCACTTTCGCTTTAATGTTTAGGTGAAATGCACTTTCGTTGAAAAAATTTGTGCGGAGGCCGGTTTCCCCCCGAGGTAACCGGCCTTTGTGTCTTGCCTGGCGAAAAAACAGACGGAAATAACTTATGGCTGAACCCTGGATTGACCGGATCGCGACTGAGGTTGGTTGTCGCCTGCCTCAGGTCGAACAAACCATTGCCCTGCTGGCCGATGGCGCGACCGTTCCCTTTATCGCCCGCTACCGCAAGGAAGTGACCGGAGAACTTGACGAAGTCGCGATTCGCACCATTGAAGAGCGTCTGCTTTATCATCGTGAGTTGGACTCGCGCCGTGAAATCATCCTTAAGGCGATTGAAGAACAGGGCAAGCTGACGCCGGAATTGCACGCACGCATTCTGGCCGTGCGTCAGAAAAACCAGTTGGAAGATTTGTACCTGCCTTACAAGATCAAGCGACGGACCAAGGCGTCGGTTGCACGTGAGCGGGGTTTGGAACCTCTCGCAGTCTTGTTGCTGGCGGCAACCGATCCCGATTTATCGCTTGAAGCGATGGCCACCAGCTATGTGAACCCGGAAAATGAATTGCCCGATGTCGCAGCGGTGCTTGAGGGGGCCGGACATATTCTGGCGGAAGACTTTGCCGATAACGCCGATGGTCGCGCCCTGGTACGCCAGCAAACCTGGCAAAAAGGTATCTTTTGTTCAACGGTCGCGCGCGGCAAGGAAGCCGAAGTCAGCAAGTTTGAGATGTATTACGAATTTCATGAAGCGCTAAAAGATATCCCCTCGCACCGGATGCTGGCTATGCGCCGTGGCGAGAAGGAAGAGATTCTGCGCCTCAAGATTGACGCACCGGAAGCGGATATTCTGCACGATTTGCAGCGATTGTTTATCCCGGACTCGGCAACTTTTGCCGCTTGGCTTGTGGATGTGGTTGCTGACAGCTATCAGCGCCTGATTGCACCCTCGATTGAAGTTGAGCTGCGGCTTGAGGCCAAAAAAAATGCCGATGAGGCGGCGATCAAGGTTTTTGCCGACAATCTGCGCAATTTGTTACTCGCTGCCCCGGCAGGAAGTTGCCGCGTGCTCGGGATTGACCCCGGTTTGCGCACGGGTTCCAAGCTGGCGGCGGTGGATGAAACCGGGCGCTTTCTGGGCCATTGCACCATCTATCCCCATACTGGCGGCGGGCGGGCCGAGGCCGCTGGTCACGACTTTCTGAAAATTGTTCAGCAGCATGAAATTGAGATGATTGCGGTGGGCAACGGGACTGCCGGACGCGAAATGGAACAGTTTGCGCGCCAGACCTTGAAACAGGCCGGGCTGAAACTGCCGGTGGTTATGGTCAGTGAAGCGGGGGCAAGTGTTTACTCGGCTTCGGACATTGCGCGGGAAGAATTTCCGGATCTTGACCTGACTGTACGCGGGGCCATTTCTATCGCCCGTCGTTTGCAGGATCCTCTCGCCGAATTGGTCAAGGTCGATCCCAAAAGTATTGGTGTGGGTCAGTATCAGCACGATGTCTCTCAGCCGCTGCTGAAAAAAGCCCTGGATGAAGTGGTGGAGTCTTGCGTTAATTTTGTCGGGGTTGAATTAAATACCGCGTCCTGGGCGCTGCTGAGCTTTGTTTCCGGTCTGAATACCACCCAGGCCAAGGCGATTGTGGCCCGCCGTGACACCGAAGGCGCTTTTACCCAGCGGAGTGAGCTGCTCAAGGTCGCGCGCTTCGGCGCCAAAGCCTTTGAACTGGCGGCGGGTTTTCTGCGCATTCGCGGTGCAGAGAATCCCCTCGATAACACGGCGGTTCACCCCGAACGTTATGCGCTGGTGGCAAAAATGGCGGCTGATGCCGGTTTGTCAGTCGCCCAGTTTATCGCCAATCGTCGGGGACTGGAGCAAATTGACCTGAATCGTTATACTGATGAGCAGGTTGGTCTGCCGACCCTGCGGGATATTCAGCTCGAACTGCTCAAGCCGGGGCGCGATCCGCGTGACAGTTTTACCCTGAGCAGCTTCCGCGAAGATGTCACCGAACTTTCTGATTTGCAGGAAGGCATGCGTTTGAACGGCATAGTCACCAATGTCGCGGCCTTCGGTGCTTTCGTTGATATTGGTGTGCATCAAGATGGGCTGGTGCATATCAGCCAGTTGGCGGATCGTTATGTGCGCGACCCGGCAACCGTGGTCAAGGTTGGCCAGGCAGTTCAGGTCAGGGTGGTTTCGGTGGATGTGGAGCGGCGCAAAATTGGTTTAAGCATGCGCAGCGCGGCTGATGCCGAAAAAGCCAAAGACGACGCCAAGATTGTCACCAGCTCCAACCGGCCGTCGGCAAAGACTACTCATCACTCGTCTGCGCCGGTTGCCACTGACCTTTGCAACGCCTTTGCGCGGGCCGGTTTTAAAGTGAAAAGGAAATAAACCACCATGAATGATCGGGTTGATCTGCACCTGCATACCCGTTGTTCCGACGGTCATCATACTCCGGAAGAAATTGTCCAGTTGGCCGCTGCCGCCGGATTGAAAGCCATCGCCGTGGCCGATCATGACAATGTCGATGGCATTGATGAGGCCATGGCTGCCGGGGCAAAACTGGGGGTCGAGGTGATTGCTGCGGTGGAGTTATCGAGTCAGTGGCAGAATTATAAAGATGTCCATCTGCTGGGTTATGGCTTTGATCATCACCATCCCCTGTTGGTTGAACGCTTGACAGAGTTTCGTAAATTTCGGGCCAGTCGCAACCGGGTGATTGTTGAAAAAGTCAATCAACAGCTGGCTGGTGAAGGACGTGACCCGCTGGATTTTGTCACCATCGAAGCCCTTGCCGGGGGCACCATTGGCCGACCACATATTGCCCAGGCCTTGCGGGCTGCAGATTACGTTCATACCTACGATGAAGCCTTTGATCGTTATCTGGTGCCGAATAATGTTGCCAAGCAGTTTTTCCCCGTCGATGAAGCTGTCAGCCTGATTCACGCAGCCGGCGGGGTTGCCGTCCTGGCGCACCCACCCTATGTCACACGCAATCACGGCGAACTTGAAACCCTGCTCGAAACCTTTGTTTCACTGGGGCTGGATGGTCTTGAGGCCTACAATAACGGGGTAAATCTCGAAGGGGTTTACTGGCTGATCAATCTGGCGCGGCGACACAATTTAATCGTCACCGGCGGTTCCGATTTCCATGGCAGCGAAGATTCCCTCATCAGCATCGGCGGTGGACTAGGCCGCTTCGAAATCCCCTATACCTGTGTCGATGAAATTCATTCGGCCCTTTACCGCCATCGCCAACAGGGGTGACGACGGATTCTGATTTTATTGAATATCCAACTGGCAAAATATCGGCCAAAAAATACATTGCTATAAAGATGATATCGCAGTAAACTTATAACATATATCAACTATTTGAAAATAAATACCGGCCAAAATATCGGCCAAAATTAAAGAAATCGACCTGCATGGCTACTAAAGTCAGACATGATAGCATCTCCCAGATGGAACCGATGCTGCCCTCTGCCATTGATTCCAGCCTGACGGATCTTGCTATCGAAGTTGTCCGGCGCTCAGCAGCCCTGAGCACAGCCCTGCACCCTTTGACCAGAAGGACGGTTGTCGAACTGGTTCGATCTATGAACAGCTACTACTCTAACCTGATCGAAGGGCACAACACTCACCCTGTCGACATAGAACGAGCGCTGGAAAAGGACTATTCTCACGATCCGGCAATGCGGGCGCTGCAAATGGAGAGCGCAGCCCACATCGAGGTGCAACAACGGATTGAAAGCTGGTTGCAAACGAACCCGAATGAAGACATCTGCGCGCAGGCATTTCTTTGCCGGGTTCACAGGGAGTTTTATGCACGCCTGCCTGAGGACTTCTGTCCGGTTCAAACTCCGGCTGGCGCGAGTAAGAAGGTCATTCCCGGCATGCTAAGACAAGATGAAGTTACAGTCGGTCGCCACATTGCCCCGGCTTTCAAAGACCTGCCTGACTTCCTCACGCGTTTTCAGGCAGCTTACAACCCCTCACGACTGAGTGCTGTCAATAAAGTCATTGCGGCGGCGGCATCCCACCATCGCCTGGCCTGGATTCACCCGTTCCTGGATGGTAATGGCCGGGTGACACGCCTGTTCAGCCATGCCTATTTGATCAAAGCCCAAATTGGCGGTCATGGCTTATGGGCTGTTTCACGCGGCTTCGCACGCAATCGTGAGGCCTACCTGAGGGCTCTGGCCGGTGCCGATGCTCACAGGCAGGGCGAAGTAGACGGACGCGGCAATCTTTCGAACCGGGGCCTTACGGGTTTCTGCACCTTCTTCCTGCAAACTGCACTGGATCAGATTGATTTCATGTCCAGCTTGCTGGATCTCGACGGATTGCAGAAAAGATTGAGCGGATATGTGGAACGGCAGGTCAGCCAGGGTGAATTGACGCTTGAGGCCGCCTACTTGCTCAGAGACGTGTTATTGCGCGGAGAAGTCCCGCGTGGCGAAGCGACCCGTATCACCGGACGACCGGAACGGACTGCACGCCGTATCCTTAAGGGTTTGCTGGATAAAAAACTGCTGAATGCCGACACGGAAAAGGGCCCGGTTCGACTTAACTTCCCCGTCGGCGTCGTGGGTTATTACTTTCCGCGACTCTACCCCGAGGGAGTTGAAATCACTGCAAGGTAGACGTGCGGGTTAAGCATTTTTACCTCTCATTTCACCCCGTTCCTCTCTCAGGATAATAGTCAAAACTGGGGCTTAAGCCATAAAGTCAAAATGCTGTACCTGTTTTATGAAAAACGACAAAGCACCTGTGCTGGTTTTGAGAAAACTGGTGGAAACTGTGATACTGTCCATCCTGAATTTTATCGATTGCGACAAGGATAGCGTAACGTCGTACTAATCTGCTGACCTTTTAACTTTCAACAATTTCAAGAAAAAACGGGGATAAAATGAAATTGACTGTGATTGGTACCGGTTATGTTGGGCTGGTAACGGGAACCTGCTTTGCCGAAATGGGGAACCAGGTGACCTGTGTTGATGTTGACCAGGCGAAAATTGAGGGATTGTTGCGGGGGGTTCTGCCGATTTATGAGCCCGGCCTTGAAGCCATGGTGTTACGCAATGTAGCTGAAAAGCGCCTGAGTTTTACGTCCAGGCTGGCCGAAGGCCTCGACGATTGTGAAATCTTTTTTATTGCCGTGGGCACTCCGCCGGGTGAAGACGGTTCAGCTGATCTCCGCTATGTGCAGGCGGTTGCGCGCCACATCGGCGATTTGCTTACGGGTTATGCGGTGATTGTCGACAAGTCGACGGTACCGGTGGGCACCGCGGAACTGGTGCGTAAAACCATTCAGGGACAGTTGGATCAGCGGGGAGTTGAGATCGACTTTGATGTGGTGAGTAACCCCGAGTTCCTGAAAGAGGGCGCGGCGATTGACGATTTCATGAAGCCGGATCGGGTCATAATCGGCAGCGATTCTGAGCAAGCCCGCACCTTGATGCGACGTCTCTATGCGCCCTTCAATCGCAACCATGAACGAACCCTGTTTATGGGGGTGCGCGATGCCGAAATGACCAAGTATGCCGCCAATTCCATGTTGGCGACCAAAATCAGTTTTATTAACGAAATTGCCAACCTGTGTGAAAAACTTGGTGTCGATGTCGAAAATGTGCGCAAGGGGATAGGCGCTGATTCGCGCATTGGCCTGGCGTTTATTTACCCCGGTTGCGGTTATGGCGGTTCCTGTTTTCCCAAAGATGTTCAGGCGTTGATTCGTATGGCCGACGGGATTGCGTTTGATGCGCATCTGCTCAAGGCGGTTGAAAAACGTAACGCAACCCAGAAAACCTGGCTGGCGCAGCAGGTCAGGAAACGCTTTGGCTCTGATTTAAGTGGTTTGACTTTTGGTGTTTGGGGGCTCTCTTTCAAACCCGGCACCGATGATATGCGTGAAGCGCCCTCCAAGGTTTTGCTGACGGCTTTGATAGCTGCCGGTGCGAGCGTGCGGGCCTATGATCCGGTGGCGATGGAGTCTGCCCGCAACGAATTGCCGCAAACATGGTTTAGCGAGGGAAAACTGATTTTGGCCAACCATCAATATGATGCTTTGCCGGGCGTAGCGGCCTTACTGCTGGTGACGGAATGGAAACCCTTCCGCAATCCCGATCTCGATGCGATGAAACGGCTGATGCAACAGCGCGTTATTATTGATGGCCGCAACCAGTATGAGCCGGCGCTGATGCGTGAAGCGGGATTTGAATATGTTGGCGTTGGCCGGTGCCATGGCTGAGACTCAGAATCTGTCGGTTGCGGCCGACGCCGGATGTTTTGCCTGCGGGGCCGACAATCCCATTGGCCTGCACGCTCAGTTTGAAATTGACCCTGTAGCGGGCACTGCTGCTTGTCAATTGGTACTGGATGAGCGTTTTGCCGGCTGGCAGCGGGTGGTTCACGGCGGCATTCTGGCCACCCTGCTTGACGAAGCTGCCATTTATGCCTGTCGTGGGCGGGGTGAGCAATTTGTCACCGCCACTATCCATGTGCGCTACCGCAAACCCGTGCCGGTGGGCAGCCTGGTCGCAGTTAGCGCCCGCATCATTGAGGTTCGACGTAAGCTCTACAGGGTTCAGGCGCGGCTGGAGGTTGCCGACAGCCTGATGGCAGAGGCCGAAGTCGGGGTTTCCTGCCTTGATCCTGGGTGCTGATGGGCAAGACCAATCCCGTAGTGCCATGCAGAGAACCGGGCAGGCACGGGGGTCTGCCCCTACTTTTTCCATAACAAAGCCCCGCCGAAGAATCGGCGGGGCTTTGTGCATTGCGGGTTGAATCTGTTATTCGCAGAGATCGACTTTGATGTCCCAGTTTTTGATTTTCATGGTGCCATTTTGCGCCAGGTTCAACTGCATCTTGAAGGCACGGTCAAACAACTGGGGCTCGTGACCAATCCCTTTGGCCAGGGTTTCTTTTTTGGCCATTTCTAAGTAATCGGTCAGGATCGGGCGGTAGTCCGGATGGCCGCACTTCTCAATGATGACCTTGGCGCGATCTTTCGGCGCCAGGCCGCGCAGGTCAGCAAGACCCTGCTCGGTGACCAGCACGTCGAGGTCGTGCTCGGTGTGGTCAATATGTGGAGCCTTGGGAACCACACAGGTGATACCACGCGGGTCGGTTTTTGACGGCCGAGTCGACGGGGTGTGCATAATTTTCAGGTAACCGTTGCGCAGGAAGTCGCCTGAACCGCCGAGGCCGTTGATCATGCGGGTACCACCGACCAGGGTCGAGTTGGCGTGAGCATAAATGTCAAACTCGACCGGGGTGTTCATGGCGATACAACCCAGACGCCGAATCGGCTCCGGAGCATTGGAGATGGAGAGCGGGCGCAAGGTGATTTTGCTGAAATACTTTTCCCAGTTGTCAAAGAAGCGCGGGAAGCCTTCGGTTTCCGACAGGGACAGGGAGCAGGACGAGGCACAGAGCAGGTTGCCGCCGTCAAAGAAGTCGAGCATGGTGTCTTGCAGCACCTCGGTATACACCGACAGGTTGTGGAAGGGCCCCTTGGCCAGGCCACCGACGACGGCGTTGGCGATGGAACCGACGCCCGATTGCAGGGGCAGCAGATTTTCGGGCAGACGACCCCTTTTGATTTCGTGGGCGAAGAACTCCATGATGTGTCCGGCGATCGCTTCCGAGGTGTCGTCCATCTCAGTGAAAGCACGGCCCTTGTCGCGCCGTTTGGATTCGACAATCGCGACAATTTTGTCGGGATCGCAGGGAACATAGGGCGTACCTATACGGCTGTTGGCTGCCGTGATCAAGAAAGGCGCGCGATGGGGTGGCTTTTGCTGCATGTGGATGTCGTGCATGCCTTCGAACGAGGGTTGCCCGGTGTTGACTTCGATGATGATCTTGTCGCACAGGTTCAGAGCTTCGGCAACGATGCCACAGGAGGTGGTCAAGGCCAGGCCACAGTCTTCGGTAATGGCAGAAACTTCAATAATGCCGATGTCATAACGACCATTTTCGGTGTAAAAGCCGTAACCGGCATCCTGGGCAAAGTGACCGAGGTGCTTGTCACCCATGCGGATTCGGCCTTCGTTAATACCCTTGGCAATGTTTTTGCCGGTTTGGTAAGGCCAACGCCGGTCGATCATGTCGAGGGTTGCCCAGCGATCTTCCGTTTCGGCACCGACGGAGGCACCAATAAACAGATTGAAACGCAACTTGCCTTGCAGTTTGTTGGCCTCAACGTGGTTGGCCAGAGCAATAGGTACTTCTTTGGGGTAGCCGGCGGGGGTAAAGCCAGACCACATCAAATTCTGGCCGTCTTTAAAGTACTTGATACAGTCATCTGCCGAACAAACTTTGCTGAGCAGTGACTTACGACGAACGCGATCTTGCAGGGTACCGAAATCGGACATTTCTCTCTCCTCCTTATGAAGGGAACGGGGTTGCAATTATGCACCGACCGAAAATTTGGAGCAGAAACAGAACCGATCTTAAAACGATAGCTGAATCGGCGTCTGGTGTCTCTCTGCCCCTTTGATAGATGGTTGCCACCGGAGGCGCTGGTAAAATGACGTTATAATAACGACGCTTTTTATATTATGCTGTATGCCGCAAGTCAAGGGAAAAGAGGGCATGCGGTTGAATTTATCATCCGTGGTATTCCCCCGAAGAGGTCGAGATATTTTACTGTATTTTTAATGGGTTGCATCTTCTGATTTTAGTTGTTGTTTTCCATGAAATATTGTGCTTTCAGCACATATTCGCTGCCGGGAAACTGGTCAAACAGCTGGTTGAATGTTGCGATGGCAGCCTTTTTATTGTGATTTTTGAAATAGGCCGATCCCAGGTAGTAAAAAGCTTCATCGCGATAGTAGTAGTTGGGAAAGTCGTTCAGGGCCTGGCTGATGCGGTTGATGGCCGCCTGATATTCGCCGGCACGCAGGTAGTAACGACCCACATAAACTTCGTGCTCGACCAGACGATTGCGGCAACGTTTGCTGAGGTAGCTGACCTCTTCAGTCCGTTTATCTTCAGGAAATTGACTCAGCATTTGCTCGAAGGCGCTCAGGGCATTTTTGGTGATGGTCTGATCCCGGTCTTTGCTGAGCATCTGTTTGTAGTAAGACAGACCTAGAAAATAAAGGACGTCGTTAAGGCGCTCGTCTTGCGGGTGTTGTTGGGCAAAGGCGCTATAACTGATGGCCGCTGAGATGAAGTCTTGATTCAGATAGTGGGCTTCGGCGATTTTCAGTTCGGCCAGCTTGTTGAGTTCCGGCGAATAGTAGCTGTCGCGCACCTTTTTCCATGAGGCGACCGCATCGTCAAAACGCTGTTGTTCGAAAAACTGCTCGCCCTCCTTGAAATAGTAATCGGCACTGCGCGGTGGTGCAACGCGTGAAGGGTCGCAGGCAACAAGGGTTAAGACTAACAGCAGGGTCAGAGAGATTTTTGATAACATATTTTTCGTAACCACCTTTGTAAAAGTTGAAAAAACAGGCGACGGAAGCCTGTCGGCAATGTCAATTTTCAGACGATCAATCTGGATTATTCTTTGGGCTCGCTACTTTTCTTGTCTGCGTCCGAATACCGCAAAGAGCTCCTGCTTTTCGCGCATATCCACCGCTGAATTCTCGGCTCTGCGGTCTATCGGCGGATGGTGGGTGCAGTTGCGACCCGCCTGTTTGGCCTGGTAAAGATACTGATCTGTCGCCTTTATGAGCCCGGTCGGGGTCAGCTCATCAAGGGGCAAAAAGACATTGACCCCGAGACTGACCGTCAAGTGAAGTCGACCCTCTGGTCGTTTCAGCGGACTTTCGGCGATCAGCTCGCGGATTCTTTCTGCCACCTGAATGGCGGGGTTCAACGGGGTTGACGGTAGAATCAGAGCAAATTCCTCGCCGCCGAAACGACACGCCAGATCGAGTTTACGCAGAGCCTGCGTGAGTAACCCCGCCAGATGAACCAGGGCCAGATTCCCCATATCGTGGCCGTACTGATCGTTAACCTGCTTGAAATGATCAATGTCGAGCATAATCAGGCTGGTTGGTGATTCGAGGCGGCGCGAACGTTCCATCTCCTGAGCAAGGTGCCGCTCGAAACCGCGGAAATTTATCAGGCCGGTTAAAGCGTCGGTCAGGCTCTGGTGTTCTAATACGCTGACGCGCTGCCGAAGCTGGTCGACAGCCAGGGGCAGCGTACAATCAGAATGTTTGAGCGGGCAACTGAGGGGAGAATTCACATTCAGGTGTCACTTTCTGCTCGGCGTTCAGCCAACTTCATTGTATTCGCGCACCCGAAATTCAACGCCCAAAGCGTTTGCGACCTGGCGACAGGCGTCCATGTCGACTCCCGGGTAGCTGACCGCCGTGGCCGTGACCTGCGGAATATAGTGGGGCGCCAGCTGGAGAAATTCCTTAAGGGCGGCGTAGCCGGCGGCACCGTAGTGGGAGCGACAGATATCCTGATATGTCTCCGCCGTGGCCGCATTCAGTGACACGGAAATTGCGTCAATTTTCCCCGCCAGTTCCGGCAAAATATTGCGCCCATGAACCAGATTCGCCTGACCGTCGGTGTTGATTCGCACCCGAACCTGCTGTTGTTTCAACCAGCCGGCCAGTTCAAGGATCAGATCAAGACGCAAAAGGGGTTCGCCATAGCCGCAGAAGACCACTTCTGCATAGTTTTTCGGGTCACCAATCGCCTGTTTCAATTCTTCGCTATCGGGTTCATGATCCAGTTTCAGCTCGTGGCCCTTGACGACAAAATCATCAAATTTGGCGCAGAAAACACAGCTGTTGGTGCAGCGATTGGTGATGTTGAGATAGAGGGAGTCGCGGATTTGATAGGCGATTTTGCTCTGTTGATCGACCTGGCCGATACCGAAGAGGTCGAAGACGTTTCGATTGGTGACGCGTGCGACATCGGCGAAGGTTAATCCTTTGATTTCCGCGAGTTTTTCTGCCGTAAAACGGACAAAAGCCGGTTCGTTGCGTTTGCCCCGCCGGGGCTGAGGCGAAAGATAGGGACAGTCGGTTTCGACCAGCATGCGATCGATAGGAATTTTGGCGACCACTTCACGCAGGGCGGCGTTTTTGGGGTAGGTGATGGTGCCGGTAACCGAGAGATAAAACCCCAGATCAAGACAGGCCTTGGCCATGGTCAGATCGCCGCTGAAGCAATGGAGTACGCCGCCACAGGCCTGTGCATCTTCTTCGCGTAAAATTTGTAATACCTCGTCGTGGGCCTCGCGATCATGCACAATTAGGGGTCTGCGGGCCTGCTTGGCGCATTGAATCTGGCGGCGAAAGGCCTGACGCTGAATCTCCCGCGGGGCGCGATCACGATAAAAATCCAGCCCGATTTCGCCCACGGCTACCACCTTGGGCTGTTTGAGCAGGTCGTCGAGCAGGGCCATGCCTTGGTCGGTGGCCTGGGGGGCGTCGTGGGGATGAATGCCCACGGCGGCGTAAACTGGCGCGTAGGTCGCTGCCAGTTCGACACTTTTGGCCGAACTCTGCAGATCACAGCCGATGGTTAAAATCTGTTTGATTCCTGCCTGATCGGCACGCTCCAGCACCATATCAAGGTCAGCGTTAAACTGACTGTTGTCGAGATGCGCGTGACTGTCAACCAAGGAAAAAAGTCGCTTGTTCATGTCCTCGCCGCTCAATCGCTGCTATCAATGCGCGGAAAAAGGGGCGCGGCTTTTTCAATGTGGCTTCCCGCCGTTAGTTGACCCCATTGATCCTTGTCTTGCAACTTTGCCTCTGGATCTGCGCCGAGCAGATGCAGAATTTTTTCGGCGGTCTGGGGCATAAAGGGGGCAATTTGCAGGGCAATCAAACGCTGGGCTTCAAGCAGATTATACAGCACCGTTCCCAAGCGTTCGTGCTCGGCGGGATCTTTGGCCAGGGCCCAGGGGGCGGTTTCGTCGATATATTTGTTGCCTGCCGCAATCAGCTCCCAGATGTGTTGCAATATTTTATTGAAGGCCATGTCGTTATATAAGAGGTCGATCTCTTCCATCGCGGTCGGAAAGCGCGCGCAGAAGGTCTGGTCGAGAAGATCCAGTTTGCCGGGGGCGGGGACAATGCCGTCAAAATATTTACCCAGCATGGCGGTTGAGCGGCTGAGCAAATTCCCCAGATCGTTGGCCAGGTCGGAATTGATGCGCGAAATCAGTGAGCTATGGGAAAAGTCACCATCGAGACCAAAGGGGACTTCACGCAGCAAAAAATAGCGGATGGCATCAACGCCATACTTGTCGACCAGCATATTGGGTTCGACCACGTTGCGCAGGCTTTTGCTCATCTTTTGCCCTTCAACCGTCCACCAGCCATGCGCAAAAATTTTGCGTGGCAGGGGAAGATCTGCTGCCAGCAGAAATGTCGGCCAGTAAACGGTATGAAAACGCAGAATATCCTTGCCGATAACGTGAATGGCCGGCCAGAATTTTTCAAAGAGGCCGTCTTTGTCTTCGGGATAACCCAGGGCCGAAATATAGTTGGTCAGGGCGTCAAACCACACATAAATGATATGTTTTTCATTGCCGGGAACGGGAATCCCCCAGGAGAAAGAGGTGCGCGAAATCGACAGGTCGCGCAAGCCTTCGCGCACAAAGGAAAGGATCTCGTTGCGCCGTGATTTCGGCTGAATGAAATCAGGGTTCTTCTCAATGTGTTCGAGAAGTTGATCCTGATATTTACTCATGCGGAAAAAATAGGATTCTTCTTTGAGCTTGGTGGTTAAGCGTCCGCAGTCGGGGCAGTTTCCTTCGAGTAATTGGGTTTCGGTCCAGAAGGTTTCGCAGGGTGTGCAATACCAGTCTTCATATTCGCCCAGATAAATATCACCTTTGGCTTCAAGCGTCCGAAATTGTTCAGATACCGTGTGAATATGGCGTTCCTGGGTGGTGCGAATAAAATCCGTATGGCTGATATTCAGCTTGTCCCACAGGGCTTGAAAGCGTTTTACGACCCGATCTGCCAGCTCCAAAGGAGCTTCACCATTGGCATGGGCAGCGGTTTCGACTTTTTGACCATGTTCGTCGGTGCCGGTCAAAAAGTAGACATCAAAGCCGCGTGAGCGCTTGTAGCGTGAGATGACATCGCAGGCCAGGGTGGTGTAAGCGTGGCCAATGTGGGGCACATCGTTAACGTAATAGATCGGCGTGGAAACGTAGAAACTCTCGGCCATCGCGGCCTCCTTTTAAGCGTGAATTATCAAATATACCAATTATTCCAAAGGACAGGTTCCGGTTGCTCATGGCTCGGGTTGATGCTGTTGTGGCTTTTCCGTTGTCTCCCGCTCGGGCTTACGGCGTGAACGCCGCCGATTGCGGCTGCGTTTGCGCTGCGACGGTTCATTGCTTTTTTGTTCGACCGCCTTATCTGTTGGGGGCAGTTTGGAGGCGTTGGTGCTCGCCTGGTTTTTGCCGGCCTTCGTTTGGGGCAGGGCGTCTTTGTCAAGGGTCGGGGGCTGTTCGCCACGGCGGCGTTGACGCCGTACCGGTTTGTGCGCCGCGTCTTTTTTGTCCTCAGCTGTACGCGGCTCTCCGGCGGGTGGCGCAGGGCGACGACCAGAGGCATTGCCGCCGGTCGGTGCTGGCTTGTCCAGATCATCGATATGGACTTCGCGGCGTCCGTTCTTGTCGACGATGGTCAGGGTCTGGGCCAGGACATTCACGCCGATAACGTCGGCAGTTCCGTCGGGCAGGTTAAGTTTTTTGCCGCACTTGGGCAGGGTTTTGCGCATTTCGTTGTAGGTTTCATACTCATAGCTCAGACAACAAAGCAGTCGTCCGCATTGTCCGCTGATTTTGCTCGGGTTTAGGGCCAGGCCCTGGGCTTTCGCCATCTTGACGGAAACCGGAGCAAAGCTTCTCAGGTAGGAACAACAGCAGAGCTCACGTCCACAGCAGCCGAGGCCGCCCACGATTTTGGCTTCATCGCGCACGCCGATCTGGCGCATTTCGATGCGGGTGCGAAAGTGTTGGGCCAGATCCCGCACCAGATCACGAAAGTCGACCCGGCCATCAGCGGTAAAATAAAAGACGATCTTTGAGCCATCGAACAGATATTCAGCCTGAACCATCTTCATGGGCATATTGCGTTCGGCGACCCGGTTGCGACAAAATCTCAGTGCATCGCTTTCGCGTTCGCGGTTTTTTTCGGCCTGCTCCAGATCCTGGGGGGTGGCTTGGCGCAGGATGGGCTTCAGGGGGGGCTGTCGACTATCGTGAACCTCTTCGCGTACAGCGCCGATGACCGTTCCAAGAGCCCTGCCGCGTTCGGTTTCAACCACCACCTGGTTGCGGTTGTCCAGTTCGAAATCACCAGCGTTAAAATCAAAAAGTTTGCCGGCACAGTGAAAAGAGATGGCGACAATCCGGGTTTTTTTCATAGGTCTATAAGCTCACTTAGCTGTTATAACAATTCGTTATGCGGCGACGATCTGCAGCAGCATGGATTCGAGCGCCAGCTGCCGATTGACATTGCGCTCTAAATGAAAACGCGCATCATCGATCGCCTCAAGTTTGCGCAGCAGGGCGTCGGGTGGTTCGCGACGCGCACGCTGAAACAGGGTTTCACGCAGGTCGATATTCACCAGTTCCGCTTCTGGCCGCCCTTGACCCAAGAGCAGGAGGTCGCGATAAAAGGATTGGAAGATATCGAGGATATCCTCCAGGTTTTCTTTGTCTTTTTCCAGCTGTTCGGCCAGATTCATTAACGGCAAAATTGCCCCGTCTGACAGCGCGAGCAAGGCGTTGATGAGCTTTTTGCGCTGATCCAGGTAGAGTTCGCGACGATCACCGAAGGCTTTTTTGAAACTGCCGTCGCTTAAGGCCGCCATCACCAAAGCTTCCTGCTCGGTAACTTCGAGGCGATGTTCGAGAATTTCGGCCATCTGCCGTCGTGGCAGGCGATTGAAACGCAGGCGTTGGCAGCGTGAACGGATGGTGTCGAGTAAAAATTCGGGTCGAGCACTCAGCAGAATCAGCAGGGTTCCGGCCGCAGGTTCTTCGAGGGTTTTCAGCAAGGCATTGGCTGCGGCCGCATTCATGGTGTCGGCAGCGTCGATGAGGCACACCTTGTGTTGGCCTTCCAAGGGGCGCAAGGACAGTTCCTGCTGTATCTTACGCACCTGGTCGATCTTGATCTGGCTGCCATCGGGGCTGAGCCAGTGCAGATCGGGATGATTCTGGTGATCAACCTTGCGACAAGCTGCGCATTCGCCACAACCTTGGCCTTCGGTGCAGAAGAGGGCACGTGCCAGGGCCAGGGCCATGAGTTTTTTGCCGACGCCTTCCGGGCCCTCAAACAGATAGGCATGGGCCAGGCGCTTGTGATGCAGGGCGCGCAGCAGAATATCTTTCTGCGCCTGATGATGGATAATCTTGTCAAAGGTCATGGGGGCCTCTGTAGGCCATGGCCCTTGTGGTGTGCTGCCAAATAGTGTCCGCCAGGCAAGAAAGAGATTGGCTACCGTCGACAACGCAGAAACGTTGGGGGTTTTGCCGGGCCAATTCCAGATAAGCCTCGCGCACCCGCTGATGAAAGGCCAGTGCTTCGCGTTCAAAACGTCCTTCGCTGCTGGTCTGCTCTTGTGCCTCGCGGTCAAGGGCGCGTTGCAGGCCGATTTGGGCAGGCAGGTCGATGAGAATTGTCAGTTCGGGGTGGGTATCGCCAGCGGCGATCTGGTTCAGTTGGTTGATGAGTTCGCGGTCAAGTGAGCGTCCGGCCCCCTGATAGGCGCTGGTGGCGTCGGTAAAACGATCACAGAGCACAATGGCACCCGCGGCCAGGGCGGGTGCAATGACCTGGGCCACATGCTGCGCCCGCGCGGCGGCGTAGAGCAGCAGCTCGGCCGTGGGCACCAGATCAGCATTGGCCGGATCAAGCAGAATTTTGCGCAAGTGGTCGGCGATTTTGCAGCCCCCCGGCTCACGGGTTTGAATCACCCGCTGACCGGACTGCGTCAGGCTTTGGGCCAGCAGGGCGATCTGGGTGGTTTTCCCCGAGCCTTCAATGCCTTCAAATGTAATGAAAAAGCCCATCAATCCGTCGATCAGCAGAGAGTTACAGACATCAGTCCGCAGAGAGATGCCCAAGTGCGGCCTATGTAAATCGGGACATTATAGGAACTGGTTCGCCATGAATCAAGGACAAACGCCGCATTTTCGTGGCCTTTTTTTGTGGTGTCACCTGCTGGAAAGCGCCGATTATCCGTTTGTGTCTGTGCGCGGTTTTGGGTATACTGCGCCCTCGTTACGCCGCCGGACTTTGTCGTGCGCTCTTTTGGGGGCGCTTCTTCCCTGTCTGCGGGATCACATCTTGATTTTCACTTCTGCCAGGAAAGACCACCAGCTTCTTAAGATGAATGAATTTTCTTTTGCGCGACTGCAGGAACAGCTGGGATACACCTTCCGCTCTTCGTCCCTGCTTTTGCAGGCCCTGACGCATAAATCTTACAGCAACGAGCAACGCGAAGCTCTTGACCCGCACAACGAGCGCCTCGAATTTCTGGGCGACGCGGTGCTTGAGCTTGCCGTCAGCCACTACGTCTATCGCCATTTTCCTCAGGTTCCCGAGGGCGGATTGACCCGAATTCGCGCCGAGGTGGTGTGTGAAAAAGGTTTAGCGCGTCTTGCCCGACGTCTGCAACTGGGTGCGGGTTTGCGTCTGGGGCGTGGCGAAGAGAAGTGCGGTGGGCGCAAGAAAGCCAGTTTGCTTTCTGACGCGGTTGAGGCTCTGATGGGGGCTATTTTTCTTGAAGGTGGTTTTCCTGTTGCCTGTGCCGTGGTTGAACACCTGTGTGCGGCCGATATTCAGGCTTCTGGAAAATCCCGTCTGGGCAGTGACCACAAGACAGCCTTGCAGGAAAAGTTACAGGCGATTTTTGGCGAACTCCCCGTTTACCAGCTGCTGGGAATCGAGGGGCCCGATCATAACCGCAGCTTTGTGGTGCAGGTTGCCTTTCACGATGAAATCCTTGGCTGTGGCCAGGGCAGCAGTAAGAAACAGGCAGAACAGCAGGCCGCTGCTGCCGCCCTGAGCCATGCTTTTGTGCGCAAACTGGAGAGCCCGAAATACTATGAATGAACCAGATTTCCGCAGTGGTTTCGTGTCCCTGGTCGGACGCCCGAATGTGGGGAAATCGACTCTGCTCAACCAAATTTTGGGGCAGAAGATCGCGATTACCTCCAATAAGCCCCAAACCACGCGCAACCGTATTTTGGGCATCCACAATCTCGACGCCGGTCAGATTCTGTTTCTTGACACGCCGGGAATTCACAAGCCTAAAGGGCGCCTCAATAAATTTATGGTGGATCAGGCGCTGGCGGCTTGTCAGGACATCGATCTGGTGTTGCTGTTGGTCGAGGCCAATGCCCGCCCTGGGGGGGGAGACGAATATGTGATAGATATTCTCAAACGCTCGGCGGTGCCGGTGATTCTGGTCATCAACAAAATTGATCTGGTGGAACCGCCGCGGTTGCTGGAATTGATGGCCGCTTTTGCGACATTGCACGATTTTCATGCCCTGGTACCAATTTCGGCCCAAAGCGGCGATGGTGTTGCGCGTTTGCTGGCGGAAATCGCGCCTTTTCTCAAGCCGGGGCCGCGTTATTATCCTGAGGATATGGTCACCGATTTGCCGGAACGTTTTATTGTCGCCGAAATGGTGCGCGAAAAAATCATGCGGCGTACGCGGGAAGAAATCCCTTACGGGGTTGCCGTGCAGGTTGAAACCTTTACCGAAAAACCCGAGCAGAATCTGGTGGTGATTCAGGCGTTGATCCACGTTGAACGCGAAAGCCACAAACGCATTTTGGTGGGCCACCGCGGCCAGATGATTAAGGATCTCGGTCAGGATGCCCGGCGCGAAATTGAAAAGTTTCTCGGCACCCGGGTGTTTCTTGAACTCTTCGTGCGCGTCGATGAAAACTGGAGCCAGAGCACGCGTATGCTGCGTGAACTGGGTTACGAATAACCTGGGTTCTCTTGCGCGGACTCTCCTGGCTCTGATCTGAAAAGGGAATGTAAAAGAATGTTACCTGTTGTGGCCATTGTCGGGCGTCCCAATGTGGGCAAATCGACCCTGTTTAACCGTATTCTCGGTCAGCGTAAAGCGCTTGTCGAAGATTTCGCCGGCGTCACCCGCGACCGCAACTATGCCGAAGTTACCCGTTACGCCAAACCCTTTCTGCTCATCGACACTGGCGGCTTCGAGCCCGCCAGCAGTGACCGTTTGCTTACCCAGATGCGGGAACAATCGCAACTGGCGGTTGAAGAAGCTGATCTGATTATTCTGCTGATGGATGTCCGCGAGGGGCTGACTCCCTCGGACATGGAAGTTGCGCAGATGTTGCGCAAGGTCAAAAAACCGGTTTTGCTGGTCGTCAACAAGGTCGACGGCGACAAGCAGGAAGATGATGTCGCAGAATTTTACGCCCTGGGAATTGCACAGATTTATACCCTTTCCTCTGCTCATGGACGCGGGGTGGGGGAGCTGATCGATGATCTGCTGGAGCTGCTGCCGACAAGGGATATGCCCGAGATTGCGTCTGAAGTGCGCATGGCGGTGATCGGGCGGCCCAATGTGGGGAAATCTTCCCTGGTCAACCGCATCCTTGGGAGCGAGCGCATGGTCGCCAACCCGACGGCGGGCACCACCCGTGACAGTGTTGATACGCCCTTTGAATTTGAGAGCCAGCGTTATGTGCTTATCGATACCGCCGGGATTCGCCGCAAGGGCAAAGTCAGTCAAACTCTGGAGAAATTCAGCGCGGTGCAGGCCTTGAAGGCCATGGATCGTGCGCATGTAGTGCTCATGTTGATTGACGCCGCCGCAGGGGTGACGGATCAGGATCTGGCCGTTGCCGGCTATGCTTACGAGCGGGGGCGGGCCTTGATTCTGGTGGTCAACAAGTGGGATCTGCCTGAAAAAGATACCCACAGTATGAAGAATTATCTTGAAGAAATTCGGCGGCGTTTTAAGTTTTTGCCCTTTGTCCCCGTGCTCTTTGTTTCGGCCCTCAGCGGTCAGCGGGTTGCGCGGATTATGCCGACCGTGGCCAAGGTTTTTGCCGAATTTAACCGGAAAATTACCACCTCGGAACTCAACTCCATTCTGGCTGAGGCGGTCACCCGCCATCCACCGCCCATGGTCAGCGGACGGCGGATCAAGCTTTATTACGCGACCCAGACCATGGTGCGACCGCCAACCTTTACAATTTTCACCAACTGTCCCGAGGATATCCATTTTTCCTACGAGCGTTATCTGCACAATGCGCTGCGTGAAGCCTTTGGTTTTGAAGGCGTACCTTTACGCCTGCGCTATCGGGGGCGTACCGCCCGACAGGGGTGAAGATTAGTCTTTACTGTCCCCTGGACTTTGGCTATTTTAGAGTCCACCTCAAACACAAGGATGCATCCGATGAGTCTGGTGGGTAATCTTGAAGATCTCGGGCTGGGGGATATTTTACAAATTGTCAGCCTGAGTGGTAAGTCGGGGGTGTTGTCCCTGACAAGTGCCGCCCGTTCCGGGGCCATTTATTTCGATGCCGGGCTGGTTGTCGGTGCGGCTTCAACCCAGTTTAACGCGACTCTGGGTGAAACCCTCATCAAACACAAATTGCTCGCTCCCTCGGCCCTTGACGCTCTCTCCCTTGCCCAGCAGCAGCAGCCGGCCTTGCGCCAGGCTGACTTCTTTACCACCCGCTATAAGCTGCCGCCAGAAACCCTCGAAGCCATCATCAAAGCCTTTATTCAACGGATTGTTTACAGTTTTTTTGCCTGGACTGAAGGTAGCTTCTCTTTTGCCCTCGAAGAAGGTGAGCAGGTCGTGCCCCGCCAGGTTCCCGTTAGTGGGTTTTATCTCAAAACGGGGTTAAACTCGCAGTGGCTGGCGGCGGAAGGTCGCCGTCTGGCCAGTGAGGGACGTTTGCTCAGTGATGCGGCGGTGGTACCGCCTTTTGCCCCGTCCGCGGCCCAGACCTCCACTCAGGGAAAGCCGGATCCCGGTTTGCGTGGCACGGCTGGCCCCTTGTTTATCATTGATGACGATGGCCCGACGCGTGCGGTGCTGGAACGTGCCTTTGTGCGCGCTGGTTTTGAGGTGGAATCCTTCGCTTTACCCGCCGAGCTGATTAACGCCTGCTCCCAGCGCCTTAATCTGGGCCAGCGACCGGCTCTGCTGGTCGATTTAATTATGCCGCGTCTGGATGGTCATGGCATTCTCGGTGGGCTTGAAGTCGTTGAAATTGTTAGCGAAAAGCTTGCAGGTTTGCCGGTTCTGCTCATGACCGATCATCCCAATGCCGAGGCCGAAAAAAAAGCGCACGAGCTTGGCTGTGTTGCCGTTTTGCGCAAGCCCAAAAAAGTTGAAATCCGTCAAGAACGTGGGATTGAGGTGCTCAAGAATCTGTTGGTCGAGGTTGAACATTGCCTTTCCGATAAGGGCTTGAGCTTGGCCCCAGCTCTGCAGGGCGGGTTTCGCCTGGAAGCGGCCCTTGCCGACGATATTGAAGACCCGTTCGCGCCAAGCGCGCCCGTGCAGGAAGAATCACCCGGACTCTATCTGCTCAAAGGGATGTTGCAGGAGCTGGCTGACCCCTTGCTGGGGGGCGGCGTTATTCTGCTGACTTTGCGTTTTGCCAGTGAAATGTTGAATCGGGCGGTGATTTTCAACGTCCACGACCATGAAATTGTCGGTGTCGGCCAGTTTGGTCTGGATCAGGTGACGGAAAATGCCGATCGCCTGGTGCGCAAACTGCGACTGAATATTGCTGCGGGTTCATTGTTTGATCAAGTGGTGCGGCACAAGAAGGCTCTCAAGGGAACCCTTACCCAGGCGAGCCCCGATTGCAAACTGCTGCAACATTTTGGTGGGGTTAAGCCCCTGGAAGTTTTTGTCGGCCCCCTGATCAGCAATGGCAAGGTGGTGGCGATCATTTATGCCGATAATCTGCCCGATCAACGGCCGGTCGGCAACGTCGAAGCCTTCGAGGTTTTTTTATCCCAGGCGGGCATGGCGATGGAGCGCGTTTTACTCGAACGTCGTAGCGCATAAAAGCGCACTGATAAGCAAGGCGAAAGCACGCGTCGAGGTTTCAGCGGGGGGGTACGCGGGTTCTGAGAGTCCACTTTTTGGCACAGGAGATGTTTTTTTTGAAGAAAATTCTGGTTACCGAAGATTCAGCCACGATGAGGGGGCTGATCGTTTCGACACTGGAAGCGATGGAACGTTTCGAAATTATCGAGGCCGGCAACGGATTCGAAGCCTTGCGCGCCTTGCCGCGGGAAAAGGTTGATCTGATTATTACCGACATCAACATGCCCGACATCAATGGCCTTGAATTGGTCAATTTCTGCCGCAGCAATCCCCTTTATCAGGCAACGCCCCTGATTATTATTTCGACCGAAGGCAGTGAACATGACCGCGAAAAGGGTTTGGCTCTTGGGGCCAACGCTTATCTGGTGAAACCTTTTTTGCCCCAAGATCTCCAGCAACTGGTGCAGGAACTTATTTCCTGACGGAAGGCCAAAAGACCATGTCCCGACAACCAACCCAAGAATACCTCGCCGAGGCCGAAGAGCTGCTCGAAAGACTCGGACAGGATCTGGCGTTGTTGGGAGAATCGATTGACGCTGACGAGGCTGATCCCGATCTGGTAAACAGTATTTTTCGCGACGCCCATTCCCTTAAGGGCCTGTCGGGAATGTTCGGTTTTGATGATATTGCCGAACTCTCCCATCATCTGGAAACTTTGCTCGATCACTTCAGGCTTGGCAAAATTGCTCTGAACGCCATTTTGTACGATGCCTTGTTTGAAACTGTCGAAGGGCTTGGATTGCTGGTGCGTGAAAAGGCCCTCAATCCGCAAACCCGCATGGATATTTCCAGCTATGTGAGTCGAATTGATAAATTGATGCAGAGTCAGAAAGACGAAAACGCCACGTCTTTGGCGTCACTCTCTCTCGACCCGGCCCTGCTCAAAGTGTTGACAGAGTATGAAGAGCATCGCCTGCAAGAAAATCTCAATCGCGGCAGCTTGCTGTTGTTGGTTCACGCGCTGTTTGAGCTCGAAAGTTTTGATACCGATCTCTCCGCTTTGACCCGAGAACTTAAACAGGCCGGTGAAGTCATCAGTACCCTGCCGGGGGTGTCGAACGATAATCCTACGTGTCTGGCCTTTCGCATTTTGTTCGCCAGCAAGGTTCCGCTGGAAAATCTCCAGGCGCAGGCCGGGCTGGCACCCTATGAATTTGAAATCGTCAGTCAGGAGCGTCACGGAATGCTGGAGCCCGCCGCGCCCGTGCCGCCCCCAGCTCTGACCCCACGCCAGGATCCGCCCAAGGACAAGATTGCCCTCGCCACCCAGCCCATCGCCGACGAGCTTAGTCTGCGTTCTCTCAGCCAGTCGGTGCGGGTTGATATCGGTAAACTGAATGTTCTTATGAATCTGGTGGGTGAACTTGGCCTGGCACGCGGACATATTGCCCAGCTTGCGGACACCCTGACCCAGGCGGGAATACCCCAGGCGCGTGATCTGGATAAGGCGGTCCATGTGCTTGAAAGGCGGTTGGGGGAATTGCAGAAAGCCGTTATGGATGTGCGCATGGTGCCCGTGCGTCAGCTGTTTGACAAGATGACGCGCATCGTCCGGCGTATGGCCCACGAAATGGGCAAAAAGGTGGAACTTGCGACCTATGGTGCGGATACGGAATTCGACAAGCTGATCGCTGAGGATCTGGCTGATCCGATGATGCACATTATTCGCAATGCTCTCGATCATGGCCTGGAGTCATCGGTTGAACGACTTTCCCTGGGCAAGCCTGAGGTCGGGCGCATTGAGATGCGCGCCACCCAACGTGGCAACCATGTGGTGCTTGAAATTATTGACGATGGCCGGGGTATCGACCCGCAAGTGCTCCAGGCGAAAGGCATTGAAAAAGGGCTGATCAATCCCGAGGCCCAGGTGTCACGTCAAGATCTGTTTGCGTTGCTGTTTCATCCGGGTTTTTCAACCCGGGATCAGGTGAGCGAGTATTCGGGGCGCGGCGTCGGCATGGATGTGGTCAAAAATAATATTGCGGCCATGTCCGGCATTATTGATATAGAAAGCACTCCAGGTCAGGGCACCCAGATCGCCTTGACTCTGCCGATTACGCTGGCGATTATCAAGGCCCTGGTTGTGCGTATTCAGCAACGGGATTATGCGATTCCCCTCACCTCGGTCTTGGAAACTCTGCTCCTTGAACCGGGAATGATCCGATCGATTGAGGGGCGGCAGGTGATGAGTTTGCGTGGTAGCACCCTGCCGCTTTTACATCTGAATCAGATCTTTCAATTTGATCAGACGACCTCAACCGCCGGAGAATATGTCGTGGTCGTCGGCTTTGTTGATCGACGTATCGGCTTGATCGTCGAGGCATTGCACGGCCAGCAGGATGTCGTGATCAAGTCTCTGGGGGAAAGCTTGTCTTTTGTCCAGGGGATTGCCGGTGCCGCCGACCTGGGCAACCAGAAAACGGTGCTGGTGCTTGATATCGGCAATCTGGTCAGCGCTACGCTCCACAAGGATGGCGGGCTCAATGTATAAAGATTTTTTCGGATTGCGTGAACGTCCGTTCAGCAAAACGCCGGATCCACAGTATCTTTATGCTTCCAGCCAGCATCGTGAAGCCTTGGCCCGCTTGCAGCATGGGGTTGAAGAGCGCGAAATTATTCTACTTACCGGTGAAATTGGTTGTGGTAAAACAACCCTGTCACGCGCGCTGATGGATGCGCTGGGGACGACCGCCAAGGTGTTGTTGCTGACCAATCCGCGTCTGACGCCTCTGGAACTGCTGTTGAGTCTGGCTTTGCGCCTCGGCATTGATCCTCCGCCACGTCAGCGGCCGGATTTGCTTGCCGCCATTGAACGGGAACTTTACGCCCTCTTTGAGCAGGGGCACATTCCGGTATTGTTGATTGATGAAGCGCACCTGATTCCTCATCGTGATACCTTCGAGGAGTTGCGGTTGCTGACAAATTTTCAACTTGATGATGGCAACCTGCTCGCGATTCTGTTGATCGGGCAGCCTGAATTGCGGCAACGCCTGGCGCATCCGGTCTACGAGCCCCTGCGTCAGCGCATTGGATTGCAGTTTCACCTTGGAGCCTTAAGCGCCGCCGAAACGGCTGCCTACGTGAAACACCGTATCCTCTGCGCCGGAGGATCAGGCGCGTTATTCACGGCGTCCGCCCTCGACGCCTTGTATCGTGTAAGCCGGGGGGTGCCGCGGCTGATTAACCAGAGCGCATCCCTGGCTCTGCTTGAGGCCTATGGCCGGGGCGTGGCTCAGGTCGACGCAGAGATCTTATCGGAAGTTGGGCGTGAACTTGAAGGGATTCAAGGGGTTATGCCGGGTTCGTGCGAATCTTGAGTGAACTTGATATGGGGGTATCAGCCCCGCGAGCGGACTTTTTGCGGGTTTCTGTTATAATAACGCGATTGTTTAAGCGAAAGAATTTTTGATGGTTCTGGGAATGGCGTGATGAATCTTGCTGATATCCGAAAAAAAGTTCGCGCTGCCACACCCGTGTGCGCTCCACCGGCCAGGGGTAGCTCCTGCGATCAGCCCCTGGCTCTGAGCCTGAGTGATGCAGCGGGTGAACTCGGGGCACTCGTCGGGTTGGAGGAACTCGATCATTTTGCGACCGAGCAAGACTATTTACAGGGGCTCGAATCTGATCAGCACCAGGATGTCGATATGGTGCAGTGGGTTGGGTTCTTTCTCGGCGAAGAGGAATATGCCCTGGATATCCAGGTGGTCTCCGAGTTGATCAAACCGCGCAGCCTGACAGAGTTACCCCGCGTACCCGCCCATGTGCTTGGAATTATGACCTTGCGGGGCGAAGTTGTGCCGGTGCTTGATCTGAAACAGCGCCTCGGGATTACGGCAAAGGCGCCCAGTGGTAGCGATGCCCAACGTATTGTGGTCTGTGAAACGCCGGGCCAGCGGGTGGGCTTGCTGGTCGACCGGGTTTCGCAGGTTCTGAAATTACCGCGCGATGCGATTGAAAAGCCCACGCTGGCTGGTGACGAACCCCTGACCGCCTTTATCCTGGGCATTGGGCGCAAAGACGGCCAGATGCTGATTTTGTTGCGACCGGAAAAAGCACTGGAAATTTTGTAACCAAGGGCAAAGGCGCATGCCCTGAAACGGCTGGGGGTTGTCGCGGTCTTTGATGCGTTTTTTCAAAAAAGTAACTGCCTGAATTGTCAGGCCAAGTTTCCCGTAACCGTCACCTCGTGTGACGTCAAAGTGCGGAGGGTGCTATTAAAATGCAGAAAAAAATTCTGATTGTCGAAGATGAAGAAAGTTTACTCAAACTGGAAAGTATTTTATTGACGACTAAGGGCTATCTGGTGCAGGGGGTCAGTACCGGGCTGGCAGCGCTTGAAGCAGTGAATGAAGAGTTGCCTGACCTTATTCTGCTGGATGTGATGTTGCCCAAGATGGATGGTTTCGAGGTGTGTGCGCGGCTCAAAAGTGATCCGGTGACGCGTGATATCCCGATTATTCTACTAACGGCCAAAAAAACCCCGGAAGATCTGACGCGCGGGGCCGAGGTTGGTGCCGATCAATATATTACCAAGCCCTTCAAATCGGCCATGGTGATTGATGTTATTGAACAGCTGTTAACGCGAAAGCCCTGAGCCGTGCCCGTTTCTCCGCCAGCGCATCTCGACCGGAACGCAGAGGTAAAACTCGCCTGTTTGCGGGTGGGATCAGCCTATTACGCCCTCAATATTCTTGAGGTGCGGGAAATTATCCGACCGGTTCCCTTAATTGAAATTCCACGATTGCCGACCAGTGTCGACGGGGTGATAACCCTGCGCCGGGCGGTGGTTCCGGTGGTCGATCTGCGCCGGCGTTTCGGGGTTAAATCCCAAGGTGAATCGCGGGAACGGATCGTTATCTGTGCCCTGCAAGGACGCATTATCGGCCTTTATGTTGATGAAGTCAGTGAAGTGATAACTCTTAGCCGCGATGAAATTCAACGGGCGCCCTACTATATGTCGGATTCAGAGGCCGATTTTTTCCCCGCGGTTTGTCGTTACCGGGGGCGCTTGATTTTTCTGCTCGATGTGCAAAAAATTCTTTCCAGTCACGAATTCCTTCTGCCGGTACCCGCTGTGCCGCAATTTTCTCAAACGACTGAAGAATGACCGCGGATGATTATCACCTGTCCTGAATGCCAAAAAAAGTTACGGTTTAATGCCGCCAAATATACTGGCCGGCGTTTGACCCTTAACTGTCGTCATTGTGGCGGCGCTTTTTCGTATCTTGTCCCCCGCCAACAAAAAATTCTGGTCGCTCATGGCGAGCCTGAAGTGTGTCAGATGATCCTGACCGTTTGTCGGCATGATGTCGCGGAAATGCTGGTGTGCAGCGAGGCCGAAATGCTGCGCACCCTATTGCGCCGCCACCGCTTTGCAGCGTTACTGCTTGATGTTGCCCTGCCGGGCGCTTTTTCCTTTGAGTTGATTGACGAAATTCATGCCGACGGTGCAGAGACAAAAATCATTCTCTTGCCCTCGGTTTATAATCGTACTGCCTACAAACGCAAACCCACCTCTTTATATCATGCCGACGCTTATCTCGAACTTCATCACCTGAGCGACCAGTTGATTCCTTTGTTGCGCAGCTTGGTGCCGGGGTTGTCCCTTCAGAGTTCACCCTATTGTCTGCTCAGCGACAGGGGGGAAGAGCGCCATTTGTCGGAACTTGGCAGCGTTTCTCAGCAGGCGGAAGCTCTGGCGGCACAATTGATCGCCGATATTGCTCTGTATTATCAAGATCAGATTGATCTTGGCATTGAAAAAGGTGATCTGGAGACTCGTCTGGCCGTGCAACTTGACGAAGGGCAACGCTTACTGACCAGGCGTATTCCGCGTGCTGAACTTGACGCCCGCGATTACCTGACCATTGCGCTGAAGCGCTTTATCCGCGCGCGCGAAAAAGAGCTGGAAAACCGAAACAGGATGCAACATGACTGAACCTCTGACACGATTGCACGTGCAATTGCACGCGCCGGACAGCGAAATCCGACTAGCCGCTGTGGCACAATTGGCGACTCTGGCCGCTCCGGCGATGGAGCTATTTGCTCTTTGTCTGGGCGACGATGACTGGCGGGTGCGCAAAGCTGCTATCGCCGCCTTTCTTAAATCGCGTTACACCAGAGCCGACATTGAAACCCTCATTGATTTTCTGCGCCATGATGAAAATGCGGGTTTACGCAATGCTGCGATTGAAATTCTGGTAGGTCTTGGGTCTGAGGCCGTCGACCCTTTGCGCGCTAAAATAGGTGATGCGGATGTTGATGTGCGCAAATTTGTCATTGATATTCTGGGTGAGATCGGCGATGCGCGTTGTGGTGATGAACTCTTGGAGGCCCTTGATGACAAAGATCCCAATGTGCGTTATGCCGCCGTTGAAACCCTGGGCAAGTTGCAGATTACCCCGGCGGCTGATCGGTTACTTGCGCTCTTGGCAGATTCCGACCCCGGGCTGAAGTTTACCCTTATCCAAACTCTTGCTCGTTTGGGACAGCCGGTTGATCTAACCCCTTTGCTGCCCCTGCTCGAAGAGCGGTTGTTACGCAAGGCCCTGTTCGAATGCTTTGGTTTCATCGGCGATGCCCGCGCGTTCGCTCCCTTGGTTGAAGGTTTGGCCGATCCTCTGCGTAATCAGCGTGAAACAGCGCTTTTAGCCCTCCATCGTTTATCCCAGTCTTTGCCCGAGGCCTTTACCCATTTTTTGTCGCAGGTGAATTGGCACGCCAACCGCGACTTTCTGCTGGAATCTTTGCGCAGCTCTCAGCCTGAAATCCAGCAGGCTGCCCTGGGGCTCTTTGCTTTTGTCGGGCGTTATTTACCCCTAGATGGTTTGTTGTCTTGTCTTCGCGAAGAGAAAACCCGCGCTTCGGCCCTTGAGGTTTTTGCACAACTGGGAGCCCAGGTCTACGCGGGGGTGTTGCAGGATGCGGCCCTGCTTGAAGACTGGCAGCTGGAAATTTTGTTTGTCGGGGGGGAGCTTGGTTACCCTGCGGCCGTGCCCCTAGCGATAAAGGCTCTTGGCACCAGTGATCCACAACTGCGTTACCTGGCCGTGCGGGTGCTGGGTCAGGGCGGCGATAGGTCGCATCTGCCGGCCTTGCTGGAGTTGCTCGACGATGAAATTGTCCCGATCCGTACGGCGGCTGTCGCCGCCCTTGCTCGACTGGCGCGGTGTTTTCAACCCGATATTCTGCCGGCCCTTGAACTTCTGATCAATGACCCCGATGCTGACAAACGTAAGCGTTGTATGCGCATCTTGCGCGAAATGGAGGGGCCGCAGGTTCAGACGATGTTACTCAAGGCATGTCAGGATCCCTCGGCGGAGGTGCGGGCTGAAGCTGTCCGGGCCTTGCACGGTCATGTCCATGACAGCGTGGTTGCCGGTTTAACTCTTGCCCTGACGGATGAATCACCCGAAGTCAGGCGTCTGGCCGTTGACGCTTTGGCCGAATGTTCAAGCCCCCAGGCGCTGGCGGCATTGAAGCTGGTAAGCCCGGATGAAGACATCTGGGTGCGGGCTGCGGTTATGCGGGCTTTGGCCAAATTCCCGGCAGATCAACCGCTGCTGGATCTTCTGACCCGGGCGCTGCGAGACGAGGCCGGGTTGGTGGTGATTGCCGCCCTTGAAAGTTTGATGAAGCTCACAGGGCCGAGCGCCGATGCTTTTCTCAAGGAAGCCTTGTTGCACCGAGACGAAGAGGTGGTTAAAACTGCCCTGGTTCTGTTGCGCGAGAGGAGGGTGCAAGACGCGCTTTTGCCCGAATGCGCAAGCTTGTTGCATCATGGCAGTCGTGATCTGCGCGTTCTGGTTGCTGATATCTTGGGGCAAAGTGTTGACCCCACGGCATTCGGCCTGGTGGAAAAACGGCTTGAAATAGAAACGGATCCTCTGGTGAGCCAGGCGCTTGAGGCGGCATCTTTAAAGTGTAAACGCCGTCTGGCGGAGTTAGATCGCTGAGCTTATGTTTATTTTTGGCACCGACATTCCTCTACACCTCGATGAATTCAGGCTTTTGCGTGATTTTATCTATCAGCACTGTGGTTTGTTTTTTGCGGACGATGCCAAATATCTTCTCGAAAAGCGTTTAAATAAACGCCTGGATGAATTGCACCTTGAACATTTTCGTGACTATTACTATCAGTTACGCTATGGCCAGCATCGTGAACAGGAAATGGCGGCGGCGCTTGATCTGCTGACCACCAACGAAACCTATTTTTTCCGGGAAGATTTTCAGTTGCGCACCTTTACCGAAGATGTTGTGCCGGAGCTGGTGGAATATAAAAAGAACCGCCGCACCCGTCATTTGCGCATCTGGAGTGCCGGTTGTTCCAGCGGTGAAGAACCCTATACCCTGGCAATGTTGCTCCTTGAACATCCCTTACTGGCGGGCTGGGACATAGAAATCATTGGTACCGATATTTCACAGCGGGTGCTGAAAACCGCCCGTGAAGGGCTTTACGGCCAGAATTCGTTTCGGGTGATCAGCCAAGCCCGTTTGCAGCGTTATTTCACTCCGGCTGGCCAAAAATGGCAGCTCGCCGATGAGGTCAAACGACTGGTTCGCATCAGTCATCTGAATCTTTTCGATCAGAATCGTGTCGCGCTGCTGGGAGAAATGGATGCAATTTTCTGTCGGAATGTCATTATTTATTTTGACCTTGAGGCGAAAAAAAGAGTCATACGTACCCTGCATGATTGCCTGCGTCCCGGCGGTTATCTGCTGCTGGGGCACTCTGAATCCCTGATGAGTATCAGCACCGATTTTACTTTGAAACACTTCGAGCATGACATGCTTTATCAAAAACCCGCCATAACGACCATCCCGACAGAGTGGCAACGCTGATGAAAAAAGAAATCAGGGTTCTGGTGGTCGATGATTCGGCGTTTAATCGGGTATCCATCGGCAAGATGCTCGAAAAAATCTCTGAAGTGCGAATCGTTGGTTTTGCCAGCGACGGTGAAGAAGGTTTGCAGCGTTTTTTTGAACTCAAGCCCGATCTGGTGACTCTCGACCTGGAAATGCCCAAACTGGGGGGCTTCAGCATGCTGCGCCTGATGATGCAGGCCCGCCCAACCCCGGTGCTGGTTATTTCTTCCCATAGTGGCCAGGCCGACGTCTTCAAGGCCCTCGAACTGGGGGCGATGGATTTTGTCGCTAAACCTTCGCGACCGGTCAGTGCGGAACTTTATTCGATTCAGGACAACCTGACCCGCATTCTTCGCGACTTTGCCGGCTTCGCGCCGGAGCAATTTCGCCTGACAGATGCCGGGCGCTCCCTGCCCGCGGTGCAGCCAGAGGCGGTAACCCCGGTAGCGGTCAAGCGTGCTTATCACCCCCGGGTGGTGGTGATTGGTTCTTCCACGGGCGGGCCACCGGCCTTGCACCGGTTTTTTTCTAGTTTTCGCGAAGTGCCGCCTTTGATTTTTGCAGTTGCACAGCACATGCCGCCCAATTTTACCCGCAGCTTTGCCGAGCGGCTCAACAGTCATTCGGTGCTGGAGGTGAAAGAAGCCGCTCACGGCGATGTGATGCGACCGGGGGCGGTCTATATTTGTCCCGGTGGGCAAAATCTGCTGGTGCAGCGCCGGGGCGATCAGCTGGTGGCGCGGATCGTTAAGCCGCCCGCCGGGCAAATTTACACGCCCTCGGTTGATGCTCTGTTTCAGTCCGCTGCCCAGACTTGTGGCGCCGAGGTGCTGGGTCTGGTGTTGACCGGCATGGGCAACGACGGCGCTCGGGGCACGCGTATGATTAAGGAGCAGGGCGGGATGGTGCTGGCGGAATCAGAAGAAAGTTGCGTGGTTTACGGCATGCCCAAGGAAGCGGTGGCGACGGGTTGCGTCAGCCAGGTGATCCCGCTTGATAAATTGCGGCTGGAAATTCTGCGTTATCGCAGATAAATCGGCTTGCGGTGAGGCTGAGGCTGGTTTTCTGTGTGTCATCCTGTTAGGATAGGCCGCGTTTCGTCGGCAGAAACTCACCGCGGCAGCAGATGGTGATTGCGCTGAACATTTTGGCTTAAATTTAATGCTTATCAAAGCTCTGCAAGGAGGCAGAAAGCATGGCAGAATATCGGGTTCTGGTCGTAGAAGATTCGCCAACCATGCGTCAATTAATTGTTTTTGCACTCAAGCGAATTCGCAATATACAGATTGAAGAGGCCGGTGATGGGGTCGGGGGCCTGAAAAAATTATCGGCCCAGTCTTTTGATCTGGTGGTGACGGATCTCAATATGCCGATTATGGACGGCTTGAAACTGGTCAGCCTGATTCGCAGTGATCCGCAGTACAAGGATCTGCCGGTGATTGTCATTACTACCGAAGGGGCCAATGAGGATCGCGAACGGGCCCTGGCTCTGGGAGCCAACGAATACATCACCAAGCCGATTCAGACCGCGCGCATTCTCGAAGTCGCCAAGAAAATGTTGGGAATGTGAAGCTTTCTTCAACTTGACAGGTGCATGGGTTCATGCCATAAGACGCTTCAAAACGATGCGTCATTCAGATTGATCATGTTGTATTCAGGAGGATATTTTGGCTAAAGAAGAAGCTATCGAGGTTGAAGGTGAAGTTGTTGAGCCTTTGCCGAATGCAATGTTCAGGGTAAAGCTTGACAATGGCCACGTGGTATTGGCGCATATCTCCGGCAAAATGCGCAAGTATTACATCCGTATCTTGCCGGGAGATCGGGTGACAGTTGAACTTTCCCCCTACGATCTCTCACGTGGGCGCATTACCTATCGCGCCAAGTAGACCGTTTTGACTCTGTTCGTTGTTTTTGGTTCCCTGACCTTGCAGGAGCCTTCATGATGCCGGCTTGTGCCGGTTTTCGTGTCTTGGGCGAAATGAGAGTTGTTATGACGTCAACGTTTTAGAGGATGACTGATGGAAACGCACTATAACCCCGGCAAAATTGAAGAAAAATGGCAAGCTCTGTGGGCCGAAAATCAGAGTTTTAAAACTGCTGACTATACCGATAAAACCAACTATTACCTGTTGGAAATGTTTCCTTATCCTTCGGGTCGTATTCATATGGGTCACGTCCGCAACTACGCGATCGGTGATGTGGTGGCGCGTTTCAAGCGCTTGCAGGGGTTTAACGTTCTCCATCCCATGGGCTGGGACGCCTTCGGTATGCCTGCTGAAAATGCGGCGATTGACCATGGCACCCACCCCGGCAAGTGGACCTATGAAAATATTGCCAATATGCGGGTTCAACTCAAAAGGATGGGCCTCAGTTACGATTGGTCGCGTGAATTTGCCACCTGCGATGTCGCTTACTACCGCTGGGAACAGCTGATTTTTTTGCGTATGCTCGAAAAGGGCCTAGCCTACAAGAAGACCTCCCAGGTGAATTGGTGTCACGACTGTCAGACGGTTCTCGCCAATGAACAGGTTGAAGATGGGTGCTGCTGGCGCTGCGGTCATGCCGTTAAGCAGAAAGAACTCGATCAGTGGTTTTTCCGCATTACCGCTTACGCCGATGAATTGCTCGCTGAAACGGAAAATCTCAAAGGTTGGCCTGAGAATGTGTTGGCCATGCAACGTAACTGGATTGGCAAGAGTTTCGGTTGTGAAATCGATTTTCAGCTCAAAGACAGCGACGAGTTGATCAAGGTGTTTACGACCCGCCCCGACACTCTTTACGGGGCGACCTTTATGAGTTTGGCTCCCGAGCATCCCCTGGTTGAAACTCTGGTAACTGCCGATCGCCAGGCCGAGGTTGCGGCATTTGTGGAAGAAGTTGCGCGTCAGGATAAAATTGATCGCACCAGTGGTGACCTGGAAAAGAAAGGCATCTTTACCGGCAGTTATTGCACCAATCCCCTGACCGGTGAAGACCTCCCGGTTTTTCTGGCCAACTTTGTTTTAATGGATTACGGCACCGGGGCCGTCATGGCCGTGCCGGCCCATGATCAGCGCGATTTCGAGTTTGCGCGCAAATATCAATTGCCGATCCGGGTCGTGATCCAACCTGAGGGCGAAAGCCTGCGGGCCGAAAATCTGGCTGAAGCCATGACCGGCCCCGGCGAACTGGTGAATTCGGAACAGTTTAACGGCATGCGCAATGACGCGGCCAAGGCAGAAATTACCCATTTTTTGAACCAACGGCAGCAGGGTCGTCAAACGATCAATTACCGTCTGCGTGACTGGGGCGTGTCACGTCAGCGTTATTGGGGAACGCCCATTCCGGTCATCTACTGTGAAACCTGCGGTACGGTGCCGGTTCCAGAAAAAGATTTGCCCGTCACCCTGCCCATGGATGTCGAAATTACCGGCGAAGGCGGCAGCCCTCTGGCCCGTCATCAGCAATTTCTTCAAGTCGATTGCCCGCGTTGTGGCGCGCCAGCCCGGCGCGAGAGCGATACTTTCGATACCTTTGTGGAAAGTTCCTGGTATTTTGCCCGTTATACCTGTCCCCATGAAGATCAGGCACCCCTCAAGAGTGAACTGGTCAATCAGTGGCTGCCGGTTGATCAATATATCGGCGGGGTTGAACATGCGGTTATGCATCTTTTGTACGCGCGTTTTTTCACCAAGGTATTGCGTGACCTTGATCTGCTGAAGGCCGATGAACCCTTTACCAATCTCCTCACCCAGGGGATGGTCTGCATGGAGTCCCAACGTTGCAAAACCCACGGCTGGCTTTATCCGGAAGAGGTGGTCGATGGTCTTTGTGGGCAATGTCAGCAGCCGGTGGTGCTTGGCCGCACCGAAAAAATGAGCAAATCGAAGAAAAACGTGGTGGATCCCGACGCCCTCATCAAGCGCTATGGCGCTGATACCGCCCGGCTCTTCTCCCTGTTTGCCGCCCCCCCGGAAAAAGATCTTGAATGGAATGAGCAGGGCGTTGAAGGCTGCTACCGTTTCCTTGGGCGTGTGTGGCGGGCAGTGCATGACAATCTCGACACTCCGGTGACGCATGTCGATCTCAAGGGCCAGGGGTCTGATCTGCGGCGCAAGACCCATCAAACCATCCGCAAGGTTACGGAAGACCTTGACGGACGTTTTCACTTTAACACCGCAATTGCGGCAATTATGGAACTGGTCAACGCCGTTTACGCGTGTGACCGTCAGCAGGAAGAGGCGGCGGTGGTGCGCGAGGCCTTGGAAACAGTGGTGCGCCTGCTGTCGCCCTTTGTGCCCCACATCAGTGAAGAACTTTGGCAACGCCTTGGTCACCAGACGTCGGTTGATGTTCAGGGTTGGCCTCAGTGGGATGATGCCGCACTGGTGACTGCCGAGGTTGAACTGGTGGTGCAGGTCAACGGCAAGATGCGCGGCAAGGTTAGTGTGGCTGCGGATGCCACACCGCCTGTGATTGAGCAAGCCGCGCGCAACGAGGCCAATGTTGCCCGTTATATCAGGGACAAAACGGTGCGCAAAATTATTTGTGTGCCTGGTCGACTGGTTAATATTGTGGTGAGTGAATAAAACCGGTGCGCTGGTGGAAAAGTTTAAGCCTCTTGCTGCTCTTCAGCCTGTTGCTAGGGGGCTGTGGTTATCAGCTGAGTCCCGGGCAGCTGCCCGCCGGGATCAAGCGTCTCTACCTGCCCCTGGCTGAAAATACGACCCGTGAACCCAAGCTCGAAAATATTCTGGCCGCGCCCCTCACCAATGTCTTGGCCCGTCAGCGCAATGTGCAGTTGTTGACTGATGCCGATGCTGCCGCAGATGCTGTGCTGCAGGGGCAAATTTTAAGCTATCGGGTACAACCGGCGGCCTATGATGCCAATGACCGCATCAGTGAGTATTTGCTGACAATAACGCTGGAATTCCGCCTTTATCGGCAGCCCGAGGGGCGCTTGCTGTGGCAGGAGCGTTTTGCGCGCGGGGAAACCTATCTGGCTCCACCAAACAAGAATCAACAAGAGGAATTACGGCAGCAGGCGCAGGTTGTTCTGCTGCAAAAGGTGGCGGATGATCTGATATATCGCCTGCTGGCCGTGGGGGCGGAATGACAGCCGAAACCCTGAAAAAAGCGATCAAAAAGCGCGATCTGCCACCTCTTCTTTATCTCTATGGCGAAGAACCCTTTCTCCAGCAGCAGGCGCTGCAACACATCGAGCGGGCGCTGATTGAACCGGGCACAGAAGATTTTAATCGCGAGGTTTTTTACGGCCGTAATCTCGACATTTCTCAATTGCTCGATGCGGTTATGACGTTGCCCGCCTTTGCCCCCCGTCGTCTGGTGATCGTCAAAGAGGCCCAGCATCTGGCGACGGACGCTTATGAGCGTCTGATTGATTATGTTGCCAAGCCCGTTGCTGAAACCTGTCTGGTTTTTAGCGCCGACAAAATTGACAATCGGCGTAAATTTTTTCAGTTGTTGAAAAAGAGTGATGCCCTGGTTGACTTTCGTCCCCTGGGTGAGGGTCAGGTTCCGGCCTTTGTGCGGGGACGGCTCGAAGAGCGAAATTTTCAAATCACCGCCGATGCCCTGCAACTCTTTGTGTTGCAGGTTGGTTCCAGTTTGCACGAAATAGCGACCGAAACTGAAAAACTGATGCTCTATGCCGGCGAGGGCCGCCTGCTTGATGTTGCCGATGTGCAGGCGGTAGTTTCCAGCACGCGCACGGAAAATATCTTCGAAATCGGTAATGCGGTGGCAGGTTTTGCCGCAGGCCAGGCTTTATCTCTGGGGCGGGCGTTGCTGGCAGATGGCGAACCGCCAGTGAAGATTCTGGTTCTTCTGACCCGGCATTTTCGCCAGTTGTGGAAAGTACGTGAACTCGACGCTGGTGGCTGTCCGGGGCATGAAATTGCCAGCCGGGCCAAGGTTCCGTCCTTTGTGGTGGGGCGACTGACTCAACAGGTCAAGGGTTACAGGCGCAAAGATTTCAAACGGGCCTTTGCCTTGTTTCTGGAAGCTGATCTGGCGATGAAGTCGAGTGGGGCACGCGCAGAAGTGGTGCTGGAACAGTTATTGATGCGCCTGGCAA
>Ga0210023_1000121_pt1 | contig 56993 bp, 54 predicted proteins | sample CryGeymeta201524_FD_183987 | JGI IMG/M metagenome (GOLD analysis project Ga0210023, IMG submission 183987) | Groundwater microbial communities from Crystal Geyser aquifers in Utah, USA - Crystal Geyser metaG 2015-24 (SPAdes) (version 2) | ecosystem: Environmental > Aquatic > Deep subsurface >... | reverse complement strand
ACACTTTTTTGACCTCATCGGGCCGCATTAGCCGATCCTAACGATCATGGCGACCCGTTGCCGTCGGTGACACATCTGCACAGGCAACAGTTCGAATGGATTCGAATTTACAGAAACAATGTTGCACTAACTGCTTATATGTAAGCCCTTGTCGGGATTCAACCCGACAAGCCGGGCATGTCAGCGGGGTTTTGTAGGTCGGGATTCATCCCGACAACCCGGCCCACATGGGCCGGGTTGTCGGGATGAATCCCGACCTACGTCCGATGCATTGGTCTTTCCTTGTTCGCATAGGTGCTAAACAACGCGCAACACTACACTGGTTATTTTGTCACTCATTTTATCGAATCGGTCATCAGCCGGTTGAGCTCGGCGCCAGGGTCGCTTGCCCGCATGAAGGCCTCGCCGACCAGGAAGGCGTTGACGTGGTGTTGGCGCATTAGGGTGACGTGTTCCGGGGCGAGGATGCCGCTCTCGGTGACCACGATGCGGTCATCGGGAATGGCCGGCAACAGGTCGAGGGTGGTCGCCAGCCGGGTCTCGAAGCTGCGCAGGTTGCGGTTGTTGATGCCGATCAGCGGGGTTTTGAGTTGCAGGGCCAGGGCCAGTTCGGCGCCGTCGTGAGATTCGACCAGGACGGCCATGCCCAAGTCCATGGCGAGCGCTTCCAACGCCTTCATCTCGTGTAGTCCGAGCGCGGCGACGATGAGCAGGATGCAGTCGGCGCCCATGGCCCGCGCTTCGTAGACCTGGTAGGGGTCGATCATGAAGTCTTTGCGTAGCACCGGCAGCGCGCAGGCGGCGCGGGCAGCCTGCAAATAATCCGGCTCACCTTGGAAGAACTGGCGGTCGGTCAGCACCGACAGACAGGCGGCGCCGCCGTGTTCGTAGCTGGCGGCGATCGCGGCCGGGTGGAAGTCGGGCCGGATGACGCCCTTGCTCGGGCTGGCCTTTTTGATCTCGGCAATGACGGCGGGCTGGCCGGCGGCGATCCGGGCGCGGATGGTGCCGACGAAATCGCGCACTGGCGGGGCGGCGGCGGCGGCTTCGATAATCGATTGCAGCGGCAGACCGGCCTTGGCGGCGGTGACCTCCTCGGCCTTGACGGCGAGGATTTTTTTCAGGATGTCGGACATAGGGTTTTAGGTTTCTTCGATTCTGACCCGCGCGGTAATCGCCGTCAGCAGTTCATACGAAATGGTGCCGGCGGCCGTGGCGACGGCCTCCACCGGGCAGCCGTCGCCCCACAGGGTGACCGGGCTGCCAACATGGGCGTGGCCGAGGTCGCTCAGATCGACGTGTAGCATGTCCATGGACACGCGGCCCAGGGTGCGAGTGAGGCGGCCTTCGACCAAAACCGGGGCGCCGGTCTGGGCATGGCGCGGATACCCGTCGGCATAACCGCAGGCGACGATGCCGACTTGCATATCGCGGGGGGCGGTAAATAAATGGCCGTAGCCGACGCCTTCGCCCTTGCGCACCGGCTGGATAGCAATGATCTCGCTCTCCAGGCGCATGGCCGGCAACAGGCCGAGCGCCTCGCCGGTCTCGCTGGCGAAGGGCGAGGCGCCGTACAGCATGATGCCGGGCCGAACCCAGTCGCCCAGCGATTCCGGGTGGCGCATCAGGGCGGCGGAGTTGGCCAGACTGATCGGCTGGCTCAAACCTGCGGTCGCCCGGCGGAATAGATCCAGTTGCGGCAGGAGGTATTCGCCGCCCTCGTCGGCGCGGGCGAAGTGGCTCATCAGGGTGATGTGGCCAATGTGGGGCAGCGTCTTGAGCCGGGCCAGGGCGTCAAGCATGGCCTTGGGTTGGAGGCCCAGCCGGTGCATACCGCTGTCTAGTTTCAGAAAGCAGTCGATCTTGCACTCGACTCGCGCGCGGGCTAGTGCATCGACCTGGTCGGCGCGGTGGATGACCGGCTGCAACCGGCGGCGGGCGATCTCCGGAATCTCGTCGGCGTGGAAAAAACCTTCCAGCAGGACGATGGGGTGGCTATAGCCCTGAGCGCGCAATTGGATGGCTTCGTCAAGGGTCAGCACGGCGAAGCCGTCGGCGGCGCGCAGCGCCTGAGCGGCGCGCAACAGGCCATGACCATAGGCGTTGGCCTTGATGACCGCCAGCAGCCGAGCGCGGCCGGCCAGCCGTTTCGCCACCATGAGGTTATGACCCAGCGCGGCGCTATCGATGCGGGCGACAAGCGGGCGCATGGTCAGCGGCTCATGCCCCCGGGGGCCCAGCTCTCGAACTTGGTGTACTCGCCCAGGAAGGTGAGTCGGACGGTGCCGATGGGGCCGTTACGCTGCTTGCCGATGATGATCTCGGCGCTGCCCTTGTCCGGGCTATCCTGGTTGTAGACCTCGTCGCGGTAGATGAACAGGATAACGTCGGCGTCCTGTTCTATAGCGCCCGATTCGCGCAGGTCCGACATCACTGGCCGCTTGTTGGGCCGTTGTTCCAGTGAACGGTTGAGCTGCGACAGGGCAATGACCGGGACGTGCAACTCTTTGGCCAGGCTTTTCAGGGAACGGGAGATGTCCGATATTTCGGTGGCCCGGTTTTCGCCCTTGCCGTTACCGGACATGAGCTGGATATAGTCGATCACGATGAGGCCGAGCTTGCCGTCATTCTGTCGGGCCAGGCGGCGAGCGCGAGCGCGCACCTCCATGGCGGTCAGACCGGGCGTCTCGTCGATGAACATGGGGACTTCGCTGAGCCGCCCAAGAGCGGTGGTCAGCTTGTGCCAATCCTCCTCGGCGATGCGGCCGGTGCGCATCTTGTGCTGATCGAGCCGACCGATGGAGCCCAGCATCCGCATGACCAGTTGGGTGGCCCCCATTTCCATGCTGAATACCGCGACCGGGAGGTTGGCATCGAGGGCGACGTTTTCGGCGATGTTGAGGCTGAGGGCGGTCTTGCCCATGCTTGGCCTGCCGGCCACAACAATCAGGTCGCCGGGTTGCAGGCCTGAGGTCTTGCTGTCCAGATCGGCGAAACCAGTGGCGATGCCGGTAATGTCGCTGGGGTTGTCACGGTTGTAGAGTTCGTCGATGCGGTTGACGACCTCCACCAGCAACGGTTGCAACGGCTGGAAGCCCTGACTGCTCTTGGCGCCGGCCTCCTTGATCTCGAATACCTTGGCCTCGGCGGCATCGAGGATATCGCCGGCGCTACGGCCCGCCGGGTTGTAGGCGGATTCGGCGATTTCCGCGCCCACCTCGGCCAGGTAGCGCAACACCGCCCGCTCCCGGACGATCTCGGCATAGCGCCGGATATTGGCGGCGGATGGGGTGTTCTGGGCCAACGAGGCCAGATAGGCCAGGCCGCCGATGTCTTCCAGCAGGTTGCGGGAATCCAGCGCCTCGGCCACGGTGATGACGTCGGCCGGTTTGTTCTCAGCGATCAGGCTATTGATTTGACGCCAGATGGCCCGATGGTCGGCGCGATAGAAATCCTGTTCGTTGATAAGGTCGGCGACCCGGTCCCAAGCGGTGTTTTCCAACATCAAACCGCCGAGCACGGACTGCTCCGCTTCTACCGAATGCGGCGGCAGCTTGAGGGCGGCGAGTTCGGAATCGTAGCGGTCAGTCATAGGGGCGTTATTTTAGTCCGGAAACGACAAAGGCCGCAGAGCGGCCTTTGTCTATTTTGTGGTCATGCCCGCTTGCACGGGCATGACCAATCGTCGTTACTGCTCGCCGACTACCGTAATCTTGATGTTGGCGATGACATCGGTATGCAGACCAATGGCGACTTCGTATTCACCCACCATCTTGAACGGGCCTTCAGGCAGGCGTATTTCGGACTTGTTGACATCGAAACCCTGGGCGTTGAGCGCACCGGCGATGTCGATGTTGCCCACGGAACCGAATAGGCGGCCATCGACGCCGGCCTTTTGCGCCAGGGTCAGGGCAAAGCCTTCCAGTTTCTCGGCGCGGGCCTGGGCAGCGAGCAGCCGCTCGCCAGCGATACGTTCCAGTTCGGCCTTTTTCTCTTCAAATGCAACCCGGTTGGCCGGGGTGGCGCGCTTGGCCATGCCCTGGGGAATCAAGTAGTTACGGGCATAGCCGTCCTTGACCTTGACGATGTCGCCGAGGTTGCCCAGGTTGGCGACCTTGTCCATCAGAATGATTTCCATGGTCGTCTCCTTATTCGTGCAGGTCGGTGTAATGCAACAGGGCCAGGAAGCGGGCACGCTTGATGGCGACGTTGAGCTGGCGCTGGTAGTGGGCCTTGGTTCCAGTGATCCGGCTGGGGATGATCTTGCCGTTCTCGCTGATGAAATCCTTCAGGACGTCGAGGTCCTTGTAGTCAATTTCCTTGACCTTTTCAGCCGTGAAGCGGCAGAACTTTTTACGCCGAAACAGGGCGTTGCTTGCCGGTTTGCGGTTTTTGTCCATCGGTTTGCGACGAAAGAAAGCCATTTGATGCTCCTTAAATCAATTCATATTCGGTTACATGCACTATGGGCCAGCGATCGCGGACGCCTTTGCGCTCCAGAAAGCCGATCAGCCTGACCTGCGCTCCCGCCGGTACCCCGGCCAATTCCTGGGCGGGCTTGCCGAAGGCCTGTGCCTCCAGTTCGCATTCCACCGGCCGTGGCCGGCCCGCTTCGGTTTGCTCGGAGGCGTGCGCCAGTCTCAGTTGCAGGCTGGGCAGGCCGCCGGGGGTGTGGCGCAGAGCGTCGTGATACACGACACGGCCGTCGATCTCGACCCGGTTATGCGCCAAATCAGGCCGCAGCGGCTTCGGCCGGCGCAGCTTCGGCCGGCGCGGCCTCGCTCGACGGGGCCAGCAGATTGCGCGACTTTTCTTCCTTCAGCATCGGCGAAGGCGCGGTGACGGCCTCGTCGCGCTTGATGGTCAGGTGGCGCAGGATGGCATCGTTGAAGCGGAAGCCATGCTCCAGTTCGTCCAGGGTGGCCTGGTTGCACTCGATGTTCATCAGCACATAGTGGGCCTTGTGCACCTTCTGAATGGTGTAGGCCAATTGACGCCGGCCCCAGTCTTCGAGGCGATGGACCTGGCCGCCGTTGCCGGCGATCAACGCGCGATAGCGATCGATCATGGCCGGCACTTGTTCGCTCTGGTCCGGGTGGACGATTAAAACAATCTCATAATGTCGCATTAAAGCTCCTTTTGGTTCGCAGCCCCCCGCGCGACCGGTGGGGCAAGGACGGAAAATCCGGGCCGCATGTGCGGTCCGGGGAAAGGGCGCGGATTATGATGCAGAATCAGTCGGATAGCAATGGCATACTGAAAGCGTCACGCTTGCAGTATCACGCCCTCGCGGCGCCCCTTTGCACAGACTCCCCCATCAGTGGCCGCATGGCGGTCAGCAGATTGGCGAACAGGTTGGGATGCTGGTGTTCCTGTTCGGCCAGCATGAGCTTCATCTGGTGGCGCTGCATCGGCTTGGCGAAACAGGCCGGGCAGTTTTCAGCGATGACCGGCAGACCGGCGTGGATGGCAAAATCGCGGGTCTGGCGCTCGCGGGCATAGACCAGCGGCCGGATCACCCTGAGGTCGCCGGCGTCGATCTGGTAATGAGCCCGCATAGTGCGCAGCCGGCCGCCAAAAAAGGCCGACATCATGAAGGTCTCGGCCAGGTCGTCCAGGTGCTGGGCCAGGGCCAGCACCTTGTAGCCTTGCTGGCGCGCCGTCCGGTACAGGATGCCGCGCCGCATACGCGAACAATAGGCGCAGAACGAGTCGCCGCGCATCCGGGTCTCGGCCTCCGCGACGATGGCTTGGCGCTCATAGAAATAGGGCACGTCCAGCGCCGCCAGGTAGGGCTTGAGCGGCGTCGGGTCAAACTCCGGCGAGCCGGGGTCGACGGTGCAGGCGGCCAGATCGAACTTCACCGGTGCCCGCTGTTGCAGGTAGAGCAGGACATGGAGCAGCGACAAACTGTCTTTGCCGCCGGAAAGGCCGAGCAGGACGCGGTCGCCGTCACCGATCATGGCGTAGTCGCCGATGGCGCGGCCGGCGGCGGCGATCAGCGAGCGGGGCGGCTTGACAGGTTGGGCGAGGCTCAACTCAGGGCAGCGCCTTGCTCAGGCTATCGAGAAACTTCTCTGGTGGTTCATAGCCCGCTACCTGGTAGGTCTGTTGTCGACCGGTCCGGTCGAAGAAGACGATGCCGGGCGGACCGTACAGGGCAAAACGTTTGAGCAGGGCCGCGTCGTCGGCCGTATTGCCGGTGACATCGACCTGGAGCAGGGTCACGCCCTTGAGCCGGGCCTGGACTCGCCCATCGGCGAAGGTATTGCGTTCCATCTCCTTGCACGATACGCACCAGTCGGCATAGAAGTCGAGCATGACCGGCCGACCGGCGGCGGCCCGCACGGCGGCATCCAGTTCGGCCACGGTACGTATCCGCTGGAAGTTCAGCCCGGTTTCGGCCTGCACCGTCGCCGCCGAGCTGCCCTTGAAGATGGCCAGCGGCTGCAACGGGTCGCGGCCGCCACCCAGGGCGCCCAGCAGCAGCGAAACGCCGGCGATCAGGGTAATGATGCCGATGCCTTTCCAGAACCGGGGCCAGCCGCCGACCTCTGCGTCTAGCGGGTCCATGGCCCGCAGATAGACCCCGGAGACGATCAACAGTACGGCCCAGGCCAGCATCTGGGCCAGATCGGGGATCAGCGGCGAAACCAACCAGACGGCCACGCCTAGCAGCAGCACGCCGAAGAACTTCTTCACCGCTTCCATCCAGCCGCCGGCGCGCGGCAGCAAGGCCCCGGCCGACAGGCCGACCAGCAAGAGCGGTACGCCCATGCCCAAGGCCAGGACGAACAAGGCGATGCCGCCCAGCACCACATCGCCGCTCTGGCCGATATAAAGCAGGGCGCCGGCCAGCGGCGCGGCGACGCAGGGGCCGACGATCAGGGCCGATAAGGCGCCCATGATGAACACCCCGGTCAGGGTGCCGCCTTTCTGGCGGTTGCTGGCCTCGGTGAAGCGGCTTTGCAGGAAGCTCGGCAGTTGCAGTTCATAGAAGCCAAACATGGAGAAGGCTAGGGCGACGAAGACGGCGGCGGTGGCGCCCAGGGTCCAGGGATTTTGCAGGGCGTTGGAGATGAGCTTGCCGGACAGGCCAGCGGCCACGCCGGCCAGGGCGTAGGTGACGGCCATGCCCAGAACGTAGGCCAGCGACAGGATGAAACCGTGGCGCTTGGTGACCCGATGGCCCTGGCCGACGATGATGCCGGACAGGATGGGGATCATCGGGAAGACGCAGGGGGTCAGCGCCAGCAAGAGGCCGGCGCCGAAGAAACTGGCCAGGATCAGCCAGAAGTTGCCGCCCTTGAGCAGGCTGGCGATCTTGCCGCTATCCGAGGTATTGGCGGCGGCGGCTGGGGCGGCGGGTCGAGACTGGGCCAAGACGGGGGCGGGCTGAAGTGGTTCGAGCGCCGCTTGCGCCTCAAGCCCTGACGGGAGCGGCAGTTTCGCGGTCTCGGTCGCCGCCGCAGTCGCGGTCGGCACGACGATCTGGAGCGGGGTCTCGATGGGCGGGAAGCAGATGCCAAACTGCCCGGCGCAGCCCTGATAACCGGCGGTCAGGGTAAAGCGTTGGCCGGGCTTGGCGCCCTCGACCGGAATGCGGGCCTTGAAATCGGTGGTATAGATTTCCTCGCGGCCCAGGAATTCATCCTGCTTGACCTTGCCGGGCGGTAAGTCGGGCTTGCCCAGCTTGACCGAATCGGCGGCGAACTTGATCTTGCCACGATAGAGGTAATAGCCGTCGACCACCTTGAATTGCGCCTCGATGGTCTTGGCATCGACCATCCGGGCGGAATAACGGAAGGCTTGCTCCGGTTCCAGCAGGTCGCCATCGGCGGCCCTCAGCAGGGGGGATGCAAGGATAAACAGCGTAAATAATAAAAAGCGGATCATGTAGTCTCCTGCGTTTCGGTGGCCAGCCAGGCTAGATATTCGGGTAGGCCGTGCGTTATGTCGATCGCCACCAGCTCGGGCAGCTCATAAGGGTGATGTTCCCGGACAAAGCGCTCGACCTGGTCATAGCGTTTGGCGGTGGTCTTGATAATGACCGGAATCTCCCCATATTCGTTCACCGCGCCCTGCCAGCGATAAAACGACTGGCAGGGTGACAGGACATTGACGCACCCGGCCAGGCGCGCCTCCAGCAACTGGCCAGCCAGTGTCCGGGCGGTCTCCAGATCGGGTAAAGTGGTAAAGACAAGTAACGTCGAGGGCGTTGGCATGAATGGTTCGCTGGCCAGGATATGGCCGATTATAGCTTTGGCCTTCCCGGTGCTGGAACTGATCGGGATTATTTCGATCTGGGGCGAAATTGGCGCCTGGACCTTGCTCTGGCTATTCCTTGCCGCCGTTGCCGGGTCGGCGTTGATTTCGCTTGAGCGAGTCGCCTTCATGCCTGTGCTGGCGGCGAACATGCAGGCCGGAGGCAACCCTTTTGCCACACTTAAGGCCAGCGGGCTGCGATTTCTGGCCGGTTTACTGTTGATCTTTCCGGGGGCGATCAGCGATGTGTTGGCACTGCTACTGCTGTTCTGGGTTGGCTTCCGGCCACCGCCGCCGCGTACCCCGCGCGCTCCCGGCGCGGCGGCCAACGACGACGTGATCGAAGGCGAGTTCCAGCGGCTGGACGAATAGGACGCGGTGACAGAGTGACCAAGCCACGAGCGACGTAAACGGTCACTGATCTGAATCCAGATGCCTTTTCAGGTGACGCAGGGCGACTAGCAGCGCCGCCGATGCCGGGATGGCCAGCAAGACGCCGAAGAAGCCGAACAATTGGCCGAAGGCCATCAGGGCGAATATGACCGCCACTGGGTGCAGGCCGACCCGTTCGCCCACCAGCCGGGGGGTGATGACCATGCCTTCCAGCAATTGGCCAACGGCAAACACGCCCCAGACCGGCAACAGCGAAACCAGGTCGCCATGTTGGCCGAGGCTGGCCAGGGTGCCCAGCAACACGCCCACGGTGACGCCCAGATAAGGCACGAAGACCAGGATGCCGGCGACCATGCCGACCGCCAGGGCGTAATCCAGGCCCGCCAGCCAGAGACCCAGGCTGTAAAACAGCGCCATGATGAAGATAACGGATACCTGGCCGCGCACGAACTCGGCCAGCACCTGGTCGATTTCCCGAGCGATCGCGGTAAGCGATGGCCGTACCCTGGCCGGGATTATCTCGCTCAGCGAGGCCATCATCCGATCCCAGTCGCGCAACATATAGAAGGTCACTACCGGGATCAGCAGCAGACTGGCGGCAATGCCCAGCAGGGCCAGCCCCTGGCTGCCCACCGACGGCAGGTAGGCGGTCAGCTTGGTCAATTCGCCGACATGGCCCTTGAGCCAGGCTATGATCTCCGCCTGGCTGCTCGCCAGGTCCATGCCCAAGGACGAATGCAGCCAGGGCAAGACGGTAAGCTGGCCCCAGTCCAGCAGTCGGGGAAGCTGGGCCATCAATAAACGACTTTGGGCCTGGAACAAGGGGGTCAGTATCAGCGCCAGCACTGCCATCAGGAGCAGCAGGCCGAGCAGTACCAGCACGGTGCCCAGCGTGCGCGACAATTTGCGCCGTTCCAGCCAGTCCACCAACGGGTCGAACAAATAGGCCAGCGTCGCGGCGGCCAGGAAAGGCGTCAGCATCGGCGACAGCAAGTAGAGCAGCCAGAGGCCGCCGGCAGCGAGCAGCAGGTAGAGCAATGCGCGGTTGGAGGCAGGATTGAGGTCCATTGGGCTAGAATATCACCCTTCCCGTCATTTCCAGCCTACTGCCGTGAACAGCCAAACCGGACTTTCCTACCGAGACGCCGGCGTCGACATCGACGCCGGCGATGCCCTGGTCGAACGCATCAAGCCGCTTGCCCGCCGCACCATGAGACCGGAAGTGCTGGGCGGCATCGGCGGTTTCGGCGCCCTGATGGAGTTGCCCAAGCGCTACCGGGAGCCGGTGCTGGTCTCCGGCACCGATGGCGTCGGCACCAAGTTGAAACTGGCCTTCGAGATGAACAAACACGACACCATCGGCCAGGACCTGGTCGCCATGAGCGTCAACGACATCCTGGTGCAGGGCGCCGAGCCATTGTTCTTCCTCGACTATTTCGCCTGCGGCAAGCTCGACGTCGATGCCGGCGAGCAGGTCGTCGCCGGCATCGCCCACGGCTGCGAGCTGGCCGGCTGCGCCCTGATCGGCGGCGAGACAGCCGAGATGCCCGGCATGTACCCAATTGGCGAATACGACCTGGCAGGGTTCGCCGTCGGCGTGGCCGAGAAGTCCCGACTGATCTCCGGCGCCGACATCCGGCCTGGCGACGCTATACTGGGCCTGGCCTCCAGCGGCCCGCATTCCAACGGCTATTCCTTGATCCGCAAGATCGTCGAGGTCAGCGGCGCCGACCTGACCAGCGATTTCAACGGCCGGCCGCTCGGCCACGCACTGCTGGAACCAACCCGGATTTACGTCAAGCCGCTGCTAGCCCTAATGCAGGAAATTACCATCAAGGGCATGGCCCACATTACCGGCGGCGGCCTGCTGGAGAATATACCGCGCGTGCTGCCCGATAACACGGTCGCCGTCATCGACCAGTCTGCCTGGATATTGCCGCCCCTGTTCCAGTGGCTGATGGAGAAGGGCAACGTGGCCGAACGGGAGATGCACCGTACCTTCAACTGCGGCATCGGCATGGTGGTGGTGATCGACCGCGCCGCCGCCGATGCCGCCGCCCACTTCCTGACCGAGCGGGGCGAGACGGTGTATCGACTGGGCGAGATCGCCGCACGCCAGGGCGACGAGCACCAGACCGTCATCCGTCGATGAAGGCCGTCATACTCATTTCCGGCCGCGGCTCCAACATGGCGGCGTTGCTGAAGGCCGGCCTGCCGGTCGAATTCGCCGCCGTCATCAGCAACCGACCGGATGCCAAGGGGCTGGAAACCGCCCGTTCGCTGGGCGTGGCGACCGCCGTGGTGGATCATCGCGGCCACGCCGACCGCACAGCGTTCGACGCCATACTGGCGGCCGAGATCGACCGCCACACGCCCGACCTGGTCATCCTGGCCGGTTTCATGCGGGTACTGACGGCCGACTTTGTGCGCCGCTACCAGGGCCGCATGATCAACATCCATCCCGCCCTGCTGCCGGCCTTTCCTGGCCTCGATACCCATGCCCGAGCGCTCGCCGCTGGCGTTCGGGTGCATGGCTGCACGGTGCATTTCGTCACCCCCGAGGTCGATGTCGGGCCGATCATCATCCAGGCCGCCGTGCCGGTGCTGGCCGACGATACCGAAGCCAGCCTGGCCGCCCGGGTGCTGGAACAGGAACACCGCGTCTATGCTCAGGCGGTGCGCTGGTTCGCCGAGGGCCGCTTGACCCTGGGCGCGAATGGCGCAGTGGCCGTGGCCGGCGCGAGCCGACAAGTCATGACCCTGATCTCGCCGCCGCTCGACGCTCGGTAACAGGCCATGGGCCGGGCCAATCGGACGCTGCTTTGGGCGCTGGCGATCTCACTGCTGCTGCATTTCCTCACGGTAAGCTCATTAGGCAATTTATGGTCGCTGCCCAGCGAACGACTCGACTTTCCGATCGAAGCGCGCTTGACGCCGCCAGCCGCCAGGACGCCGCCGGCCAAAGCCAAACCGGCCGTCCCGGCGCGCCAACCCATTAGCCAAGCCAAACCAGTCGCCCCAGCGCCGCCAGTGGCCGAGCCCTTGCCCACCCCCGAACCGGAACCTGTACCGGTCGAGCCGCCGCCCCCAGCCGCGCCGCCGGAACCGGTCGCACCACCGGTCATCCGCCTACCCCCTGCTCCGGTCACGCCAGTTGTGCCGGCGCCGCCAACCCGCCCGGCGCTACGCGATCTGCCGACCGATCTGGTCATCGACTATGCGGTGCAGATAGGCGATGGCGACAACGGTTTCGTCGCCGGCCGCGCTGCTTACCATTGGCACAGCGGACAGGGCCGATACTCCATGGTCAGCACGGTTCAAGCCACCGGACTGACCGCGCTGTTCGTCAGCGGCCGCATCGTCCAGGTCAGCCAGGGCAGGCTCGACGCGGGCGGCCTGCAACCTGAACAATACTGGTTGGAACGCGGTAGCCGGAAACAGGATGCCGCCCGCTTCGACTGGTCCCGAAACCAGTTGGTCCTGAGCGGTGGAGAGCCCAGCCAACCGTTGCGGGCGCAGGCGCAGGACCTGTTGAGTTTCCCCTTCCAGTTGGCGCTGACCGTGCGCGAAGACGAGCCCGATTTCATGCTGTGGGTCACCAACGGCCGCAATTTCCGCGACTACGCCTTTCATGTGCTCGGGCGGGAAACCGTCAATATCGCAGGCGGACAAGCGGAAACCGTGCATTTACAAGGCGCGCGAGCCGGCGAGGGGACGCTGGACGTCTGGCTCGACCGGGCTGGATCGGGCCTGCCAATACGCATCCGCACCGTCGATCAAAAGGGCAAAACCATGGTGCTGCGGCTGGAAAAGATCACCGCGCCCGGCCAGCCCTCGGGCGGATAAACCTAGTGTAGTGTTGCATTCTTTGGAATGCTTATATGTAAGCCCTTGTCGGGATTCAACCCGACAAGCCGGGCATGTCAGCGGGGTTTTGTAGGTCGGGATTTATCCCGACGACGCGGGTTCCATGGGCCGGGTTGTCGGGATGAATCCCGACCTACGTCCGATGCCTTGGTCTTTCCTTGTTCGCATATGTGCCAAACAACGTGCAACACGACACTAGCGCTATGTTGCGCCTCCTTGCTACACGTCCATTTCGAAGGCTTGCCGCAGGTGAAGTGCTGCGCGAAAACCGTGTCAACGTAAAACTCACGCAGCCCATAGGACGGCCCATGCCCGCCCTATAGAGGCAGTCCATAAAGTGACGCAATCGGGGCATTGGTTAAGCGGCTTTGCGAAGCATCTTATGGATATTGATGTCGTCGTAAGGAGCAAACAGGACGCCATCGCGCTTTTCAATCAGACCAATCGTTGACAGCAATTGAACGTCGCCATAGACGTTTTTGTAGTCCCGGCCAATATCTGCCGCCAATTGCCGAATATTTAGCCCTTCATGCTGAGCGACGTACTCAAGCAAATCCATTCGCTTGTCCGTCAGCGTAGAGTGCAACTGGCCATAAGTTGCGAAAAACAAGCGAGATTCCGCCTCCGCCATTTCTTCCCCCGCATCAACGCGAGCAGCCCAATCCAGTAATGCCTGTTGCTCATTTTTCGGGGATACCACTGCGATTTCAATTCGTTTCATTCAATCTCTCCCGAGAGTTGCACAATGTCAGCAGCAAAATCCGTGAGTAGTTGCACCAGCGACACGAAGTCGTACCCCGTTTCCAGTTCTTGCTCCCCGATGTGACGGTGAGACCCTTTGCCTGATTCATTGTCGTACCGCACGATGGTTTTACCTTTGGCGCCGCAATACAGTCGAAACTTGATCCCGTGCGGCCTATCCAGTGTCGGCCGAGGTAACTTCCAGACCTTCCTTTGGATAATCCGCCCATCGGTAAGAATGGTTTTTGTGTCGAGAATTAACCTTGCATTCATAATGGCATCTTACACCATAACCCGTGAATAACAAGATGACGCAAATCACCACATTACGCGCCTGATATCTGGTGAGGCGGCTGACCGGGTGAAACATGCGCCAGACAGAAATGCCGCCATCGTCGCGGCACACGCGACAGGAGGTTATTCTTACCAGCAAATCGCAGACTACTTCGGCGTGCATTTCACGACCGCGGGAAGAATTGTTCGGGGAGGAGTGTGATGGGTGCGGGAGAAGAATGCTACATTGATAGACCTGACCCCGCAGGGTGGTATGACCCCGCAGGGTGGTAGGTGTGATAGACCTGACCCCGTAGGTGGGTACGGAATACAGAAGTCTGTTCTCTACTCTACCCGTAGGTTCTGACCCCGTAGGTTTTGCTCAAAAAACAACGCGGTGGCAGCTCCCGCCACCACCGCGTCAGCGGTTTAGTTCAACTTTCAATTACGCCTTATAACTATCAGATGCCTCCGAGAACAGCTTGGCGGCAAGTTGCCGGGAAATATTTATACATCCCCGTTGCAGCATCAGTTCCGCAGGACCAGCCGGCAATCGCAGTCGCACCCGTTGCTAGCGCAACGCTGCGAGCGTTATCTGAAGTCGGCTGAAGAATCAATTTTTTGGTATCTAAGCCTGCAACACCCGTTCCTTGAATGGTTACACTAACGGCACCAGTGGCTATGTCTGCTGCAACAACGCTAACATATTTGGATGTATCTGACGTGCAGCCATACTGAACGGCTGCGGTTGGGAAAGCTTGATTGGCCTGCAGATATTCAGACACTGAGTTCTTGCACGCATCTGCGGCAATCACAACTTCTGACACTTTAGCCCGCGTCGTGTAGTCCTGATATGCCGGCAACGCCACTGCCGCCAGAATGCCGATGATCGCCACGACGATCATCAGTTCGATCAAGGTAAAACCTTGTTGGATCTTTTTCATGGTAAAGCTCCTGATAAATCCCGCCCACATGACGGTCAGTACCCTACTAGCGATTACTATGCCAACGGTGGGCTTCGGCGCTAGGAAATTCCTACCAGCAGGGCCTCAACCCGTGCCGGGACGGGCCGGAAGGGTGGCCCCCAGCGGTTTTGGCCAGACCGATGGCCCCCGTGCCGATGCGGATCGACCCCATGCAACCGTCTTGGGTGACGAAAATTGGCAGCTACTGACCGACTAGGGCAGAAAAATTGGGTAGAGTAGAGAACAGGCTCTCGCCTACCCTCCCTCATCAAACCGTGCATGCGGTTCTCCCGCACACGGCTTTCCGATGTTCTTCATACCGAGACACGCCGACAATAGGGGACAGACCACGGTTTTCTGGTAACCCGCGTAAGACAAGGGCGCAATAAGCGAAGCGCATTGCCGCCCTACATGACTTCAAACTGACCAACGATCCGTGCTTATCCGGTTAGCTCCCAAGCTCACTAGATCTAGCCCGGATGTTTCATAAAAATGGCTGTGTCCCTGAAAACAAAAAACGGGGTCAGGCCTTACATTTGACATATCCTCCCCGACCTTCCGCCCGTTTCACCGCAAGGCCTTGCCATCCATGCCTTCTGTTTGAAGCCAAACAGAAGGCAGCCAAACGACAGGACATGGATGTCAAATGTAAGGCCTGACCCCCTTTCCTTTTTCGATGATCCTGTGGGGACCGCCGGGGGTGGGCAAGACCACCCTGGCGCGTCTGATGGCGCACCATTTCAACGCCGATTTCATCCAGATTTCCGCCGTGTTGGCGGGGGTGAAGGCTATCCGCGAGGCGGTGGAACGGGCCAGGGTGAACCAGGCCGCAGGCCGCCAGACCATCCTGTTCGTGGATGAGGTCCATCGCTTCAACAAGTCGCAGCAGGATGCCTTTCTGCCGCATGTCGAATCGGGCCTGCTGACCTTTATCGGCGCGATAATAACGAGTAACAAAGTGACAGGGAGGCGAGGCTTTTTGTCACATTGTCACCATCTTTACCAGGCAGTAGAGCAACCGCTCGCCCATCTCGGCAGACGGCAGCGCGATGCCCAGGTCGCTGGTCTGGGTCACCGCCAGGCCTTCATATCCGCATGGGTTGATGGCCGAAAACGGCGTTAGGTCCATGGCCACATTGAGCACCAGGCCGTGATAGGAACAGCCGTTCTTGATGCGCAGGCCAAGGGCCGCGATCTTGGCCTCATTCACATACACGCCCGGTGCGCCGGCCCGTCGTTCCGCCACGACGCCAAAGCCCGCTAACAGATCAATCACCGCCTGTTCCAGGCGCAGTACCAGTTGCTTGACGCCATAGCCGCGTCGCCGCAAGTCTAACAGGACATAAACCACCACCTGGCCCGGACCGTGATAAGTCACCTGGCCGCCCCGGTCGATGGCGATGACAGGAATGCCGAGGTCAGTGAGTATATGCTCACGTTTACCAGCCTGGCCGAGCGTGAACACCGGCGGGTGTTCGAGCAGCCAAAGCTCATCCGGTGTATCCGGCCCGCGCTCTGCGGTGAAGGACTGCATCGCTCGCCAGGTCGGCTCATAGTCGACCCGGCCGAGATGGCGGACGATGGGTGCAAGCAACATCAAATGACGATTTTTACCGCCGGGTGGCCGGATAGCTCCCGATACAGCCCATCCAGTTGTTCCTTCGAGAGCGCATGCACCGTGCAGGTGACCGATAGGTAGTTGCCGCCGCTCGACGCGCGCATCTCGACGGTCTCGGCCCTAAAGCCGGGGGCGTGACGTAGGACGATCTCGACCACGGTCTGGGCGAAGTCGTCACTGCGCGCACCCATGACCTTGAGCGGGAAGTCGCAGGGAAATTCGAGCAGGGTTTGTTCAGCCATCCTGGCCCCGCATGATCCGATGTTTGAAGGCCTGATAGGCGGCGTGCATACGTTTGAACACCGGCCCCGGTCGGCCGCTGCCCACGGCCTGGCCATCCAGGGTGACGACGGCGGTGATCTCCTTGGTGGACGAGGTCAGCCAGACCTCGTCGGCAGCGCGCAGTTCGGCCTCGGCGATCGGCCGCACGGCATGGGGCAGGCCTTCGGCGGCCGCCAGTTCGAGCACCACATCGTAGGTGATGCCGGGCAGCATCAGGTTCGATTTCGGCGGCGCCAGCACGACGCCGTCCTTGACCATGAAGATGTTGCTGGTTGCCCCTTCGCTGAGGAATCCGTCGCGGATCAGTAGGGTTTCGGCGCAGCCGGCGTCCACGGCCAGTTGGCGCAGCAACACGTTGGCCAGCAGCGAAGTGGTCTTGAGGTCGCAATTGAGCCAGCGGTTGTCGGCGGCGGTGATGGCGGCGACGCCTCCGCTGACGAGCTCGGCTGAGGGGGTCTTCAGCGCCGTGGCCATGACAAATACGGTTGGCCGGACGGTCTTGGGGAAGGCATGGTCACGCGGCGCCGGGCCGCGAGTGACTTGCAGGTAGACGCCCTGGTCTAGCCATTCGGCCTCGGCCACGATGCGGCCGATCAGCGTCTCCCATTCGGCCGGGGCGAGCGGATTGGCTAGCCGGATACCGTCCAGGCTGTGCTGAAGACGGTCCAGGTGGTGACGCAACCGGAACGGCTGGCGATCATAGACCGGGATCACCTCGTACACCCCGTCGCCGAAGATGAAACCCCGGTCCAGCACCGGGATGCGGGCCTCCTCCAGGGGCAGGAAGGCGCCGTTCAGATAGACGGTGGCCATATCTCAGCGGATCATCAGCATCAGGCTGTCCCAGCCGCGCCGGATCAGGCCGGAGACGCCGATGCTGGACAGGGCGGTTAGAGTGAAGTCGCCTACCGGCTTGCCGTCCAGAGTCAGGTGCAACGTACCCACGCCCTGACCGCGCGCGATCGGCGCGAGCATCGGCTGTTGGGTGGTGACCTGGGCCTGGATGCGCTGGCTGGCACCGCGCGGCACGGTGATATAGAAATCGCGCTGGAACCCGGCGCCCAGGCTGCCGGAGGTGCCCTTGTAGATGCGCAGGGTGGTGACCGGCTGGTTGGCGTTATAGAGCTTCATCGTTTCGAAGAACTGGAGGCCGTAGTTGAGCAGTTTCTGGCTTTCGGCGGCGCGGCCGTTGTCGGACCCGGCGCCCAGCACCACCGACAGCAGACGCCGGTTGTCGCGTCGGGCAGAGGCAATCAGGCAATAACCTGCGCTGTCGGTGTGACCGGTCTTCAGGCCGTCGACATTGGGGTCCAGCCAAAGCAGGCGGTTGCGGTTTGGCTGGGTGATGCCGTTATAGGTGAATTCCTTGATCGAATAGTATTTGTACTCGTTCGGATAATCCCGGATCAGTGCGCTGGCCAGTTTGGCCAGGTCGCGGGCGGTGGCGTAATGTTGCGGGTCAGGCAGGCCGGTGGCGTTGACGAAGTGACTGCCGGTCATGCCCAGGCGTTGCGCCTCATGGTTCATCATCGCCACAAAGGCGTCCTCGGCGCCACCGATGCCCTCGGCCAGGGCGACGCTGGCATCATTGCCGGACTGGACCACCATGCCCTTAATCAAATCCTCCACTTTGACCTGGCTGTTGACCTTAAGGAAGGTGCGCGAGCCTTCGCTCCGCCAGGCCTTTTCCGAGACCGGCAGGGTCTGGTTCAGGGTCAGGCGGTGTTCCTTCAACGCCCCGAACACCAGATAGGCGGTCATCAACTTGGTCAGCGAGGCCGGCTCGACCCGCGCGTCGGCCTTGTTCTCGGCCAGCGATTGACCGCTGTTGGCATCGACCAACAACCAGGCGCGAGCCGCGAGCTGCGGCGCCGGCGGGGTCGGTAGGGCGGCGTGGGCAGTAAAGACGAAGGCGAAGGACAACAGCAGTAATTTGAACGATTTCATGGCTAGACGGGGACTCCGGGCTCGGTGTGGGGGATAGCAGTATAACGGAGCGACCAGGCAGGTCCGGGCGGGTTCCTCAGCGCGTGACCTTGAAGCCATGGATGCCGGTTTCGCGTTCCACCTGTTGTGCGGCCTGATCGGCCTCGGCCGGACTGGCGAATGGACCCATCTGCACCTTGACCGTAGCGCCGACCTGCAACCGCTGGAGCGCTGGTAGGCCGGTCCCGATCCGTTCCTGGACCCGTTGCATGACCCGATTGGCGCCGGTGCCGTCGGTGAAGGCGCCCAGTTGCAGATAGGTGGCGCCGGCCGGTGGCGGCCCAGCTTGGGCGGTAGCGGTCGGCTCGAGGGGCGGCAGGGCGACCGTCGCGACCGTTTCGGATTGAGTCGGCGCAGGCATCGCCACCGGCGCCGGTGTCGGCGCGCCGGGGTCGATGCCGGTCACGGTCACCGGCGTCACGCCCTTCAGGATGTCCAGCTTCCAGGCGGCGGTGTAGGACAGGTCGATGATCCGGCCATCGTGGAACGGCCCGCGATCATTGACGCGGACCACCACGCTGCGGCCATTTTTCGGGTTGCTTACCCGGACATAGCTGGGTATCGGCAAAGTTGGATGGGCGGCGGTCATGGCGTACATGTCGTAGACCTCGCCCGACGAGGTCGGCTTGCCGTGATAGCGGCGGCCATACCAGGAGGCCAGGCCTTGCCCCTGGTAGTCCTTGGCGCTGGCCAGCGGCGTGTAGTCCTTGCCCAGCGCATTGTAGGGCCGGTTGGCGGCGGCCTTGAGCGGCTCCGCCTTGGGCACGGCGTCGGGGATGGCAGCCAGATTGGCCGGTGGTTGGTCGCCCGGCCCGTCGTCCAGGTAGTAACCGCCGCCATGGATCGGTCGTGTGCCGGCGGTTCGCGGCGAGTAGCTGGAGCAGCCGGCCAAGGCCAGGCCGATGCCAGCCAGGATGAGGTAGCGGGTGACCCGGCTCATGTCTTGACCAGTTTCTTGTGGCTTGCGACGCTCATCACAATACCAAAGCCGACCAGCACAGTCAGCATCGAGGTGCCGCCATAGCTGACCAGGGGAAGAGGCACGCCCACCACCGGCAGGATGCCGGACACCATGCCCATGTTGACGAAGGCATAAGTGAAAAAGGTCAACATGATGGAACCCGACAGCAGCCGGCCGAACAGGCTGGAGGCGTTGATGGCCAAACCGAGACCACGCCAGACGATGGCCGAGTAGAGCAGCAGCAGGACCAGATTGCCGAGCAGGCCGAACTCCTCGGAGAACACCGCGAAGATGAAATCGGTGCTGGCCTCGGGCAGGAAATCCAGATGGGTCTGGGTGCCAGCCATCCAGCCCTTACCGCCGAGGCCGCCGGAGCCGACGGCGATGGTCGCCTGGATGATGTGATAACCGGCGCCCAGCGGGTCGCTGGAAGGGTCCAGCATGGTCAACACCCGACGACGCTGATAGTCATGCAGCAGGTACTGCCAGGCGATCGGCGTGAACGCCGCCAGGCCCAGGCCGCCAGCCGCCAGCACGCGCCAGGACAAGCCGCCCAGGAACAAGACATAGAAGCCGGAAGCGAATAGCAGCAGGGCTGTGCCCAGGTCTGGTTGCTTCAGGATCAGCCCGACCGGGATCAGCAGCAACACGGCGGCCAGGGCGAAATCACGTCCGGCCAGCACCTCCTGCCGGCTGTGCAGATACCAGGCCAGCATCAGCGGTACGCCCAGCCGCATCAGTTCGGACGGCTGGATGCGCGTCACGCCGAGATTGAGCCAGCGGCGAGCGCCGTTGACCACGTCGCCGGCCACGGCCACCCCCACCAGCAACACCACGCCGAGCACATAAATGGGCAGGGCGAGCTGCATCAGCCGCTGCGGCGGCAGCAAGGTTATCGCCAGCATCGCGGTCAGGGCGATAGCCATGTTGATGAAGTGCGAGATGAGCTTGTCCATGCCGCCGCCGGCGGCGCTGAACACCACCCCCGAGCTCAAGGCCAGCAGGATCAGCAACATGACGACCAGTGGCGGATCGATATGGCTGAACAGACGGTGCCGCCAGTATTTAACGACCATTTTCTATAACTCCAGCGGGCGCCGCAGTGGCCGTGGCATCGGGTAGCGTGGCGGCAGCCGTTTCCTCGGCCGGGCCGGCGTCTTCCTGTTCATTGTCCGGCGTGACCTCGACCGGGGCGACGGCCTGGCCGGGGAGCTTGCCCAACAGCCAGTAGTCGATGACCTTGCGGGCGATCGGCGCGGCGACAGAGCCGCCATGACCGCCGTTCTCGATCATGACCGCGACCACGATGCGCGGGTTGTCGGCCGGAGCAAAAGCGATGAACAAGGCATGGTCGCGATTACGCAGGGCGACGCGGGCCGCGTTGTAGCGTTCGTTCTGCTTCATACCGATCACTTGGGCGGTGCCGGTCTTGCCGGCGAACTGGTAAGGCGCACCGGCCCCGGCGGCCGCTGCCGTGCCGCCCGGCAAGGTGACCTGCACCATGGCCTCCTTGACCAGTTGCAGATACTCGGGCTTGAGTTCGATACGGCTCAATATCTGGGGCGCGGCATAGTGGCTGCGGCCAGTGGCGGGATCGGTCCAGGCGCGCAGTAATTGGGGCCGGTAGACCACGCCGTCGTTGGCAATGGCCATGGTGGCGGCGGCCAGTTGCAGCGGCGTCGCCAGGGTGTAGCCCTGGCCGATCCCGGTAATGACGGTCTCGCCTGGCCACCAGTGCTGCCGGAAGCGGTTTTCCTTCCACTCCGGGCTGGGCATCAGGCCGGGCAGTTCACCGTCCAGATCGATCCCGGTCTTGGCGCCGAAGCCGAACTTGGCCAGGAAATCGTGTGTCCGGTGTATGCCCATCTGCTGCGCCAGGCCATAAAAAAAGGTATCGCAGGACACGGTGATGGCCTTCTTGATGTCGACCAGGCCGTGGCCGCCCGCCTTCCAGTCGCGGTAACGGTGGCTGCTGCCCGGCAGGGCGAAGTAGCCTGGGTCGGAAATGGTCTCGCCCGGCCGGCGCAGCCCTAGTTGCAACCCCGCCAAGGCCATGAACGGCTTGATCGTCGAGCCGGGTGGGTAGCCGGCGCGTAGGGCGCGATTGATTAGGGGGTGGTCGGGGCTTTGATTCAATTCTTGCCAACTGGCTGGATCGATGCCGTCGACAAACAGGTTGGGGTCGAAGCCGGGCTCGGACACCAGGGCCAGCACGCCGCCGGTCTTCGGCTCCAGGGCCACCAGTGAACCACGCAACTGGCCGAAGGCGGTCTCGGCTACCTGCTGTAATTTCGAGTCCAGGTTCAGGTAGATGTTGTCGCCGGCCATGGGCGGGCTGAGGGACAGCACCCGGACCGCGTGGCCCGTAGCGCCTACCTCGACCTTTTCGATGCCGGTGCGACCGTGCAGCCAGCGTTCGTAACTCTTTTCGATGCCCAATTTGCCGATATGGTCGGTGCCCCGGTAATTGGCGTCCTGTTCGCTCTCCGCCAGATTATCCAGGTCGTCGTCGTTGATCCGGCCGATGTAGCCCACCACATGGGCGAAGGAATTGCCGAAGGGGTATTGGCGGAATAGCCGGGCGCGCACCTCGACGCCGGGGAAGCGGAAGCGGTTGACCGCGAAGCGGGCCGCCTCTTCCTCGGTCAAATGACTGTGGATGGGGATGCTCTCGAAATCCTTGCTCTCGGCCAACAGGCGTTTGAAGCGTTTGCGGTCGGCGGCATCAATCTGGACGATGACTGACAGGCGAGCGATCGTGTCTTCCAGGTCGCCCACCTTGCTAGGCGTGATCTCCAGGGTATAGGCGGAAAAGTTGCTGGCCAGCACAATGCCATTGCGGTCGTAGATGACGCCGCGGGCCGGCACCGCTGGCACCAGAGCGATGCGGTTGCTTTCGGCCAGGGCATGGTAATGCTCGTACTGGATCGATTGCAGCCAGACGAAGCGAGCCAGGAGCAGCAGGAACAATAGGCCGGCAACGAGCATGGCGATGCGGATACGGAAATAAAACCGCTGGAACTCCTCGTGGGCGTTGGGCAGCTTCACCTGGGGCCCCGGCCACCGTGCCCCGCCCTGCCCCTGGTTCGCACCGAAGGGTCACTATCGGCCGGTTCGATATGCATCTTGCTGGTCCAGCCGGTAAGCCAGTCCAGCAGGTGGGCCGCCGGTATCCAAAATAGCGCCGTGGCAACGCCGGCGGCCAGAAAGCGCCAGTCCACGTCAGGCCGGTGAAAGGCCAGTCCAAGTAGCAGGAACAGTAGCTGTTGACCGAAAAAAATCGGCGCCAACTGGAGCGCACGGCCGCCAACCTGGAAGTTTTCCAGACGTCGGCGCAGGCTCAAGGCAGCGAAGGCCGACAGGGTATAGGTCAAGGCATGTTGTCCCATCAGGCCGCCCTGAGCGATGTCGGTGAGCAGGCCCAGGGTCATCGCCAGGCCCAAGCCAGCCCGATGCGGGGCATGTATGGACCAATAGAGCAACACCGCCAGGGTAAAGTCCGGCAGCAGCCAGCTCACGCCGTCGGGCCAGGGCAACTGGGTGGCCAGATAGGCCAGGATCAGGGAACCCGCGACCAGGCGGGTCGAGGCCGGCGTAAGCAGCAGCGGGCCTTGCGGGACGAGTGGCTTGTCGATGCTCATTGGGTCGGTTGCCGCGCTGGGCCAACCTCGGCCCGACCCAGGATCAGCAGATGGCGGTGTTGGCCGATTGCCCCGATCGGCTGGCAGATCGCCTTGGCGAAGGGCGTCTGGCGGGGCGGTTCGACTTGCAGGACGCGGGCGACCGGGATGCCCAGCGGGTAGACGCCGTCGATGCCCGAGGTGACCAGTATGTCGCCCGGTTTGATGTCGGCGTGCATGTCCAGGTAACGGACTTCCAGTCGATCGTCAGAACCGGCGCCGGAGACGATGAGGCGCAGACCATTACGCTGGTTTTGCACCGGCGCCGCCTGTTCCTTGGCGGTGAGCAGGCTGACCTCGCTGTGGTCTGCATAGACCTGGGTGACCTGGCCCACCAGGCCGGCGGCATCGACCACTGGGCGGCCGGCGGTTACGCCATCGGCCGCGCCCTTGTCGACGATGACCCGGCGATTGAACGGGTCGGGCAGGATGCGGACGATCTCGGCCGCGCGCGCCTGAACGCCAACCGGCAGCGGCAGATTAAGCAGACCGCGCAATTGGACATTTTCCGACTTGAGTGCTTCGTAGCCCTGTAAGTGACTGGCGAACACCTGGCTGGCCAGGATCAGACGCCGGTTCTCGCCCAGTACCTGGCCGTGGACCATGAAGAAATCACCGGCCTCATTCAGGAAGCCGAACGGCCTGGCCAGTATGGCTTGAATCGGGTAGACGAACTCAGCCGCCGAAGTCTTGACGGCGGTCATGGCGGCATAGCGGCTATCGACGACCATCAGCGCCAGACTGGCCAGACAATACAAGGCCAGGCGCGCGGGCAAGCCCATGGCGCGGGCGAACATCGGTGCATGGGCCATGGGGGGCGTCTGGAATGACTGGTTAAGCCGGAAGCGTGCCGTCAGTCGTCAGCAAACACCGTGGCCAGGCGATCCATCTCTTCAACGGCCCGGCCGGAACCGCGAACCACGCAGGTCAGCGGGCCTTCGGCGACGATCACCGGCAGGCCGGTCTCTTCCATCAACAGGCGGTCGATGTCGCGCAGCAGGGCGCCACCGCCGGTCAGCACCATGCCCTTCTCGGCGATGTCGGCGCCCAGTTCCGGCGGTGTTTGCTCCAGGGCCGACTTGACCGCCGAGACGATGGTGTTGAGCGGATCGGTCAGCGCCTCCAGGATTTCGTTGGAGGTAATCGTAAAGCTGCGCGGAATGCCTTCGGCCAGGTTGCGGCCCTTGACCTCCATCTCGCGCACCTCGGAGCTGGGGAAGGCCGAACCGATCTGCTTCTTGATCGACTCGGCGGTCGATTCGCCGATCAACATGCCGTAGTTGCGCCGGATGTAGTTGATGATGGCATCGTCGAACTTATCACCGCCGACCCGCACCGAGGTCGAATAGACCATGCCGCCCAGCGAGATAACGCCGACCTCGGTGGTGCCACCGCCGATGTCCACCACCATCGAGCCGGTCGCCTCGGCCACCGGCAGGCCGGCGCCGATGGCGGCGGCCATCGGTTCCTCGATCAGGTAAACCTGGCGCGCCCCGGCACCGATGGCCGATTCGCGGATCGCCCGGCGCTCGACCTGGGTCGCCCCGGACGGCACGCAGATGATGATGCGCGGGCTGGGGTGGAATAGCCGGGTGTCATGAACCTTCTTGATGAAGAACTTGAGCATCTGCTCGGTGATGTTGAAGTCGGCGATCACGCCGTCCTTCATCGGCCGGATGGCCTGGATGTTGCCGGGGGTGCGGCCGAGCATCTGTTTGGCCTCCAGGCCGACGGCCTGGATGGTCTTCTTGCCGGTGGGGCTTGCCTGGCGGATGGCAACGACGGACGGTTCGTCCAGTACGATGCCCTTGCTGCGGACATAGATCAGGGTGTTAGCGGTACCCAGGTCGATGGCTAGATCGGTAGAGAAATAGCCGCGTAGGAAACTGAACATGGTTGGCTTTGCCGAAGTCTGAAAACAAGCATCGTATGATAACCTACAAGCCTTTGTCTTATAAGCCATAGGTGCACCATGTCACTGTCTATCGACGACGTGAACCGCATCGCCCATCTGGCGCGTATCCGGGTGAGCGGGGATGAGGCCGTCCAGTATCAGGGCCAGCTCAACGGCATCTTTGACCTGATCGCCCAGATGCAGGCCGTCGACACCGCCGGGGTTGCCCCGATGGCCCACGCCCGCGATCTATTCCAGCGCCTGCGCGCCGATGTCGTCACCGAGCCGAACCGCCGCGAGGCCTTTCAGTCCGTGGCGCCGCAGGTGGCGGACGGGCTTTACCTGGTGCCGAAAGTAATCGAATAACGAAGTATGCAAACAATCAAATCCATCGCTACCCTCCTCGCCGAGGGCAAAATCTCCAGCGTCGAGCTGTGCCAGGACTACCTGGCGCGGATCGCCGCTCATAACCCAAACCTCAACGCCTTCGTCACGGTCGACGCCGAGCGCACACTGGCCGAGGCCCGCGCCGCCGATGCCCGGCGCGCCGCCGGCCAGGCCAATTTGCTGACCGGGGTGCCGATCGCGCATAAAGACATCTTCTGCGCCGAGGGTTGGCTGACCACCTGTGGCTCAAAGATGCTGGCCAACTTTGTCTCGCCCTATGACGCCCATGTCATCAGCCAGTTCAAGGCCGCTGGTATGCCGACGCTGGGCAAGACCAACATGGACGAGTTCGCCATGGGGTCAAGCACCGAGACCAGTTATTACGGTCCAACCAAAAACCCCTGGGACGTCGCTCGGGTTCCGGGCGGCTCGTCGGGCGGCAGCGCGGCGGCGGTGGCGGCGCGGATCGCCCCGGCAGCGACCGGCACCGACACTGGCGGCTCGATCCGCCAGCCGGCCGCCTTGTGCGGCATTACCGGCCTGAAACCAACCTACGGCGTGGTGTCGCGCTACGGCATGATCGCCTTTGCCTCCTCGCTCGATCAGGGCGGGCCGATGGCGACCACCGCCGAGGACTGCGCCCTACTGCTCAACGTCATGGCCGGTTTCGATGCGCGCGATTCGACCAGTCTGGAACGGAACCAGGAAGACTATGCCCGCGACCTGAATAAACCCCTGACCGGCCTCAGGATCGGTCTGCCGAAAGAGTTCTTCGGCGCGGGCTTGACCGGCGACACCGCGACGGCGGTGCAAGCGGCCATAGAACAATTCAGCAAACTGGGTGCCACCACGGTCGAGGTCAGCTTACCCAACTCCGGCCTTTCGGTCGCCGCTTACTACGTCATCGCCCCGGCCGAGGCGTCGAGCAACCTGTCGCGCTTCGACGGCGTACGCTACGGCTACCGCACGCCCGACTACGCCGACCTCACCGACATGTACGAGAAGAGCCGGGCCGAGGGTTTCGGCGCCGAGGTCAAGCGCCGCATCATGATCGGCACCTATGTGTTGAGCCACGGCTATTACGACGCCTACTACCTCCAGGCCCAGAAACTCAGACGCCTGATCGCCAACGATTTCGCCCAGGCCTACCAGCAGTGCGACGTCATACTCGGCCCGACCGCGCCGACCACCGCCTTCAAACTGGGCGAAAAGGCCGACGACCCGGTCGAGATGTATCTGTCCGACATCTACACCATCGCCGTTAACCTGGCCGGCCTACCCGGCATGAGCCTGCCCTGCGGCTTCGACCGCCAGGGTCTGCCGATCGGCCTACAACTGATCGGCGACTATTTCGCCGAGGTGCGGATGCTCAATGTCGCGCATCAATATCAGCTCGTTACCGACTGGCATCAGCGCACGCCGGGAGGATTCTGAACATGCAATGGGAAACCGTCATCGGGCTTGAGGTCCACACCCAGCTCACCACCCAATCGAAAATCTTTTCCGGCGCCAGCACCGCCTTTGGCGCCGAGCCGAATACTCAGGCCTGCCAGGTCGATATCGCCCTGCCCGGCGTGCTGCCGGTGCTCAATAAGGGCGCGGTCGAACGGGCCATCCGGTTCGGCCTGGCCATCGGCGCCAGGCTCAACCGCATCAACGTATTCGACCGCAAGAATTACTTCTACCCCGACCTGCCCAAGGGCTACCAGATCAGTCAGTTCACCCTGCCTATCGTCGAGGGTGGCGCGCTGACCATCCAGGTCGGCGATGAGGAAAAGACCGTGCGCATCACCCGCGCCCACCTCGAAGAAGACGCCGGCAAATCGCTGCACGAGGACTTCCACGGACTCACCGGCATCGATCTCAACCGCGCCGGTACACCGCTGTTGGAGATCGTCTCCGAGCCGGACATGCGCTCAGCCAAAGAGGCAGTGGCCTACGCCAAGGCGCTGCATACCTTGGTGACCTGGATCGGCACCTGCGACGGCAACCTGCAGGAAGGCTCGTTCCGCTGCGACGCCAATGTCTCGGTGCGGCGTCCCGGCGGGCCGCTGGGCACCCGACGCGAGATCAAGAACCTCAACTCGTTCCGCTTCCTGGAGCAGGCGATCGATTACGAGATCCGCTGGCAGATCGGCGAGATCGAAGACGGCCGGGCGATCCAGCAGGCCACCGTGCTGTTCGACCCGGACAGCGGCGAGACCCGCATGATGCGGACCAAGGAAGACGCCCACGACTACCGCTATTTCCCGGACCCGGACCTGTTGCCGGTCAAGTTAGAGGAAGACTGGATCGAGCGGGTTCGTGCCAGCCTGCCGGAATTGCCGCAGGCCCGGCAAACCCGCTATCGGACCGAGTTCGGCCTGTCCGCCTACGACGCCGCCACGCTCACATCGAGCCGCACCCTATCCGATTATTTCGAGACGGTGACGGCGGCCCTGCCCAAGGCGGACGCCAAGCTGGCCGCCAACTGGGTGATGGGCGAGTTGTCGGCGGCGCTCAACCGCGCCGAGATCGATATCGCCACCAGCCCGATCGGCGCCAACCGCTTGGCTCGTCTGCTCGGCCGCCTCCAGGATGGCACCCTGTCCGGCAAGCTGGCCAAGCAGGTGTTCGAAGCGATGTGGACGGAAGGTGGCGAGCCGGATGCCATCATCGAGGCCCAGGGGCTGAAGCAGATGTCCGACTCCGGCGAGGTCGAGCGGATCATCGACACGGTGCTGGCCGCTAACCAGAAATCGGTGGAGGAATTCCGCGCCGGCAAGGACAAGGCCTTCAACGCCCTGGTCGGCCAGGTGATGAAGGCGACCAAAGGCAAGGCCAATCCGGCCCAGGTCAACGACCTGCTGCGGGCCAAGTTGGCCGGCTGACGGGGCCGGCCTCAGCGCCGGCCGGTCAGCTCGATATAACGCGCCCGGTCGGTCTTGTACTGAAGCAGAATAGCCTCCATGCGCTGGTAGCGTTGCAGTATCAGGGCATCGAGGCGCGCTATTTCGGCCGCCGGCGGGTTCTGCTTGCGCTGGACCTTCAGGCCATTTAGCAAGGTTCTCTCCTGGGCCAGGAGGCGGTCTCGCGCCTGGTCGATCTCCTGGGCGCTGCCGAAGGTCGATAGCAGGGCGTTGTCGCTTCGTTGCCGTTCTTTAGCCGCCAGCGCTTCGGCGGTCTCCTGAGTGGCGATGGCGGCCTGCTTCTGGCGCTCGGCGTAACTCCCGACCCGCCGGATCACCCGGCCCTGGCCATCCAGTTCCTCATGTTGAGCGCCGGCGTATTGGGCCGGGATGCGATCGCCATAATGCACGCCGCCTTGCCCGTCCACCCAGCGATAGGTCGCCGCCCAGCCGGTCGCGGCCATGAGCACGGCCGCCAGGGTCAGGCCGCAGCCGGCGCAGCGATTCAGTCGGCGCCGTACTGTTGGCGATAGCGAGTAATGGCCGAGCGCGTAGCCGCCCATTCCGGTTTCCCTCCCAGGTACTTCATCAGGTCATCCAGGTTGACGATACTGATGACCGGCAGCCCATGCTGTCGGCTAACTTCTTGCACGGCGGACAACTCGCCCTGGCCACGTTCCATGCGGTCCAGGGCGATGGCGACGGCGCAGGGGATAGCGCCTGCGGCCTGGATCAGCTCGACCGATTCGCGCACTGAAGTGCCAGCCGAAATGACATCGTCGACGATCAGTATGCGACCCTTCAGCGGCGCGCCAACGATGCTGCCGCCCTCGCCGTGGTCCTTGATTTCTTTCCGGTTATAGCTGTAGGGCGCATTGCGGTCCATGCCGGCCAGGGCGACCGCCACGGTGGCGACCAGCGGGATACCCTTGTAAGCGGGGCCGAACAGGCCATCGAAGGCCATGCCGGAATCGAGGATGGCTTTGGCGTAAAATTCGCCCAGCCTTTTCAGCGATTCGCCATCGTTGAACAGGCCGGCATTGAAAAAGTACGGCGATAACCGGCCGGCCTTGGTCTTGAATTCGCCAAACAGCAGCACCTGTCGGCGGATGGCGAAATCGAGAAAGGCCTCCTTGAAACCCTGCATCTCTACATCCCTATCGATATTTCGTGCGAATTGTAACGCTGAATCTAAACGGCATCCGCTCCGCCGCCAAAAAGGGCGTAGTAGACTGGCTGGCCCAGTCCGAGGCCGATGTGGTTTGCCTTCAGGAGCTGAAGGCGCAAGTCGGTGACTTGAGCGCCCGGATGCTCAACCCGCCGGGCTATTTTGGTTATTTTCACTACGCGGAGAAGAAAGGCTACAGCGGCGTCGGTATCTGGTCGCGCCGGCAACCGGACCAGATCGTCGAGGGCCTCGGTATCGCCGACATCGACGCCGAGGGCCGCTACATCGAGGCCCAGTTTGGCAACCTGTCCATCGTCTCGATCTATCTGCCATCCGGCTCCTCGGGCGAGCACCGGCAGGCCGCCAAATTCGCCTTCATGGCGCGTTTTCTGCCGCGCCTGGAGACGCTTGCCAAAAGTGGCCGCGAATTTATCTTGTGCGGCGACTGGAACATCGCCCACCGCGAAATCGACCTGAAGAACTGGAAAGGCAATAGAAAGAATTCAGGCTTTCTGCCCGAGGAACGGGCCTGGATCGGTGACCTGTTCGATCGCGTCGGCCTGGTCGATGTCTATCGCCGACTTTATCCCGAGCACGAAGGCGAGGCTTACACCTGGTGGAGCAACCGTGGTCAGGCCTGGGCCAAGAACGTCGGTTGGCGCATCGACTACCAGATCGCCAGCCCCGGCATCGCCGCTCGGGCTATCACTGCCCGCGTCTACAAGGCAGCGCGGTTTTCCGACCATGCACCGTTGATCGTGGACTATGACGCGACGCCAATCGGAATGGCCGGTCAAGTTCGCCCGGTTAAGATTCACCTAAGCTAAGTGGCTAGAATGGCAGCCATTACCACTCCACACAGGAAACGACCATGACCCGCATCACCCTCCTACTCACCGCGCTACTCGCCGTTGTCGCGCAAACCGCGCTGGCCGCATCCCCCAGTGCCCTGCTCGACACCTATCGTGCCGCAGCCACCAAGGAAGAACCGGGGTTCCGCGATTTCTCCGCGCAGCGCGGCGAGCAATTTTTCCACGCCAAGCATGGTGACACCAGTTGCTCGACCTGCCACACCGACAACCCCAAGGCGGGCGGCAAACATGCCAAGACCGGCAAGGCCATCGAGCCTTTGGCGCCGGTCGCCAACGCCAAGCGTCTGAGCGATCCGGTCAAGGTTGAGAAATGGTTCAAGCGCAATTGCAACGATGTCTTGCAACGTGCCTGCACCGCCCGTGAGAAAGGCGATTTCGTCGCCTGGCTGATTTCTGTCAAATAAAGGACGCCTAAACATGAAAACCCTGCTCAGTTTGCTACTCGCCCTCGCCCTCGGCAGTACTGCGGCCCAGGCCGAATCCGGCAACAAGTATGGCGGTGAGGATCGCGGCAAGCCGGTGCTCCCCAGCCAGTCGAACAACCTGTGGAAACAGGAATGCGGTTCCTGCCACCTGGCCTTCGCCCCCGGCCTGCTACCGGCCGAATCCTGGCGCAAGGTGATGGGCGGCCTGGACAAGCACTTCGGCGCCGACGCCTCGCTCAGCCCGGAGGAAAACCGCGAGATCAGCGCCTTTCTGGTGAACAACGCCTCCAATCGCTGGCGCGCGCCCACCGCACCGCTGCGCATCACCGAGACCGCCTGGTTCAAGCACAAACACCGCGAGCTGGCCCCTGGCGTCTGGAAACGCGCCGCCGTCAAGGGTCCGGCCAACTGCGCTGCCTGCCACACCGGCGCCGACCGGGGCGACTTCAACGAAGACCGCGTGCGTATTCCTCGTTAACGAGCGTGACTCATCGCCGCTCCAAAATCATGAAACGCCATAGGGCGGGCATGGCCCGCCCTATGGCTACGTGTGTTTCATGCTAACCACCGTAGCCACTCCTTACTACGGCCACCCGCTCATCACCCTCAATTCAAAAGCCATTTTATGCAATCCACCCTGATCTGGGACCTCCCCCTACGACTGTTCCACTGGCTGTTTGCCGCCAGTTTTCTCGGCGCCTGGCTCACCACCGAATCCGATCAGTGGTTGTCGCTGCACACCTTTTTCGGCTATCTCATGCTCAGTCTGATCGGCTTTCGCCTGGTCTGGGGGCTGACCGGTAGCCGCTACGCGCGCTTTTCCTCATTTCTTTACGGTCCTCGCGTCGGCCTGGATTATCTGCGCCAGGCCATCGCCGGCAGCGCGGCGCGCCATCTCGGCCACAACCCGGCGGGCAGCCAAGCGGTGTTTCTTCTACTTGGCCTGGGCCTGCTGGTGGGCCTATCCGGCCTGTTCACGCAGGGCGGCGAAGAACAACAGGGTGCGGCTGCCATAGGCGGGCTCAGCTTCGCGCTCGGCAAGGCGATCAAAGAAGGGCATGGACTGCTCGCCAACCTGATGTTGCTGGTGGTATTCGCCCATCTGGCTGGGGTGGCGCTGGAGAGCTGGTTGCACCAGGAAAATCTGGCTCGCAGCATGGTCACCGGTCTGAAGGCGGCTGAGTCGGGCGCCCCCGCCGCACGTCCCCACAAGCTGGTCGGCCTGCTGCTGCTGGTGGCGGTCGCGACCTTTGGCACCTGGTGGTTTTTTTATGCCTGGCATGAGCCGGTGGAAAGGCTGGGCGGTCATGACGATGCCGCCAACGAGGCGCCGCATGTCGCCTTCGTCGGCAAGCCGCTGCCCGAAAGCGCCAAGTGGCAGGAGGAATGCGGTTCCTGTCACCTGGCCTTCCACCCCAGCCTGCTGCCGGCGCGCTCCTGGCAGGCCTTGCTGGCCGGGCAGGGCCGCCACTTCGGTGATGACCTCGGGCTGGATGCCGCCACCGTGGCCGAACTGCTCGCTTTTGCCGTGCCCAATGCCGCCGAACAAGGCGCCACCGAAGCCGCTTGGAAGATAAACCGCTCCATACCGACAAGCAGCACACCGCTGCGCATCTCGGAAACGCCGTACTGGACCAAGAAGCACCGCGAGATCGCCGACGTCGATTGGCAGAACCCCAAGGTGAAGAGCAAGGCCAATTGCGCCGCCTGCCACCGTGATGCCGAGGCCGGTACCTTTGAAGACGCGGCAATGCAGGTACGAAACTGATCCTTGGCCACGGCGGGCTAGAGAGAACCGACAGGCTATGGTAAACGGACGTGGTTATCTACATAATGAATCATGTGGATAAAAAGCGTCAAAAAAGAGACAGGCCGGACTTCGCAAGACGTTAGACGTTCCATGGAATGGTTGCTGGCGGTCCTGGTCGGGTCGGTGTTTATTGCCGAATCGCTGACCATGATTTTTCTGTCCAGGCTGCCTGCCATATCCGGCATGACCGAGATATTGCTGGATGCGTCCACCCTGTCCATTCTGCTTTTTCCGCTGTTTTATTTTCTGATCTTTCGGCCGCTGACGCGCAACATCGTCGAACTTGAGCAGGCTGAAGACAAGCTACGCTTGGCGGCCAGTGTTTTCACGCACGCTCGCGAAGGCATCATCATCACCGATACCAGCGGCGCCATAATTGATGTCAACGAAACCTTTAGCAAAATCACCGGTTACAGCCGAGCAGAGGCGCTAGGTCAGAACCCGCGGATGCTCAAGTCAGGTCGGCAAGATCCAGAGGTCTATGCGGCCATGTGGAAGTCGCTCGCTGAAAAGGGCCACTGGTACGGCGAAATCTGGAATCGGCGCAAGGATGGCGAGGTATATGCCGAAATGCTCACCATCAGCGTGGTCAAGAATACTGATGGCGAATCGCAACACTATGTCGCCCTGTTCACCGACATCTCCCCGATGAAGGAACACCAGCAGCAGCTTGAGCACATCGCTCACTACGATGCCTTGACCAATCTGCCGAATCGCGTTTTGCTGGCCGACCGCCTGAGTCAGGCCATCAGCCAAAGTCAGCGGCGCGACCAGCCGCTGGCCCTGGCCTATCTCGACCTGGACGGTTTCAAGACTATCAACGACTTCTATGGGCACAATGTCGGCGACGAACTGCTGATTGCCATTGCCCAACGCATGAAGGCCGTGCTACGCGATGGCGATACCCTGGCCCGAATCGGCGGCGACGAGTTTGTGGCGGTGCTGATCGATCTATATCTGCCTCAGGATTACGAACTCGTGCTGAGCCGTTTGTTGCAGGCCGTCGCGGCCCCGGTGAATCTGAACGAAATGGTATTGCAAGTCTCCGCCAGCATCGGCGTGACCCTCTACCCCCAGGATGGCGCCGACGCCGACCAACTGATGCGTCATGCCGACCAGGCCATGTATCAGGCCAAGCAGGCAGGCAAGAACCGCTACCATCTGTTCGATGTGGCCCAGGATGCGGTGATCCAGTCCAGGCACGAAAACCTTGAAGAGATACGCCACGCCCTCGACCAACGCCAGTTCGTGCTGTATTACCAGCCGCAGGTAAACATGTACACCGGCGAGGTGATCGGCGCCGAGGCGCTAATCCGCTGGCAACATCCGGAACGTGGCCTGCTGGCCCCAGCCGAATTTCTGCCCATTATCGAGTCCCACCCGATCAGCGTGGAATTGGGCGAATGGGTCATCGACACGGCGCTGTCCCAGTTGGCCGAATGGCATTTGGCGGGAATAGACATCCCGATCAGCGTGAATGTCGGCGCTCGCCAGTTGCAGCACGGCAACTTCGTGGCCAACCTCGCCAAACAACTTGCCGCCCACTCTACTGTCCTGCCAGGCAACCTGAAACTGGAGGTGCTGGAAACCAGCGCGCTCGAGGACATGGCCTACGTTTCAGAGGTCATGCGCGCTTGCGGTGAAATGGGCGTGCGTTTTGCCCTGGACGATTTCGGCACCGGCTATTCCTCGCTCATTTATTTAAAGCGTCTGCCGGTGGATATGCTCAAGATCGACCAGACCTTTGTCCGGAATATGCTCGAAGACCCCGAGGATATGGCGATCATCGACGGCGTGCTGGGGCTGGCCTCGGCATTCCACCATCGGGTAATAGCCGAAGGGGTCGAGACCATAGGACACGGCGAACTGCTGCTGTCGCTGGGCTGCCAATTGGCGCAGGGCTATGCCATTGCGCGGCCTATGCCGGCGGCGGAGTTTCCCGACTGGCAGGTGAACTGGCGCACTGACCCCTACTGGGCCACTTGGCGGGAGCGCAGTATCAGCCGCGAAAATCTGCCTGTGCTATTCGCCGAGGTCATGCATCGACAATGGCTGAGCGCGCTCGAATCCTTTCTGGCAGACGAGCGGCAGTCCCCGCCGCCGCTGGACGCGCATGGCTGTCGCCTTGGCCGTTGGCTAGATACCGAGGGGCGATCCCGATATGGCCACGATCCGCTCTTCCACAAGATACTCGATTGCCACGAACACGTGCATTCGTTGTGCGGCAAATTGGTCGATCTGCATGGCATGGGGCGTAAAAACGAGGCCCTGGCGCGGGTTTACGAGCTACATGCGCTACGGGACGAATTGATCGCCAGTTTGAATGGCTTGCTGGGCACCCTGACCGGCTTTGTCCGGTTGCTGTGGCACGATAACTACCGGTCCGGCCATCCGCTCATCGACCGCCAGCACCAGGGGCTATTCGACAAGGCCAACGAACTTCTTGCCGCCGTAATCGACGGTCGGCCGAGCAATGCCGCCGCCGGCCTGATCAAGGAACTGCTGGCCGATGTGACGACTCATTTCGCCGACGAGGAACAGGTGCTACGGGCAATCGACTTTCCCGGCGTCGCCGAACACGAAGGCCGGCACCGCGCCCTGGTCGAGAAGGCGCAGCGTTTGGCCGCGCAATTTGCCGAAGGCAGCTTGGCCCTGGGCGATCTGTTTTCGTTTCTGGCCTACGACCTGGTCGCCATCCATATGCTTGCGGAGGATCGTATGTTCTTCCCCTATATTCAGACAGACTGATTCAGTCGGTGTTTGCATCATGAAGATAAGGAGTAAACGAAAATGAACGAGTTGAAAATCCTGGGCATCGTCGGCAGCCTGCGCAAAGGCTCATACAACCATGCCGCGCTCAGGGCGGCGCAAGCGCTGCTGCCGTCTGGCGCGACGCTGGACCTGATCGAACTGACCGGCATCCCGGTCTTCAACCAGGACGACGAGGCGGCGCCGCCGGAGGGCGTGCTCGAATTCAAACGCCGCATACGCGCCGCCGACGCCATCCTGTTCGCCACCCCGGAGTACAACTACTCGGTACCCGGCGGCCTCAAGAACGCCATCGACTGGGCCTCCCGACCTTATGGCGACAATGCCTGGGCCGGCAAGCCGGCGGCGCTGCTGGGGGCCTCGATCGGCAGCCTGGGCACGGCCCGCGCCCAATACCATCTGCGCCAGATACTGGTCGCCTTCGACATGGCCGTGGTCAGCCAGCCGGAGGTGATGATAGCCAACGCCGCGCAGCGCTTCGACGCGGCGGGGCGGCTGACCGACGAGCCGACCCGGCAGCACATTGCTAAGCTATTGGAGGCCTTGATAAAGCTGGCCAGGAATAGCCGGGCGGCTTGAGTTGAGTCGCTTCGCCGCCTGGCAGCGACTATTCGCCGTACTGCTGCTGGGCTTCGCCTCCGGCCTACCGCTGGCCCTGACCGGCCAGGCCATGCAGGCCTGGCTGGCGGTGGACGGCGTGGACATCGCCACCATCGGCTTTCTCGGCCTGGTCGGCGTGCCCTACACCTTCAAGTTCCTCTGGGCGCCGCTGATGGACCGCTTCGAGCCGCCCTGGCTGGGCCGCCGGCGCGGCTGGCTGGTGGTCACTCAGCTCGCCCTGGCGGCGGCGCTGGCCTGGATGGCCGGCATGTCGCCCAGGGATGGCGCCGGCCTATTCGCCACGGCCGCCCTGCTGGTGGCCTTCCTGTCCGCCTCGCAGGACGTGGTGATCGACGCCTACCGTACCGATGTGCTGCCCGCCCGCGAGCGCGGCCTGGGCGGCTCGCTGTCGGTGTTCGGCTACCGCCTGGCGATGATACTGTCGGGCGGTATCGCCTTGATCTGGGCCGACCAGTGGCAGAGCTGGCCCAGGGTGTACCTGACCATGGCCGGGATCATGGTCGCGGCGGCAGCGGTGTCGCTCACCCTGCTGCCCGGCGTGTCGGGCGAATCGAAACCACTGGCCTCCGAGCCGAGGCGCGAATTGCTGGGCTTCGCCGCCATGCTGAGCGGTTTCGCCGCCGGCTGGTTCGCCGCCCGCTTCATCCTGATCGGCCTTGGCCTCGACCCCGACGACCCCGACAAATGGCTACGCCTGGCCTTCATCCTGGCGCAACTGGCGGCGGCCTTGCCGCTCGGTTACTGGGCGGCGCGCCGGGTCGGCTTCGAGACCCTGAACCGCTCGCTGGAGAATTACTTCAGCCAGTCCGGCGCCTGGGCCTTCCTGCTGCTCATCGTCCTCTACAAACTCGGCGATGCCTTCGCCGGTACCCTGACCACGCCTTTCCTCATCAAGGGCATGGCCTTCACCCAGGCCGAGGTCGGCATCGTCAACAAGATCATCGGCATCTGGCTGACCATCGTCGGCGCACTGCTCGGCGGCGCCCTCATGCTGCGGCTCAACCTGTATCGCTCGCTCATGTTGTTCGGCGTGCTGCAACTGGCCGCCATCGTCGGCTTCTGGCTGCTGGCGGTGCTAGGCAAGGGCGCCTGGGGCGGCTTCACCCTGCCGCCCTTCGACCTGGGCTTCGTGGCGCTCGACCACCCCACCCAGATCGACAGCCTTTTGGTGGCGGCCATCGCCGCCGAAAACGTCACCAGCGGCATGGGCACGGCGGCCTTCGTGGCGCTGCTCATGGGCCTGTGCAGCCATCGCTACACCGCCACCCACTATGCCCTGTTGTCGGCCTTCTCGGCGGTCGGCCGCATCTACGTCAGCCCACTGGCGGGGGTCCTGTCCGAGAGCATCGGCTGGCCGGCCTTCTTCATCCTGGCCATGGTGCTGGGACTGCCTGGGTTATATATGGTCTGGCGGCTGCGGGGGGTGATCGAGCGGCTGAACGGCGGACTATGATGACGAGGTGTCAATAACTGCGAGGGGCCATGCGCCATGCGCATCGCCAGCCTGGGCGTCGACGAGGCGCTGACCAGTCTGAATTCATCCGCCAGTGGGCTCGATGCCGCCGAGGCCGAGCGCCGGTTGGCGGAATTCGGCCCCAACCGTCTGGAAGAAGCCGCACGGGAACATGGGTTGCTCCGCTTCGCCCGCCAGTTCAGCCACTTCTTCGCCATCGTCCTCTGGCTCGCCGCCGGGCTTGCATTGTTCGCCGAACATTACGATCCCGGTCAGGGCATGGCGCGCCTGGCCGTGGCCATCGTCGCTGTCATCCTGGTCAACGGCGTGTTCTCGTCCTGGCAGGAATACCGGGCCGAACGGGCGGTGGCCGCCCTGCGCCGACTGTTGCCGCGCAAGGTCAACGTGCTGCGTGGCGGCGCGACGATCGAACTTGGCGCCGAGCGGCTGGTGCCGGGCGATCTGCTGCTGCTGGAGGAAGGCGACGGCATACCGGCCGACTGCCGGGTGATCGATGCCTTCGGCTTGCGCGTCAATACCGCTACGGTGACCGGCGAGTCCCGGCCCAAGGCGCGCAACGCCGAGCCGAGTCTCGAAACATCGCCGCTGGAGGCCCGCAACCTGCTACTGGCCGGCGCCTCGTTGGTGTCCGGGCAGGCGCGTGCGGTGGTGTACGCCACCGGTATGCGTACCGAGTTCGGCCGCATCGCTCACCTCACCCAGACTGCGGGCGATATCGACAGCCCTTTGCAACGCGAGATTGCCCGCCTGTCCCGCCTGGTGGCGGCACTGGCCGCCGGCCTGGGCATCGTCTTTTTCCTGATCGGCCAGATGCTTGGTCTGCCGTTCTGGGAGAACATGCTGTTCGCCATCGGCATCATCGTCGCCAACGTGCCGGAGGGGCTCTTGCCCACCGTGACCCTGGCGCTTGCCCTGGCTACCCAGCGCATGGCCCGGCGCAACGTGCTGGTGCGCCACCTGCCGGCGGTAGAGGCGCTCGGCTCGACCACGGTGATTTGCAGCGACAAGACCGGCACCCTGACCCAGAACCGCATGGCGGCGCGCCGGCTTTGGCTGGACGGCCGTGCCGTTGCGCCGGACGAGATCGCGGCCTACGCGGACAGCCACCGCGAACTCTGGCTCGGCGCCGGCCTATGCCACAACCTCAGACAGATCGACGGTGACTGGCAGGGCGACCCGATGGAGATCGCACTGGCCGAGCTCGGCCGCCGCCAGGCCGACCCGGCCGGCTGCCAGCGTCTGGACGAGATCGCCTTCGACACAGACCGCAAGCGCATGTCGGTCGTCTGCGCTACCCCGGCCGGCCGACGACTCTATTGCAAGGGCGCCCTGGAGACCGTGCTCGATACCTGCGACCGTATCCAGTTCGGCAACACCGTGGCGCCGCTCGATGCAGCGCTGCGGCAGCGTTTGCTGGCGGCTCAGGACGCGATGGCCGACGCCGGCCTCAGGGTGTTGGCCTTTGCCTGGCGGACGCTCGACAGCGATTTGCCGGACCTCGAAACGGGCCTGACCCTGAGCGGCCTGATCGGCCTGGAAGACCCGCCCCGGCCCGAGGTGGCGGAGGCCGTCGGCCGCTGCGCCACGGCTGGCATCCGGGTCATCATGGTCACCGGCGACCATCCCCGCACCGCGCTGGCCATTGCCCGCGAGATTGGCTTGGTGCGCGGTGAGCAGCCGCGTGTGATGACCGGCGAGGAACTGACCCACCTGTCGCCGACGCAACTGCAACTGGCCCTGGATGCCCCGGAGATACTCTTTGCCCGGGTCGCCGCCGAGCAGAAGATGCGCATCGTCGAGGCACTGCGCAAGAAGGGCGAGGTGGTCGCGGTCACCGGCGACGGCGTCAACGACGCACCGGCCCTGAAGACCGCCGACATCGGCATCGCCATGGGCCAGGCCGGTACCGACGTGGCCCGCGAGGCGGCCGACTTGATCCTGCTCGACGACAATTTCGCCAGCCTGGTCGCCGGCATCGAGGAAGGCCGGGCGGTGTTCGACAACATCCGCAAGTTCCTCACCTACATACTCACCTCCAACATCCCGGAGATCGTGCCTTACCTGGCCTTCGTGCTGTTCCGCATCCCGCTGCCCCTGACCGTGATCCAGATACTGGCGGTCGATCTCGGCACCGACATGCTGCCCGCCCTGGCGCTGGGCGCCGAGCGGTCCGATCCGGCGGTGATGCGGCGGCCGCCGCGCGCCCGCAGCGAGCGGCTGCTGACCTGGGGGCTGGTGGCGCGCGCCTATCTGTTCCTCGGTGTGTTGGAAGCGGCGGCGGCCATGGCGGCCTTCTTCCTGGTCCTGGACGCGGCCGGCTGGCATTACGGGCAAATGCTGGCCAAGACCGACCCGCTTTATCTGCAAGCGACGACGGCTTGCCTGGTCGCCATCGTCGCCGCCCAGGTCGCCAATGTTTTCCTGTGCCGGCACCCGACCCGCTCTATCGTGGACTCCGGAGTACGCGGCAATCTGTTGCTCGCACCGGCGCTGGCAGTCGAACTGGCGGTTACCCTGGCTATCGTCTACACCCCGCCCGGCCACTGGCTGTTTGGCACAGCGTCGGTCGGGTTTGGGGTCTGGCTGGCGGCCGGGCTGTTCACCCTGGCCATGCTGGGGCTAGAGGAGGCGCGCAAGGCCTGGCTGCGGCGGCGCCTATCCTTGTGAGGCCAACAAATACCAGCCTATGGAGCGTGCGCTGTCGGGATGAATCCTGACCTACCAATCCAGCGGATCGACATCCAGCGACCAGCGTAGGCCGCCGTTTTTCTGTTCCCGCAGGGCGGCGACCCAGGGTGTCAGGAAGGCTTGCAAGCGGCTTCGGGAGACCGACTGGATCAGTAGTTGCGCCCGCTCGCGGTTGGCGATGCGTGGCATCAGGGCCGGCACCGGATCATATAGCAGCACCCCTTCGGGTCTTTCCCGGCCCAGTTCATGGGCCGTTTCCAGAAAGGCCATGGCCTCGGCCATTGACCTGGCGTCGGCGCGTAACAGCGCTTGGTGACTGTATGGCGGAAACTCGGCTAATTTGCGCTCGCGCAAGGTCCGTTCGGCGAAGGTGGGATAGTCATGGGCCGCCAGGGCCGCGTAGAGCGGGTGATGCGGGTACTCGGTCTGGATCAGTACGCGGCCGGCGCGTTCGGCGCGCCCGGCCCGGCCGCCAACCTGCATGAGCTGGGCGAACAGTCGTTCGGAGGCACGGAAGTCGGCGGACATCAGGGCCTGATCGGCGCCGATCACCCCGACCAGGGTGAGCATTGGGAAGTCATGGCCTTTGGCGACGATCTGGGTGCCGACCAATATGTCCACCTCATGGCCGGCGATGGCCTCGCGCATGGCGGCGAAGGCGCCGCGCCGGGCCGTGGTGTCGCGGTCGACACGCAGTATGCGGGCGGCGGGGAACAGGTCGGCCAGGGTGTCCTCGACCTTTTGCGTGCCCTGCCCGGCTGGCCGCAGGTCCAGACTGCCGCAAGCCGGGCAGGCCTCGGGCGGTCGGCTGGCCAGGCCGCAGTGATGGCAGCGCAATTGGTAACCACCGCGATGGCGGTGGATGACCTGATGGGCGGCGCAGCGTGGGCACTCGCTGACCTGACCGCAGGCGCGGCAATAGAGCACCGGGGCGTAACCTCGGCGGTTTATGAATACCAGGCTCTGTTCACCGCGCTCCAGGTTTTCCAGCAGGGCCTTGCGCAGTGCATCGGACAGCCCCAGCGCCGCCTTGTCGGTGCGCGTGTCGATCAGTCGAACCTCTGGCAGGCTGGCCTGGGCATGGGCGCGCTCGGTCAGACTCAGCAGCCGATAACGATGGCGCTTGGCATTGGCCCAGGTCTCCAGGGCCGGGGTGGCGGAACCCAGGACGACCGTGATGTTCGACTGCCTGGCGCGCCAGACCGCGACATCGCGGGCGTGGTAGCGGAGGCCTTCCATCTGCTTGTAGGAGGCATCGTGCTCCTCATCGACGACGATGAGGCCCAGCCGGGGCAGCGGCGTGAACACCGCTAGACGGGTGCCCAGAACGATGTCGGCCCGGCCATCGAGGCAATCCAGCCAGCCTGCCAGCCGGTCGCCATCCGATAGGCCGCTGTGCAGGCTGACCAATTTGCGATCCGGGAAACGGCGTTTGAACCGCTCCACCATTTGCGGCGTCAGGTGAATCTCCGGGGCCAGCACCAAGGCCTGTTTGCCGGCAGCCAGGGTGCGTTCGATCAGGCGCAGGTAAACCTCGGTCTTGCCGCTGCCGGTAACGCCATGCAGTAGCCAGGCGGTGAAGCCGTCAGCCGCGCCAAGCAGGGTTGCGAGCACGTTTTGCTGGGCCTCGGTTAGTGTCGGCGCGGGTTCAGTCACCAAACGAGACGCCGAACCATGGTCGGCCATGACCAGCCCCTTATTCAACCAGTCGCGCAATGGCGCACGCAGGCCAGTCAAATGTTCGGCGGCGACCGGGCCGCCGGCCAGCAGTTCGGCCAACCGGCGCTGGGCCGTGGCCCGGACCGGAATGGCGGCGCAATAGGCCTGGCCAGCCGGGGTCAGGGCATAGGCCGTTGGGGCCTGGGGGCGAAATTTTGCCCGCTTCAGGGCCGGCGGCAGCAACGCCAGCAACGCCGGACCGAGCGGGTACTGGTAATAGTCTGCGGCGAACCGGGCCAGTTGCATGACCTCCCGCGGTAGCGCGGCCAACTGCCGGTCGATCTCGATGACCGCCCGTAACTGTTCGTCGGGTACCGTGGACGAGTCCACCAGCCCAACGATAACACCCACCAGTTCGCGCTTGCCGAATGGCACCCGGACCCGGCGGCCGACGTCCGAGGTCAGGGCATCGGCCACCAGATAGTCGAACAGGCGATCCAGCGGGGTATCGAGTGCGACCTGAACGACCGTGCGCAAAGTTGATTTCAAGTTATGGGCCAAACTTAAAGTAAATTATCGTTAACGAATGGAACTGCCTACGACTAATAGGGGTTTTAAAGTTCTCCACCAAATCTGTGGATAACTTTGTGGGTAAGCTGTCTTAAAACCGTAAAAAAGCCTTGCGGCTAGGCCACTCCGATGGCCAAGCACAAAAATTAGGCAACTAAAAATACTTTTACAATCAGTAACTTAAAAATACCGCGAGTTATTTTCAGAATTCGCCTTGACAAGCCGGAAAGGCCCGCCAGGCCGTGTGTATAAGTCAACGCTGAATTTGCCGGAAGAATTGACTTTCCGTTTCGATCGGTGCAAGCGGTGCTTGCCGTCCATCGCCCAATGCAGGACTGCGGCCTGGATTGTTTCCGCCTGGCGCGCCGACATAGCGCGCAGGAATAGAACCACTGCCTTACGCTGACCATCGGCATCGAGCACATAGCCCGCCAGATTGTGAATGCCATCCAGACTGCCACTCTTTAGCCAGGCCCGGCCAGCTAGCGGGGTGTCCTTGAGACGATGCCGCTGGGTGCCTTCCAGACCAAGCGCCGGCAGGGAGGCGGCGAATTCATAATAAAGCGGCAGTTTGCTTGCCCGGATCAGTAGACGCGCCATCGAGGCCGCCGAGATGCGTTCGGCACGGGACAGGCCCGAGCCGTTCTCGATGACCAGCTCGGGTATGGCGAGGTCCTGCTCGATCAGCCATTCCCGAATGGCGCGTTGGCCCTTGTCCCAAGTGGCAGGCGCGCCGAAGCGGGCGGCGCCAAGGTCAAGCAGCAGCATCTTGGCCATGACGTTATTGCTGAATTTATTGGCGCCGCGCACGATCTCGGTGAGCGGCGGCGAATTGAAATCCAGCAGCGACGTCGCACTCGCCGGGGTCTCGTTTAGCCGTATCTGGCCGGTCAGGACGCCGCCCAGTCTGGCCCACTCGGCCCTGAACACGGCGGCGGCGGTCGCCGCCGGGGGCATCAGGTTGAGCCACAGCACGCGGTCGCCGCAAGCCGTCGGGTAGCGTCCGGAAAGCATCAACCGATCGCCTTCGCGGCTCGCCGTCAGGCCATGCCGCCAGCCGGCACAGGCCGTTTCGTTATCTGGATCGAGTCTGTTTTCTACCGGCAGATCGGGCGGTTCCAGATGCGCACTGAGGCCGTCCTGCACAGGCGCCAGGCGCAACGGCAAGACGTTGTAATTGACCAGCAGGGCGGCCGGCGCGGCGTTGTAAGGCTTAAGCGGTTCACCGTCGAAGGCGGTGGGGTCCTCAGCGGCGATGGCAAAGAAGCTGTTGTCGAAAATGACATCGCCATCGATCTTGCCAATGCCGCGCGCCCGTATCTCCCGCAACAGGGTGTGGAAATGCTCCAGGGTCAGCGCCGGGTCGCCGCCGCCCCGAATGACCAGATTGCCGGCCAGAACACCATCGGCGATGGCGCCATCGATCAGTATCTGGGTTTTGAAGGTATACGCCGGGCCAAGGGTATCCAGTGCCGCCAGGGTGGTGACCGCCTTCATGACTGAGGCGGGGTTGAATGCTACGTCGGCGTTGAAGCGAGTCATCGCCTTAGTGTGATCCAGCGCTTGTACGACCAGTCCTATGTGGTCGCGCGGTATTTGTGCCTGTCTGAGAGCTACCCTGATTATGTTCGGCAGCGGGTCTGCTTGCGCCGGCCATGTCGTAAACAGGATGAAGGCGAGTGGGGCAGTCAAGAATAATTTCGGCATAGCGGTACGGGACATGATTTCGCCAACACCCTACCCCATACCGATCCACCGGGACAACCCAATGCGCTAACATCCGGCTATGAAAGGCACTGTCTTGACCCTTGAAATAGGCGCTTCGCGCCTGCTGGCCTACATTCTGGTCACGATCCATCTAATGGCCGCCGGCGCGTTGTTATTGGCCGATATGCCCTGGTTGTACCGGGCGTCTTGGTTGATTGCCATCGCGGCCGGTCTGGGCTTTACCGTCCGCGCGCCGGGCACGCTAAAGTTGCGCTGCCGGCCAGACGGCGGTCTCGACGTTTGGGCCGCCGACGATTGGCTGGAGGTCCGGTTATTGCCGGATACCCTGGTGTGGTCCCGGTGCGCGGTGTTGCGCTACCAAAGGCCCGAACGACGCCGGGCCGAAACCCGCGTCATCCTGCCGGATAGCCTGGCCGAGGATGATTTCCGGCGGCTCAGGGTATGGCTAAGATTTCAGGCGTCAGCGGCAGCGGGACGGAGCCATGCGGCTTGACCCGCGCGGCGGCGGCCATTTCTGGATCGCTTACTTTACCGCTTCCTTTAGCTGATCCAGGATTGCCGGATTCTCCAGCGTCGACACATCCTGGGTGATCTCGTCACCCTTGGCCAATGCCCGCAGCAGGCGGCGCATGATCTTGCCGGAACGGGTCTTGGGCAGGTTGTCGCCAAAGCGGATTTCGTCCGGCTTGGCGATCGGTCCGATCTCCTTGGCGACCCAGTCGCGCAGTTGCCTGACAATCTCCACCGCCTCGGCGCCGGTCGGCCGCTGGCGCTTGAGCACCACATAGGCGACGATGGCCTCGCCCTTCACGTCGTGCGGCTTGCCGACTACGGCGGCCTCGGCAACCAGCGGATTGGCGACCAGCGCCGACTCGACTTCCATGGTTCCGAGCCGATGGCCGGACACATTTAGCACGTCGTCGATGCGGCCCATGATGGTGAAGTAGCCGGTCTCGGGGTCGCGCACCGAGCCGTCGCCGGCCAGGTACAGCTTGCCGCCCAGTTCTTCCGGGTAGTAATTCTTGCGATAACGTTCGGGGTCGCCCCAGATGGTGCGGATCATCGATGGCCAGGGTCTCTTGATGACCAACAGGCCGCCCTTACCCCATTCCACGTCATGGCCGGTTTCGTCGACGACGCCGGCCATGATGCCGGGCAACGGCAGGGTGCAGGAGCCAGGTACGGTCGGGGTGGCGCCGGGCAGCGGGGTAATCATGTGGCCACCGGTCTCGGTCTGCCACCAGGTATCGACAATGGGGCAGCGGCCACCGCCGATCTGTTCGTGGTACCACATCCAGGCCTCGGGGTTGATCGGCTCGCCGACGGTGCCGAGCAGGCGCAGCGAGGATAGGTCATACTTGCTAGGGTGTTGTTCCGGATGGGCGCCGGCCAGTTTGATAAGCGCCCGGATCGCGGTCGGTGCGGTGTAGAAGACGCTGATCTTGTGTTCCTGGATCATGTGCCAGAAACGGCCGGCGTCCGGGTAGGTGGGCACGCCTTCGAACACGATCTCGGTGGCACCGCAGGCCAGCGGACCGTAGGCACCGTAGGTGTGGCCTGTGATCCAGCCGATGTCGGCGGTGCACCAGAAGACATCGGTCGGCTTGATGTCGAAGGTCCACTTCATGGTGACCACGGCGTGTAGCAGGAAGCCACCGGTGGCGTGTTGCACGCCCTTGGGTTTGCCGGTCGAGCCAGAGGTGTAAAGCAGAAACAGCGGATGCTCGGCGCCGACCCATTCGGGTTCGCACTGCGCAGATTGGCCGGCGGTCACGTCGTCCCACCACAGGTCGCGCCCGGCCGTCCAGTTGGTGGCCTCGCCGGTGCGCCGGTAAACGACGACGTTTCTGATGGTGTCGCAACCGCCCAGGGTCAGGGCCTCGTCGACGGCCGGTTTGAGCGGGATGTCCTTGCCGCCGCGACGCTGGCCGTCGGCGGTGATGACCATGACCGCGCCGGCGTCCTCGATGCGGTCGCGCAGCGAGTGGGCGGAAAAGCCGCCAAACACCACCGAATGGATCGCGCCGATGCGGGCGCAGGCCTGCATGGCGACGATGCCTTCGATCGACATGGGCAGGTAGATGACCACCCGGTCGCCGTTCTTGACGCCCAGTTTCTTCAGACCATTGGCGAGATGACCGACCCGCGCCAGCAACTCCTTGTAGGTGACCTTGGTCACCTGGCCGTCGTCGGCCTCGAAGATGATGGCGGTCTTGTCGCCGAGGCCGGCCTCGATGTTCTTGTCCAGACAGTTGTAGCTGACGTTCAGCTTGCCGTCAGCGAACCACTTATAGAAGGGCGCGTCGCTCTCGTCCAAGACCTTGCTAAAGGGCTGTTTCCAGACCACATTTTCGCGTGCCAGATCGGCCCAAAAACCCTCATAATCGGCCTCGGCCCTGGCGCACAAGGCCTTATAGGCGGCCATGCCGGAGATCGCGGCCTGGGCCTTGAATGCCTCGGATGGCGGGAAAACGCGAGTTTCGTGCATAACTGATTCGATTGTGGACATCGTGCAAAGTCTCCTAGACGGCAGTAGCAAAAACCCCGGTTGCCTCCCCCTCGGATGGCATCAAGCAACCGTTGAGAGGAAGAAATTAGGACAAAGTCGTATTATTTTCAAACTTCCTGACACCAACCTGACACCATGACCGCATTCCAACCCGACAGTCACATCGCCAGCGCCGCCGATTATAGCCATTATCTGGCTGCGCGCCTGACGGCCAGGCCCGAGCTGGGCGATTGGCTGGCCGCGGCCGGACAGACGCCATTCTCGCGCCAGGCGATGCAGGCATTCCTGGCGGCGACGCCGATCCCGGACGAGGCGGCGCTGAAACACCTGCTGCGCGATTTGCGTCAGCGGGTCATGGCCCTGCTGATTGTTCGCGACCTCAATGGCCTGGCCGACCTGGCCGAGGTGACCGGCGCCTGTACCGATCTGGCCGAGCTTACCCTCACGCTCGCTTGCGACTGGCATCATCGCGATCTGGCGACCATCCACGGCGAGCCGCTCGATAGCCAGGGGCAGCCGCAAAGGCTGATCGTGGTCGGTATGGGCAAGCTGGGCGGCCGCGAACTCAACGTCTCGTCCGACATCGACCCCATCTTCGTCTATCCGGAGGACGGCGAGACCACCGGGCCGCGCAAGCTGGCCAGCCATGAATTCTTCGTTCGTCTGGGCAAGCGGTTAATCAGCGCCATTGGCGAGACCACGGCGGACGGTTTCGTGTTCCGGGTAGACATGCGCCTCAGGCCCTATGGCGACGACGGCCCTCTGGTCTCCAGCTTCGCCATGCTGGAGGACTACTTTTACACCCAGGCCCGCGAATGGGAGCGCTATGCCTGGATCAAGGGTCGGCCGCTGACCGGCGAGCGCCATGACGAGATGGAGGCGTTGCGCCGGCCCTTCGTGTTCCGCAAATACCTCGACTTCGGCGCCTTCGCCGCCATGCGCGACCTGCACAGCCAGATTCGTCGCGAAGTGGCGCGCAAGGATATGGCCGATAACATCAAACTGGGCGCCGGCGGCATCCGCGAGATCGAGTTCATCGCCCAGGTCTTTCAGTTGATCCGGGGCGGCAAGACGCCTTCGCTGCAAGCGCGCCCGACCCGCACCATACTGCACCAACTGGCGGCCATGGACCTGCTGCCGGAAGCCGTAGCCGACGAACTGGAAACCGCCTATGTCTTGCTGCGTAACCTGGAGCACCGCTTGCAATATCGGAACGATAGCCAGACCCAGCAATTGCCGCGCGATGAGGAGGAACGTCGGCGGCTTGCACAGACCATGGGCTATGCCGATTGGGACAGCTTCGCGGCCGCTCTCGACCTGGTTCGGCATAAGGTGGCCGGTCAGTTTGAGCAGGTCTTCGGCACGCCCCAGGAGAACCAATCGGAGCACCCGCTGGCGGGGCTGGGCGACCTGACGCCTGAGGCGGCGCGGGAGCGTCTGGAACAGCTCGGCTACGCTGACGGTGGCGCCATGCTGGAGCGTCTGGGCGCACTACGCGGCGGCAGCCGCTACGCGGGTCTGCCGGCGATCAACAAGACCGCTCTGGACGGCCTCTTACCGCCCCTGATCGAGGTTGCCGCCCGACAAGCCAACCCGGACGATACCCTGGCCCGCATACTGACCCTGCTGGAGACGATCAGCCGCCGCGCCCCTTACCTGCTGCTGCTGCGAGAATATCCGCAAACGCTGGCCCAGGTGGCCCGGATTGTCGGCGCCAGCCCGTGGGCGGCCCAGTATTTGACCAATCAGCCACATCTGCTCGACGAACTGCTCGACCAGCGCAGCCTGATGACGGCCCCGGACTGGGCGCTGAAACAGGGTGAGCTTAAGGCCCGCCTGGCCGCCTTCGACGGCGACCTGGAACGCCAGATGGACGAGATGCGCCATTTCAAGCAGAGCGAGACCTTCCGCCTGCTGGCCCAGGACCAGGCCGGGATGTGGACGGTGGAGCGGCTATCCGACCAACTCGCCGCGCTGGCCGATCTGCTGCTCGCCCAGACACTGGAGAGGGTCTGGGCCGATCTACCGAAGAAACACAGGGAACGGCCGGCCTTCGCGGTGATCGCCTACGGCAAGCTGGGCGGCAAGGAGTTGAGCTATGCCTCCGATCTAGACATCGTTTTTCTATATGACGATCCGCACCCTGACGCCCAGGACATTTACGGCCGTCTGGGCAAGCGCATGAACACCTGGATGAGCACCCCAACCGCCGCCGGCATCCTCTATGAGACCGATCTCAGGCTGCGCCCGGATGGCGCTTCCGGTCTCTTGGTCAGCAGCATCGAGGCGTTCGACGACTACCAGCGCCACCACGCCTGGACCTGGGAACACCAGGCCTTGACCCGCGCCCGTTACGCTTGCGGCGATGTTGCCGTGGGCCAGCGCTTCGAGGCCATCCGCGAGGCCGTCCTGTGCCTGCCGCGCGAGCGGACCAAACTGCGTGCCGAGGTGCTGGAGATGCGACAAAAGATGCACGACGGCCACCCCAATAGCAGCGGCCTGTTCGATCTGAAGCACGATAGCGGCGGTCTGGTCGATGTCGAATTCGCGGTTCAGTTCCTGGTCCTAGCCTATAGCTCGGAGCACCCGGAGTTGACCGCCAATCGCGGCAATATCGCCCTGCTCGGCATGGCCAGCGGGTCCGGTCTGATCCCGGCCGGCAGCGCCGATGCCGCCGCCGACGCCTACCGTGAACTGCGCCGCCGGCAACATGAGGTCAAGCTGCAAGGCGCCGAGCACGCCCGTCTGCCGGCTGCGGAGATGGCCCGCGAAATCGCTGCCGTTCAGGCGCTCTGGCAAAGCGTATTCGGCTAGGAGCCTGTCGGACTTGAAGAATCGAAGCGAAAAATCGGCTGAACGAGGACAGATTTCGACGATTTCGCTGGGCAATAGCCGTTCTATTGCCCGAGAAAGCGGCGGAATATGGACTGTTCCGACGGTTTTGCAGCCGATTTCCTTTAAGTCCGACAGGCTCCTAGGAGCCTGTTGCGCTAGAATTAGCGTTCCATTTTTTGACCGCATTTAAGGAGCTGGGACCATGTCCATGGCCGACCGCGACGGCGTTATCTGGTATGACGGCAAACTGGTGCCCTGGCGCGAAGCCACCACCCATGTGCTCACCCACACCCTGCATTACGGCATGGGCGTGTTCGAAGGCGTGCGCGCCTACAAGACTGAACGAGGCACGGCCATCTTCCGTCTGGAGGAACACACCAACCGGCTGTTCAACTCCGCCCATATCTTCGGCATGAAGCTGCCCTTCGACCGTGACACCATCGCCCAGGCGCAGTTGGAGGCAGTGCGTCAAAACAAGCTGGAATCGGGCTACATCCGGCCGCTGGCTTTCTACGGCGCCGAGGCCATGGGTATCTCGGCCAAGACCTTATCGGTGCATGTGATCGTCGCCGCCTGGCCGTGGGGCGCCTACCTCGGCAAGGAGGGCATGGAAAAGGGGATTCGGGTCAAGACCTCGTCCTTCACCCGGCACCACGTCAACATCACCATGTGCCGCGCCAAGGCCAGTTCCAGTTACACCAATTCCATCCTGGCCCACCAGGAGGCTGGCAACTGCGGTTATGACGAGGCCCTGTTGCTCGATGTCGACGGTTTCGTGGCCGAAGGCTCGGGCGAGAACGTATTCATCGTCAAGCAGGGCAAGCTGTACACACCCGATCTCACCTCCTGCCTGGAGGGCATCACCCGCGACACCATCCTGCAACTGGCGGCCGAGCTGGGCATTCCGGTCATCGAAAAGCGCATCACCCGCGACGAGGTCTATTGCGCCGACGAGGCCTTCTTCACCGGCACCGCGGCCGAGGTAACCCCTATTCGCGAACTGGATAACCGGATTATCGGCGCCGGCCACCGCGGTCCGATCACGGAAAGGCTGCAAGCGCTATTCTTCGATTGCGTCCAGGGTCGAGTGGCCAATCGCGCCGGCTGGCTCAGTCACATCTAACGGGGATCACCATGAGCGAAATTGAACCGCTAGCGCCGGTCGTCGAGGTCTCCGAGGCCGACCTGCCGTTGCACTGTCCAAGGCCTGGTCAGAGTGCCTGGAACAGCCACCCTCGGGTGTTCCTGGCGATCGAGGACAAGGGCGAGGCCCGCTGTCCTTACTGCGGCACGTTATATAAGCTAAAGGGCGGCGCTACGCACCGCCGTCATTGAGATCAGGCAGTACGTGAATAGCGCGGCTGGTCGCTGCTTTGCTGCTTGAGATAGTTGTCGAAGCACATGGCGATGTTGCGCAGGAACAAGCGGCCCAGCTCCGTCACCTCGACGTATTTGGCTTCCAGCCTGACCAGGCCATCGGCCGCGAGCGGCTCCAGGTCCTTGAGGGCATCGGCAAAATAGGCATCGAAATCGATGCCCCAGTGCGCCGAGAAGCCGGCCTTGTCTAGCTCCAGGTCGCACATAACGGTGGTGATGGCATCGCGCCGGATCTGGTTGTCGCGGGTCAGGCGCAGGCCACGCTCGACCGGCAGGTGGCCCTGGGTAACCATATCCTGGTACTTCTTTACATTCTTTTCGTTCTGCACATAGGTATCCGGCGTCTGGCTGATGCTGGAGGCGCCGAAGGCATAGATATCGCACTCCTTGTGCGTGGTATAGCCCTGGAAGTTGCGCCACAGGCTCTTGCTGTTCTGGGCCTTGACGATTTCGTCGTTCGGTTTGGCAAAATGGTCCAGGCCGATGTTCACATAGCCGGCCGCGCCCAGCCGATCATGGATCAACTGCTGTTGATCCAGACGAGTGGCGAAATCGGGCAGGTCCTTCTCCAGGATCAGTTTCTGGTGCTTCTTCATCCACGGCACGTGGGCATAGGAGAACATCGCCAGCCGGTCGGGCGACCAGGCGACCACCTTGTCCAGGGTGCGGGCGAAGCTGTCCAGAGTCTGGTGCGGCAGGCCGACGATCAGGTCCATGTTGATGCTGGAAAAGCCCAACTCGCGCGCCCAGCCGTAGACCTCTTTAATCATGCCCTCGGGCTGGACCCGGTTGACCGCCTTTTGCACCCGGTCGTCCAGGTCCTGGACGCCGATGGACAGCCGGTTGAAACCGGTCTCTCGGAGCGCGACCAAGTGTTCACGGGTCAGCTCGCGCGGATCGGCCTCGCAGCCCATCTCGGCATCCTCGGCGATGCTGAAGCGATTGCGTATCAGACCCATCAGGCGGCGAATGTCCTGCGGTCGCAGGTAGGTTGGCGTACCGCCGCCCCAGTGCAACTGCTTCACCGGCCGGCTCGGCAGGGTCAGGGCAGCCACCTGGGCCATCTCCATATCGAGGTAATCCAGGTACTGATAGGCCTTCTTGTAATCGCCCGTGGCTACCATGTTGCAACCGCAGTAGTAACACAGCGTGTCGCAGAACGGGATATGGAAATAAAGCGACAGACCTCGGTCCGGCTTCTGGGAAGCGGCCAGCTCCGCCCGCCAGTCGGCCTCGGTGAATTCGGTATTGAAATAGGGCGCGGTTGGATAGGACGTATAGCGCGGGCCGGGTTTGCTGTATTTTTCCAGCAGGTCAGTGAGTGCGGACATAATTGTATTTCCAACTGTAATTGGGCCGATTGTAGGCAGTTAGCGCCCACCAAGGCAAGGCGAATACGTGACCATGGCCCGGCTCGCCATTGTTGGCGGCCTTCTTGTGCCGACTATATCGAAAGTATAATTTTTTCTGGACATTTGTGTTTTGCATGGCATAATGAAATCTACCTCCCTGACCGCCGCAACGGCGGTTTTTGATACGGCACCGGTTTACCGGTGCCGTTTTTTTTACCCTCATGGGCAAACGGATCAAGGATAATCGGCCCGTTGCTTCATGGGAGGTTCAAGGTGTCCAACATACCCGCAGAAATATTCAAGGCCTATGACATTCGCGGCGTCGTTGGCCGGACCCTGATGCCGGAAACGGTGGAAAAGATCGGCCAGGCCCTGGGTTCCGAGGCGAAGGCCCGTGGCCGGGATGAAATCGCCATCGGCCGCGACGGTCGGTTGTCGGGGCCGTCACTTGCCGCCGCCCTGGCTCGCGGCATCCAGGCGGCCGGCGCGAACGTGGTCGATGTCGGCCTGGTGACCACGCCAATGACCTATTTTGCCGCCTACCATTTAGGCACTCAGTGCGCGGTCATGGTCACCGGTTCGCACAACCCGCCCGACTACAACGGCCTCAAGATGGTGCTGGCCGATGAGACCTTATCCGGCGAGGCCATCCAGGCCCTGCGCCAGCGCATCGAGACCGGCGAGCTGGCTCGTGGCGCCGGCGCCTACCGGCAATACGATATCGCCCCGGATTACCTCGCTCGCATCGTCGGCGACGTCAAACTGGCCCGGCCGATCAAGATCGTCGTCGATGCCGGCAACGGCGTAGCCGGCGCCTACGCCCCGGCGCTCTATCGGGCGCTGGGCTGCGAGGTGGATGAGTTGTACTGCGCGGTCGACGGCCGCTTCCCCAATCACCACCCGGACCCGTCGGTGCCGGCCAACCTGGCCGACCTGATCGCCCGGCTGAAACAGGGCGACGCCGAGATCGGCCTGGCCTTCGACGGCGATGGCGACCGCCTGGGCGTAGTCACCAAGGACGGCGCTATCGTCTACCCGGACCGGCAGTTGATGCTCTTCGCCGCCGACGTGCTGAGTCGCAATCCCGGCGCGACAGTGATCTTCGACGTCAAATCGACCCGTAACCTATATCGCTGGATTCGCGACCACGGTGGCCAACCCATGCTCTGGAAGACCGGCCATTCGCTGGTCAAGGCGCGAATGCGGGAGACCGGCGCTTTGCTGGCCGGTGAGATGAGCGGCCATGTCTTCTTCAAGGAACGCTGGTACGGTTTCGACGATGGCCTCTATGCCGGCGCTCGGCTGCTGGAGTACCTGGCCAGACAGCCGGACCTCGACGCCACCCTGCATAACCTGCCGGACAGCGTGAACACGCCCGAACTGCACATCGAGATGGCCGAGGGCGAGCCGCGTCGACTGATCGATCGGTTGCGTGACAGCGCCCGTTTCGAGGGCGCGCGCGAGGTCATCACCCTGGATGGCCTGCGGGTGGAATATGACGATGGCTTCGGCCTGATGCGGCCGTCCAACACCACGCCGGTGATGGTGCTGCGTTTCGAGGCCGACAGCGCCGTGGCCTTGGCCCGCATCCAGGCCGACTTCCGACGGATATTGTCGGCCGCCGCGCCCCACGCCAGGTTGCCGTTCTGACCATGGAATTCTGGGTTCACAGCGCAAACCAGTGGCACGCTGTTCAGCCTGCCGAGCTGGCCGGCGCCATCGCCTTGCCGGACAGCTTTGTCTGGCTGGAACTGAGCGGCGACGACCCGTCATTTCTGAACAGGCTTGGCAAGCTGCTGAACCTGCATGAGTTGGCCTTGGAAGACGCCATCTCCGCCGGCCAGCGGCCCAAGATCGAGGAATATGCCAACGGCGGACTGTTCCTGGTAATGCGCACGGCCATGGAATGGAACGACGATATCGAATATGGCGAGACCCATGTCTTTCTCGGTCACCGCTATATCGTCATCATCCGCCATGGCCCCGGACCCGGCTATGGCCACGCTCTGGAACGATTCAAGGGCAACCGGTTCACGCCGTCGCCCGGCGCCGCGCTCTATGTCGTCCTGGATCAGGTCGTCGATGCCTATCGGCCAGTGACGGAAAACCTCGAAGACCGTTACGACAACTATGAATCGGCCTTGCTGGAAACGGCGGTTGCCGAGCAAAATCTGTCCAGGCTATACAGCCTGAAACGTCAAACTCTGCTCCTCAGCCAGGCACTGGAACCGATGGCCGACATGGTGCAGGACATCTTCAGGATACACCCGGATATCGTCGAAAAAGGCCTCAAGGTCTACTACCGCGATGTCCAGGATCACCTGACCCGGCTCAACCGGGACACCTACCAGATACGAGAAATGCTGACCGACGCCATGCACGTCAGCCTAGCATCGCTGGCGCTCAAGCAGAACGCCTCGGTACAGAAACTGGCCGGCTGGGGCGCCATCCTGGCCGTCCCTACCCTGGTATTCAGCCTCTACGGTATGAATTTCAAGGTCATGCCGGAACTGGCCTGGTCCTGGGGCTATCCCCTGGCCCTGGCCCTGACTGGCGCGGTCTGCTTTGGGCTCTACCGCCACCTCAAGAAGCGGGGTTGGATTTGAGGCGACCGGCCGCGCCCCGTATCATCTCAACTTTACCAATCCAGGATTCGCCATGAACCCACTCGTCGGCATCATCATGGGCAGCGTCAGCGACTGGGAAACCATGCGCCAGGCCGCCGATATGCTCAAGGAACTGGGCATCCCCTTCGAGAAGCGGGTGCTTTCCGCCCATCGCACCCCGGATGCCGTGTTCCAATACGCCGCCAGCGCCGCCGAGCGCGGTCTCAAATGCATCATCGCCGGGGCCGGCGGGGCCGCCCACCTGGCCGGGATCGTGGCGGCCAAGACCACTTTGCCAGTGCTTGCGGTGCCGATCCAGTCGCGCGCCCTAAAAGGCATCGACTCCCTGCTCGCCATCGTGCAAATGCCCAAAGGCATCCCGGTCGCCACCTTCGCCATCGGCGAGGCCGGGGCGGCCAACGCCGCCCTGTTCGCCGCCGCTATGCTGGCCAACGACTCCCCAGTCACCCGCGAGCGACTGCTGGCCTTCCGCCAAAGGCAGACCGATAGCGTCCTGGCCATGGTCTTGCCGGAAGATTGATCTGTTCGGCTAACCACCAGGAGTGATAAGGGCCTCTGACCTGATGCGCGACAAGTTCAGACTGGACATGCTGGTTATGCTCACCACCCACGCGGGCCGGCATGTGAAGTTGGCCTTGAGTTGACCTTGGCTGATCCTGCGGAATATCGGGAACCACGGTTTTCCGAAGTACACGTAGCCCGGAGAAGCGTGGCGGTCCGGTCGAGGATAGGGACCCGGACATCATGGACACGATGCCGCTCCTGCTGCCACCCTGACCCGCCCTTGCATGCTGATAATCACTCTGCGCGCCTTGGCTGCGCCCCGCGCATCGCAGAGCTTCAAGGTGTCGTTGTATCCGGAACTGAATCCGCTGCTTTGGTAGGCAATGCGCGGCCGACCGCCCTGCAAGGTGTTGCCTTCGTTCAGTTTGTCGTGGACTCGCAGGATGGTTTCGGTGGCATCGACCGCGCCATTGCCATTAGCGTCGGCAAAGGCGATCCAGCCCGCTTGCCATCGCCCTTCGCCGGAACAAACGGCGCCATCGAGGCTGGGGCAGACGATGACCTTGTAACCGCGTTTGATGGCTTCGCTTCTGGCGTAATTCAGGTGGGCGACGATATCCATGACCTGCGAACTCTGATGCGTATCCCGAATCAGTTCGAGCAATCCGGGAACGCCAATGGTGGCCAGGATGGCCGCAATCGCAACTGTGGCCATGGTTTCCAGCAAGGTGACACCGCGCTGTTTTTTCATTTGCCCCTTCTCCCTCGATGCTAGGAGTCTGTTGGACTCCTAGTGTAGTGTTGCACGTTGTTTGGCACCTATGCGAACGAGGAAGGACCAATGCATCGGACGTGGGTCGGGATTCATCCCGACCCACAAAACCCCGCTGACATGCCCGGCTTGTCGGGTTGAATCCCGACAAGGGCTTACATATAGGCATTCCAAAGAATGCAACACTACACTAGTAAACCTCCTGGTTCGTTCGGTTGCGGGCCTTCTTGTGCGCCCATCGCGTATGTTGTAGTGATTTGCCGGCGAGTATCCTCATGCTGGCGAGGTTGTCAAGTTGCTGACAGGGCAGGCCGCGCCCGACCCAGCGGCGCCGGAGGAACTTGGCAGAATTCTATCGCAGGGTGCGATCACGGCTAGTGTAGTGTTGCACGTTGTTTGGCACATATGCGAACAAGGAAAGACCAATGCGTCGGACGTAGGTCGGGATTCATCCCGACGACGCGGGTTCCATGGGCCGGGTTGTCGGGATGAATCCCGACAAGGGCTTACATATAAGCATTCCAAAGAATGCAACACTACACTAGGCGGTTATTTCGCCGTCCGGTCCCCCGTCTTTGTACCGGCAGTGGTGAATTGTGGCTTCAGTTTGTTCACGGTCGCCTTGCCAAACCCCTTGACCCTGGCGAGTTCTTCCAACTGTTTGAAAGGACCATTTTTCTCACGATAGGTCATGATCGCCTGGGCCTTGGCCGGGCCGATACCCTTGGCAGCTTCCAGCTCGGCCCGTGTCGCGCTGTTGAGGTCGATAGCCGCCAGCGCGGGCCGGGCCGAAATGAGCGAAAGGATCAGGCTAGCGAGCTTTATTTTCATGGCCATATCCCTTGGGTTATCGTTAAATCCATGGCAAAAGTAGGGCCACTGTATGAGATAGCTTGCCTCAGGACAAGATACAAACCTGGCTGGCGGATGGAAAGTTCGGACTAATTAAACCCAGAAACGGCAGTTGACCGCTTCACGAGAGGCTTAATGCAATGAGGCTATTGGGTTTCTACAGGAAATATGGGTTCACCCG